>Ga0181532_10001645_pt1 | contig 21420 bp, 27 predicted proteins | sample PEATcosm2014_Bin_33_FD_119768 | JGI IMG/M metagenome (GOLD analysis project Ga0181532, IMG submission 119768) | Peatland microbial communities from MTU Mesocosm Facility, Houghton, MI, USA - PEATcosm2014_Bin11_30_metaG | ecosystem: Environmental > Terrestrial > Soil > Wetlands > Peat | place... | reverse complement strand
CTGTCCCCTCCCACCAGGCGGTGGCTCCGGATGCCAACGAAACAGCGCCCTGCGAGGTGGAAGAGTTGTGGAAATGCGATCAATGCGACCATTCGGCCTTTTGGCGTCCTTAACCATTCCGCTGCTCGCGTTGACAGTCTCTGACAGCGAAGCCACGAGCGGGGCGGCCGTCAGTTCAGCTCAAGAAACGAGTTCCAGCGGGCGATCCTCCGTACCAGCGTTCGTCCGCAGAACGCTGCGGGCCATTCCACTGCCCGGGGCGCCCCCGTCGTCTATACCAAACTTCCAACCTGTTGGGGCCCTCGTCCCCAAGGCGGGCATCGTCGCCACCGCGGCCGACAGCCAAAGGGTGCTCTTCGGCCTCGCCGTCTACCGCGATTTCATGGGGGCCACGTACCCGGCCATCAGTACCGATGGCGGTGCGATCTGGCGGATCGACGGTCCCCGCTTCTACGTTGCGGCCGCCCAGGCAGCAGGTAACACCAGCCACGTCGGCGCTCTTGGTGCCCACGGTGCGTACTTCTGGGGACCAGGTGGCAACTCTGTAAAGGTCACCACCGACGAGGGCATTCATTGGTGGATCACCGGATTTGCCGCTGGCGTCTACAAGGTCAGCACTACTGGCGGGATGCTCCGCACGGTTGCGTTCGGCAACCAGGTGCAGGGCGGGGCCTTTCAGGCCTTCCTCTTCGTATCCACCAACTCCGGAATGACCTGGAACCTTCACGGCCAGCTGCACGACGTGAGGCCCTGAGAGCGTTGGATCTCTTGCCCCCATGATGCCGAACTCCCCACGGTCCCGGAATGTCCTAGCCTCTATGGCCTGATCATCGGCACTGTCGTGGCGACGAAGCGAGCGAGAGTGCCTAGCCCATATGTGCCGGAGTGTCCCACTGTCCCGATTGGCAAAGCGGGGGCACCATCTAGCCTTCGAGGTTCTTCCCTTAGGAGGGCGGTCTGCGGAAATGGCAACGCCGTTCAACAAGCGATGGCATGAGGACCACCGCCTGGGTAAAGGGGCCAGTCTCGATGATCGAGTGCGGTGGCACCTCGAGCATGCCCGGGTCTGCGGGTGTCGACCGATCCCAGACTCCATTCTCAAAGAGATCGAGCGAAGACGGGCACTTCAAAAGTAGGTGACACCGAGCGGGCGGTAGTGGGCACCCGGTAGGTCGCCGCTCAACTGGCTGGAGGATGTGAATCCTTTGGCACAGCGATGGCGTCACCGGCAGACTGGTGACCGTGACGGTCCGCATGCACAAGGGCGAAATCGAGGTGGATGACAAGCTCGTCCGATCGCTTCTTGGTTCGCAGATGCCTTCCCTTGCCCACCTGCCGCTCGTCATCGTTGAGCCGTGGGGCACTGACAACGCCATCTGGCGGCTCGGCTCCGAGCTCGTTGTCCGTCTCCCTCGCATTCAGTGGGCAGCGGGACAGGTCCAGCTCGAGGCTCTGTGGTTGCCAAGACTCGCTCCGCATCTCCCGGTCGCCATACCCGAGCCCGTCGCCATAGGCAATCCGACCAGCGACTACCCGTATCGATGGGCCATCCACCGATGGATCCCAGGTGACGGCGCTGCACTCGAAAGAATCGATGATCCCGTCACGTTCGCACTTGACCTGGCCAAGGCTGTTCGGATGCTTCAAGCAGTATCGACGACGGAGGCGCCACCCGCGACAAATCGCGCCCGACCGTTAGCAGAGTATGACGAAGCGACCCGAGGGATGATCTTCCGTGCGGGCCATTTGATCGATGTCCCCGCTGCTGTCGATGTCTGGGAGGAGGCGCTGGCAGCGCCGCCCCACCAGGGTCCTCCGCTCTGGGTCCAAGGTGACTTGGAGGGCAACTGCCTGGTCCGGGACGGACGATTGTGCGGCATCGTCGATTGGGGGTCGGCATGCGCTGGAGATCCCGCTGTCGACGTACAGGTCGTCTGGTCACCGCTGTTCACCGATGGCTCCCGCCACGCATTCCTCGACGCTCTAGGTGTCGACGACGCCACCCTCGCTCGTAGCCGCGGCGCAGCGATCCACCAAGCCTGTAGCGCCCTGCCGTACTACTTGCATACCTACCCAGGCATCGTCGAGCGGTCCTGGCACAAGCTCGCCATGCTTGGAGTACAGCCACGCACGGCTGAATAGCCGCCGTTCGGCGCTGCGCCGGGGTGCTACACCGTCCCGTCGATGTACTGGGGCAGGCTTGGACCTACCTGCCCGGAATCGGCACTTCAGGTTGCCATGGAGTGTCAGATTGAACGTGCCCCGCACCGACACCCGTCGCAGATCCGGACCGACCAGATCAGCGACGGCCTGCTCCATGGAGGGAGAACATACGCTCCGGCAGCGGTCCTACTCGGTACTGATCTTCTCGAGCCTCTCCAGGCTGGCCGTCATGGACTCAAGCACCGCATTGGTCCCGTTGATCCACTCCCCGCCCTCGCGCAGGAGGGTTTGACGGTTCTCCTCCGATAAGGAGCCGAAACCAAAGACCTCGGTGACGACGGTGGCGTCGTCACCGTCCGGAGTGAGGATGTAGCCCCAGCGGTAACCCGCAGGGATGCCGACTTTGGATGGATCACCGCCAGCCGTAGGGAGGTCTCCCGGAGCGGGCTCCCAAAGGATGCGGCCATCCGGTTCGAACTCCACTACACGGTTGAGCATGAGATAGTCGCGACCCAGCCGATTCATCTTCATGGTGAAGGTGTCGCCGACGCCGGAGATGGGACGGTTGAAGACCGCTCCCCGGAGCATGTCGGACCCGTCGAAATCCATGTGGCGTTGCGGATTCGCCAGGATCTCGAAGATGCGGGCTGCCGGTGCCTCGATCCTGCGTGACACTTCAACCGGCTTGCTTTCCTCTGTCATGGTTCAGTCCTCTCTGGTGCTTTGCGCCTGCCCTACCGAGCAGACCCCAGCAGTTCATGTAGTTGGACGTTGCAGGTCCCGCAAATTCATTCATCGGTCAGAAATTCAAATGTTCTAGGACCGATTCGAGGTATCCCACTTTGACAGTGCTGTCGGCAAGATAGAGCATGCCTCAAATTGTCGCTGGGTGGCGCCCTGTCCCTGCAGCGAATTGGGGCGCTCACACTTCCGGGGCCGTTATTCAGCGGCGGGATCGTCGGCGCCCCCGACCATCTTCCGTCCTAGGGGCGGAAGCCCATTATTGATGACGTGATGATTCTCTCCAGTACTCCGGCGGGCAGCGACGTCGGCGCGCGATGCTGGTCACCTCGACGGTGACCGACAAGCCCGTTCACGTCAAATGAGGAGGCCCAACATGCCCGATACCGTGTTTCTATCGAACCGCATCGAAGTGACCCGGCCAATCCCGGCGTCACCCGCGGCGATCTTCGACGTCTTGCGTAGCCCGGCGGGCCATGTGGCCATCGATGCCTCTGGGATGCTGCAGGACTTCACCGGCGAACCGGCGGAAAAGGTTGGCGACACGTTCGTCATCCATATGGACCGGGAGTCGCTCAATGACGTCCCGCTTGGCAAGTACGACGTGACGGTGCACATCATCGTCTTCGAGCGCGACAAGGAGATCGCGTGGGATCTCGGGCCCGATATTCCGGTTCAACACTTTTATGGTTACCGCCTGAGTGCTGATGAGGACGGGGTCACCAGTGTGACGTCTTACTACGACTGGTCGAAGGTGAGCGGCGACATGCAGGACCGCTTCCCGATCGTGCCCGAGTCGGCCCTGCGGGCCACGCTCGGAATCTTGGAGCGAACGGTCAGAAACGGACTGTGATCTTTGCCATCTGCGTTCCAAGGTCGGTTTGCGTAACGACCTGCCTCTGAGCCGGCGTACTGGGCGACCCGCGGACACCGTTTTCGATGAACATATGGGGGCAGGTCCATGGAAGCGGTTCAAGTCCAGACGCCGCGGGGTATCGGCCGGCTGCGAGGCGACAGTCGCGAGCATTTGATTCAGGGTCTCTCAGGTACGCCTAAATCCTCTTGTCGAAGTTGATCTGCGCACCGAAGGGGTGGTGCTAGCACGAGGTCGGCTCCACAGTCTGACCACCTCCAATTCGGGGTCCCGCCGGGTCAACAATGATGCAGGAGGGCTTGATGGCGCGGGAAGAGACTGAAGAGGTTGGAATGCGGCAACCAACGAACCCCTCGCTATGAGCGCTCGGGCAATTCGAGTCCCGTGGTATCACTTCAGGGCCACCATTCACCAGCGCTGGCCCGGATACCTCTCCATCGTCCTCCTGATCGGGCTAGTGGGCGGCGTAGCCATGGTCTCGATCGCCGGGGCGCGGCGCTCCCAGTCAACCTTCGGCGCCTATCTGGCGGCCACGAGGGCCTCGGACCTCCAATTCCAGACTTCGGGAGTCTCTGATCAGTTCGGCATCACGACCCTGAGCGGGAAGCTTGCCCGCCTCCCCCATGTGGAGCACGTCGCCGATGCCCCGTCTCTCCTCGTCATCCCGCTCGGAGCGAACGGGAAAGCTCTCCCTTCGGCCTTCAACGACAACGATGTCACGGAGGTCGGCAGTGCGGGCGGTATGTACTACAGGCAGGATCGGGTCATCGTCACTCAGGGTCAGATGGCTGATCCTGCGAGCACCGACGAAATGGTGGCGACGGCCGAAGCCGCCCGGCTGTCGGGCTGGCACATCGGTCAGACCGTCCCGTTTGGCGCCTACTCGATTCAGCAGGCGCAGACACCCTCGTTCAACCCCCTAACCGGAAAGCCCTGGATGCGCTTCTCGGCAAAACTTGTCGGTCTCGTCGAGTTCTCGAGCCAGGTCGTCAACGACGACGTCGATCGATTCCCCACCGATGTGTTGATGACCCCGGCGCTGACCGAGAAGCTGAGCGCGGCGGCGAGTTACCCGACCTACGGGTTACGTCTTGACAGCGACCGCGCTGTGCCAGTAGTCGAACGGGAGATCGTTGATGCTCTCCCTCCAGGATCCACCTACAGCTTCCACCTCACGTCAGTGGTCGAGGGGCAGGTTGAGCGTGCGACCAGGCCAGAGGCGATCGCCCTCGGAGTCTTCGGGGTCATCGCGGCCCTTGCTGCATTGTTGATCGGCGGTCAGACCATAAGCCGACAGTTGTTTGCGAGACGTGGGGATGTCGGCGTACTGCGGTCCCTTGGAGCAAATAGGCCGACGATCGCAGCTGACGCGACGCTCGGACCGATCGGCGCGGTGTTCCTGGGTGCTCTCGTAGCCCTGGGCGTGGCCGTGGGGCTCTCGCCGTTGATGCCGATCGGTCCGGCCAGCTCGGTCGACCCGACACCGGGTGTCGCTTTCGACTGGACGGTGCTCTTGTCGGGGTTCGCGGTATTGGTCCTCGGTCTCGGCGGTCTCACCTTCGTTCTCGCTTATCGCGGCGCCACTCGGCGCAACGACGAAGCATCGGAGTCCCGACGGAGATCGGGCCTGGTCGAGGTCGCCACGAGGTCCGGGCTCCCCGAGCCGGCCATCGCGGGACTGCGCTTCTCTCTCGAGCGCGGCCGCGGCCGCACCGCGGTGCCCGTTCGCTCCGCGCTCTTGGGTGCCGTGTTGGCGGTGACGGTTGTGGTGGCGACACTGACCTTCGGGAGCAGCCTCGCTACCCTCGATTCGCATCCCGCTCTCTACGGTTGGAATTGGAGCTACGCCATCAACTCCCCGGCAACTAGCGTCGTTCCCCCGGTGGTCGGCAATCTTTTGAGCCACGACCCAGACGTGGCCGCGTGGACCGGGTACACGTTCGGCAATGTGCTGATTGACGGCCTGACCGTTCCTGCCCTGCTGACCCAGGCGCACGCCGCCCTCGGTCCGCCCATCCTCTCGGGTCGCGCGGTGGACGAGAACAATCAGGTGGTCCTCGGTTCGGCAACCCTCGCCGCACTTCACAAGAAGGTCGGCGACACCGTCTTTGTGAGCTACGGCGCACCGAAGGATGCGCCGGTCTACATCCCCCCGACCCCGCTTCTGATCGTCGGCACGGCCACCATGCCGGCGATCGGCGTGAGTGGTCATCTTCACAGCTCAATGGGAACCGGGGCCCTTCTTCCGACAGGTCTCGAGCCGGCAGCATTCAAGCAGGCCATCACCCAGCCCGATCCCAATCTGGATGGTCCGTCCATGGACGTCGTGCGGCTCAAGGATGGGGTGACGCCCTCCGCAGGCCAAACTTCACTCCGACGCATCGTCGAGGCGGCGGACAAGGTCATGGCGGCCGATCCAAACGGTTCGGGCGACACGTACGCCGTGCTCTCGGTGCAACGGCCAGCCGAGATCGTGAATTACCAGTCGGCCGGTGCCACCCCTGGCATTTTGGCCGCGGGTCTCGCAGCCGGCGCAACCGTGGCGCTCGGCCTCACCCTGGCCGCGTCGGTTCGACGACGGCGGCGGGACCTCGCGCTCTTGAAGACGTTCGGCTTTACACGGCGCCAGCTCGCCGCCGCAGTTGCCTGGCAGGCGTCGGTAGCCGCCATCGTCGGGATCATCGTGGGCGTGCCAATCGGGATCGCCCTCGGGCGATGGCTCTGGGACTTGTTCGCCCGCGACATCTACGCCGTCCCGCTGCCGACGGTGCCGGTACTGGAGGTCGTCGTCGTGGCGCTCGGGGCACTCGTCTTGGCCAACTTGGTGGCCGCCGTCCCGGGACAGATGGCGGCCCGGACTCCCACGGCTCTCGTCCTCCGAGCGGAGTGAGCCAATGGCGGGCCCCGACTTTGGGCACATCTGTTCGATGGCCTCGGGAGCTGCGCGATCAACTCCAGGTATTACCTAACGCTCCGCAATTCCTATGTGCGATGTGTGGCATAAATGTGTCGAACTGTCCCACCTTCCCGGCGTTCTGTTCTGGGGCATTTAGCCCGGCAAGCTAAAGCTGGCCCGCGGAGGAAAGTTGGGCAGCCCTTACCAACCCGAAACTTTTCGTCATGGTCGAGGCCGCAACTTGAAAGACACCTTGACCTTGGCTCGGTAGGTCTTTACCTGGCCGTCCTCGATCTGGAGATCGAGTTCGACCACTTCGGCAATGCGAAGGTCACGAAGTGACCCAGACGCCTGCTCTACGGCTGCGCTTGCAGCCTTCTCCCAGGATTCCTCACTGGTACCGACGAGTTCAATGACCTTGTAGACGCTTTCAGCCATACTTGTATTCCCTCCCGAGTCCGTTGCCGGAGATTAGGTCTCGCCGAGCGTCTGCGCACCAATTGCCTTGTTTCGCGCGCTTTGAACGGCCGGCGAGCCTGACGGTGTAGCTGCCGTCGGTGGTGTATGCCTCAATACCTTCGCTATGAGCGCAAAGGGCGGGGCGCGGGCAGCGCCAACACCCACTGCTCACCGGGTGGCCCGCATCCGCTGATAGGTGCGGGGGGCCACTGTCCGCAGGATCGGTGCAACGAGGGGCAGTGAGGCCACATTGATCTCGAGCCGTGGGTCGAACATGCGGCGGAGCACGAGCGACGAGACCTGCTTCTCGGTGCGCCGGACTGCGCGCGGCGGCATGGACAGTCCACCGTCGTGCACCGCCGTGAGCCCCATTTCAGTCGGCACCCATCCCGGATACACCGTGTGGAGGAACACACCGTCCGGCCTCGCTTCGTAGGACAGACTCTCCGTCGCCGCAGACAGGGCCGCCTTGCTCGCGGAGTAGTCGGCTGCTCCGGGACCCGGAGCGCGCCCGTCGTCCGAACTCATGTTGGCGATTGCACCAAACCCCCGCTTCCGCATCCCTGGTAGGACGGTCACCATGCCCACAACGGGAGCGATGAAATTCACCTCCATGATGGATCGAAGTGACGCTGCGGTTGTCGGTTCGGTGCGAATGATCCCGCCGACGCCGGCGATGTTGGCCAGGATGTCGATCCGGCTGTGTACCTCCTCCACCTGTTCCAACATAGTGACGAAGGAGGCCGCGTCGGAGAGATCGCAGACCCGGTAGGACGACTCCGGACTGTGCCTCCGCATCTCATCGACGAGAGCCTGAAGCCGCTCCTCACGCCGCGCCACGCCGACCACCACCGCCCCGGCTGAGGCCAGGTCCAGTGCCAGGCGACGACCGAGGCCTGCGGAAGCCCCGGTCACGATGGCGACCTTCCCCCGGTAGTCCCACACCGCCCGTCGGCTCCTCATTCCCACCTCCACCACCGTACCGAACAGGCCTCGCCTCTGATCAGCCCCCGCAACAGGCGTATACCTCGGTTCTCGCGGGAGGCTCCTACCGCTCGAAATTGCCTGTGATCTCAACCGGGTACCGGTCGGCCTGACTGTCCCCACTCGTGCCGAACTGTCCCACCAACCCGCCAGCGTCGTTAGGAACTCACCCTCGCCGCACCGCCCGACGGCGCCAGTCCCGCTTGTTGCAGATATCCCCGCCCGGGGTCGGCGAAAGGGGGCAACTGTTCACGGCGACGTAGTGGGAGGAAGGCCCAGGTCATGGCGGAGCTTGTTCGTTGCCTGTCCCAGAGTTGCGAGTACTGATTCTGCATGACTCCAGGTTGCGTCTGAAGACACCGTCGCAATTCGGGCCGACTGGACGAGCTCGATGTACCGGGACAATTCCTCCTCTAAGGCCTTCGCATCAGAGGTCATGCTGGTCGGCCAGGGCAGATGCTGGAGTTGGGTCAGATACGCTTGACCGCCACTGACGATTGGCGCGGCAGCGGCGGCAAGAGCACTCGCCGAGGCATCCGATGGCAGACGATCGATCGCCGTTCCCGCTTGGGTGCTCAAGTTGCTCGCCGTGGTTTCGTCAGCCAAGAACTGAGCCCTTAGCTCCGCCGGTGACAGTGCTGGTGCTCGGTTGGCGTTTGGGGCGATGTGGATGTGGGCGGCGGAGCCGTGATAACGGACGGAGAGCTTCACGCGGGCAGAGCCGACCCGAGGAAAATGATTCCGAGCACACCCATCTCGACCGACATTTCACGCAACAAATGGTGCCACGCGGATTCCAGCCAACCAATTGGGCCCGATTAGGACATCCGTGCTGGCCGAAATGCCTGATTGTGCGACCACGCTTGCGGTCCATGAGTCGCTGGCGGGAACGTGCGTGAAACGGCCACGCAGCGGTGGGACGAGCTTGTGCGAAGCAAGCACTGATGCGATGAGGTTGCACGCACGCCTTCTCCCGGCATCGAACTGGGCCACCTCATAGCAGGGGGTTCCAACGCTACTGCAGACATCTCGGGCTGAATTGCATTGGAAACTGACGTCGGCGGGCCGAATGAGCACAATCACCAGCGATACTTGTACGCCCGGCCATTAGTCCCGGCGTACTTGCAGGTCATGCTTGGTGTCGGACGGCCCGAAGTGGCGAGAGTTGAACGCGACGCGGCTGGCGGTGCCCATTTCTGGACGATTTGCATCGCACGCTATGACGACGCGTCCTGGCGGAGTAGCTTTTTCGGAGCGACTACATAGAAATAAAGGGGGTCCGATGCCTTTCAAGGTCATCGTTGTCGGCACTGACGGTTCCAGCCGGGCGTCCATGGCCGTGGATGAGGCGTTTGCTCTCGCCAAGGCGTACGGGTCGACTGTTCACGTTGTCAACGCGGTGAGTTCCGGCGTCGCCGCCGGGCTTGCCGACTCCCGATCAGCGCAATTCTCCGTGACCGAAATGCAGGCCTATATCGATCGGACTCGACAGAGGGTTGTCGCGTACGCCGAACAACAAGGTATTCCTGTCGACTTCCATACACCCGGCAAGAACGATCCAGCTGACGGGATCGTCGAGGTAGCAACCAACGTGAACGCTGACCTCATTGTGGTCGGCAACCGAGGCATGAGCGGAATAAAGCGTTTCGTCCTGGGAAGCGTGCCCAACAAGATCTCTCACAGCTGCCCGTGCAGCCTCTTGATCGTGAACACGGAGCCCGACTGACGCGTGCGGCATGGCCGCCCGTCGCCCGGCCGCACCCAGGACGGACAAGGCGTCCCGCACCCAAGTGCTCCCCTGTCGGCGCTGCCGTCGGAGATCCCCGGTCGGACAATCCGAGCCCGGCGCGGATTGAAGCGAATCAATCGGCTAAAGGTCGCCAGGCGCCGCTGAAAACGTTGCCATGGATGGCTCCTCGTCCATGCACTCGATCGGGATGATCGAGCCCGTGAACAAGAGAAGATCAATCGGCGCTTCGCCCAGCACCTGGTACGCGATGTCCACGTCGCCAAAACTTGGCGTAGCGGGGTCCTCGAGGGGATAGTCAATGTCAGGACCATCGTTCACAATGAGGCGATGGCACAGCATGACGGCTGGTTCAGCTACACGGGAGGCGATAACTCGCATCTGACCGACGAACAACGGCAGGTCGTCGAGGACCGAATCCGAGATCGGGGCAACCTATTGGGAGTAGTCCAGGTCAGGGTCTACGAGAACGGGTGCGAACCCTACGTGACGTTCCCTCAGGACGCGGTTCTCGGGGTAGAGACAGATCAATCCGAGATCACTGAAATGGTTGCTCGCGCCCGCGCCAAACTGGTTGATTGGCGATAGGCCCACGCCCGACCCCGGCGTGCCGGGGCATCACGAGTCAGCCCAGGTACCATCTGGGCTGGGTAGATCGTGAACGTTGCCGACCTTCAGGAGAGACTCGATGGCACCGGGGTTCCAAGTGATCTGTACTCCTTTGATGGAGCACTTTGGAGCGACAGGTTCTGCATCGAGCGAGTGGGTGAGCACCTGTGGTGGGTGTATCACTCGGAGCGTGGGAAGCGATACGACGAAACCGTCTTCACGACAGAGGACGAGGCGTGCGAGCGGCTGCGGGCGTTGCTCACATCGGGTCGAATGGCTCGCTACCGAACTGACCATCCCATCCCAGACGAGCGGGAGACACGGGGCCCCGCCTAGCCCATAAGTGGCGCAGGGTGGTACCCGGCGGACGGGGACACCTTGGAGGCCCGGAGCGTGTACCCGTTCGGTGACAAGACGACCGACGCGGAAGCAGCCCCCGGGAGGCGGAAACACCCGGGGGCTGTCCGCTCCCCACCCCCCCCAAATCAGATCCGACCGCACAGCCCGTGATACCCGGAGAAAACACAACCGGCCCTCAACTTGATGGCCGGACCTGCCGAAAGAGACGAGACGGCCCCGGTCCGATAATCCGGGCCGGGGTCGTCTCGCTGGCTGGCCACGCTGCCGGGGAAAGGCGGTTAACCCTGGCGGGTGGCGAGTCCAATGGGCGCGTCTACAGGGCCTTGGCGAAAACCCCAGCGCGCCACTGCCCATTTTGGCAGTCGCGAAGCGACCCCGCCACTGGAATCTGCAAAGACAGGTGACTCGTCACTCGGCTACGGCATCCGGTCCGGCCTGTGCTCGAACGCTAGCGCTCTTGTGCCATCGCTCCAGCGGAACCGATGCCAGGCGGAGACTGCCCCAGTCGTGCGAACTGTCACACCGGTACTGGGGCACTTCAGGACAGGCCAGCAAGCTTGTAAAGGACGAGGAAACCGGCGACCACCAGTGCTCGTGACCAAGAAGGATGACGGTTCGCCCCCTCGGTTGGGGGAGCTGGGCCAATGAGATCGAAGGGATGGTGGCAGACGCAATCATCGATGGCCCGACCCCTCCCCGCTCCCGCCATGGACCCAAGCGGCTGCGGCTCGGGGCCAGATCCGACCCGCCCCCCCGATGCCGGCTTCACCGGCACCGGGTCCCACGGCGGCCAGATCTGAGCCATCTAGGGTCGGAGAGTGGCGGTCGACGCATTGGCCAGACAGTCGAGCGTCACCCTGGCGTCAGCGAGCGACACCTCCGGGTGTACTCTCGTAACGGCTCATTGAGAGCAGCAGCGTCCCCGCTTACGGTGACAAGATCGCGAGTCCCAATGGGTATCGAAGCAAAGTGGTGGGCAGGTCTGATCTGCCATCGCCAAGGGTGTGACTCAGAGTTATGACCGAGGCGTACGACACGGGCATGGATCTTCTCATCGAATCTGCCAATGAGCTCCACTTGACAGCTGGTGCCTGCGAGAGCTCAGAGGATGCGGCACGCCTCTTTGCACTGGCGGACAGGATCCGTAGCTACCTGGCAATGAGCCGTCCCACAACAACTCTTGGAATGCCTCGGATCGTCTCCGACGAGGTCCGCCTCACCGATGAAAACGTGATTCATCGGACCGCGGAGTTCAACCAGTCCCACATACGTATCCTGTCAGAGTGACTTTCATGTGGCATGTGTGCCACATGAACCTGCCGCCAATCTGCCGCCCGTTCGCATATCCCAATACGCCAGGAGGGTGGGATGATGCTCGCCCCTCAATCAGCTCAACCGTTGGGCCGGACGAAGGTCTTTCTGAAGTAGGTTGCCGATTCCTCGTAGCCAATCTTCAGGTAGAAGTCACCCGCCCTCCGACTGGCGAGGGCGACGTATGCCGTTGGAATGGTCCTCGCCCACTCCTCCGCTGAAGACACCAACTTGGATGCCACGCCCTGGCGGCGAACTGCCTCGCTGACCGTAAGTTCTTCGATCCATGCGACGGGGCCGTTGGCGAGGAAGGTTCCGTGGTAACTCCCGAGCAGGTAGCCAACAATGGCTCTCATGTTGGCCACGGCGACGAGGACCAGCGTGTCAGTTCGCGCGAGAAGATCGCTGAAGGAAAGCTCGAATGCAGAGCGCTCAGGTCGATACGAGGAGGCGAAGTCCTGCACTAACGGCCACAGCCGCTCTACATCCCCAGCCTTGGCTGGGCGGATTTCGATGTCGTCGCTGGGCATGCAAGAGCCTGCCACCCCTGGGTGCCCTCGTCCGCCGGGCGTGAGCATGATCCGCCTTCCCATGCGAGGCTTTGTCGATGCCGTTGGTGTGGGTGATTGGGACTTCGGGGGTCGGAAAGTCGACAGTCTGCGAGCTCCTGAAGAATCGAGGAGAGCTGGCGGTCGACGCCGACTGGGAGGGATACAGCCACTGGGTCGATCGGACGAGCGGGCAGGTCGTTACCGACCCGCCGTACCCAACGCCAGGTGCCTGGTTAGATCGCTTCGCTTGGAGGATCAATCGAGTGGAGGTGAAGGCTCTCGCGACGAGGATGCACGGAAAGATAGCGTTCCTTTGCGGATCGGCCGAGAACGAGGCGGTCGTGTGGGGCCTGTTCGACCACATGATCTGTCTAGTGGTTGACAAGGAGACGCTTCGGGATCGTCTCGGAACGCGCACTACGAATGCGTTCGGCAAGCATCCGGAGGAGCTGGAGGCGGCGCTCGGTTGGAATCATGAGGTCGAGTCCACATATCGACGCCTCGGTGCGACGATCATCGACGGTAGGCGAACTCCGCAGGACGTGGCCGACGCAATCCTGGCAGCTTCTGCGAAGATCGTCACAAAACGACCTCCAGGATGACAAAGGACCCTGTCCCCCTTCGCTGCCCGGACGGTGGGGCACCTCGGGATTGCTGCGCAGGTCGGCGGTATGGTGCACCGATGGGTCATGCCGACCGATCTGAGGACACGAAACCCCCGCCGACGCTCTTTGTGATGGTGGGACTTCCGGCCTCCGGCAAGACGGCCCGAGCGAAGGAGATTGAGGAAGCACGGCAAGCGCTCAGGCTCACCCCCGACGAGTGGATGATCCCTCTCTTCGGTGAGCCCGAGGGACCTTGATGGACAGCTCAGAGCTTCTCGTGATCGGTGCCGGCCCCTATGGCGTGGCGACGGCCGCTCGAGCGATTGAGCGTGGTATCGAAACGATCATCGTCGGCGAACCTATGTCCTTCTGGAAGCAGCACATGCCCGAGGGGATGTGCTTACGCTCAGGCCCCGATTGGCATCTCGATGCGGCAGGCGTACATACCTTTGAGGCGTTTCTCGAGGAAGAGGGGATTGCACCCAACGAAGTCGACCCTGTACCCATCAGAGTGTTCCTCGACTACGCCACCTGGTTCCAGGACAACAAGGGCGTTATCGCGCGGGAGAACCTCGTGACCCAGCTCACACACAATGGCAAGGAATTAGAAGCGATCCTTGGCAACGGTGAGCGAATAACCGCCGAAGCGGTGGTGGCTGCGCCGGGGATTCGTCACTTCCAACAGCTTCCTCCATGGGCTGATTCAGTGCCGCCTGGAGTTGGTTCGCATACCGGGGATCTCGTGCACTTCGAAGATTTACGCGGCGCGCGCGTGCTCATAGTGGGTGGCCGCCAGAGTGCCTACGAATGGGCCGCGCTGATCGGCGAACAAGGGGCCGAGCGGATCGACATCGTCCACCGCCACGATGTCCCCCTATTCGAGCGTGTCAGCTGGAAGTTCGTGGACGACTACGTCGACTCCATGCTCGCCGCGCCAGGGTGGTGGCGGACCTTGGCCCATTCCGAACGGGAGCGGATAGCCCGGCAGTTCTGGGAGGTCGGCCGCCTGACGCTGGAGTGGTGGCTCATCCCACGCCTCGCCACCGACCAATTCCATCGTTGGCCGGGCACATCGGTCATCGACGTCAGAGAAAACGCCGGAGCCGTGGTAGCTGATCTGTCGAACGGTGAACGTCTACCGGTCGACCGCATCATCTTCGCGACTGGCTACAAAGCCAACCTGCCCAGCGTGCCATACCTCGGCGGTCTAGTCGACAAGGTCGATCTGGTCGACGGTTTCCCTGTACTCGACGAGGCGTTCCAGTCAAGCATCGCCGGTCTCTACATAACCGGCTTCGCTGCGACGAGGGACTTCGGACCGTTTCTCGGGTTCACCAAGGCGTGCCCAGCCGCCGCCACGCTCATCGTCGACAGACTTCTCCGGCGTGCCTGACTGTCGGCTTGCCCATCGACTGAGGGATGCAGTACCAAGAACCGTCCTGACATGGACGTGAGGCCAGGTGGACGGCGTGCCAGCATGAGGCCATGGATAGCGTGACATCCCCGCGTGGCGCGACCGACGACGCTGCGGGGTGGGACCTGCGACCCATGGCCCTCGACGACGTCGAAGCGGCGATGGCCGTGGTCGAGGCGGCCGATGCCGCGCAGGCAGACGCGGGTCAGCTCCCGCCGCGCACCCCACCGAGCGACGCTCAGTTGGAGGCCAGCCGCGTGGGCCATGCCCGTTTCGTGCAGCGCGACGGGCCCGGAGCCTGGGTGGCGGTCTTGGAAGGGCGGGTGGTGGGCGTTGCCGAGTCTGTCCGACGGGAGAGCTTCTGGGGGCTGTCCATGCTGTTCGTCCACCCAGAGTTCCAGAGTCGGGGAGTGGGCGGGCGGCTCCTCGAGGCGGCCGTGGGCTACGCCGTCGGCGCCACCCAGCGAATGATCCAGTCCTCGCCCGACCCCCGGGCCATGCGCCGCTACTTCCTGGCCGGACTGGCCATGCACCCGACGGCCGAGATGGGAGGCCAACCCGACCGCCGGGCCATCCCACCCTCGTTGCCCGGTCGGGATGGCGATGAGGGGGACCTCGAATTGGTGGCCGAGGTGGAGGTACAGCTGGGCCGTTCGCGTACCGAGGACGTGGCGTTCACGCTGAGTGACGGGCGTTGCCGCATTGACGTGGTGGACAGCGACCCCGGGCGAGGGTGGGTGCTTTGGCGCCGGGACCGACTGGTCATGCTGGGGGCAACTGACGAGCAGACAGCCGCCGTCCTCCTGTGGCGGTTCCTCGCCGGCTCCGAGGGACAAGTCCTGGTCCACGGGCTCACCGCTGCCCAGCAGTGGGCGTTTGACGTACTCCATCAGGCGCGTCTCACGGCGCAGATACGCGGGTCCTTGTTCGTTGACGGCATGGCCGTCCCGGTCCCCTGGATCCCTTCGGGCTGGTACTTCTAGACCCTGATCTGTCCCCGCCCAACTCGGCGCCCCTATTCCGTGTGCACCGGAAGACTTCAAGAATCGGCGACAAGCTCGTGCCCTGGGTCCCCAAGCCCTACGCGGATCTGCTCGCATCCCCCCTTCGTTTGGCTGCGTCGGCAAGCAGTCCGAGCCCGATGCCCAGCATCCAGACGTCCTTGCTCACCGGAATTCCTGCCGTGGTCGGCCAGACGCTGCCCTCCTTACGCAGAGCCGGCGTCCGGGCATACATGGTGAGGAGCGAGCCGGAAAACCCGGTGAGCGCGGCACCCGCCACCGCGTTCGAGACGAAAGGGGCCAAGAGGAGCGCCCCGGTCAGAACCTCGCCGGCGGCCAATACCTTGAGAAAGCGTTCGGGCGGAATCGACTTGAGGAACGGGAAGGCGCCCGCCGCCATGACGTGAACGCCTTCTGCTTGCGCAGACGGACCATTCCATTTCTCGAGCCCCGAATGGAGGATAAATGCACCTGTTGCCACCCTCCCAGGGAGATCGCGGGGCAGAAATCGAAAGAACATCCAAAACGACCCTTCTCAATCGGATGGTTGTATTCGAGCGCTGTACAGCCTAGGAGCCGATGTGAATGAGCTGCGCGGCGATGATCGGACCGACTCCGTAGATCTCAGTGAGTGAGGTGCCCGACGCCTTGATGGCGATGCGGATCCGGCGGTGGGACTCCTTGGTCTGCTCGTCGAGTCGGCGCACGTCGTCGAGGAGATCGAGGGCCAGGTCGTGACGGACCTGCTCGGTTGGGTTCTCGGGCGTGATGTTGGCCAAGAACCTTTCGCCGTCAGAAACGTACATTTCCTTGGCGATTCCGCCCGGAGCGAGCTCGGTCAAGAGGGCATGGAGGCGACACACGACTCGAGTCCGATGGCTGCCGAGGTCGACGTTGCGCTTGGCCAGGAGCCGAAGCACCTGGGAGTGCTCAGCCGGTTCGACGCTGCGTAGGCTCCGGATCCGAAAGGCAGCGACAGCGATCGAGTGCGCGTCATTGGGATCGTTCTTGTCGGAACGACCCGTGGCGAGCACCCGGATCCGAGAGGCCATGGTGGCCGGAACGTCGAGCACCTCCTCGCCGCGTGCCACGAGCTGCTGAGCCAGCAGGTAGCCCATTCCTCCGGCCGACTCGATGGCCCACCTCCGCTTCTCGAAGGGCTCGGCCCAGCGCACGAGCTGTTCGACCTGACGACGGGTGGCGCGCACCTTGACGCTGGAAATTTCATCTTCAGCTTCGTCGATGGCCACCGCCGTGTGCGACGCCTTGTGGGAGTCGACCCCGATCACCACATTCATAACTACCTCCTTGGTCGTTGTGTGAACCACGGGGGCACTCCTGCTTGCGGATGTTCGTGCTCGATCCTCTTTTGAGCCACTCCGTGGGCGAAGCCCTGGCGGGATGCTCTTCGCAAGAAAGCCAGCCGGCTGTGCCAGCGGCAGGCACTACGAGAGTGACCCCACCAGGACCCCTTAACGCTAGGAAATGGGGCTAGCGCTCGGAGCTAAGTCTCAAACAGGCACAACGGGGATAGTCCAACGAGGGCCCGACTTAGTCCCCCCAGAACTCATCGAATTGGTAAGTATCGAATTGGTACACGGTTACCTCAGTGATCTTTGAGTGATGGACCTCGAAGTCGACCGCTGCGATAACGTCCAAGACACCGGCGCCCCTTCTCGCCGTCTCTCTTTGGAAGACCACAGCCCGCTCGGGTTCACTCACCACCTCCAAAATCTCGATGTTGAATGTCCCACCGCTCTGTTCCTTGAGGCGCCGGAGGAAAGCAAGGACCGCTTCCGGGCCCTTGTAATCACCGGCAAGACTGCTTCGTCCTGGCTCATGCCAGACGACATCCTGTGCCATGACAGTACCCAAAAGATCGAGATCCCCTGACTCGAAATCCTCGTACGCCCGTCGGATCAATGATTCATACGCGTTCTCCACCATTCCATGCCTCCGACTTCGTCTTGCTATCACCACCTTCGGCCTCGCTCCCATGGAAGGCCAAGAGGCGAAGGTCCCAATCCGTTCCACAGAATCTGAATGTCTCGTGAGAACTGCAACCCGGGGGGTTGACGGGGTCTGGTCTCCTCCCGGATAGCGATTGCGATCCTCGTAATATGCCCCTGCCCCGTTCGCTGCCGGATGGTGGGCACGTTTAGGACTGGAGATCTACTCCCAAGGACAAGGCGTACTCAGTCGATAAGCGATCGTTTCCGTCCGTGATCCGGTCGCAGGTAGATCCAAAATCTCAGTGTGTGCAGACCGAACAGAGCCCCAACGGCGACGCGACGAGCCATCTCGGCTGGCCCTGGTTCCGCATTTGCACGCTTGCAGGATTCATCGTCCATTGCGGACCGGAGTCCCAGGCCGCCTGCGGTAACCGCGGCTGCCAACTCCATCCAAAGAAGACTTGCCGGCCAGCGCCGAAGCAGGGAGGGGACGCCGGCAACAACCATGCCCGCATCGCGGATTGCTAGTCCGCAACAGGCGAACTCTGTAACGACGGCGCCCCGTCGACCGAGCCGCTGAATAGCAAACTGCGTAAGCGGATAGCCCGCTGCGCTCAGGCCCAGCACGATCCTCCCAAGTCTGGGATTCATCCAGGACCCCGTTCGCCCGTTGGAAGAGACACCTTGAGAGGGCGTTCCGAAACACCCGCAGTGGTCCGAAAAGCGATCGTTCAGGCCGGTGCGTCCGGGGTGATCGCCAAGCCCACCGTTGGTCCCTGCTCCTTGCCAAGGTGGAATGTCCGCTGAGCCCACCGGAGCGGGCCGATGATCAGCATGTCCCGGCGATACTTGTGCCGGACGAGGTCTTCGATCCGACTCGTCTCGGTGGCGGTCAAAACTTCGGCGCGAGCTCTTACCTGTTCCCCGCGCAGGTGACCCATACCGTTACATAGCGCCACGCCGACTACCGGGTTCGCTCGGATGCGCTTGACCTTGCCTGAACCGAGACCCGTCTGTACTAGAAGCCGGCCGCTTTGTTCAACAAACCAGACTGGAGTGGCAACGGCTGTGCCGTCGCGCTTGTAACTCGTAAGGCTCAGGTACTTCCCGCGGAACTTCGTTGTGGTCTCAACCATTCGTACCTCCGCGCTCACAACCCCTGACTACACATTGGCTCTCGGGAGTCGCCCCTACTAGGGCTGAAGGTCCCCTCTGTCCGGCAGTGGTCGGATCATGTTCCTCCAATCCCAGGTTTCAAACGTGTCCAGAGCGCGGGCCAGGGGCCATGCCTTTCCGGTGAAGCTTGCCCACGCCTTCATCACCGAACGGGTGGTGCTCTAGGGCTCTAGGGTGTGCTTAGGCCCGAGATTAGGTTGCCTCTGCGAAGGTCATTTCGCTGACCCCTCGGCTGGGTGCTCGACGATGGCATCGGATCCTGGGAAGAAGAGCCCTTCGTGTCCGTCATCGCTCCACCGCACCCGGTAGGGAGGGGCTCCGTCCTGACCCTCGACAGCCAGGATGGCGGCCTCGCGGACGGGCTGTCCGGTGTGGTGGCCCCTGACGACGATCTTGTCTCCGACAGCAGCTTGCACGCGAATGCCTCCTTACGACTCGGCTAACGGGGCGGCGCCAGCCTGACTATTCGCCCTCATCTCAAGTCTGGTCACAAATCAGGCCGGGGCGGGAGGGCCGAAGGTCCTCTCGGGCGACCGTGCCGGGAGCCAGGCGGCGCAAGACCGCTTGAAATATGCCCACGCGACGGCCGCAAGGTGCCCCACTTCGCCGCGATGGGGTGCCACCATGCGGCACTACGCGGGGATGGAGTCACCGTGGCCAGAATCGAGGCCGGTAAGGGCTCTCCGAAGCATGGAGCAGACACAGAGGACCGCGCCCAGAATTCTCAGAATTCCGCACCAAACAGCCGTGCTAATTCGGGGTTCAGGGAAATATCAGGCTGTTCCCCGATTGTGATCGTGCTCAGGTTTGTTCAACATTCGCTAAATGGCAGAAGAGTTAAAGCAGTCCGAGATCCCGATCCGGCGCCTCATCAGTGGGAAATCGATTCGAGAGGAACCGCAAGGCATCGCCGGGTGGTTATTGGTCTACGTCACTGTCTTGGCATTTCTCGTCGTGCACGGGATGGGATTGACGGTGGCAGCGATCATCATCTACTCAAACCCGTCGATTGCCGGTCTGCACACCTTCATACCGCTGGGTGGACTTCTGTACTACGTGATTACAAACATCGCTGTTGTCCTTTACACGGTCGTCTTGTTCGTACTGATGTTCAGAAGACATCACTCTGCTATTGCCAACAACATTGCCTTCAACATCTTGTCGGCGTCGATCGTTGTTTCATGGCATCTGTTGGGAGAGAAGTCCCCTGTCGGCGTGGTGATCGACGTGCTCCCTTATCTCGTCGGCCTCTGCTACGTCCTCAGCTCGAAGAGGGTGAGAAACACGTTCAGAGTGGGGATGCGGTGATGGAGGCATCGTCTCACCATGACCGTTGACGGCGACGATGGCCCAGTTCGCTGCCGGGACGGGGTGCGATAGTCATCATTGAGTCGTCTCAAAGATCCAACGTCTTCGTGCTCGCATCGATTGACATGCGGGCAATTATCTTTGCCTTTGTGCGGATGGACATCTCCCGAGGGAAGGCGGCGATACTCCGTGCCACCTCTCCTGCAGCCGCTACCAACTCCGTCGGCGCGACAATCCGGGACACGAGCCCGAGTCCATGCGCTTCACCTGCTTCGATGGTCCGACCCGTCAGACACAGATCTCGGGCGACCGCACCGCCAACCAGATCGTGCAGTGGTCCGTAGACCACGTCGCCGAAGGATCGTTCAGGATGACCGAAACGGGCAGAAGTCGACGCGATACGTAAGTCACAAAGGATGGCGAGGTCGAATCCACCAGCCAACGCGGGCCCGTTTACCGCGGCAACTAGGGGAAGAGGAAATTGGAGCAATGCTTGGTGGAACCTATCGCTTGAGTCCCACAACTGATTCTGAAAGGCAGCTTCGTCAATCGCAAACTCGCTTAGATCGAACCCAGCACTGAACGTGTCACCGTTACCGGTGACCACGACGCACCTGACCGAATCGTCGCGATGAAGGAGCTCAAGCGCATCGAGCACCTCGAGTCGAAGGGCGACGGAAAGGGCATTTTTCTTCTCTGGTCGGTCCAAGGTGATTGTTGCCACGCCGTCTTCGCAAGGTGAGACCCGTATGTTGGCCATTGCAGAATCATCTCAGGCGAGGGCCGCAGTCTCCAGCTGATCCCGTTCGCCAGTCAATGGACCAGTGCCTTTGTACGCCGGGATGGCGGCGTTCGCGAACCGAGGCGACCACCACGCGTCAGGCACCGAGCGGTCAGTGCGTCCATCACGTCAAGTTCACTGGAACTTCGGGATCGCTCCGATTTATCCTCCACCCCGAACATTCTGTCGGGCCGGCGTCAGTGACGTGGCATCTGGACTGCCCCAGTCCGCCGGCTTGTAGCCTGATCGGACGTGATCCTGACGGCCGGAAGGAGGTTGGATGCCGGCATGCTCCCGCTGCCTCGTTGAGGTGTTTCCGGGGACCAAACTCTGCCCCCGGTGCGGCGCCGCCATCAGGCCGCAGCTCATTGCGCGACCGGCGCCCAAGCGAGCCCGGAAGGCGCGCCAACACCTCAACGCCCTGAACGCGAAGGATCGCCTCGCCGGACCCGCCACCTTGACCCTCCTCGTGGCTTTCTGGCTGCCCT
>Ga0181532_10001644_pt1 | contig 21435 bp, 27 predicted proteins | sample PEATcosm2014_Bin_33_FD_119768 | JGI IMG/M metagenome (GOLD analysis project Ga0181532, IMG submission 119768) | Peatland microbial communities from MTU Mesocosm Facility, Houghton, MI, USA - PEATcosm2014_Bin11_30_metaG | ecosystem: Environmental > Terrestrial > Soil > Wetlands > Peat | place... | reverse complement strand
CTGAATCGGTTCGCCGGTCTGCGGGTTGCGTCCCATGCGGGCCTTGCGGTGCGCCTTCACCAGGCGGCCGAGTCCGGGCACAACGAACACACCGTTCTTCTTCGTCTCTTTAATCGCCGTGTCGGCCAGGTGCTCCAGAAAAGCCGCGGCAGTCTTGTTGTTGAGTTCGAGCTTCTCGGCCAGATGCCGAGTCAGTTGGGTCTTGGTCATACCAGAAGCCATGAATTCCTCCTTCAGGAACTTGCAAATTTGCGTGTATCCAGCGCATAGTAACGCAATCCGCTGTGGAAAAGTAGCATTTTGTACAGATTTTATGCGGTTTCCAGTAAAGCACCCCCTTGAAAATCGGCATAAATTGGGGGTCCGGACACCGAAGAGCCCCGCAATGGCCCAGTTCGAGGCTACAGAGGGATTGGTTCACCCGGCTGCACCTTGCACGCATGCGAGGCGCAGTACCGGTTCCGCGCAAACCACCGATAACCCACCCAAATCACGCGGTTGAACCCTGGCGAACTGAAAATCGCATGGAAGGGCCGGGCCACCAGATCCGTCGCGTCACCTGCCACACTGTCCACGAGGGACGCACCACGCGGTATTCCACACAACCGCCGCTGAGTTGCGCCGCATATCCCCAGTAATGTTCGGTAATGAACTGCTCAACGGAGCCCTCGCCCGGCAGTGCAAGTTGCCATCGGTCTCAAGGCTGATTCCGCTCCACCGATTCTCGCTCTTCGATCGCTACGCGACCTTTAGACGGTTGGAGCGAATCTCGTGCGCCATGGGCAGCGCCACATAATTTTCGTCGTAGAACGTACGGGCAACGAACGCAATCCCCCGGTGGGGGACCATCTCCCGGATGAACACCACGCCTCTCCGGACTTCGCCTCCCGTTTGCCGTCGCACGTAAAACCTCAGGTTCACTTCATCGAAATTCGAGTGCATCGGGACCGTCAGAAACCCGAGCAACTTTGCTTTCAGAAATTGAAATCCGACGAGGCTGACAAAGACTTTGCCGTTCCAGCGATCGAGTTCGGTTCCGGCAGGGACGAACGGAAGCAGCAGACCGGCCTCCACTTCATAGTTCAACATGGCCAGGTGCCGCCAATCCGCGGCGAGAAAAACTCCGTCGGCGCCCACACATCTAGGATGGTCGGGACGAACGGATCGATTCATTTACAGAATCCGCGCGCAAGACCTGCGCTACGGGTCGTAGACTGCGGTGTGCATGCCGGCACGCCGCGCAGATTCCTGCATCTGGTCAAGCTTCCTCTGCTGTTCATCGAGTTGCTGCTGGATTTGCGCCGCCTGCTGCATCTGCCGCGCCTGATACCGGTTGACCGGTCCCTCAAATTGGGCGCTTCCGTTCTCGGAACGAATCGAGGCGTTGAGTTGGTCGATCCGCGCTTGCAGGGTCGCCATTTTATATTTTTGCGCCAGTATCTGTTTCTTCCATTGGTCAGCCGCGCGTTGCTCCGCCAGCCGCTGTTGCGCAGAGCGATGGTCGTCATCCGCGCTGCTCTTTTCCACCTGCGTGTCGGGCAACGCCGGGTTCGGCCGCGTATTCTTCGGAAGGTCCGCGTTGGTAATCACCTTTGGCGCCGCGGCGGACGCGTCCTCGACTTTCTTCTCGCGATTCTCACGAGCAATGTCGCCCAGCGATTGCCCATAGCCGGCTGGGCTCATCAACAACGCGATTGCCAAAATCTTCAAGAACATTCGCTGCATAAGCTTCTCCCACTCGCTATGCCGAATCGTTCCTTTAATGGTAGCGCCTTTACGCTGCGACCTGTAACTACCCAAGTGACTCGCACGCCAAACGAAAGTGCCACGCCGTCATGGCCAACCGGCCATCTCCAGAACCCTCTCCGCCGTCATCCCGCTCTCCCGCAAACGCCGGATGCTCAGGGCATCGTGCCGCTTCGCCAGCCGCACTCCAGCAGCGTCCCGCACCAGTTCGCAATGAAAGTAGTTGGGATCGGCGTGACCAAGTTCGGCATAGCCCAGCGCGCGCATCAACAGCCGTTGCCGCGCCGTTGACTTCAGCAGATCCGCGCCCCGCACCACTTCCGTGATCTGCATCGCCGCGTCGTCGACCACCACCGCCAGTTGGTACGCGGGAACATCGTCGCGCCGCCAAACGAGAAAATCGCCGAAGTCACGTCCGGCAATGTAACGCTGTCGGCCCAAATTCAAATCCGTGAACTCGATCACCTCGCTCTCAGGAACACGAAATCGCCAGTTCACGCCCGCAGGGTCCGTGAACTCGGCCACATCCTTCCGCTCACGACAAGTCCCCGGATAGACCAGCTCATCGTCATCCTCCGCATCATTTGGAGCGGTCGCCGCCTGCGCGAGGTCCTTGCGCGAACAGCTGCACGGAAACAGAAACCCGCCCTCCCGCAGCCGCCGCCAGGCGTCCAGATAGTGCGCCCGGCGCTCGCTTTGCGAGTAAAAGGCATACGGCCCACCGCAATCCGGCCCCTCACTCCAACCGATTCCCAGCCAGCGCAGGTCTTCCATCATGGCGCGAGCGTATTCCGCCCGCGAACGCTGCGGATCCAGATCTTCATTCCGCAGAATCAAAGTTCCCTGATTCTCGATCGCCCGTTGCGCCGCGATCCAGAAAGTCCGTGCATGGCCGACGTGCAGCAGGCCGGTTGGTGAGGGCGCCAGGCGCCCGCGATACAAAGACTGCGGCATATCCGTCATGACGGGGATTTGAGATTTGCAGGATTGCCATGAAATTCCGCAATACCTTCGATCTTCCCGACCAGATTGTGGTTCATCTCCTCTAGGAAAGCAGCGGGAATCCACCGTTCACGATGTTTGGCATTGTCACGATGTTTGCCATCTCCAACCTGGCCCGTGGCAAACTGCCGGATGAACTTGGCCTTTACGCGGAACTTGGTGACATATCCTGAGTGCCCGGATTTCTCGTCCTTTGTATTCCATTTCTCCGCGATCGCGCGCGCGTATTCTTCGCTCAAAACGGGATAGAAAATGGGCTGATGCGGCAACCGCGGGGGGAATTTCGTGTATCGGGTCTGATGAATCAAATCAAGCTCGGCCTTTCCCACAGGCCGATACAGAATAGTGGCGTCATCCATGCACAGATCATATGGCAACTGTGTCCCTCGCTCCACGCCGTGTCCCGCAATGCACGGGCGGCAACGCCTTTGTCACCCTCAAGTCTAGCGGAATCAATAGCCACCACATTGGCACGCCCCCTGCTTTTGTTGTTGCGACTGCGCCAGCCGCAGAGGAGGTGACAAAATGGCAACCATTTGGAAATCTACAAACCAGAAATCCACTCATCAGCGAACCAACAACATGATCTCCGGGACGACCCTTTCGTCCTGGTCGCGCCAGCAAAAGCTGGCGATGATCGCGGGCTTCGCGATTCTCGGACTCCTGCTCGCGATGAGCGCATGCTCCAAGCAATCTCCAAAACCGGCGCTGGTCGGCGTGTCCAGCCCAGCGTCCAATTCGTTAACGCCCGCGGTCACAGCAACGCAGGCAACCACCTCAGTTCGGCTTGCGGCCACGAAAAAGAGTCCGAAGAAGCGCCCTGCAAACGTCACTTATAACGACGCTAACTCCGGTGTTTCGTTTCTCTACCCGCGTAAGTTCGTACTGACCTCAGGCGATGACGCACTGCCCCAGTACGCAGGTCTTGGTTATGCGTCGATGAACTTCGTCCAGCCCGGCGGGGCTGCGGTCGCGACCGTGGAAATGCCCACCGGTTCATATCCCGGCACCGACTTCGCATCGGCCTTCTTCAATGTGAACGTCAATCGCAGTGTCTCCCGCGAAGAGTGCGCGCACTTCGCCTTGGCCGATTCGCACAATGTCAACGGCGAGTCCGTGGAGGCCCAAAAGGTGAAAATCGGCTCGACCGACATGCAGACGACCTCCAACTTTGCCGCCAGTGCCCTGACGCAAACCGAAACGCAGTACTACCACAACTACGAAAATGGCGCCTGCTACGAATACGTGCTGAGCCTAGGCACCGCCGGGTACGGCGTCAAAGACGGTACTGAGCCGGTCAACCGCGACGAAATCTTCGCCAAGCTGGAGAAGATTCTAGCCACGGTTAAGATTAGGACCGCTCCAGTCGAGCAGGAGCATGCAGCCGAACCAACTGGCGCCAGCGGGGCCGGCGGCAAGGAATGAATTTGAAGTGCTCGACAGCACCAAGGCCACGCGGATCTGTTGCGTGGCCTTCTTGCTATTTATTGCATCTTTGCTAAATGAGATCACATCTGAAAGGTTACCCCACACATGGGATCCTAGCCGTAAGACAACTCACTCAAAGGACATCGAATCGACATGATGAAAACCGTCCAGCGAATTGCAATAATTTCCGCGATCATCCTCTTCGCGGGTCTATCGGCGCTCGCGCAAACCTCCACCTGGAACATTGACCCTGCACACTCGACCGCGCAGTTTACGGTGCGTCACCTCGCCATCTCGAACGTCACGGGGAGTTTCACCAAGGTCACAGGAAGCATCACTCTAAACGATCAAGACATTACGCAGTCGCAGGTATCGGCCAGCATCGAGGTCAGCTCGGTCGATACCCGGGTCGAGGCGCGGGACAAAGACCTTAAGAGCCCTAATTTCTTTGACGTTGAAAAGTATCCGACCATCGAATTCAAGTCCAAACGGATCGTAAGCAGCGGCGGGAAGCTGCAAGTGATTGGCGATCTGACCATCCACGGAACCACGCACGAAGTCACGCTCGATGTTGACGGACCTACGCCTGCCTTGACCGATCCATGGGGCAATTTGCGCCGCGGAATTTCCGCGACGACGGCCATCAACCGCAGAGATTTCAATCTCCTCTACAACAAGCTTCTCGGGACCGGCGAGGCCGTGGTCGGCGATAACGTCAAGATTCAGATCGACGCGGAAATAGTGAAGAAGAAGTAAGAGTGTGGAGGCAGCGCACAACCTCGCCCTACGCGGTATTATCGAATCGTGGTGACCAATCGCGTCCCAAAGAACAAACTACAACTTTTGCATTCCAAAAAACTGGGCGAACTGGGCTGGCTGGTGCATGCTTTTTCGACGCGGCTGGGCGGAGTGTCGCGCGTCTACGGCGGAAATGCGCTGAATCTCGGATTCACAAAGCACGACTCGCGCGCAGCCGTTGAGCAAAACCGCGAGCTGTTCCTCAAGGAACTGGGCGTTGCGAACGGACGCAAGAGCTGGCCGCTGGTTTCGCTGCGGCAGATTCATTCTGATTTGATTCATCGAGTCGACGGAACGCGCGTCGACGAGATGACAAAGCATACTCTGGCCGGGGATGGAATGGTCACGGACACACCAGGCCTGGCCTTAGACGTGCAGGCTGCCGATTGCCTTCCCATCATTCTTGCGGACCGGAAGCGGCGAGCCGTCGGCGTTTTTCACGCCGGATGGCGTGGCACGGTCAAACGTATCGTCGAGAAGGGCGTCGGCGAGATGTACAAGCATTTCAAAAGCGATCCGCGGAACCTGGTGGCGGCGATTGGACCAGGCGTTCACGGGTGCTGCTACGAAGTGGGCGAAGAAGTGCGCACCAAGTTTGAAACTCAATTTTCCTACGCCACCACCCTGTTTCGCGAGGCGAAGGAATCGGACCCGGTGCGGGAAAAATATCCGTTGCTGTTCCTGACGGCGCGCGCGCCTGGACACGGTGATTTGCCGGCAAAACTTTTTCTCGACCTGGTGGAGGCGAACCGCCGGCAACTGCTGGATGCGGGCTTGATAGCCAAGAACATCGACACGGCGGCACCGTGTACAGCGTGCCACCCGGAACTGCTCTTCAGCTTCCGCGCGGAAAAAGGCGTGACGGGGAGAATGATGGCGGCGGTGGGGATCAGGCCGGATTGAACGATATCGGCTCATCGGGCGATCTAAACCCCAAGCCGAACTTACCCGCCTGTCAATGACCCGATCGCCAGATAACTCGATTTTTTCACGCCAGGTCGAACAGTAAAACTTCCGCGTCTCCCGTCGCTTTGATCGTCAGTTTTCGTTCCTCGCTTATCGCCGCACCGTCTCCCTGATGCAACTTCTTGCCGTTCAGCTCGACTTCTCCCTTGGCCACCTGCAGCCACGCGTAACGCTTGGCGCCGAGCGACTGCCTAACCTCTTCTCCGGCGGAGAGTAGAACAACGAACAGTTTCGCGTCCTGATTGATCTTCACCGAGTCCTCGGCGCCGTCTTTCGAGGCGAGCAGGCGAAACTTGCCGCGCTTCTCGACTTCGGGGAAACTTTTCTGCTCGTAGCCGGGCTCGTGTCCCTGCTTGTCGGGCAGAATCCAGATCTGCAGCAAATGCACAGGTTCGGTCGAGGAGGGATTCGCCTCGCTGTGGCGAATGCCGCGGCCCGCGGTCATTCGCTGTCCGTCGCCGGGGAGAATCACCGAGCCGGTGCCAAGGCTGTCTTTGTGCTCCAGCTTGCCGGACAGAACATAGGTGATGATCTCCATGTCGCGATGGGGATGCGTGGGGAAACCGCCGTTGGGTGCGACCCAATCTTCGTTGATCACGCGCAACGAGCGGAAGCCCATCCACTTGGGATCGTGGTAATCGTTGAAACTGAATGTATGGTGAGTCTTCAGCCAGCCATAGTCGCCGCCGCCACGCTCATTGCTCGGTCGAATGGTAATCATGATGCTCACTCCTAAAGTAGTCGTTATAACGACTAGTCTCTACCCGTTTGGATGTCAGAGGAGCGGGAAGGATTCAGGGGGTGAAAACGTCGCTGGTCGTTAGTCACTGATCGTTCGCCAATCGGCAAAGGCTGCTATGCTTTCTGTCTCGGTGGAGCGACGGGCGCCCTCGCCCGTCCCCATCCTTGACTATGCCTTATCGTGTTATTGCCTTCACCATGGCGCAAGTGCGCCAAGGAGCGCTCGGCTTCCAGCGTGAACTGAGCGCCGTCCTGCACGAACATCCCGGGATCAAGGTGTATTCAGTGAGCCCCTTCGACCTCGATGAACGCCGCCGAGCCAAGGATCGCTTTGGCGGAGACATCGTGTACTTTCTCAACGACGCAGCATGTCAGGAATGCGAGCGACTGGGCCTCAACCTGCATTTCCTGGCAGAAATCTCCGACGACGAATTGCCTCGCCGGCGAACCTTGGTAGTCGGTACGCCAGAACCAACCGGCGGAGCTCGTAAGCGCTGAAAGCCGTTTTCGCTCGAATTCGACTGCCGAGCCTATCGAAAACCATGCCGACGATTGGCGGCCCGGACAAAGTGCCCTCTCATTGGGGAGGAAGCAAGCCCGCCTGCCGCAGGACCGACAGCATGTCCCAAACGCTCCACTCTTCCGAAATTTTCCCCGCCTTGAAGCGGAAAATGGTCATGCCGTCAATCTTGATCTTCTTGCCAGTTGCCGGAAATCCCATCCCCGCTTTGGTGTTGGTTCCCGATGCATTCCAGTACACAGCCACGAGATCGCGCTCGGCGAGAATCTGGACGACTCTGACTTTCATGTCCGGCAAAGCCTGGCGCTCTTGTTTGGCTGCGGCCATGTCCTCCTCCAGCGTGCAATCGCGATTCTCCCCGTGTGCCACAAAATCCTTGGCGTGAGACTCCGCGTACCGATCGAAGCGTCCCTGATCAAGTACCTCCTCGAAGAAACTTCTCGCAATCTGCTTGTTCTTTTCCTGTTCCCCGGCTGGTTGTGCCAGCGCGGGCACGCAGATCGCAAACAACAGCAATAAGTATGAAATCTTGCCCATAACGGTTCTCCTCATGCAGCTGAACTCTCCGTGCCTGTGACTGCGCATCGAGAGCAGGGAGATTTGGGTTTTCTCCCCCGCAATACTGTAACATATGTTACATTAATCGACAAGGAGTCTTTTATGGCGAGACCACCCGACCCTCGGATCCGCGCCCGGCTTCGCGAACAGGCCGTCGACTACGTGCTCTCGCACGGTGTGGCTGACTTGGCCCTTCGCCCCTTGGCCAAGGTCTTGAAGACTAATGCCCGGATGCTGGTCTACCACTTCGGCTCGCGAGAAGGACTGATGCGCGAGATCCTGACTGGTATACGGGAACGCGGGGACGCTCGCATCCAGGCTTGGTTCCAGCGCGGTGAGAAACCGCGCGGGCTGCCACAATTTCTGCGCTGGTACTGGAAGCGCGTAAGCACACCAAAGGCAAGGCCCGTGATACGTCTGATCTTTGAACTGTATGCGCTGGCGCTCCGGAATCCCCGGGACTACCCAGGCGTCCTCGAAGACCCGATCGTCTATTGGCAAAACTTGACAGAAAAGGCCGGCATTCCGGCGAAGGTGGACGAAGCCGAGGCGACACTGCTCCTGGCTGCCACTCGCGGTTTGCTGCTCGATCTCTGCGCCACCGGAGACCACGCTCGCGTTGAACGAGCGCTGGAGACGCTTGGTCAATTTGTCGAATGGCGTGCGGCGTGAGCAAGCTGACCGTGCCGGAGGGCGACCTTGGGGACCGCGGGTTAGTCCTTTTTGTGTTTCTTGTGCGAGGTCTCGGACTTGGGCTTGTCGTCTTTCTTGGTGTCTTTGGTGTCTTTGGTGTCTTTGGTATCTTTGCTCTCTTTCGTATCTTTCTTGCCGCTGTCGCCTTCGGAAGAAGACGACGACGCGGAAGCAGCGCCCTTCTTCGCGTAATCGGTCACGTACCATCCTGAGCCTTTGAACTGCACGGCTGGAGCCGAGATCACTTGTTCGATGACGCCCCCGCATTCGGGGCACTTTCGCAGCTGTTTATCGGAAAATTTGCGGATTTGCTCAAAGCGGTGTCCGCACTTCTTGCACAGGTATTCGTAGTTGGGCATCGGTGAAGTGATTCTAGAGGCGGAGATTCATCGCCGTCAATTTCGCGCCCGCTTGCACATCCTCAGCGCTTCAGCAGATCCACCGGCTCGCGCACGTCGTGCACCCGGAAGTACCTTGCCAGCGCCGGATATTTCGCGGCAACGGCTTCATACATGGCATAGGCCACGTTGCGATAGGACGAGTGCCCCGCGGGCGTGGTCCGCAACTCGGAGATATAAACCGCCTCGGCAAAGTCCATCTTGAAAAGGGTACGCTTGCGGAAAGCCAGTGGGATCGCGTACTGCGCATTTTGCCCGGCCTCTTCACCGCCATTCGCGGAAAGTCTCTGCACCGCCGATTCAGCACGCCTCATCGCGGTTTCATAATCCGAGCGAACTCCGGCAGCTTCGAGTTCGGGCGGCGCGTCGAAGCCGTGGGCGGTCGAGAAATCCTGCATGATCTGGACGCAGCGGCGATGCCGGTGCATGTCGCGGAAGCCGCCGATATCCATAAGGATGTCGAAGCGGAATTGCTGGCCCGCGGAAAACGCGCGCGGCAATTCGTCGTGCTTGCCACGATGACGCAGCCCGAGGTCGATGATTTCTCGGCGTCGCGCCGCGCCCGCCGTTTCTATCGTTTTGCGAATCTGCCGGTAGGAATAATGACAGTGGCCGTAAACCAGCGTGGTCGCAAGTTCGATCTCGAGCGCGTCGTTGGCAGCCAAATCGTTATCCAGCATATCGTTGTCAATTAGATCGACCAGCGGCGCGGGTTCGATGTCGGCCCCTCGCATAAGTTCGGCGGTAGCCTGCCGGAGGTCGCGGCGTGTCTCGATCTCGTAGAGATTCGGATCGGCGTATTTGACCAGCGTGGGCGCGACCCGCACTCCGCGCAGGAGTTCGCGTTCGGCGCGATCGGCAATTTCGGGCGACACGCTGCGAATTTCCGACACCAGGGCGCGCAGCGATTCTTCGTTTGCGTTGTAGGCCGGAGAAATGGCGGCCCGTTTCAGCAGCGCCCCCAGATCGCGAACTTCTTTATGCGGCTGCGAGAGCAGGTGCGCGACCTGGCTTTCCAGCGTGCGGGCGTTGACGATTTCCCCGAGCGAAGTGTTGGTGGCCAGGGGCAACAGATAGCGCGAGATGTCGAAGGCGCGGGCGCGCAGGGTACGCTCGTAGGCCTCCGGTTTTATTTCCACGGGCCGGGGTGTGATGCCGGCGAGATATTCGAACGTCCGCTGCGAAACCTTTTCGTAGGTTGTGAACAGGCATTCGATGGTTTCGCGATAGAGCTTTGTCGCGGAAGCGTCGCTCTCAAACCTTGGCGTATAGTAGCCGCTCTTCCGGAAGTTCTGGTAGCGAGTGGAGCGTTCCTGGCCGTCCCAGCGCTGTTCGTCGGCCACGACGATGGCGGCGAGAATGGAGAGGCGCTCGATGGCGAGCGCGATGTGGGCGAGGTCGGCGATGGAGCGGTGTCCGTACTGGAAGTAGAAGGTATTGAGAAACTTTTCCGCCTTCTGCAGCGTAATTTCCTTCAGCGACTCCTTCATAGAGAGCGACGAGCGCGAATACTTGGCCATGGCATAGGCTTGGATCTCAGGCTCAACCCCGTAGACGGCGAATACCTCGACGGAAGTTTCGGGCGCAGAAGTAGAAACAGAATGCGAAGTCGTGGGCTCGGTTGAGATTACTTCAGACATGGGAGTGCAGAAATCTTAATCGTCCCGCGCGCCCGGCGCAATCGACCGGAAGGGGGATAAAATCTACGGGAAGCTCCGGATGCAACAGTGAGGTTTTTCTGTGACGTCCCCTGTTGACGGCAAACGCGACTGGAATCAGGACGATTTGAGTCACGCGGATCAACCTCGCGGCAATCGGGCCCGGATCGATTTGATTCAGGCCACACGCCCAGAACACATCGAACAAGTTCGTGGCCTCTTCCTCGAATATGGCAGTTCGCTCGGCTTCAGCCTGTGCTTCCAAAGTTTCGACGAGGAGGTGAAAAGCCTTCCGGGCGCCTACCGCCCGCCGAGCGGGAGACTGCTGCTTGCCCGATACCAGGGCCTACACCGAGACCACGCTGCCGGATGCATCGCGTTGCGCAAGCTCCAAGCCGGTGTCTGTGAGATGAAGCGGCTTTACGTGCGGCCCGGCTCTCGCGGCTTGGGCCTCGGCCGGATGCTGGTGGAACGCGTGATCGCCGAGGCGCGCGCGATCGGCTATGAGCGCATGCGTCTGGATACGGTTGCTTCGGCAATGCAGGATGCGATCGCGCTCTATCGCAGGATGGGGTTCCAGGAAATCCCACCGTATTCCGCGATTCCCAGCGAGAGCGCGCTCTGGATGGAATTACTGCTGTAGACGGCCGCCCGTAGTACTCACAACCGTGGGTTTTGGTGGGGCAAGCGGCGAGGGCTGCGTGGTCTTCGTCGTGGCTGGGGTCGCGGATGGAGTCTGGGCTTGGATTGCAGCCCGGGCAAAAGGGACGTCCGTCGGTGCATGGCCTAGGATGACAACGTCCACGCCTTTGGCGCTCTCCACCGAGCCCACCTGGCGGACAAATTCCAGTCCGTCCATGACCGGCATGTTGATATCGCACAGGATGAGGTCGACCACGTTGCTCTGCAAAGCAGCCAACGCTTCGGCTCCATTCGAGGCCTCCACAACCTTTTCCAGGTCGACGCCCGCCTGACGCAGCGAACGCTCGACGATCTTGCGCATCACCGAGGAGTCATCAACGATGCGCGCCCGGATCTTATCCATAGATTTTCACCACACTGGGTCCCGCGACTCTGCGGTTTACACCATCAGGCCACGAAACCGCGCGCCGTCATTTCTGACTGACTTGTTGTACATCGGCAGTCCGCCATGCGCTTGGGGAAATCACCGAGCGGGTGGGGGGCAGCACCTTAATGATTCAATGACTCAATCTGCATTCATCCGCTATGCTTAATAAAGACCTATGACCCTGCTCGACGCCCAGCCCTACGACCCCGCGAAAGCACGGCGGCGTAAGATCCAGATGGCGGTCACCATCGTGGTCGTGATCGTGCTCGCAGCCCTCGCCTGGATGTATCGCAACTGGCCCGAAGAGCACGCAGTCGACAAGTTTTTCGCCGCGCTGCAGCATCAGGATTACGAAACCGCCTATGGCATTTACTTCAACGATCCCGGCTGGCGCCAGCATCAGCAGAAATATCCTCAATACACATACGCGGACTTCTATCGCGACTGGGGACCGGGCGGCGAGTGGGGACTGATCAAGTCCTACCGGATCTACGGATCGGCCAACACCAAAGGTTTTGGCCGCGGAGGCGTGGTAGTCGAGGTCGTAGTCAACGAACGCTCCGAGCACGCCCGCATGTTCCTGCAGAAGTCAGATAAGACGCTAACCGTCTTTCCGTACTAGCAGCTAGTGTGGTGACGTCGCTCTGCCCCGTCCGCGCAGGGACAGCCGCCCCGGCTGTCCAAGCCGAGCGTCGCTCGGCGCCTACCTGTGATCACGCCAGTTGAAATTCATTCGGCAGTCCGCTCTACGCCGCCGTGGCCGCAACCGCCGCCAGCGTCTTCTGCAGGGACGCCTCATCCCCCACGGTCAAGCAGGTCTTCGAGCGGTCGATCTGCCGCATCAGTCCCCACAAAACTTTTCCCGGCCCGACTTCAATAAAAAGGCTGGCCCCTTGGTCGATCAGCAGGCGCACCGACGGCGCCCACCTCACTGCACCAGTCACCTGGCGGATCAGCGCATCGCGTGAAGCCTCCCCGGAATCGACGACCGCAGCATCAACATTGCAAACCACCGGGCATGACGGATTCTGAAACGACAGCGCGCCCAAGTCTAGGGCCAGACGATCCTGCGCCGGTTGCATCAGCGCGCAATGAAAGGGAGCGCTCACCGGCAGGCTCACCGCTTTCTTCGCCCCGCGTTCGGTCGCGAGCTTGACGGCGCGCTCCACGGCGCCGGCGTTGCCCGAGATCACGATTTGCTCGGGCGAATTAATATTCGCCGCCTGGCAAACTTCTCCCTGCGCCGCATCAGCCGCGATGGCACCGACCTTGTCGAGTGACATTCCAAGTATCGCCGCCATCGCACCCACGCCCACCGGCACCGCTTCCTGCATATACTTGCCGCGATTGCGAACCGTCCGCACCGCGTCGGCAAACGTCAGCGTGCCCGCGGCCACGTGCGCGGAATACTCGCCCAAACTGTGCCCGGCGACAAAATCGGGCAGCAAGCCTTTTTCCTGCAGCACGCGCCAAGCCGCGACCGACGCCGTCAGAATGGCTGGCTGCGTGATCTCGGTCAGCTTCAACTGTTCTTCCGGACCCTCACAACAAAGCTCGGACAGCCTGTAGCCAAGCGCCTCGTCCGCTTCCTCAAAAGTCCGACGGGCCACCGAATAGTGATCGGCCAGCTCTTTGCCCATACCAACAGCTTGCGACCCCTGGCCAGGAAACAGAAAAGCAATGGAAGAAGTTGAACTTGTCATTAAGTAAGCTCAGAGTAGTCAGCAACTAGCAATTAGCATTTATCTAACACTCCCCAACGCGGCGTTGTTGCTGAGTGCTGGGTGCTAAATGCTAATTGCCAAATGCTGCAGTTGCGCCAACCCCCGCTCGATCGTCTCATTCACTTTGCCCTCGGCGAATTCCGCCGCCACGCGCATCGCGTTCTTGATGGCATTCGTATTCGACGATCCATGCGTGATGATGCACACGCCCTTCACGCCCAGCAGCGGAGCCCCGCCATATTCCGTATGATCCAGCCGTTTCTTGAAATCAGAAAACGCGTTGCGCGAAATATACGCGCCTACCTGCCGCGTGATCGTCGACTTCAAGGTTTCTTTCAGCACCGCACGCACCAGCCGCGCCACGCCTTCCGAAGTCTTCAGCGCAACATTGCCGACAAATCCGTCGGCCACGATCACATCCACATGCCCGTTATATAGATCGCGCCCTTCCACATTGCCAATAAAATTGATCGGAAGCCGCTTCAGCAGCTGAAACGCCGCGCGCGTCAGCTCGTTGCCTTTGCTGTCTTCTTCTCCAATCGAAAGCAGCCCCACCCGCGGATGCTTCATCCCGAAAATCGAGCGGCAATAAATATCGCCCATCACCGCGAACTGCTCCAGATTATTCGGAGTGCAATCCACATTAGCGCCCACATCCAGCAAAACCGCCGCCGTGTTCAGAACCGTAGGAAACGCCGCCGCCAGCGCCGGGCGATCCACCCCCGGCAGCGCCCCCAGCACCACTTTAGCCGTAGCCATGGCAGCGCCGGTGTTGCCCGCCGTCACAAAGCCCGAAGCGCGCCTTTCGCGCACCAGTCGCAACCCGACGCGGATCGTCGAATCTCGCTTGGCGCGGATCGCTTCCACCTTGTCGTGCATGGTGATCACTTCGCTGGCGTGAACCACTTCAACCGGCAGCCGCCGCGCCCCAGGATAGCGCGCCAGTTCCGCTCGCAGCTGCGCTTCCGGCCCAATCAGCAACACGCGGATGCCATGATGGCGCGCCGCCTGCAATGCGCCTTCAATCTCCGGCTTAGGCGCCTTGTCGGACCCCATCGCATCCAGAGCAATTACGCAAGACATGAAAGTACGCTAGGCGTTAACAAAAAGAAAAATGGAGCACCGGGAACGGAAAATGGAGCGCCGGGCGTCCCCGCCCGGCGACCACACAGCCGGAGTACACGATCTGACAACTACGACTTCTCCGCGACCTCAACCACTTCACGACCCTTGTAGGTCCCGCACTTCGGGCAAGCGCGATGCGGCATCTTCTGCTCATGGCAGTTAGGACACTCTGACAGCGAGTGCGTGGAGAGCGAGTCATGCGCCCGCCGAGTAGCGGTGCGCCGTTGCGAATGTCGACGTTTCGGATTAGGCATAATGATTCCTTTGCAGTTCTCAGTCTACTGATTCAACTTATCCCGTATTTCTTTCAGCGCCGCCCACCGCGGATCTTCAACCGCGACCACGCACGAGCACTGAATTTCATTCAAATTCTTGCCGCAATGCCGACACAATCCCTTGCAATCGTCGCGGCAAATCGTCTTCAATGGCAGCGCCAGCAACACCTGCTCGCGCAGCATGTCTTCCAGCAACAACCCTTCACCCTGGTAGTACCCTATCTCCGCTTCCGCGTCCGTAACCGAAAGCTCTTCGTGCCCGGAGTCTGTTCCAATCGGCCGGTACAGCAGATCAAAACTGCGCTCCACCGGATGCACCACCGGATCAAGGCAGCGAGCGCAAGCCACTTCCAGGCTAGTCTCCAGCTTGCCCTTCACCCGTATATCCTGCACCACCTTGTGCTTGCCGTGATGCTCTTCGACCAGATCCGCCCGGCCCGAGCTGCGCAACGGCGACCGCTGCAGTACATCCGGACCCAGATCAATCGCACCCGGGCTGAATTCCTCCCGGAAATCAACCGGGTGAATTTCCAGATCCTTCAGTTCGATGAACATTGGAGCTTGGAACCTCCGCCGCCCCCACTCAAATTACCGCAAAGGCCCGCGGAAGTGCGCACAGAGACGAAAGTCTCTCAGGGAGCAATATGTAAGAGTAAAGGCCTGAAAACTTGGTGTCAAGGCAGTGCCTGACCCATTCGCCCCGCCCATCCCCTTCTGCTACCCTCCCCCCATGGACCATCTCTGGACTCCGTGGCGTTACGCATACGTAACCGGCGCCGAGCCGAAGTCGGGCTGCATCTTCTGCAATGCTCCCAAAGAAAGCGACCAGCAAGCCCGCATCGTCCACCGCGGCGTGCATTGCTACATCATTCTCAACACCTATCCCTACACCAATGGACACGTCATGATCGTCCCCTACGCCCACCTGGACGAGTTGCAGAAGCTCCCCGCCGATGCCGCCCAGGAGATGATGACTCTAACCCAGCGCATGGAGACGGTTCTGCGCCATCTCTATGCACCCGACGGCATCAATCTCGGAATGAACATCGGAAAAGCCGCCGGCGCCGGAGTAGCCGGACACATCCACATGCACATTCTGCCGCGCTGGGTAGCCGACGCCAACTTCGTCAGCGTAATCGGCGAAACAAGGGTGCTGCCGGAGGCGCTGGGGGTTACTTGGGGACGGATAAGAAAAGCGCTGGCAGAAAATTTGTAATTCCTCTCACTTCAACTGTCTTCCAAAGAACTCTTCCATCGCTCCATAAGCCCGTATCCAGCTCTTCCACATCAGAAAGCCGTGAACTTCATCGGGAAAGATCAATTCTTCGACGTGCACTTTTTGAAAGCGCAAGCGCTGCAACAGATCGACCGTGTGCGAAAAATCGACATTGCGATCGTCGTCTCCCAGCGAATTCCCGTCGCAGCAGACTACGTGAAACAGAACAGGATTGACAACTGTGCACTACCGCTCCCGAAGGTAACCATCACGGCAACAAACGTGTCCCAGTCCGTGCCCAAACGGGGGCTAAACTACAAAAGGCCGGCGCTCCATGAAACAACTTGCAGCCATCTTTCTCTTTCTCTTTGTCTTCGTCTTCAGTGCCGGGCCGCTCTATAGCCAGAGCAATATTGGAGAATTGCGTCTTAAAGTGACCGATCCGGCCGGCCTTGGTGTGAAGACAAGCGTTCAGATCGTCAGCCGGGGGAATCAGTATCGCAGTACTTTGGAGACAAGCGATCAGGGCAGCCTGAACGTGCGGCGCCTGCCTTACGGCATCTATCACGTGGAAATCAAGCAGCCTGGTTTTGCAGTCGCATCCGAATCCGTCGAAATTCATTCCTCGATTCCCCTCGAATACCAAATCCAACTCAGGCTGCCTTCAGTGAATGAAACCGTCACGGTCAGCGCGGCCAACACCTTGATCGACCCCGACCAGGCTGGCGCCGTCAGTCAGATCGGCGCAGACTTTATCCAAGACCGCCTCAGCTCCGTTCCCGGCCGTTCCCTGCAGGATCTGGTGAATTCGCAGCCCGGCTGGCTATATGAAGGCAATGCCGTCCTGCATCCGCGCGGCTCGGAATATCAAACTCAATTTGTGGTCGATGGCGTTCCGCTGACCGACAATCGTTCTCCCAGCTTCGGACCTGAGATTGAAGCTGACGACGTGCAGTCGTTGAGCATCTACACCGCAGGCATTCCCGCCGAATATGGTCGAAAAATGGGAGGCGTGGTCGAAGTGAACACGCTGCAAGATCCGCAGGCGGGCTTTCACAGCCAGGTAGTTCTTTCAGGCGGCAGCTTTGATTCGGCTGGCGCTTTCGCGCAGGGGCAGTATGTTTGGAGCAAGAATGCGTTTGGCGCCAGCGCCAGCGGCAGTATGACGGACCACTATCTGAATCCTGTAGTGCCGCAAAACTATTCGAATAGGGGGACGCTCGGCGACTTCTCAGTCAATTACGAACGCGATCTGACTTCGAAAGACCGCTTACGATTCATCGTTCGCCATGAATTGTCGCGCTACAACATTCCGAATGAGCAGGTGCAGCAAGCCGCAGGCCAGCGCCAGACAGCCGACAACATCGAGACGATGGGAACTGCCTCCTACCAGCACACTTTCTCGTCGAATGCGGTCGCTGATTTTCGCGGCATGGTTCGCGACAACGCGAACGACTTCAACTCCAACCAGAATTCGACTCCCATCGAAGTCTTTCAGCACAATTGGTTTCGCGAGGGCTATTTCAAAGGGGCCGCAACCGTCGATCGCGGCCGCAACGAATGGAAGTTTGGAGTTGAGTCGGACAACATGTTTCTGAACGAGAATTTCAACTACATCATTACCGATCCAACGCAATTTGGCCCCGGTACACCTGCCACATTCGGCTTTCTCGGAAACCGGCCAGACCTCGAGCAATCCGCATTCGTGCAGGACCAGATCCGTCTAAAAAACTGGACCATCAATGCCGGTCTGCGCTGGGACCATTACCAGCTCATATTAAACCGGCAGGGTGTTGACCCACGCGTCGCGATTTCGCGCTATTTTCCCTCGGCCGACCTCGTCGTTCACTTTTCCTATGACCGGATTTTTCAGACTCCATCGTTCGAGAACATCCTGCTTTCGAGTTCAACCGCGGTTGAATCCATCGACCCAACCAAGTTCCTGCGGCTACCGGTTGAAGTTTCCGAAGGAAACTACTACGAAGCGGGTCTAACCAAGGTACTCGCGGGAAAAATCAGGCTGGACGCCAACTATTTTAGGCGCCTCGTAGCCAACTATGCGGATGACGATCAGATCGAAAACACCAGCATCAGTTACCCGATTGCATTCCGCAAAGCCATCATCGACGGCGCCGAAGCAAAACTCGATCTCCCCGACTGGCGCCGCCTTTCAGGCTTCCTGAGCTATTCCTACACCGTCGGCAACGCTTGGGCGCCGGTGACGGGCGGCCTCTTTCTGGGTGACGACGCCGCGGCTGCGCAAGCGCTCACCGGCCATTTCCCGGATTCGCAGGATCAGCGCAACACCATTCGCGGGCGCCTTCGCTACCAGCTCAAACCACGCCTCTGGATCGCTGGAGGAATTCAGTACGACAGCGGCCTGCCATTCGAGTTTGACGGTAGCCAACAACAGGCGCTCGCCGAATACGGTCAACAGGTGATCGATCGAATCAACTTCGCCCGCGGGCGCATTTATCCCTCTTTTCAGGTCAATGCTTCGGCGGGCGCCGATGTCTATAAATCGGAGCGTATGTCGATGCGCTTTCAAATCGACGGACAGAACCTCACCAACATCCTCGACGTTATCGATTTCGGAGGTCTCTTCTCCGGCAACGCGATCGGACCATCGCGCAGCGTCGCCATGCGCCTCACTACCAGCTTCTAGAATCACGATTCATGGCCACCGGCTTCACGTTGCAGCCCTCGCGAGGCGCTGGAAGTTTTCTGCATCCACGTCCGCGCGCGCGATACGATCTGGTCGAGATTGCGCTTGGCTTTCCATCCCGGCACCCTTTGCGTTTTCTCCGGATCGGCCACCAGAATCGGAGGATCGCCCGGCCGCCGTGGTCCAATTTTTCGCCGAACCCGCCGCCCAGTCGCGCTTTCCGTCGCACGGATGACATCGAGCACGGAATGTCCCATCCTGTCCCCAGATTCAGCGCCAGCGCGCCGTCGCCTTTCCTGCCGCCACCGCCTGTCAGGTACTGCAACGTGCGCTTCAGCCAGATCGTTCAAATGGATGTAATCGCGAACGCAGGTGCCAGCCCCAGTCAGATAGTCCCAGCCGTGAACCTGCAGTTCCGGCCCATTCTCAGTCGAAGCCGCCAGCGGAATCAGGTGAGTTTGGGGAAAGTGGATCTCGCCCGCCTCTCCGTTTTCATCGGCTCCGGCGGCGTTGGAATAGCGCAGGCTGACCGAACGCAGACCGTAAGCGCGCCGGTAAGCCTCCAGCGCATTCTCAGGTCGAGCCCCCCGAGAACATTGTTCCTGAAATCTTTCCGCGGGTTCCCGACCGACTCGCCAATGTAGGCGTGAGCCGCAAAGTGGATCACCGCGTCCATGCCCGCCAGCGCCGGCCCCATCTGCGCTTCGTCGGCATGTCGCCCTCGATCAACTCGAAAGCTTCCGCCAGCCGCCGACTGCCGGTCAAAAAACTGTCGTAAAGCACAACTTCATACCCAGCCCGCCGCAGCGCGCGAGCCGCGTGACTCCCGATGTAACCAGCTCCGCCCACAACTGGGATCGCCAGAAAAAACCTTGCTTGTTGATTGGAGTGCCGGGCGCCTCCGCCCGCCTGCCACAGCCCTCTCGATCATCTTGCCTCGAGAAGCCGCCGCGGCGAGGTGATGCCCATCACTCTCCGTTTGTTACAAAAGCTTGCTGCGGGGGCCTCTCCCCGCCCCCGACTGGTGTAGAATTTGAAAGTCAAACCCCACCGCTGCCATCCTCGGCGGCGAATTTCGTCGGTAGGCAGGATCATCGGGACGTAGCGCAGCCTGGTAGCGCACTTGCTTGGGGTGCAAGGGGTCGCGAGTTCAAATCTCGCCGTCCCGACCATTTACCGTCGACCCCGCGGACTAAGATAATATCGAACAGTGCCACTGATCCGGCTAAAAATTGATGTTGCTGGGACCGTTGGTGACGAAGTCTGGCGCAAACTAAGCCAGTTCGATCAGATCCAGAACGCCGCGTTTGGTCCCAAGTTCGGCTGCGGAGGTCCGTGCCATCACCCAGCGAACGTGCCCCATGGCAAGGGTGAATGGATTGGAGCAGAAGTTCGCGTGCAGACTCCACTTCTGGCCCAGTATGCGGTCTCGCATTACTTAGAGCAGGAACGCGTGCTGGATGCGGACGTGGTGGAGTAGGCGATTGTAGGTCACCGACGACTGCGCGAGCCTCATTGACCGTGGTTGGTGCAATCTGAATTCGTCAACTAACCCGTGCGGTCACTCTAAAGGATCGAAGTGGGGCGATTGAGCGCCGAGTGTCTTTAGCGCTTCATCAACCGTGCGCACGACATGCAACAGAGGTCGCGCAGACTCTTCCGCGATCTGGAACATGCGCATCAATCCGTATCCAGCCGTCTCCGGGACAACGATAAAGCGGGGGTGGTTGGTCAAGCCCGGCGAGATTGGTTTGCGCTTTGCCAGGCTGCGCAAGAAATCCGCGGCCACAGCAAAGTCGACGACGCCTGAAAAGGTCCCAGATGCCCGCACGGGCGCCGGTCGCCCTCCAATTCTTGCCGAGGGCGTCGTGGTATTCCGCCGCAGATTCATTCGTGAGCTGACCCTCGAACCGCGCCAGCAGGATCTTATTGACCGAGTCGAACTCGAATCGGAATGCCATGAGAGCACTCATTCTACCTGGTTCTCCCAGTGAGCTGTTGGCGCGACATCTCGATTACATCGACAATCGTTCCGCTACCCAGCCACGGGTCCGCTGTGATCTCTGCCCTTGCATTTTTCCCCCGTTTGGAGCAACGTTTCAATTTGAAAGGAGTGTATTCGACACCATGATCAACCTTCTGATTCACCACGAAGTCGCCGACTATACGGTCTGGAAAGCCGCGTTCGATTCCGCTCAGGACTGGCGGCGCAAGAACGGCGAGTGCAGTTGCCGCATTTTTCGCGGCGCTGGAAACGTCAACGACGTCAACCTTTTCATGGAATGGGAGAGCCTGGAAAAGGCCCGGGCATTTATCGCATCTGAGGAGCTCAAAGCCAAAATGGCGAGTGCGGGAGTCAAAGGCCAGCCTCGAGTCGATTTCCTGACTGAGGTGCAAAGCGTCCGGCGCAGCGCTGCCGACTGAGCATGCAGGGCAACCGCGACTGCCCCCAACGCCGTAAATAGGTACCCCGGCGCGGGTAGAATTCCCCGTATCCATTTCCGGCGGCGCGCATCCAAAGCAGTTGAACCGGCAAATAGGACCGGAAGCCGATACCTCGTATATTCTGGCAAATTCCTCCTCTTCCGGTTTGCCCAACTTGGTTTGCGCAAATTGACACCTTCAGGAGAACTTCATGTCCAAGAAACCGGTCTCCAGCAATTCGCACAAAGCTTCAGCCCAACCCCGCTACCACCAGTCGGCCCGCGAACTCCAGGCATTTGGCACGGTGACCAGCACGATGCCGCTGCAATTGGAAGAACCGGTACGGCTGGAAATGACCGAGCGACTCAATCAACTGTTGGCCGACACCATGACTCTTCGGGATCTCTACAAGAAGTCCCATTGGCAGGT
>Ga0181532_10001643_pt1 | contig 21444 bp, 19 predicted proteins | sample PEATcosm2014_Bin_33_FD_119768 | JGI IMG/M metagenome (GOLD analysis project Ga0181532, IMG submission 119768) | Peatland microbial communities from MTU Mesocosm Facility, Houghton, MI, USA - PEATcosm2014_Bin11_30_metaG | ecosystem: Environmental > Terrestrial > Soil > Wetlands > Peat | place... | reverse complement strand
GGCTGAGGTTTTCAAAACCAGCGCCGTCAAAAACGGCTATGGGTCGGTAAATGGCATATTCTCGGTGGAGGGGGTAGGACGCGAACGCGTCGCCACTCTGACCCATCGAGAGGTGAAGGTGGAGACTCCTCTCCCGAGTAATTTGAGAGCGCTCCCGCATGAGGAGGCCGGCAAGAGCGCTCCGGACGCCAAATAGGGCCAGCCCAGCCGCTGATCCGACTCCGTCAGCACTAGCCTCATTCCAAGGCGCTTGCTTCGGCGGAGCGCTGGCGTCCGAGCCGGCTTGGAACATGGCAACGCGCTAAACGCCGGCCTTGCGAGGGAGACTTCCGAAGACCTAAGCCGGCGAGGACGCCAGTGCTCCGGCCCACCACAGACTCCGTCGCTCGCGCTGCGGTCCGTATCCCTGGCAACCACGGCGGTCTGAAAAGGAGCATTCGGTTGCAAGATCATGCCCGGCTCGCCGTATGGGAGGGTGACGTGCAACAACATTAATGAAGTCGAAGAACGAAAGCCAAAGCCCTATGACATTCCCGCTCGAATTCGCCCATTTTGCCGCCCAGCCGGGTATTGGCGCCCTGCGAGTAGGTTTTGTCCTCACCATGATCGCCCTCGCCTTTATCGTTCGGCAGCCCTCCAAAACCAACCGCAAGAAGGAGGACAAATGATCAGCTTCGCCAATGAACTCAGCGCCGGTTTGTTCGAGCCGGCGCCGGTGGCCGCTCCACCCCGGCCTTCGCGCCCTGCCGAAATCAGCCAAGCGCCGCTCCCCGCCACGGATGAGGGACTGGCCGAAGCCGCACAGCGCGGCGAAATGGCTGCGTTCGAGGAACTGGTAGCCCGCCATCGGCATCGGGTTTACGCCCGCGCCTTCAGCATGCTCCAGCATCACGAGGACGCCCTCGACCTCGCGCAGGAGGCTTGGGGCATTATTTGGCAGAAGCTGCACCAGTTCCAGAACAAGTCCAGCTTTGTCACCTGGATGACCCGCATTGTGATCAACCTTTGCCTGGACCAAATCCGCTCCCGCCGACGCCGCCATATCGAGTCCCTCGACCAGCTCAAGGAACAATGGGGCGAATCCAGGTTCCGCATGCCAGGCACGCACGTGGACCCCGCCGACAGAATCGAGCGCGAAGAGTTCTGGCAGACCATTGCCACCGCCCTCGGGCGCCTGTCGCACGAGCACCGCACAGTCCTGGTGCTGCACGAATTTGAAGACATGGCATACAAGGACATTGCCAGGACTCTGGGCTGTTCCCTCGGCACCGTGATGTCCCGCCTGTTTTATGCCCGGCGCAAAATGGCCGCCCTGCTATCCAACCCCGAATCAGGAGAGCCAGGCGCGTGGGGCAGTTTCCCCAGCGGGCGGGAGGCTGCCGGTGTCGGGCGCCTGGCCAGGGCCTCGGTCGGTTGCCGGGGTTAATGACCTCACCCTGGGTCCTTGCCAACGCCGGGCCAAGGGTGCCCGCCTGCGCCCCGTTGACAACTCATGCCTTACGGGCAACTTGAGAGCAACCTGCTGCATGAAATCTCGCAAGGCAATCGTGTTCCTGGTGGACGTGGATGACACCCTGCTGGAGAACGACCGCATTCAGGAGGACCTCCGGCGGTATATCGCACGTGAGTTCGGAGCCCGGTGCCGGGACCGCTTTTGGGCGATCCAGGAGGAGCTTTTTAATACGCTCGGATACCGCGATTACCTCGGTGCCCTCCAGCGTTTCCGCGTCGAGCATCCCTATGAGCCTCACCTGGTTACCGCGGCCGGCTTTCTCCTGGACTATCCGTTTGCCGACCGCCTGTATCCCGGCGCGCTGAATGTGCTCGCGAAGCTCCGGGCCTGGGGGCGCACAGTGATTCTCACCGACGGTGACGTAGTGTTTCAGCCGCGCAAGGTGGAACGCTCCGGCATCTTTGAAGCCGTCAAGGGCCATGTGCTTATTTACGTGCATAAAGAGGAGGCGCTGGCGGATGTCGAGCGGCGCTACCCTGCGGACCACTACGTAGTGATAGATGACAAGCTCCGAATCCTGGCGGCGATCAGGAAGTCCTGGGGGGACCGGGTCACCACGGTGTTCCCGCGGCAGGGCAAGTTTGCGAACGATCCAAAGATTGCTGCCGCCTACTCGGACGCGGCGGATGTCAGCGTCGAGCGCATCGCTGATCTCCTCGCGTGTGAATTGCCCGATTTGCTCCGGAACGGTTCTCGGAAAAGGACGAAAAACAAACCCACCTGAGAACCGCCCAATGCCGTTGGGCACAGGTCACGACGGCCCGGGATTAGTGTGGTTTTAATGAAGTTTTAATGATCCAAGGCCGTGTTTTGATTAACGGCGGCTCCGCAGCCATGTCACCTTGCCGCGTGAATTATTTAAACCTGACGCAAGGTGGAATTGTATGATGGACCTGATCTATATCGGAGTTGTGGTGCTGTTCTTCGTGGTCGCGGGGCTGTATGTCCGCCTCTGCGAGAAGATGTGAGGGGACTATGGAGAACCTCATTGTCGGCATCGTTGCCTTGCTGCTGTTCATTTACTTGCTCGTGGCCATGATCCGGCCGGAGAAGTTCTAAGGAGCAGACCCCTATGCGTTCAATTGACTGGTTGCAGCTTGCTGTGTACGTAGGGGCCCTTGCCCTGATCACCAAACCGATGGGCCTTTACCTGGTCCGGGTGCTGGATGCCAATGGCCGCACGTGGCTGGACCCCGTGATCAAGCCCTTTGAGCGGATCACATACCGGCTGATGGGGGTCAAGCCCGACCAAGAGCAGGATTGGAAGGGATATGCCATCGCCATGCTGCTGTTCAGCCTGGTGAGCTGCCTGTTTACGTATGCGATTCTGCGCTTGCAGCAGTGGCTGCCGCTTAACCCGCAGCACTTCGGCGCGGTGAGCCCTGACCTGGCGTTCAACACCTCCACGAGCTTCACCACTAACACCAATTGGCAGAGCTACACCGGCGAATCCACGATGTCCTATCTCTCGCAGATGGTGGCGCTGGTGATCCACAACTTCGCATCCGCCGCGGTGGGCATCGCGATCGCCGCGGCCCTGGTGCGCGGCATTGCCCGGCACTCGTCCCAAACCCTGGGTAACTTCTGGGTGGACCTGGTCCGGACGACCTATTACCTGCTGGTGCCGATCTGCCTGGTGTTTGCCGTGTTCCTGGTCTCGCAGGGCATCATCCAGAACTTCAAGCCTTATACTACGGCCAAGCTCCTGGAGCCGATGAAGATTCAGGTGGAGAAGAAGAACGACAAGGGCGAGACGGTCAAAGGCCCCGACGGCAAGGCGGTCATGGAAGAACAGATCGTCAAGGAGCAGGTAATCCCGCAGGGGCCGGTGGCCTCGCAAATCGCCATCAAGATGCTGGGAACCAATGGCGGCGGTTACATGAATGCCAATGCGGCGCATCCTTTCGAGAACCCCACTCCGCTGTCGAACTTCATCCAGATGCTCTCCATCTTCGCAATCGGGAGCGGGCTGACCTACTACCTTGGGCGGATGGTGAAGAACCAGGCGCACGGCTGGTCGGTATGGGCGGCGATGATAGCCTTATTCCTGGCGGGCGCCTTGCTGTGCTGGCACTCGGAAGCCGCCGGGAATCCGATTCATCACCAGCTTGGGGTGGCCGCCGGCGGCGGCAACATGGAAGGCAAGGAAGTACGCTTCGGCATCTTCAATTCCGCCCTGTTCGCCACGGTCACGACGGACGCTTCGTGCGGGGCCGTCAACTCGATGCACGATTCCTTCACGGCGCTTGGCGGCTTTGTTCCGCTCTTCAACATCCAGCTTGGGGAAATCATCATCGGCGGGGTAGGCGCAGGGCTCTACGGCATGTTGGTGTTCGTAGTGCTGGCCGTGTTTATAGCCGGGCTGATGGTGGGACGGACGCCCGAATATCTGGGCAAGAAGATTCAATCCTACGAGGTGAAGATGGCCATGCTGGCGCTGCTGGTGCTGGCGGTGTCCATCCTGGGCTTTGCCGCCTGGGCCTCGGTCAGCCAATGGGGCCTGGCGGGGCTGAACAACACCGGCCCGCACGGTTTGAGCGAAATGCTCTATGCCTATAGCTCGGCCAATGGCAACAACGGCAGCGCCTTTGCGGGCCTGAATGCCAATACGCCCTGGTATAACACGACCATCGGCCTGGCGATGCTGGTTGGCCGTTTCCTGATGATCGTCCCAATAATAGCGCTGGCGGGTTCATTGGCGCGGAAGAAGATCGCGCCGCCCAGCGCCGGCACCTTCCCCGTCTCGGGGCCCACCTTCGTCGTGTTGCTGCTGGGGACCGTGCTGCTGGTGGGAGCTCTCAACTTCCTGCCTTGCCTGACTCTGGGGCCGATTGTCGAGCACTTCCTCACCGCCCAGGGCAAACTGTACTAACCGGCCCCCATGTATCACGTTTCACGCTTCACGTTTCACTCATCATGACACACAAAGCACCTTCTCTCTTTGATTGGAGCATCGTCGGCCCTGCCATCGGCGACTCGTTCCGCAAGCTTGACCCTCGGCTCATGGCGAAGAACCCGGTCATGTTCGTCACGATGGTTGGCGCGGTGCTGACCACGGTGGGCATCATTACCTGCGCCCCAGCCGAGCGCGGATTCATTGCGCAGCTCGCTATATGGCTCTGGTTTACAGTCCTGTTTGCCAACTTCGCGGAAGCCGTGGCTGAAGGGCGCGGCAAGGCCCAGGCCGATAGCCTGCGCAAGGCTCGCAAGGACACCATCGCACGGCGCCTGCGGGATGGGCGTGAAGAGAAGGTGCCTGCGCCCGAGTTGCAGAAAGGCGACAGGGTGGTCTGCGAAGCGGGCGACCTGATCCCGGCGGACGGGGAGGTGGTGGAAGGCATCGCCAGCGTGGATGAATCCGCCATCACGGGCGAGTCTGCGCCGGTCATCCGCGAAAGCGGTGGCGACCGCAGCGCGGTCACTGGCGGCACGCGCGTCATTAGCGACCGCATCGTGATTCAGGTTACGCAGGAAAAGGGCAACGCTTTCCTGGACCGGATGATAGCGATGGTCGAGGGGGCCAAGCGGCAAAAGACGCCCAATGAGATTGCCCTGACCATTCTGCTGGCGGCGCTGACGTTTATCTTCCTGCTGGTCTGCGTGACGCTGAAGCCCTTTGGCATTTATTCCGCAGCCACCTTCACGGTGCCGGTGCTGGTGGCGCTGCTGGTTTGCCTGATTCCTACGACCATCGGCGGACTGCTGAGCGCTATTGGGATCAGCGGCATTGACCGCCTGATACGGCGCAATGTCATGGCCACCAGTGGCCGGGCGGTCGAGGCCGCCGGGGACGTGGACGTGCTGCTGCTGGACAAGACCGGGACCATTACCCTGGGGAACCGCATGGCTACCGAATTCGTTCCTGCGCCAGGTATCCAGAAGGAGAGACTGGCCGATGCGGCTCAACTGGCGTCCCTGGCGGACGAAACCCCCGAAGGCCGCTCCGTGGTGGTGCTGGCCAAAGAGCAGTTCAACTTGCGCGCGCGCGAAGTGGCCGACGCGCACGCGCGGTTTGTGCCATTCACGGCGCAGACGCGGATGAGCGGGGTGGATTTGTATGGGAAGTCCGAAGGCCGAAGTCCGAAGGCCGAAGGAAACCCGGAGGCCGAAACCCGAATGGCAGCCGTGCCGGGCACAGGCGAAAACTCCTTCCAGCCTTCAGACAGCTCGGGCGCAGGCGCTACGACTGTTGTGGCCACTCCAGCACCGGCGGGCTTGGAGGAGGATCCCTCGCGGCAGAGTCCGGAAGTTCGAACCCCCGTCCGGTGTATTCGCAAAGGCGCGGCCGATTCCATGCGCGCCCACATAGACCAACTGGGCGGCACGTTCCCGGCGGCGGTTAGCCTCTCGGTGGACGAAATCGCCCGCTCGGGCGGCACGCCCCTCGTGGTGGCCGAAGGCCCCGAGGTGCTCGGCGTGGTGCAGCTCAAAGACGTCGTCAAGGGCGGCATCAAGGAACGGTTCGCCCAACTGCGCAAGATGGGGATTCGCACGGTGATGATCACCGGCGACAACCCGCTCACGGCTGCGGCCATCGCGGCGGAGGCGGGGGTGGATGATTTCATCGCCCAGGCCACGCCCGAAGCGAAGCTCAAGCGGATTCGCTCCGAACAGGCTGCCGGCCACCTGGTGGCCATGACCGGCGACGGCACTAACGACGCCCCGGCCCTCGCGCAAGCCGACGTGGGCGTAGCCATGAACACGGGCACCCAGGCCGCCCGCGAGGCGGGCAACATGGTGGACCTGGACAGCAACCCCACCAAGCTCATTGAGATTGTGGAGATCGGGAAGCAGCTCCTCATTACGCGCGGTTCGCTCACCACGTTCAGCATCGCCAACGACGTGGCAAAGTACTTCGCCATCGTCCCCGCGATGCTCATGGCGACTTTCCCTGCCATCGCCCCGCTGAACATCATGCATTTGCACAGCCCGACCAGCGCCATTCTGAGCGCGGTGATCTTCAACGCCCTCATCATCATTGCGCTTATCCCGCTGGCCCTGCGGGGGGTGGTCTATAAGCCCATCGGCGCGGTGGCCATTCTGCGGCGCAACCTGCTCATTTACGGGCTGGGCGGCGTCATCATACCCTTTGTCGGAATCAAGCTAATAGACATCCTGATCACTGCTCTCAACCTTGTTGTATAAGCCTATGAAGGAGATGTTCTCTGAGATTCGCCGTGCCGTCCTGGCCACTCTCGCTTTGGCGGTGGTGTGCTGCGGCTTTTATCCATTAGTCGTGTTCGGCCTCGGCCGGGCGCTCTTCCCGCACAATGCCAACGGCAGCCTGATTGTGGACGCCGCCGGGAACGTTCAGGGTTCGCGCCTGATTGGCCAGCAGTTCACGGCTGACAAGTATTTCCACTCGCGCCCCTCGTCTGCGGGCAATGGTTATGACTCGACCAGCTCCGGCGGCAGCAACCTGGGGCCGACTTCACAGAAGCTGCGCGATTCAATCGCCCAGAACGTGGCGGATTATCGCACCCAAAACGGCCTGGCGACCAACGCGCCCGTTCCCGCCGATGCGGTCACCGGCTCGGGCAGCGGGCTGGACCCCCACATCAGCCTGGCCAACGCGGAACTCCAGGCGCCGCGTGTGGCCAAAGCCCGCGGCATGCCTGAAGCAAAGGTGCGCGAATTGATTGCCCGAAACACCGACCCTGCCGACCTGGGCTTCCTGGGTGAGCCCGGGGTGAACGTGCTGGAGCTTAACCTCGCCCTCGACCGCACCCCATGAAACCCCAACGAATCCTGCTCCCGATAGGCGTTACCCGCTGCCCGCTCAAGATGCTCGCGTGTTCTGGGGCATCGAACAGCGCGCTAGGTCTTGATAGGGGCAGGCCAGCGGCATCACTTCTGTCGCCGCCGGGCCAATAGCGCTGCGGCGCCCAAGCCTGCCAGTGGGATGGTGGATGGCTCAGGAATCAAATACAGGTTGAAGCTGCCCATCACGTAGGTGCCACCGCCGAGGCTAATGGGAATCACTTGAGGGACGTCCGCGGCGGCCGCAATGCCGCCGTCCAGCCAGGCTACGGATGCCTGAGTCCAGGTTGGATACACGCCGCTGCTGTTGTCCCAGACAACTCCCATGACGGTCACTTCAGCAGGCTGGCCGCTCAATGTGGCTGTAATCTGGACAATTTGGCCTGCTGCCCCCCCGGTGTGGAAAGTCGTCGTTGGGCCCACAGGAACAAGGCTGCTCTCCGGGGCCACGCCGGGAGCGGCGAGAAATTGCGCGAATGTAGTCGCCGCGCCGTACTGGCCGCCGATGCCATTGGCGCCGATCAACGTCATGCCATCCGCCTGGTAGGGCGTCGTGCCTGACGGACTATCGTTGGAGCCGGCGCCCAACAACGACAAATACGGGTCCGTGGCACTGGGCCCCCAAATGTGGTCGTTCGCCGTTCCTGAATGGCTGGTGAATACAATGGCGACTGATCCTTGCCCGAACAAGTTCAGTGCCGTGAGAACGATCGTGCCGCCGAGTAGCATGTTCTTCATTCCTGGTTTTCCTCTCACTGGACGAAGTTGAATGTTCTTCTGTTAGGGAGAAAGCTCCACGTCGTCTTTCTCCTGAAGACTTTTTTACCGCTGTAGCCTATGCTCGCCAAGCGCAGAATGTGCCTGCCGACTCACATAAATGTGTGACATGCGCAGGTCGCCAGTTCTTCCTTGGCTGCGCTTCGGCCAAAGCCGACTGCCGACTTGGATCGCCGAGCCGCTGCACATGGGGGTGCCGCGCCATGTTGCCTGCCTGCTTTGGCGGAGCAATCGGGATGCTTCCCCGAAGCGGGGCCTGCTGGAGGCTCACGAAAACCAAGTATGTAATCCTCTTGGTGCGGCGTCCTTGGAGAGTTATTGCTACCTCATGAGTACCGTAAGCGAGATTCGGACAGCCTTGCCTCGGTTAACAACCGAAGAATTGCGCGCCGTGCGAGGGGTCAAACTGGAATGGCACTTAGTTAAGACCCAGCAAAAGGGGGGCGCTTTCCGACTTTCTCTGGGTCCATGATGCGTTTCTGCGGCGGCAGCCTCCAAACCGCTGGAAACCCGAGTCTTTTCCCCTTGTCCTGCCGCGACACGCGGCAGAACACGTCGCAACCAAAGACCCATTGCGGATGCGTAAGCCGTTCTGGTTAAGATGTATACGCCTTAACTAAGTGCCTTTCAGGCACGAGATTCGGGGCGGGCGATCGGCTGCCCGTGGCCGCCGTGCTCCGCCGGAAACGGCCCAAGGCCTTCTGGCCTTGACCTGCAAGCTTGGATTCGGGGTCGGCACAGCCGTCCCGAACGGCTGGAGCACCGGGCTGGCCCGAGAGTGCCTAGACAGTGCCTAGACAGCACTAGGCTTAATACATTTTCTATTAAGCCTAGTGCTGTCTAGGCACTGTCTAGGCGCTGGCTAGGCAGTGGCCAGGCAATGGCCTGCCACACCGAAGGCCGCAGGTCCTACTTCAGGAACCGAGCCGGCCATGCCCTAACCGGCCAGTATTTGGGGCGTCCCTTGATTTCGCTGTCTCGAGTGCACTCCCGAACCTTGGGATACTCGGAAATGGGTCACCCATTCCTGGAATTCGGGTGTCAAGTCATCTCCCCGCTTGCGCATGCGGCGGGCTGCCTCCGCCCAGCCTTCACGCGGCCGGCGCGGGGCACGAGTCACGATCAACGCCTTATCCTGAACCCTGACGGCGGCCCGGGTGCCGAAACCGCACGCCTCCAGCAGTTCCTTGGGCGGGAGCAGGCCGAACCGGTCGCCGATCCGTCCGATCTTCGTCCGCGCGCCGGCAAGACACCCAATCGCCCAGCCGCCGGCGACCGCCTTTTCCGCTCGCCAGGAACCCGGAAAGAAATACTTGTCATCCGGCGGGCTTGGATTTAGAAACGATGCTACAAGGTCAGAAGAGACCCTGAGCCCAAGGTGAACTATTACGCGCATACGGCGGTGAAGTCGGACGGGACGCCGGACCCCGATACGGCGAGGTGGCAATTGCTGTACACGCACTTGCGCGATGTCGCGGAGTTGGCGAAACGGTTTGCCGAGCCGCTCGGATTGGCTGCCGAGGGCCAGACCGCCGGCTTGCTGCATGACCTTGGCAAGTATCGCCCCGAGTTCCAACAATACCTGCGGAACGAGAGAAAGGCCGGCAGTGATACGCACCACGCCATCTACGGGGCCGCTCATGCCTGCACCAGCGAGTGGTTGCCCCAAGCTTTTGCTATTGCGGGACACCACGCCGGACTGCCAGACCAACACGACCTCGACCGCACCGTCCAAGGCGAGAAGTATGACGCTGTCGAGCGAGCGAAAGGATTGCTCGCCCTGTTCAAGAATGAGGTTGGCGAGCTGCCACGGGGGGTTTCAACGCTAGTGGGCGAGGCCATCCAGAAGGAGGATGTCCATTGCCTAGAGTTCGGCACCCGCATGCTGTTCTCCGCGCTCGTGGACGCTGATCGGCTGGACACTGCAAACTGGCCGCAGCAAACCCCGCCGGATGACGAGGTCACTCCGGAGAAGGCCGGCGACCTGCTGGCCAAGGTTCTCGCCGAGCGCGAGCGCAAACGCCAAAGCAAGCCAACCGGCGAAAAGGACGCCGAACTTCGCCGACTCCGCAACGACGTGTTCGACGCCTGCCTTGAGGCCGCCAAGCTCGATCCCGGCTTCTTCTCGCTGACCGTGCCAACGGGCGGTGGCAAGACGCTCTCGGCGATGGCCTTTGCGCTGGCCCATGCCAGAGCGCATGGCCTCCGTCGCGTCATCGTGGTGATTCCGTTCCTCTCCATCATCGAACAGAACGCTACTGTTTATCGCGAAGTGCTGGGAGACGATGTCATTCTGGAGCACCACTCCGCCGCGCCGGAACCCAACGATACCAATGAGGAAGAAAAGGCCGCACTGGAAACCGCCACCGAGAATTGGGACGCCCCGATTGTCGTGACCACTTCGGTCCAGTTCCTCGAATCGTTATTCGCTGACAAGCCTGCGAAGTGCCGGAAGTTGCACCGGGTCGCCAAGTCGGTCGTCATCTTTGATGAAGTGCAAACACTGCCAACACATCTGCTGGCGCCGGTGTTGAATGTGTTCCGCGAACTTCAGCGCAACTATGGCGCCAGCTTCGTCTTCAGTTCCGCCACACAACCGGCCTTCCGGAAGTCTGCACAACTGCCCGATGGGTTCCCGCCGGAAGAGATGTGTGAAATCGCCCCCGAACCGCCCAAGCTCTTCCAAGCCCTGCGGCGTGTGGACTACCACTTTCCCAAATCCGAGCAAACCTTGGACTGGCCTGACTTGGCGCAACAACTCGCCGGCGAACGCCAGGCTCTCTGCGTCGTCAACCTCCGCCGCCACGCCGCCACACTTTGGGAGCAGGTCCGCAGGGATCTCTCCGAGCAAGAGAAGACGGCCCTCTTTCACCTGTCGTCCTCCATGTGCGCGCAGCACCGGCTCGACGTGCTTGGCCGCGCGCGCCAACTCCTCGCCGCTGGCTGCCCTTGCCGCCTCGTTTCCACCCAACTTATCGAAGCGGGCGTGGACGTGGATTTCCCGGTCGTCTGGCGCGCTATGGGGCCACTCGACTCCATCGTGCAGGTAGCGGGCCGCTGCAATCGGGAAGGTCGGCTGCCCGACGGACAGTTTGGCCAGGTCCACGTCTTCACTCCGGCGGATAACGGTCTGCCACGTGGCCGCCTCTACCAGACGGCCACCGGATTCGCCGGCACGATTCTGGCCGACATCACCCCGCAAGAACTGGCCACCAATCCCGCGCTGTTCACCCGCTACTTTGGCATGATCCACGCCCTGCCCCAGCCGGAAGGCGTCGCCATTCAAGAGCACCGCCGGGAATTCCTCTTCCGCACCGTGGGCCGCGAGGCCAAAGTCATTGATGACGACACCCGCCCGGTCATCGTGGACTACGGCGAAGGCGCTCGGCTCATCACTGAAATCCAGACCCGCCACCGCGCCGCCAATGAGCCACGCTTCGACAAGACCGACTTGCGCCATCTGCAACGCTTCATGGTCAACGTCCGCTTGCGCGATTTCGAGGTCTTGCAGGGCCAGCGCCACCTGCAACCGCTGCTGCCGAACCTAGACCTCCACGTTCTCAAGAGCGGCTATTACCATCCCGAACTCGGCCTCCTGCTCGAGCAACGTCCACTCGAAGACTTCCTCCAATGAAACCCGAAAACCTTGTCCACCTCCGCGTCTGGGGCGACTTCGCCTGCTTCACCCGCCCCGAAATGAAAGTCGAGCGTGTCAGCTACCCCATCATGACGCCCTCCGCCGCGCGGGGCATCCTTGAAGCTGTTTTCTGGGAACCGCAGATGTATTACCTTATCCACCAGATCACCGTCCTCCGCCACGCCGCCAACGGCCGCGAATACGGCAAGGGCAAATGGGTGAGCTTTCAACGAAACGAAGTCTGCAAGACGATCAACCTGAAGAGTGCCGGAAGGTGGATGCAAGAGCCTGCCGAATTCTCCCCCATCATGGCTGGGGCTGGGAGTGGCACAGGGAACATCGCCCAACGAAACACTCTGGCATTGCAGGATGTCGCTTACCTCATAAGTGCGGAGGTTTGCCTTTCCAGCCTGGCAAGGCAACCGCGAGATAACCCCGGCAAGTATCTCAGGGAAATCCGGGACCGGGCGCGGGCCGGCAAATGCCACTACCGCCCGGTGCTCGGCTGTCGCGAGTTCGCCGCGGACTTCGACGGCGTGGACAATCCAGTTTCATTGTCGCGCTGCTCCTGGCCGGAGGAGGAGCTTGGCCTCATGCTCTACGACGTGTTCCACCCGAAGGAGCGCACGCGGGGCTTCGCCTGGTTCAACGCATCGCAGGACTATGCCGCACTCGACTATGAACCTTCGGATGTAGGCCCTGCGCGCCAGCAGGGCCACTTCGGGCAACCTATCGCGCCGCGTGCCTGCTTCTTCCGCGCCAAGGTCCTGAACGCCGAATTGAAGTGTCACCCAGAGGAAGTGGCTATTCTGACTTCCTCACGCTCTGCCGGCTACAGCTCTGGAAGCCTCGCCTGAAGCCTATGCTTTTCCAAGCTCTCTACGAATTCGCGCAGTTCACCCTCACACCGTGGGCAGACGGCTTCCCGGGAAAGAAACGGCTGATTGATTCACCGGAATTTGAGTCAGGCCGCATTCACTGGCTTGTTTGCCTCGATGCTCATGGGCGATTCAAGGGATTTGAGTCACTTGCGGGAGTGGATGAGTTCAAGCCGGTCCCACGAACGCTCGAACCTAAAGACTCCGGCGAGCTTGCCGAGTTCCTCATCGAAGACTTTGAGACGGTGTTCTGTCTTGGTGCGTCGGCCAGGGAGAAGCGCACGCCGAAAGGTGAAAGCAAGCACCGCCATTTCTGGTCGCGCATTGAGGAGGCAGCAAAGGAAACGAGCTTGCCCGAATTCCAGGCGATCCTTGCCTTCCGGCGGAGTTGGCCAAGCGACCAGATGCCGCCGGGCATTGCGTACCAGCTTTATCAACCACCCAAGGCACGGCAGGGTAAAGAGCAATGGATGATCCGCACGACCAGCGGCGAGATGGTTCCGCTCCGCCTCCGGCCAACCGCACCCGCTGCCGTCTCGTTCCGGGTTGGCGACCAAATACTCATACAAGTCCCTGCCGTTCTAGAATGGTGGTCGGCTTGGTTCGCAACTTGGCTTCTGGGCGAGAAACGAAAGTCCATTGAAGCACATGGCGGCCCAGGGTTTTGTCTTGTCACGGGTCAGCAAGACGCAGCGATTTCAGGATACCATCTGCCGAAAATCTACGGCGTCCGGCGGACTTTGCCGTCTGGCGGCACGCTGGTTAGCAGCCAAGCGGACGCTTTCCATTCCTACGGGCTGTCTGTTGCCCGAAAAGGCAAATCCGGCACTGAGAACGACGCCAGCTATGCTAGCGTGTCCGTTGAAGCTGCCATTGCTTATGCGAACAGCCTGAACTACCTGCTGGAACGAGACGATCACCACTTTAGCGCCGGCTCATTCTCCTTCTGCTTTTGGGCCAAAGAGCGGTCTCTGGGTTTCATCACCAAACTTCTCACCAAGCCACAGCCGAAGGAGGTCAGAAGCTTTGTCGCCTCGCCCTTTTCCGCCATTCCGAGAGAAGAACTAAGAAAAGAACGATTCCACAGTGTCACGCTTACCGGCAATTCCGCTCGCGTTGTTGTTCATCATTGGTTGGTCGAGAGCCTCGAGGAAGCCGACAGGAACTTGAAACGATGGTTCGAGGATTTGGACCTGGCCACAATTCCACCATCTCTTGAAGAAGAGCGCTCCTATCCGGCGATTGACGACCTTTGCAACGCCACAGTGCGCGACGTGAAAGACGTAAATACGGACCTGCCTGCCCAACTCTACCACGCCGCCATCGAGGGGACGTCGGTTTCTCTCTCGCTCATCAGGCGCGTTCTCCGTCGCCTGGTGGCCGACTTGACGAAGTATGGCGACCGTATTCTGCAGACGCACTTAAGCAAGGACGACAAAGGACTTTTCCACGCACAGCTTCACCCCGGAACCAAGCAAGAAATCAGCAAAGCCAAGCAACCGGTGCCGCCTTCCGGCCAAGCCCGATTGGCTTTGCTCAAACTGATCCTCAACCGTAACCGAGACAGCAACACTATGGAAATCCAAGCTCAACTCGTCGCTGACACCAGCGACGTCGCATACAACTGTGGCCGCTTGCTGGCCGTGTTCGATGCCCTCCAACAAGAGGCGCACAAGAAGCGAAACGCTGAAGGTAAAGTCATCAGCGGCCTCGAAGGCCCCGGCGTCGTCGAACGCTACTTCGGCACCGCCTCCGCCAGTCCAAACTCCGCCTTCAACATCCTTTGGCGGCTGCACGTTCACCACCTCAAGAAGCTCTCACGGCAAGGGGATAAGGGGGCGGGCGCGGCTTACGCGATCGAGAGCCGAATCACCGAAATCTGCGCTCGCTTCGGCCAGACGGAAGCCATGCGCCAGAAGCGGCAAGCACCCAGCTTCCCGCGTGTTCTCGACCTACAGGCCCAAGGGCGCTTCGCCCTTGGTTTCTACCAGCAGAAAGCGGCGGACGCCGAGGCTATCGCGAAGGCCACCGCCGACAAACCCAAACCAGACGTTTCAAGACCGTAAGTCCACCAACGAATCCAAAGCCACAAACCAAAGATTATGAACACTGAAAAGCAATCGAACCCGGTGAACCCCGACATTCTCACCAATCGCCACGACATCCTCATCCTATTTGAGGTTACGAACGGCAATCCCAACGGCGACCCCGACGCCGGCAACATGCCGCGCATTGAGCCCAACTCCAATCGCGGCCTCGTCTCCGACGTGTGCCTCAAGCGCAAGGTGCGGAACTACGTCTGCGACTTTGGGCCAAATGGGGCACGGAAAGACGGCGAGAACGGCTTCAACATCCTGATTAAGCAAGGCGCAGTCATTGAAACACAGCAAAAGCGCGCCCTCAATGCCGTGGCAGAAAAGCTGCCGAAAGGAGCGACCGATCAGATGAAAGCAGAGGCAGCCGGAAGATGGCTGTGCCGGGAGTTCTACGATGTTCGCACATTCGGCTGTGTTCTCTCTACGGGCAACGATGTCTTCAGGGGTTCCGCTTATGGTCAGGTGCGTGGCCCCGTGCAGATCACCTTCGGTCAATCGTTCCATCCAATCACGCCGATCGAAGTTACCATCTCTGTCTGCGCAGCACGCAGTGAAGGCACGCCAATCGAAGCACAGACTGGAATTCAGGGCCACAAGCACATCGTTCCCTACGGCCTCTATTTCGCCAAAGCCTACGTCTCACCCGCGTTTGCCGAGCGAACCGAGTTCACCGACGCCGACCTCGCCCTGCTTTTCGACGCGCTCAACAACCTCTTCACCCACGACCATTCCGCCGCCCGCGGGGACATGATCGTGCGCGGCATCTACGACTTCGAACACGTCGGCACGCAAGCCGAAACCAACAAGGACCAGAACAAGCGTGAAGCTCGTCTCGGCTGCGCCCACGCCCATGTGCTGTTCGACGGCATCGTAGTCCGTCTGCAGAAGAGGAGGGGTGCGGACGGGACAGAAACCGTCATGGAAGTCCCGCAGTCCTTCGCCGACTATGAGATCATCAACCGTTGGGACCCAAGCGACCCAGGCAACAAGGAGAAGGGCAAAGACGGGGAAGACCAGGACAAAGGCAAGGCACTGCCAAAAGGCGTCAAGCTCCACATACGCCACGAGAGGCCCGTTCGGACCATTCCGGCTCTGGGTTGATGGCTGAGTTACTCCGGGTCGTCCGGCAGAGGTAACCATCAGAGAGTATGGAAATCGTTTATTTGGAAACCAGTTTCATCAGTTTGCTGGTGGCGAACCCGAGCCGGGATTTGGTCACAGCGGCCAATCAGCAAAGCTCCCGGGACTGGTGGCGGCTCCGGCGAGGGGAATTCGTCTGCGTGGTGTCCTCTGAGGTGGTGCGCGAGGCGAGCCAGGGCGATCTGCAGGAAGCGCGGAAGAGGCTGGAGGCCATGAGCGAGTTGAGCGTGCTCCAGTTGACCGCCGAAGCGGAGCGGCTCACGCGGGCGCTGCTGGCCACCGGGGCGCTGCCGGCCCGCGCCCAAACTGACGCGGCGCACCTGGCCATCGCGGCGGCGGGAAAGGCCGATTATCTGCTGACTTGGAACTGCCGTCACCTGGCCAACGCCCAAATTCTGCGGCCCCTCGAAGCGGAGGCAAAGCGAATGGGTTGGAAGCTGCCAAAGGTTTGCACGCCTCCTGAATTGATGGGAAGTTTTGCCTATGAAGCCGGAACCGATTCTTGACGAACTTTGGAAGGTGAAAGACCAATTGGCCGCGGAAGCGGGTTACGACGTGGAGCGTTTTCTGGAGAACCTGCGGCGGTGGGAGGCGGAGCACCCGCATCCGGGCCGTGTGGTTCACAGCGCCGAGGAACTGCGCCAACTGGTCGTGGAAGAGGACCGCAAACGAGCCGAAGCTGCCGCCCTGGCTCTGAAAGAGCAGCCGCCGCGGCCGGGTTGAGACGCACGAGTTGCACTGCGCACTTTAATTGCCGCTGTGGTTGAGATAGTCTTTTCTCTATGAGCACGAAAGAAATCCTGTTGGAGGTGGCGGAGAAGCTCCCGGCGGACGCCACCCTCGTTGACGCCATCTACGAATTGGAATTCCGCCAGGCGGTGCAGGACGGGTTGGCTTCGCTGGATCGCGGCGAGGGCGTTCCGCTGGAGGAGGCTCGGAAGCGCATCCCAGAATGGATTTCAAAGTACTCCTCTCTTCGGAAGCCCTGAGCGACCTCGAAGGCATCGTCGCTTACATTGCGCCGCATGATCCCGAGGCGGCTGAGCGCTTGGGAAACCATCTGCTCGACCGCGCGTTGTCACTCAACACGCTTCCCGAGCGCGGCCGCATGGTGCCGGAGTTCCACGAGGCCGACCTGCGCGAAGTGATCTTTCGCTCCTACCGCATTATCTTCCGCGTGAATTCGGCCCGCCGGACTGTGGGAATTGTTCGCTTCTGGCACGCTGCACGCGGGTTCCCCCAGATTCCAAGGACCCTCTGAGCCCAACCAGCATGACGGCAAACGGGAATTCCCAATCGCAGACCTCTCCGGCGCTGGAGGCTCTCCCGCTCAGTTTGCTCAACGACTTTCTCTATTGCCGGCGGCGGGCGGCGTTGAAGGCGGTCGAAGGCTGGCGCGAGGCCAATGTGCACACGGTGCGCGGGGACATTGTGCACGAGCACGCGGACTTGCCGGGGTATGAAGTGGCCAAGGGCGTGACGGTGCTGCGGGCGCTGCCGGTGTGGTCGGAGCGGTTGGGGTTGTCGGGGAAGTGTGACGTCGTAGAAGTGCGGAGCGCGGAGTGCGGAGTGCGGAGTGCAGGGGGCGGAGCGCCGGGTGCGGAAGGGGCAGCCCGGAGCGGCCAATTCGCAATCCGCAATCCGCAATCCGAAATGCAACTGGCGCCGGTGGAGTATAAGAAGGGGAAGCGGCGGGCGTTTGAGAATGATGATGCGCAGCTTTGCGCGCAGGGGCTGTGCCTGGAGGAGATGTTTGGGGTGCACGTGGAGCGAGGGGCGGTGTTCCACGCGGCGAGCAAGCGGCGGCGGGAGGTGGAGTTCACCCCGGCGCTGCGGAAGCTGACCGAGCATGCGGTTGGGGAGCTGCACCGGTTGGTGGAGGGATTTCAGATGGCTGATTTGAGATTACAGATGCCGGCGCTGCCCGCGGCGGTGTTCAAGCCCGCGTGCGAGGAGTGCTCGCTATTCGAGATTTGTTTGCCGAAAGCCACGAGCGCACCCGGCGGGGTTGCCCGCGCGGCGCACCGGCTGTTTGAGATTTGAAGCGGAGAAGAGCATGGCTGACATTCAACAAAACACGCTGTATCTGACCACGCACGGGAGTTACGTGGCGCGGGATCATTTGACCTTGCAGGTCGAGGTGCCGGTCTATCCCGATGACCTGCCACGCGAGGAGCGGAGCCGCGAGCGGGCTTCGGACTGGCGCAAGCTGTCCATCCCGATCCACATGCTGGAGTCCATCTGCGTGTTTGGGGCGAGCAGCGTCAGCCCGCCGGCGCTGGATTTGTGCTGGGAGCACGGGGTGGCGGTGAATTACCTGAGCGAGTCGGGCTATTTGCAGGCGCGGATGACGGGTGTGGCGGACACGAGCGTGCTGTTGCGGCGGGCGCAGTTCCGCGCGGCGGACGATGCCGGCAAGTGCGCGGGCATCGCGCGGCAGATCATTGCGGGGAAGCTCCAGAACAGCCGCAATTCCCTGCTGCGCGGGGCGAGAGAGACGGATGCGGCTGAGGAACGCGCCCGGCTCACCGAGGCCACCGACGCCCTGGCGCGCCAGATTCAGGACTTGGGCCGCTGGACGCCCGAGGACCTTCGTCAGGCCGGCGGGCTGGACCGGTTGCGAGGCGCCGAGGGCATGGGCAGCGTCACCTACTTCGGGGTGTTCAGCCTCTTGCTCAAGCAGCAGCGTGAGGACTTCAACTTTGCCGCGCGCAGCCGCCGCCCGCCGCGGGACCGGATTAACTGCCTGCTCTCTTTCCTCTACGCGCTGGTGCGGCATGATTGCATCGCGGCGCTGACGAGTGTCGGCCTTGATCCTTTCGTGGGTTTCCTGCACGCGGACCGGCCCAACCGCCCGGCGCTGGCGCTGGACCTGATGGAGGAGTTCCGCCCGTGGCTGGCGGACCGGCTGGCGCTGACCCTGGTGAACCGGCAGCAGGTTGGCCCGGACCATTTCCGCGTGCGCGAGGGCGGGGCGGTCGAGTTCACGGACGCGGGGCGCAAGCTGGTGATCACCGGCTACCAGCAGCGCAAACAGGAGAAGCTGACGCATCCGCTGCTGGAGCAGGAGTTTCGCATCGCGCAATTCCCCTTCGTGCAGGGACGGATTCTGGCCCGGCACCTACGCGGGGACATTGCCGATTACGTGCCATTTGTCCCGAAATGACCCTATGCAGCGTGAAACGTGAAACGTGAGCCCCTATGCTGATCCCCTCCGTGCCAATCGGCGAAATCCGTGTCTTCCTTAACCCTCAGCTCTCAACCCTCAACCCTCAGCCCAACCCATGCTCATCCTGATGACCTACGACGTTTCCACCGTAGAGAAGGCCGGCCAGCGGCGGCTGCGGCGCGTCGCCCAGGCATGTGAGGATTATGGTGTTCGCGTCCAGAAGAGCGTGTTTGAATGCCAGGTGGGCCAGACGGAATGGGTGTCGCTGCGGGACCGGCTGCTGCGCGAGATCAAGGAGGAAGAGGATTCGCTGCGGTTCTACTTCCTGGACGAGAAGGCGGTGCAGCGGACGGAGCATCACGGCGTGGCCAAACCGCTGGACCTGAGCGAGCCACTGGTGCTATGAGCTTCGGAGACCTGCGAAGTGCAATGGTGCTGGCTGGCGGCTTCAGGAGCGCTGTTCCGCGAAACCCAAGTGCCGGCCCGACAACCGGGATTTCGCGCGCTGGCGGAACTGCCTGGTATTTAGCGGATTACAATCGTTCTTTGACAACTCAAGACCCTGCTCTGCCAAAGGGATTGGCAGGTTGGCGAAAAGAGGCTACAAAACCCTTGTGGCCCAGTCCCCAGACAGGGCCGCAGTCGCCCCGCCCGCGCGGGCGGGGCGCGGATTGAAACAAACTGGCAGAGTGGCTGCTATCGGGCATGCCTTAGTCGCCCCGCCCGCGCGGGCGGGGCGCGGATTGAAACGTGAGCGGCTGGGACACGGTGTTCGCTGAGGATGGAGTCGCCCCGCCCGCGCGGGCGGGGCGCGGATTGAAACAGATAGCATGATATGAGCCTCATAGTTACGCCCGGGTCGCCCCGCCCGCGCGGGCGGGGCGCGGATTGAAACATCCTGTTCTGGGCTTCGACCGCGCTAGCCGGTGTGTCGCCCCGCCCGCGCGGGCGGGGCGCGGATTGAAACCACCCCTTTGTAAGCCGCCTCGCATAGAGCTTGGGGTCGCCCCGCCCGCGCGGGCGGGGCGCGGATTGAAACTTCGCGAAATCCTTCGGCAGCTCCGCCCGCCTGCGTCGCCCCGCCCGCGCGGGCGGGGCGCGGATTGAAACCGTTTGCGAAGCATTGAAACGGCTCGGAAAAAATGTCGCCCCGCCCGCGCGGGCGGGGCGCGGATTGAAACAGCATCACCGAGTTTGTCCCTCCGTAGGATAGATGTCGCCCCGCCCGCGCGGGCGGGGCGCGGATTGAAACATCAATCGGAACAGCGGTCCCGTTGATGCTGGTGGTCGCCCCGCCCGCGCGGGCGGGGCGCGGATTGAAACGATGAACTCCCAGCCGGCTTGGAAACTTTCCTTGAGTCGCCCCGCCCGCGCGGGCGGGGCGCGGATTGAAACCTCATCAGGTAGAATGCCCACATGATTGTTCAGGGTCGCCCCGCCCGCGCGGGCGGGGCGCGGATTGAAACAGGGCTTTGGCGAGGCGCTCGCGGAGGTCGGCATGTCGCCCCGCCCGCGCGGGCGGGGCGCGGATTGAAACGAGGCTGGTGTCCGTGTTATCGGCGGCCAAGATTGTCGCCCCGCCCGCGCGGGCGGGGCGCGGATTGAAACTTCTGCACCGCCTCGAGCGCCGCCAGCAGCCCCGGTCGCCCCGCCCGCGCGGGCGGGGCGCGGATTGAAACCCGGCCCATGTGTGCGTCAATCCGAAAGCCAAGCCCGTCGCCCCGCCCGCGCGGGCGGGGCGCGGATTGAAACATCTCATCAATAGGCCGCGGCACCTCGCGGATCATGTCGCCCCGCCCGCGCGGGCGGGGCGCGGATTGAAACTCACCTCCGGTTCGCAATCCGCCACAACATCACCGCGTCGCCCCGCCCGCGCGGGCGGGGCGCGGATTGAAACAGCAACGTCGGGCTGATCCTGATCCGCCTAAGCGCGTCGCCCCGCCCGCGCGGGCGGGGCGCGGATTGAAACCTGATCTGCCCATAGATCAGTAGATAATTAGTTCCGTCGCCCCGCCCGCGCGGGCGGGGCGCGGATTGAAACCGGAATGGTTGTTGAGAAAAAAAAGACCCTGATAGGTCGCCCCGCCCGCGCGGGCGGGGCGCGGATTGAAACCTGTTCGCTCTCGCATTCAATCGCTCGGCATTGCGTCGCCCCGCCCGCGCGGGCGGGGCGCGGATTGAAACAATTACGGCCGGGGCCGATATGGTGGTGCGGTGGTGTCGCCCCGCCCGCGCGGGCGGGGCGCGGATTGAAACGTGCACGGTGCAGCTCTACAACGGGTCGGTGTTGGTCGCCCCGCCCGCGCGGGCGGGGCGCGGATTGAAACTGCGACGCGTACCGATACCTCCAGGACGTTCTGGGTCGCCCCGCCCGCGCGGGCGGGGCGCGGATTGAAACAGGGAGAAGGGCACAGAATTTCACCGGCGCCAGGGTCGCCCCGCCCGCGCGGGCGGGGCGCGGATTGAAACTTCGC
>Ga0181532_10001638_pt1 | contig 21480 bp, 14 predicted proteins | sample PEATcosm2014_Bin_33_FD_119768 | JGI IMG/M metagenome (GOLD analysis project Ga0181532, IMG submission 119768) | Peatland microbial communities from MTU Mesocosm Facility, Houghton, MI, USA - PEATcosm2014_Bin11_30_metaG | ecosystem: Environmental > Terrestrial > Soil > Wetlands > Peat | place... | reverse complement strand
GTCCTTGCATTCAACCGTTCATGCGGCTATACGAATGTATAGGTCATGACAAGCGCGGCCCGGTTCTTCAAGGTCCTCGCCGATGAGGCGCGGCTCAAGATCGTCTGGTTGCTCTTTCACCATGACGAGCTGTGCGTGTGCGACATCATGGCCGCGCTGGGTATCAACGCCGTGGCCGGTGTCGAGAACCTGATCGATCGCGAGGGCAAGCGCTACCTGGAGCGTGGCCTGAAGTACGCGGCGCCGACAGGCCCGCGCATCGAGCAGGCGCTGCTGGACGATCCCCTGCTACTGCGCACCCCGATCGTGCGCGCCGGCGATCGCGCTACGGTGGGATTTGCGCCCGAGGTCTGGGCCACCTGGCTGTCTTCATCTTGATTGCGACTGTCCGCCATCGGGCGCGCGCGGGCTGGCGTGGATCGCGGCAAACGGCACATCCAGGACGCGATACAGGCGCCAGTCCTGGTAATCGAAGTGCCACCATTCGTCGGGGTTGACCTTGAACCCTTCCTGCTCCAAAGCCTGGCGCAGGAGCGTACGCGTGCGCCGTTGTTCGGGTGTGCCGCCCTGATAGTCGGCCGCGGCCCGCTCGGACATTTCATCAAAGGCACTGGGCATGGCGACTTCCTGCCCGGTGCGAAGATCGTAGAGACCGACGTCGACCGCGCAGCCGCGGTTGTGTCGCGATCCCTTCTCCGGGTTCGCCACGAACTTGTGCTTGTCAGGCGTGGTCATGTCCCAGAAGGCCTTGGTCACTGACCAGGGACGATACCCGTCGAAGATCAGCAGGCCGTAGCCGCGCGCCTTGAGCGCCGGATGCGCACGCACCAGCGCCTCGGCTGCCGGTCGTTGCAGAAAGGCCCGCGCCTCGGCGTATTGCTTGCGCCCCGTGAAGTTGTTGCTCGTGGCATAGCGTATATCGAGGTGGATGCTGGCATCCATGCGCGAAAGCTCGACCAGATCGGGCGCGCGAAAGTCTCCCGTTTCTGCCGGCTGGGCAGTGGCGGGCGCGCCCTGCAGCCACCACAGCAGTGCGATTGAGGCGCCCAGCGCCAGCCGGCGCATGGCTGCCCGCCTCTGGCTGGCTCTATTCACCACAGGCGGCAGAGAAATCACGGAGTCGGAGCAGGCGCAACCGGCAAGTGTCATTTCGATCCAACGGAGCGATACTGCCACTGGAAATGATCCAGCGCACCGCAAACCTCGCCGCGCTCTTGGCAACCATGCTTGGCTTCGCCCTGCGGGCTGCGGCTCAGAGAGAATGCTTGGCTTCTCAGGCACTGTCCCAGGCGGTCAGGAAGGGTGACATGAAGGGAGCGCGCGCGGCTCTCGCGCCGGGGGGCGCTCCTCGATGGGCAGGAGTCCGACGTCCAATGCTTCCCTCACGTCTTTCCCCCGCTCTGATCTGCGATCTTCCCTGCAGATGGATCTCGACAATCTCTGGTTGGTCCCGTTGCGACTGATGGCGGGATTGGGCTGCTGCCGCTGACCCTGGCTCACCCCAACCTGCGCACGAACTCCGCGCGCACGCGGGCCATGCGTGTGCCCAACTGGGCAGACAGTTGCGCCTCACTCATGCCCAGGCTGCGCGCCAGCGACGAGCGGTCCTCGGCCTGCAGCCGATCGTCGTGCTGATCGCGCAGCAGGCGCAGGCGCAGGCCAGCCCTTTGCAGGAAGCCATAGTCGTCGAGCACGCCCGCGGCGAGTTCTCCCCGCTCGGCCATGCGGCGCAGAGCAGCCGGCGGATGCGTGGTGCGCAGGGTAGGGTCGCTCTCACCATGGCGAAGCTGGCCCCAGGCCGCCAGGAACTCGAGATCGGTCAGCCCGCCGGGCGCGAAGCGGAGATGCAGCGATTTGCGCGGATCGCCCGCGCGCTCGCTCTCGATGCGCTGGCGCAGGTGCAGCAGGCCCGCGCGCAGGGAATCTTCATCCGGCGGTGTCTGGTAGGCGATGGCCTCCAGCCGATTCGCGAAATCACTAGGCGCGCCTGCACCCGGCAGCACGAAAGCCGGCCGTGCACGCAGCAGCGCCATCCGTTCCCAGGGCGCGGCAGACTCGTGGTGGTAGTACTCGAAAGCCTGGTAGGTGGTCACGAGCAGCCCCTGCGATCCCGAGGGCCGCAGCCGCGTGTCGACGTTGTACAGGCGCCCTTCCTCCAGCAAGGCACCCAGCGCGCCGATCAGCCGCTGGGCCAGGCGGCCAAACCAGTCCTGGTACTCGATCCCCGATGCGGTTATGCCTTCATGCTGGTACAGAAAAACCAGCTCCAGGTCCGAGCCGTAGCGCATCTCGCGCGCGCCACAACTGCCCAGGACCAGAATGGTCAGCTCCGCGTCGGGCTTTCCCGTGCGCGTCTCTAGTTCGGCTGCGACGCGGACCACGGCCTGGGCCAGGCAGGCTTCGGCCAGCAGCACGAGCTGGGCTGACACCTCCTGGTGAGCAAGATTGCCGGCCACGTCGTGCAGCCCTATGCGCAGGATCTCCTCGGCTTGAAACCGGCGCACCTCGCGCAAGGCTTCCTCGTAATCGCAACCCGCCAGGCGCGCCGGTAGCCGTGTCTGCCACTCGAGCGGATCCGGCCGCGCGTCGCCCGGACCGGCCAGCAGATTGGGCCAGGTCGCGGGATGGGTGAGCAGGTGTCGCGACAGCCGCTCGCTGGTGCCGAACAGGGCCGCCAGCATGGTGAGCAGCTGGCGATCTTCGTGCAGCATGGTCTCCAGGCCGGTCGAGGCGCGCAGCGAGAGATCGCGAAAGCGGTCCAACGCCCGATCGGGGTTGGGCGAGGCGATGGCTTGTTCCAGCCAAATGGGCGCCAGGCGACCGCGCACCAGTTCCAGGCTTTCCGCGGCCGCCGCCACGTCGGAAAAACCGCAGGATTGCAGATCAGCCAGCAAGTACGGCCGCGGCACCGCCGGATCGAGCAGGCGCAGCACGATGGCCGACGGTCCCTGCTCTGGCTCGCCCAGGGTTTCTGCCACCGCGCTGACCGCCTGGCGCTGCTCAGCCACCAGGGCGTCGAGTTCGGCGTGGCCAGCCAGCCCGAGTCGCCGCGCCAGCCGGTCCCTGGCCCTTGGTTCGACCGGCAGCTCGTGAGTCTGCGCACCCTGCTCGAGCTGGATGCGATGCTCAACCGAGCGCAAAAAATGATAGGCGTGGGAAAGCGTGCGGACTTCTTGTGCGGTCAGCAGCCCGGCTAGCCCCAGCTTGTGCAGCGCGGGCAGGGTGGCGCGCTCGCGCAGGTCAGACCGCTTGCCGGCGTAGAGCAGTTGTAGCGCCTGCGCCACCAGCTCGACGTCGCGAATTCCGCCTTGCCCCAGCTTCACGTCCCAGCCGGGATGCCGGGCGCTGTCCACGAACTGCTGGCGCAGCGAGCGGACCTCGTCCAGAGTGCGCGGTCCCGACGAGCGCGGAAACACGAAGGGCTCGACGGTCTTGAGAAAACGTGCGCCCAGAGTCAGATCGCCCGCAGCCGGTCGCGCGCGCAGCAGGGCCTGGCGTTCCCAGGTACGGCCGAAGCTCTCGTAGTAGCTCTCGGCCGCGGCTAGCGAGTTGCAGATGGCGCCGCTGCCGCCCTCGGGCCGCAGGCGCAGATCCACGCGAAACACGAAACCGTCCCCCGTGATCTCGGCAACCGCGCGCGTGACCATCTGGGATAGCCGGCCATAATATTCGTGCAGGCTGAGCGAACCGGCGTGTCCCTCGTCTGACGAGTAGACGTAGATGAGGTCGACGTCCGAGGAGAAATTCAGCTCCTCGCCGCCCAGCTTGCCCATGGCCACTACCACGAAGCCAGGGCTGTCCTCCGCACACACCGGGTCGCCGTAGCCCGCGCGCAACTGCGATTCGCAGAAGGCCACCGCCGCATCCAGACACGCATCCGCTAGGGCCGAGAGATCGCGCGCCACCTCCAGGCTGGCACCGGGCTTCAACTCGCGCGCGCCCAGACGCAACATCTCGACCTGGCGAAAGCGGCGCAGCCGGCGTTGCACATCGGCCAGATCGGCACACCCGGCCAGCGCGGCCCTCACCTCGGCCATGGTCTGCTCGCGCGGCTTGGACCGGTCGAGAAAGGGATCAGCCAGCAGCGCAGTCAAACGATCGACGTCGACGAGCAGCAGATCGGTGAGGAAGCTGCCGCTCGACAGCAGCGCAACCAGCAGGCGCAGACTCGCCTCGTCCTCGGGCAGTGAGACACCGGCCTCGACCAGTCTTTCCAGGCGCGGCCGCGCGCCCTCCGGGTCAGGGCCCGTGGCCAGCAGACGATCGAGAATGGGCGAAACGCGAAGCAGGACAGTGATTAGAGTGGCTCCAAGCGCGCGCACACCACCGTGATGTTGTCGAGGCCGCCGTGGGCGTTGGCGGCGGCCACCAGGCGTTCGCACAGCTTGTCGAGATCGGTCTCGCTCGCCGCCAGTTCGGCCAGTTCCTGGTCGGGCACCATGCCTGACAGACCATCCGTGCATAGCAGATAGAGGTCGCCCAGGCGTGGCTGATCCACAATGACGTCCACCTCGACCGACGGCTTCATGCCCAGCGCGCGCACGATGACGTTCTTGTGCTGAAAATTCGCGATCTCGGCCGGCGAGAGATGCTTCATCTTGATGTAGTCGTTGAGCAGGGAGTGGTCCTGGGTCATCTGCTCAAGCTTGCCGCCGCGCAGACGGTACAGGCGACTGTCGCCCACATGCCCGGCTAGCAGCGCGCCGTCGGCGAACAGGGTGGAAACCAGAGTGGTCCCCATGCCCCGGCAGTCGCTGTTGCGTTCTGCTTCCTCGTGAATCTTGAGATTGGCCAGCTTGATGGCGCTCACCAGACGGTTGATCTGGAAACGGTTACCTCGGTCCACTTTGTAGGGCCAGGTCAGCTCCTGCTCGTTCTCGGTGGTTTGGAAGTGGCTGACGACGGTTTCCACCGCCAGTCGGCTGGCTACCTCGCCTGAGGCGTGGCCCCCCATGCCGTCCGCCACGATGGCCAGGCGCTCGTGGGTGGGAAGGAAGAATGAGTCCTCGTTGTGGTCCCGTGTGATCCCCACATTGGTCTCGCCCGAGAAACGAACACGCATGCCGTCGAGCGGAAAGGAGGTACTCATGAGAGGATCAATGGTATCGCCGGGGCGGGTACTATTTCAACCGCTTCGCGGCCTGACGAAGGAAACCGCGGGTCCCAGTTCCACCGACAGGTTGCCGCGCGCTTGGTAGAGATCGCCGTCGACGGTGTACAGGGTTTCGGGTTCGTCCGGTTCGATGGCCAGGCGCGTGGCCAACTCGCTCCAGGCCCGGCGCGGCGATATGCCGTGGCCCTGGCGCACGGCTGACAGGTCCCAGGTCAAGCCGAGAGGTGACGAATGGATCGCCAGAACAGCGAAGCGGCCGGGATGGTCATTGGCGCGGTGGTTGAGCTTGAAACCGAGGCCGACCTCGCTGACCGTGGCGGCGCCTAGACCGAGGAGCGCGGTCCAGGGAAGTATCTGCCCGTCGACGAAGATGCGGCCGTGGAAACGGCGAAAGATGCGCTTGGCGTAGCTTCCGGAGGTTGCTTCAGAAAGGATGGAGCGCAGCAGGATCCCGAGCGCGCGGCTCGCTCCGTACTCACCCTTGGCGTAGTACTCCTCGAGGAAGTTGGCGATGAGCCCGGTCCCGAAAACGAAGCCGTATTCATCCTGAACCTTCAGGCACCGGCGTACCACGACAGCGGGCGGATGGACTGCTCTCTCTCCCGCGGCAAGCTGCTCCAGCAGCGCCTCGGGCTGCACCAGGATGTCCAGCGAGGATGCCACCACGTTCATGGTTCCGCCGGGCAGCAAGGCCAGCGGAGGCAAGGCGCGCTCGCCGTAGGCGCGCACTAGCGCCGTAACCGTCCAGTGCAGAGTTCCGTCGCCCCCGCACACGCCGATGATCGAAGGCCGGGCCTGCGCCACCTGCCGCGCCTCGGCAGCCAGCGCGTCGGGACTCGTGGGAGCAACCACGCGACCCGTCTCACCCAGGATGCTGGCGAAACGTCGCGCACGGTCTGGATCTCGGCGATTGGCTCGCGATCCCGGATTGACGAAGACCACGATGGGCACGCAGGCGAAACTCTACACCCGGAGCAGCCAGCCGTGAGAAGGGTTGGTTCTATGGCTTGGGACGCGCAGGGATTCTCCGCGCGGGCCTATGATGTATCCAGTTGACACAGCGGGCATGGCGGTTCCAAAATTCACCGCCTCTGGGAAGCGGTGATGTCCTCGACGCACAAAAAGCATCCTTCTGCGTCCGGATCCCTGAAGGAACGGCCCGTTCCCCGCCTTTTGCAGCAACTGTTTCGCAAGCAGGTCACCGGCCGCCTGTGTATCAGTGACACGACAGGCGACGAGAGTGATGTCTATCTGCGCGTCGGCATGCCGGTGCACGTGCAGCGCCCCGTGGACACCGACCGCCTGGATCGGGTGTTGGTCGAGTTCGGGGTTGTGTCGGAAGACAAAGTGGCGCAGGCCGCGCCCATGGTCGCCAGCGGGATGCGTCTGGGCGAGGCTCTGGAACGACTGGGGGTCCTGAGCAAGGACGCGCTCGCGGATGTACTCAAGGAGCAGATGCGGCGAAAGCTCACCCGCCTGTTCTGCGTGGCGGACGGTTCGTTCGCCATCTACGTCGAGCCACACAACTTCGGCGAGGGAGACGATCTGGTCGCGATGCGGGTCGATCCGCGAACCCTGTTCTTCCCTGCGATTCGTGCGGCCTACGACCTGCCGCGGGTCACACGCGAGCTGTCGCGGCTGTGGGGCCAGGAGTTTCGGCTGGCGTCGGTGTCGCCGTCTTTCGTCGCCGCCATGGGGATCCCGCCGGACGATCACATCGTGACCGCCCTACGCACGCGCTGGCTGACCCCGGAAGAGATCGACTCCGTGACCGCACGGCCCCTGGAGGTGCGGACCGTCCTGCTTTCACTTTATTACGCCGATCTGCTGGAGCGACAACAAGTCGGCGGGCGCCCGCTGCAGGACGATTCGGCCCCCGTGCCCGCGCCGAGTGTGGCCGCGCCTGCTGCGGTGGCGCTGTCGGAAAAGGTGGCGACGCCGGTGGTGGCCGCGCCTGCTGCAGCGCTGCCGATCGCGCCAGCGTCCGCACCTGCGGCGCCAGCGCCCGCTGTGGCTGCAGCGTCTACTGTGGCTGCAGCGTCGGCAAAGCCAGCCGGGCCGATGGCGCCAGCGTCCGCTGTCGCAGCACCGCCCGCTGCCGCGGCACGAACAACGCGCTCGCCGGAGGCCGCCGTGCGAGTCGTGGGCACGCGTCCTGTCGGATCCTCGATCCAGGCCGTGCCAGCGCCTGACACCACATTGCGGACCGCACTCGTGGAGCTGACGGAGAAGCTCGACAGCCTGTCGCATTTCGAACTGCTGGGCGTGTCCGAATCAGCCACGGCCGGCGAGGTCAGTGCGGCCTTCGTCCGCGCAGCCCGACGTTTCCACCCGGACCGGCTGGCCGGCGCCGGCCTGTCCGATCTGGTACCGCAGGCCGAGCGTATCCTGGCCCGCATGAGCGAAGCAGCCATGGTCCTGGGCGATCCGGCGAGTCGAGCCGAGTACCAGGACGCCCGGGCCGGGAAGAAGCTTCCGGGCAGCAACATCCCGACCCTGATCGACGCTGAGACGAACTTCCTCAAGGGCGAGGTCCTGCTCAAGCGGGGCGATCACGCCAAGGCCATCGAGTGCTTTGCCGCTGCCAGCAAGGCCAACCCGGACGAGCCCCAGTACCGGGCCTACTGGGGCTGGGCGCGCTTCGATAATCCGCAAGGCCGCAAGGAAGCCATCGTGCGCGAGGTGCAGCGGATCATCGGGGACGTGGTCGCGGCGCAGCCACGCTTCGCACGCGGCCACTATTGGCTGGGCCAAATCTGGAAGTTCCTCAACGAGCCGGATCGCGCGGAACGAGCCTTCCGCGAGGCGACCAATCAGGACAAGGACTTCATCGAGGCGGAGCGCGAGATGCGCGTGCTGGAGATGCGGCGAACCAAGGCCAGCACCACGCGCAAGCACCCCGAACCCCCGCGCGGTGGGATCATGGGCCGCTTGTTCAAGAAATAGGTTATCGCTGAATTCGCGCCGAGCCGCCCTTGGCGAACGCCTTCACTTGCTCCAGCGTGACCATGGTGGTGTCGCCGGGCGTGGTGGTGAGCAGCGCTCCATGAGCCCAGCCGAGCTTGAGGGCTTCCTCGGCCGATTCGCCGGAGAGCAGGCCGTAGATGAAGCCGCTGGCAAAGCCGTCGCCGCCGCCCACGCGATCATGTACGTCCAGCTCGCAGGTGGGGGAAACATGCGTTTTCCCGTTCACCCAGGCCACGGCGCCCCAGGCGTGGCGATTGGTCGAGGCAACCTCGCGCAGGGTCGTGCACACGACCTTGACCTGCGGGAACTTGGCCGTGACCTTGTCGATCATGGCGAAGAACGCGCCGGGGTCGAGCTTGGATCGCTTTTCGACATCCTGGCCCGCGATGTTCAATCCCTTCTGCAGATCTTCCTCGTTGCCCACCAGCACGTCGGCATTGGCCACGATGCGCCCCACAACCTCGGCCGCCTTGTGCGCGCCACCCCAGATGTTCCACAGTTTCTCGCGAAAATTGAGATCGAAGCTGCAGATAGCGCCGGCTTGCTTGGCGGCCTTCATGCCCTCGATGATGACCTCGCCAGTGGTTTCGGAAAGCGCGGCGAAGATCCCGCCGCTGTGGAACCAACGAATGCCGTTCTTGAAGATCGCGCCCCAGCCGAAGTCGCCCGGCTTGAGCTGCGCGCCGGCTTCATTGGACCGATTGTAGAACACCACGGGCGCACGCACGCCATGGCCGCGGTCGCTGTACACCGTGGCCATGTTGGGGCCGTTCACGCCGTTGTGCTTGAAGCGCTTGTAGAAGGGCGTGACGCCCATGGCCCTGACCCGCTCGTGGATCATGTCGCCAATGGGATAGTCGACCATGGCGGTCGCGATCCCGGTGTTCATGCGAAAGCAATCGGCCAGATTGGCGGCCACGTTGAACTCGCCGCCGCTGACGTGGATCTGGCAACTGGAGGCCTTGCGCCAGGGGACGATGCCGGGGTCCAATCGGTGCACCAGGGCGCCGACCGATACGAAATCCAGACCACCTGCGGGGCGAATGTTCAAAGCGTCGCTCATGTTGAATTTCTGCTCCTTGCTGTCTTGCTATCCGTCACTGCGCGCTCTCGGCGCTAGTTGTCCTTCAGTCTATAAAGCACCTGTCCGGCCTCTTCCACGACCAGGGTGTCTTCATCCTGCTTCCAACGTTCAATGTCGATGGAATTCACATCCCGCCAGGCCAAGTTGATGGCGTCGCATTTCGCCTTGGGAATGCTGGTGGCCAGGCTCACGGTGATACGGGGATACTCGACGCCGTTCTCGAACTTGCCGATGCCCTTGACGTTGGTCGAGTGCGCCAGAATCAGCTTCGATTCCTCGGCGAAACGCTCCCACTGCTTCACGAAGTAGTCGAGCACGTGGTAGCCGATGCGCTCGATCTGCTTGCCGTGCATGAACGACACGGCCTTGACGTGCGCCCCGTGGATGACCAACTCGCCGCCGTCGGCCACGATGGGCTCCAGCTTGTACATGGCCTTGCCCGCGACCCACACCTCTTCATAGATGGAAGGAGTCAGGCCGAGCACGCGCTTAACCGGCTTGTCCAGGTATTTGATATGCAGTTGCGCCGAATAGTCAGCCGCACGTGACCAGGATTCCGCCGGATCTCCGGCGAAGAGGCAGGCTAGTTGATGGTGATCGTCGACAGCGAAGGCGAAGCAGGTGCGCGGCGTTGACAGAAATTGAACCGCCCGATTGATGACCCGGCGGGTGGGCGTATCCTTGACCCCATTGACCACCGGATTGGTGATCACCGCTGCCAGCCAGTGGAACTTCTCCACTACGTCCAGGCCCGCAATGCCGGGGAAGAAGTACTTGTTGCCGCCGGCAAATCCCATGGCTTCATGAGGAACTACCGGGGAGACAATGAGAATGTGGTCGTACTCGGTGGCTTTGCGATTGATGGTGACGGGAATGTCGCGGGAAAACAACCCGTTGGTGAGCTGCGCCACCTCTTCGCCCCGCAGGGTGCCCAGCGAGACCAACTCGTCCCGCTTGTGGTGCTCGTGGTTGAACAAGCGCACCTTGGGGTACTTTTGCGCGTGCTCCGATGCCGTAAGTCCGATGTGCCGGTAGAGGCGATCCAGCTCCATGGACGCGTGGGTGCCGGTGGCCACCATGTAGTCCAGCACGCCGACGCGAGATTGCAGCAGATCGCTCAACACATGGAAGAAGAGGTCGATGGGCGCGTGCCGCGTGTGATCGGGAATGAGCACCAGCACGCGCTTTCCGTCGAGCGGCAGGTCGGCCAGCGTCGCCTCGCAGATGTCCTTCACATCCTTCGGGGTGAGCCGCTTGTCCATCGAACCGTGACCACGAAGCGCCTGCATGTTTCCGCTCTCCTAGCGTAGCAAGATTGCCAGGCCTACGTCGTCCAATGCGTGTGGAACTTGCCTTCCTTGTCGACGCGCTGGTAGGTGTGCGCGCCGAAGTAGTCACGCTGGGCCTGAAGCAAATTCGCCGGAAGAACCGCCGAGCGGTAGCCGTCGTAGTAGGCCAGCGCGCTCATGAAGGCGGGAATTGCAATTCCGTTTTCCGCCGCTGCGGCGACAACCTTGCGCCAGTCTTGTTGGTAGGAGGCCAGCACGCCCGCGAAATAGGGATCAAGCAGGAGATTGGCCAGGGCAGGGTTTCTGGCATACGCGTCCTTGATCCGGCCCAGGAACTGCGCCCGGATGATGCACCCGGCGCGCCAGAGAGAGGAGATGACGCCGAATTGAAGGTCCCAGTGGTGCTCCTGATCTGCCGCGCGCAGAAGCTGGAAGCCCTGCGCGTAGGAACAGATCTTCGAGCTGAACAAGGCCTTGCGGATCATCTCGATGAAGGCCACCTTGTCGCCGTTGAATTTCGGCGTCGGTCCCGCAAGCACGCCAGCGGCTGCTACGCGTTCCTTCTTGACCGCGCTCAGGGTCCGGGCGAACACGGCGTCGGCGATGGTGGGGGCCGGAGCGCCCAGGTCCAGGGCCACCTGGCTGGTCCACTTGCCGGTGCCCTTTTGCTCCGCGGTGTCCAGGATGATCTGCACCATGGGCTTGCCGGTCTCGGGATCCTTCTTGGCCAGGATCTCGGACGTGATCCCTACCAGATAGCTGCTCAGCTCTCCCTTGTTCCATTCGGCAAACACGCGGCTCATCTCATCCGCCGACATGCCCAGCAGCCTGTCCATGATGAAGTAGGCCTCGCAGATCATCTGCATGTCGCCGTATTCGATTCCGTTGTGAACCATCTTGACGAAGTGACCCGCGCCGCCGCTGCCGATCCACTCGCAACAGGGGGCGCCATCCTCGGCCTTGGCTGCGATGGCTTGCAGGATCGGCTTCACCAAGGGCCAGGCCTCCGGGTTGCCGCCCGGCATGATGGCCGGTCCGCGCAAGGCTCCCTCCTCGCCGCCGCTCACTCCGGTGCCGATGTAATAGATGCCGGTGCCCTGCAATTCCTTGATGCGCCGATCGGTGTCGGAGAAGAAAGTATTGCCGCCGTCGATCATGAGATCGCCCGCCTTGAGATGGGGGCGCAGATCGGCGATCACGGCGTCGACGGGCTTGCCGGCCGGAACCATCATCAGCACCCGTCGTGGCGTGTCCAGGTTCGCGGCGAACTCGGCCACTGTGCGCGCGGCCACCACCTGCTTGCCCTTGGTTCTGGCCACGAAGTTGTCGACCTTCTTGGGGTCGAGATCGAAGCCGACCACCGAGAACCCACGGCTCTCGATGTTGAGAGCGAGATTCTCGCCCATCACGCCCAGCCCGACGATTCCGAAACTTTGCTTCGCCATGATTGTTCCTTCAGTTTTCAAGAAATCAGCAGCGGCGATCTACACGCCACTGTAAGCCGAGAAGCCCCCGTCGATCGGCAAGACGATTCCGGTCACAAAGTTGGACGCAGGCGACAGCAGCCAGAGCACCGCGCCCACTAGATCCTCGGGCGTTCCGAACCTTGCCATCGGCGTGTGGTCCATGATCTTGTGGCCGCGAGCGGTGAGCGCCCCGGATTCCTTGTCGGTGAGCAGGAAGCGGTTCTGCTCGGTGAGGAAGAATCCCGGAGCGATGGCGTTCACCCGAATGTTGGGCGAGTACTCCTGGGCGAGGTGCACGGCCAGCCACTGGGTGAAGTTGCTCACCGCAGCCTTGGCCGCGGAATAGGCTGGAATCCTGGTCAGCGGCCGGAATGCGTTCATCGACGAAACATTCAGGATCACGCCTTCCTTCTGCTTGACCATGCAGCGACCGAACGCCTGGCTGGGCAGGATCGTCCCCTGCAGATTCAGGTTGGCCACGAACTGGATGGCTTCGGGCGGTATGTCGAAGAAGGACTGCTCGGGGTTGGTGGTGGCCTTGGGATTGTTCCCGCCAGCGCCATTGATGAGGCCGTCGATCTTGCCGTATTCCGCAATCACCTTGTCGGCCGCCTGTTGGACCGCTGCCTTGTCGAGCACGTCGATGAAGGCGGCCTTGTGGGATCCCTTGGTCCCCTTCAGCGTGGCGAGCACCTTCTCCGCGAAGCCTACATCGCGGTCCAGCACGACCAGGTTGGCACCGCAGCCCGCCAAGCCTCGGGCCATCTCACCACACAAGACCCCGCCGCCGCCTGTGATGGCAATGGTTTTTCCGGTGAAGTCATAGGCACTGATGAAATTCTTGGGGTCCATCGTTGCTCCTGTTGGCGGGTCGGGCGGGCGGGCACGCTCACGTGCCCAGGCTGGCAGAAACCCTATCGCCGCTCCGGCGTGCGCGCCAGCAGGAATTCGCTGGTCGGCCCCTCACGTCATCCGGCGGTTCCGAGGAAGAGCGGCTCGATATGGCGCCGGAGGATGTTGTCCGAGACGTGGGACTCGATGCTGCTGCGATTGGACTTGAGCAGGGCCAGGTATTGCGGCCCCTTCTCGGCTGCCAGCTTGAAGCTGATGTGCACCATCTGGCGGAAGTGAATGTTGAAGCGCTTGCAGGCCTGGTTGTGCTCGAGCATCTCCACGTAATCCTGGGCATTCCACGAATCCACCTGGTCCGGCGTGGGCAGCGCCTTGCGGTCTATGGCGATGACCGTGAGATAGGGCTTGGCCAAATCGTCGTAGCGGCCGTAGGCATCCCGGTACAAGGCCTTGACGAAGGCCAGCCCTTCGCCCCCGGCTGCGGCCAGCCCGATGACCTCTTCCAGCCAGGTGGTTCCCGCCGTCTTCAGGTGGATGCCGGCGTCAGCCTTGTGGATTGCCCGGTGGATGATTGGGTACAGGGAGAACTTGTCGCTGCCCGAGTGAACGCTCAGCTTGAGCGAGGCCGGCAGCCCGAAGGTTTGCTTGGCGAACGCCAGGACAGCGAGATCCTCCTCGAATTCTCGGGTGAACTGCTTGATGTCGCCCACGTAGTCGATCCCCTTGAGAAACTCGCCGGTGAACTTGGGCGCCACGGTGGCCACCGGGATCCGCTCGCGCGCCAAGGCCGCCAGGATGAAGAGCAGCTCGGCCGGGGTCTGCGGGCTGTTGGCTTCGTCGAACGACACCTCGGTGACGAAAGTACCTTCACCCTTCTTCTCTACAATGTGGCGGTAGACCCGGCCCGCCTCTTCGACGGCAAAAAGGTATTTCGCTGCGATCTGCTGCAGAGCCGCCGGACTGACAGCCACCGGTTCGGCGATACCCGGAATGGGGAGTGCACCCGAGAAGCGCTGCATGTCAGCCGTGTACTTGGCTATCGATGAATCCGACGCCGACTTGCCGATGAAGTCCGCGACATCGATAGTGAAGAAGTCGCTCGCTGCGAGGAACTTGTCGACCGTGGCCAGACCGATGTGATCCGCGTCGACGAAGTAGGGGCCAGCCCACTGGCAAGACTTGACTGCGGCAGCGGCCTCGGCGCGCACGTCCTCAGGCCGCGTCCCGATCAGCGAGTGCTCGCGGTTCGACTTGTTCCAGACCGGCGTGATGGTGACGCCGCGATCCCTGGCAGCCTGGAAGGCCCGCAACTGAGCCGCCCCTTCCAAGCCAAAGCGATCACCGATACCCACGGAGTACTTCGAGATAGTGGTCGTCATAGTCACCTCCAGCTAGGACAGTTGCCCGCTCTCCTCGCGTGTTGAGAAACGACAATGTCCGATAATCTTCCTCGGGTCAACCACGCGTCCTCGGCGAGGGACATCCGCGCAGGGTGGCGAAGAAATCCATCGAACACCATCGCGCCAGGCCTTCCGTCGTCACTCACTTGCACTGCAGCGTGGCCAGGCCCTTGCCCGCGCCACTCGAACCCACAATGGTGATGTTGGCCCGGTGGCGCTTCCCTTCGAGACCCACCTGCGCTAGCCTGACGCGGCTATGAAGACCTTTCTCGACGACAGTTTCCTGCTGGAGAACCAGACTGCCGAGTGCCTGTACCACGACTACGCCAAGGATCAGCCGATCATCGATTACCACTGCCACCTGTCTCCTGATCAGGTAGCCGACAACCAAAAGTTCGGAACCCTCACGCAGATCTGGTTGAACGGCGATCACTACAAGTGGCGGGCCATGCGTTCGAACGGCGTGCCCGAGCGCTATTGCACGGGCGCCGCCTCCGACTGGGAGAAGTTCGAGATGTGGGCCCGCACAGTGCCGTACACCCTGCGCAACCCGCTGTACCACTGGACCCACATGGAACTCGCCAATCCCTTCGGGGTGAAGGGGAAGCTCCTCAATCCCTCGACGGCGCGCGAGATCTACGATCATTGCAACCGCAAGCTCGCACAAGACGACTTCTCCACCCAGGGTCTGCTCAAGCACTTCAAGGTGATGGTGGTCTGTTCCACTGACGATCCGGTGGATTCGCTGGCAGCCCATCAGAAACACGGCAAGAACGCGGGGGCGGCTACCAAGCTGTTGCCCACCTGGCGACCGGACAAGGCCATGGCCCTGGCCGACCTGGAGGGCTGGAACCTCTGGGTGGACAAGCTGCAAGCGGTCTCCGGCGTGGACATCGGCTCGTTCGAGAACTTCTTGGCCGCACTCGAAAGACGGCATGGGTTCTTCCATCAGGTCGGCTGCCGCGTGAGTGACCACGGCCTCGAACAGATCTCGGCCGACCCGTACACGGCCAAGGAGATCGAGGCTATCTTTGCCAAGGCGCGGGCCAGGCAGGCTCTCTCGCCCGTCGAGCAGGGACAGTTCTGTTCGGCAATGCAGTATGAACTCGCCATCATGGATCATGCGCGCGGCTGGACGCAGCAGTTCCACCTGGGGGCCATGCGCAACAACAGCACGCGTGCGATGCGCAGCCTGGGTCCCGACACCGGCTTCGACTCCATCGGCGACTACCCGCAGGGATTTTCTCTTGGGCGGCTGCTCGATCGGCTGGATTCCAGCAACCAGCTCTGCAAGACCATTCTCTACAATCTCAATCCGGCCGACAACGAGGTCATCGCAACCATGCTGGGTAATTTCCAGGATGGTTCGTGTCCAGGCAAGATCCAGTTCGGCGCGGCCTGGTGGTTCATGGATCAGAAGGACGGCATGGAACGCCAGTTGAACGCGCTCTCCGCCCTCGGTCTGCTTTCGCGCTTCGTGGGCATGCTGACCGATTCGCGCAGTTTCCTCTCGTACTCGCGCCACGAGTATTTCCGCCGGCTGCTGTGCAACCTGCTGGGCAATGACGTCGAGAAGGGGCTGATCCCCGCCGACATGGAATTGCTAGGAAACATGGTGCGGGACATCTGCTTCCGCAACGCCCGCGACTACTTTGGTTTTTTCGCCAAGATCTCGTGACTACTGGGAGTACACGCACGTAGTCGAGCACTATGTCTGGAAGCGAGCTTCGACAAACGCGGGTTCTCGGCCGCGCCCAGCGCGGCCCCCGATCCGTGATGAGGGCGACGAAATCGAGGATCTTGACGAAAATGCCGCCGTGCTCAGGAATGGTCGACCTGCGCTTACTAGAGATCGCTTCCAGACTGCTCGAAGGACACAACGCGCCGTGGGCTGCATAGCCTTTTCGACACTCTGAGATGCACAAGGACAGAAACGAAAGAATCACCCAACCCCTTGACCGAAAGGAGGTTTCCGCTTAAACCAAGTCCCCTCTGCGGGCGTAACTCAGTGGTAGAGCGTCACCTTGCCAAGGTGCGTTAGTGACACCTCCGGGCGTTTCGATCCGTTACGGATCAACGGGTTAGCTGACATCGGCGTGTCTGGACGTTCCAGCCCGTTTCGCCTGAGTGGGCTGCATAGTGGGCTGCACACTCAAGGAATCCCATGGTGGCCCTGCTTGACAGCCCCGCCACTTCATGGTCGGCGCATAGGCCGCCTGGACGTTCAGCGGGCCGAACTTCACTCAGGAGGGTGTTCGCGTCTGGAACGCTGCGGCGCAACCAGCTGAGAAGCCATGGAGATTGTGGCGGCGGGCGGGCGCCCCCGGCCTCTCGTTGGGCCACCGGGATCCGGATTTTTCGGAGCACACAGGCTTCGAATGTTGTGGCCACCAAGTCGGCCCGATCTCCGATCGGGCCCTGGGTCGGAGGAGACGTCGTATGACCAGGCTGGGTTGCAGGGCTGCGCTTCGAGATTCGGCCGGATGCGCTGGGTAGCCAGGGCGGCCCCCCTGATTCCTCATCGCCTGGGCAACAGCGCCGACTACGGCTTAACGCGATTGCTCTCGCGCAGAAGATAGTCGCCGACTTGCCGATTGTACGTTCGTCGACAGCAGAGGACCTCTCGGCACATCTCAAGGTTCATGTCGCGGATCCTCGCGTCGCGATCCTTCTGCAGCCACACGTCCAAGTCCACAGGCCATGGTAGACCGAAACGCCCATCGAGCCGGTGGTATGCGCAAAGGGAAAGCCAGGCATTAGGCGTCTCGGCGATTCCGTAGCCGTCTTCCTGTGAAGACCGCTTCTGGTCGGGTGGGAGCCAAGGGGAAATCGTGATCCGATAATAGGCAGAATAGCACTCTCCGACACCCACCTCAGGGGCGGAGTCGTGAGAATCCACAAGCGCCCGCAACCATACCGGGGCGGAGATGAAGTCTGCGTGGTCATAGAGTGCTGAGGCAATCAAGGCGCGCTCTTCCACCGACATTGCAGCGGGCGCTTTGCCGTGTGGTCCTGTCGCAAACCGCACAGCCATCTGGCGGGTTCCTGCCCGTTGCCAGCGCTCGCAAGCCGAATTCAACTCCCTGATATTGCCAGTACCCGGTATCAAGAGATATGAAACGCTGGTGTGCACACCGCCCTGAATGAGGCGTTCGATGCCTGCGGTGACTCCATTGAGCGTAACGTCTGGATCCCGGGGTCGATGAATCGCCTTGTGAGTGGCTTCGCTGTTCGCGTCCAGCGAGACCCTGAGCTGAAGGCTCTTTCGGTTGCGTAGGATCGCGCTGCTCACATCGGCCCGGTTCAGGCGACTCCCGTTGGTGACCAACGTCGCATCAAATCCCATGTGGCCGGCCATGTCGAGTATAAGGCCAAAATGACTGTGAAGTGTTGGCTCGCCACCGTAGAAACCAAGCTTCTTGCAACCGTGCCATCGAAGATCACTGAGTATCCTGATGCATGCCTCCAGTGACAGCCGAAGCATGCTCTCCCGTATCTGGGCCTCGATACAATGTGGGCATCTGAAATTGCAGCCTGCGACGAGGTCGAGGTGGGTAATTTGAATCGGTATGCGCCACTTTTCCTCACGAGACCGATAGTACGGCAGGATCTGCCAATCCGGTTCGTCAGAGGTCGCATCGTCGCTCCTCGACCGAAGCTCGGCGAAGTGGACCAGGTCCAACTGTCCAACAATCACTTGATTGACATCAACGCAGGCAGGGACGCGATAGACCGCTTCAAAGTAGGATGGTGTTCCCCCTTTTCCACATCGGTCACTGATATCCTTCAGGAGTCTCGGTAGATTCTCGCTACGGAAGAGCTCAGTGGCGACAAACGTACCTTTCGAGTGAATTCCGAAGAGAATCCAGACTCGGGCGCGCGGGTTGACCAAACCTAGGGTGCAACCTGGCAAGGACATGATGACGAAGTAGTCCTCATATGGCGCGATGCCACCAATGCCCGATTCTGCGGGCCCAAGCTTGATTGAGTCCAGTGTCTGCTCGTGGCCATGAGCAGACTTGATCACGATGGCTTCGCTGCAACCTCGGGGAGATTGATCGGTCCAGCGAAGGTGCCCCCCAGAAGTCCACTGGCGATAGGAGTCAACCAGCTCCCCGACCAACTTGTTGCTAGCGGGCGAATCCAGGAGCCAGACCATGTTGGCGAAGGGGTCGATGCGTCTCCTGGCTTCCCCGTAGGAGTTCTGTTTGGCCCGCAGCTTCTCTAACTTGACAGCGTCGCTCGGGCGCCCCGCCGACAAATAGCCGCGGAGCAAATAGCCGGGCGCCTGAGGAAAACCGTCCTTGGTCCACTTTCGGTCCTCGCAGTGGGAAATGATCAGACACGGCCCATTGTTTGGACCGAGGGTGATGCTCGTGTTTTGAAGCCCGCGCTTCTGCGACGCGCGGTCTGCTACGTCCTGGACGTAGCTGTACCACCGGTTCAGCTCATGTTTGACGAGGTGGGCATATTGTTCGGGCAGCGGAGTGTCTGAGTCGTCGACCAGAGGTACAACCTGCTTGCCGTAGGCGAACGCGACGGCACATTCGAACCGTACCCATTGGCTGTCGTTGGCCGCCCTGCTCCAGAGTAGGCAGACCTCATCACATTGGCTTAGTTCATCGCAGAGTCGCCGACTCAGAGCGTCTCCGGCTCGCAAGTTCGCCTTGTCCCAGAAGACGTCGATTCCGTGGGGCTCGAACGCCTTCGCAATGTCTTCCGCTAACGGAAGTGGGCTTGCGTATGAAATGAAGACGCGATACATGCCGACACACGATCCTCCTCACAAAAGCGGGAGTAAGCGGACTCTACGTCGACATAGGCTGGCAAGGCAAGTGGCGCGTCCCCCTTACCCCTTGGAGCTTGCGTGGTAGGGTCTTCGACTGGTGCCGGGGCGGGTACACCGACCCTCGCGACCTCGTATGCATAAGGATTCCGTACAGACAGACCCGCGCTCAGCGGGGTGGCAAGCCGTCACGCCAGGAGTTGGACCGCTCGGGCGCTTGGCGGACCGACTGGGCAGCGCCAACCAAGACCGGCGATCAGGTTGCCTCGACCGCAGCAGCCCAGCCAACCAAATTACATCACTCGACGTCAGGCGGGCTGCCGCCGTGCTGAACCTAGAGATCCTTGACAGCCGCATTGTCGCAGCCCTGCTGGATCGGATCGCCCCTTGCCGACGGGACTACACCTTATTGTTTGATCAGCTGGCTTCTCACTCATCTTTCGTCGCGTCCGCCGACTGCGTCGTCTTTCCTCATTCGCGCGGATCGCCATCAGGGGATCACCGCCACGTTTGAGATCAGCGAGCTCCTTCGGAAGCGGCGCCTCGCCGTACGGGTCTAACTGAGAATGGTCCCTGCCGCGACCGACCCACAGCTCCAAGACCCGGCCGGCCTTCCTGATCTCTCTGCAATTCCCGGTGTGCTGCACTTGCGCGACAATATCTCCGGAATGTCGTGATTCGAAGCGGCGGTGAGCCTTCACGTTGACGCATCTTCGTCACACTGCGATTTCGTCTTGAGCCTGGCTGCGGACTCTGCTTGTGCCTTGGTGTCTGGCGCTCAGTAGCGTGCTCCGTCAGCCTGGATGCGGTGGCTCACGACCGTGGCCATCCTGGCGCAGCCCGACGAGAGTTGATCGGTATCGCCTGAAAGCCGGCGAGAACCTCCGGAAGAGCACTCAACCTCACGTGCCGGCCAACTGGATCATCCGAGCCCTCTCGACGGTCTCGGCGAATCCCGCGGTCACGTCAACGCCGACCTGAATGGCGCCGGTCGGACTTTCGGCGCTCTCTGGCGTCTTCGCCTCGTTTTCCACCGCGTCCAAGGCGCCCCTGAGGATCGTTTCGACGCTACGAGTGTCCGTTCCCTTGGACTGCAACAAGGCGGCCTTCGCCCACAAGGTCCGCCCGCTTTCCTTGAACACGATGGGAATCAAGACAGCCCGGTTCTTCTTGTCGTTCGTGTCGGCAGGGGCGAGCGCGAGCCTGCTTGGGTCGATCATGATCCACTTTCCCTGGAAGTCGTCCTTGCCAAAGCCGAAAGGGGGTACCGGTGGGGCCGGCGGGCTGCCGGGAGGATTCGCACCCCCACCCTGGGCCGCCAATATATGCTTGGCGATTCGGTCCACGAAACTATAGATCTCAGACTTCGTCTGGAACCATTCCTGCGCCAAGACTGTCTCCGGCTTCTTCATGTGCCCCCCCGCTTCGATCGTCTTCGACAAACCGCTGCCGAATACCGAGCGCTGCTCGAGCTTGCGTTCGTACATGGCATTAGTCAGATCGGACCTCTTGTTGTCCGTGACCTTCGCCAGCGGGGTTATGACCGCGAACGGACGCTTTTCTTGCGTGCACAGCTCGCTTTGCCGCTTCGTATGGAGAGCACCAATGTTCATGACCACAGCGCTCTTCCCCTTGCTATCGGCGACCGACCGCGCGACATCGAACATCGTCTGGTCGGCCTTGGCTCGCCCCGTCCAGAATGCAAGATATTCGTCCATGCCCTTCTTGTCGCTCTCACTCACCGCCACGGATTTCTTGGCCGCGTAGTCGCGGATCGATTCGTAGAGCGCCTTCTGGCCGAAGGTGCCGATGGCCAGCATCTTCTTTTCGTCCTTGATGATCTCGAGCTTCTTCTGAACCCATGGCATGTCGACCCGAGCGATGGCCTGCAGATAGCCGAGCATGCCCTTCGTCGCCTGGTCACTCACAGTCACTCCGTGCTGCGCTTTCACCTCGCACGGGTGCAGGGTGACATCATCGAAGACAAGGCCGACGAATTCCGCACCACTGATTTCGCCTTCCTTAAGTAGCTGAACGACAATTTCGGCTCGCTGTGCCGGGGAAAGACCACGCAGCATCTGCCGGTAGGGTGTGAGATCGACCTTGTTGCCATCCAACAAGTAGCCCTCGAGGACGACGTCGACGAGCCCAGACTTTTCGTGTAACCGGGTCATGACGAGGGCGTGCTGCATTTGCTGGAGCCGTGAGTTGTGCTGTTCTTCGAGCAAGAAGATTGGGGCTCCCCGGTTACCGGCTTGGCTGAACTGCACTTGGCCAGCGCCTTCGGCCGCTTGCTTCGCCGCCGCGGAAGGATCATTGCTCTTTCCAGCCGCCGACAAGGGACACAGCAGTAGACCAAGTGATAGAGCTGCTCCTACAACATGCCATTGCTTCTTCATCATTGTCGTCTCCTAATGATTTGCTCCACGATTTTCGTACCTTCGATTGCGCCTGCTCTCGCGAAAGGGTCCCTATCTTCCATTCCCGCTTTCAGCAATCTCAGCTCCTCACTGTCATTCTTGC
>Ga0181532_10001637_pt1 | contig 21492 bp, 10 predicted proteins | sample PEATcosm2014_Bin_33_FD_119768 | JGI IMG/M metagenome (GOLD analysis project Ga0181532, IMG submission 119768) | Peatland microbial communities from MTU Mesocosm Facility, Houghton, MI, USA - PEATcosm2014_Bin11_30_metaG | ecosystem: Environmental > Terrestrial > Soil > Wetlands > Peat | place... | reverse complement strand
CGCGACCACGACAACCACCACCGCTACCATCACCTGGACAAGCGCTGTGCCTGCGAATTCGCAGATCACGTACGGTACGACGACCAGCTACGGAAGCAGCAGTGCCCTGAACTCGAACCTGGTGACGACGCACTCCGCTGCCCTGACGTCGCTGACCGCCGGAACCACCTACCACTATCGTGTGCTGTCGGCCGACTCCACGGGCGTGCTGGTCACGGGCCTGGACAACGTCTTTACCACTCCGGCCGCGGCCATCAGTGTCTCGGTCTCGCCCACCACGGCGACGGTGGCCTCGGGAGGAACAGAGCAGTTCTCGGCTAGTGTCACAAACACCAGCAACACGGCGGTTACCTGGTCGGCCACCTCCGGCACCGTGAGCACCGCCGGTTTGTTTACGGCTCCCACTGTGACTGCAACGAAAACCGTGACCGTAACGGTTACCAGCGTCGCCGACACGACCAAATCCGCCAGCGCCACTGTAACCGTAAATCCGGCGGTCGGCATTCTGACGCTGAATCCTACGAGCATCAGCTTCGGCAGCGTCACGGTCGGAGTGACGAGCCCTATCCTGCTCACCACATTGACTAACACCGGGAATGCTCCGTTGACGATTACCAACGACTCACTTTCCGCCGGCGACTTTAATTGGGGCGGCAAGGGCACCTGCGACTACGGCACACTGACTCCGGGATCAAGTTGTACGTACAGCGCAAAGTTCACGCCAACGGCGACCGGGACTCGGACGGCCACCATCATCATCTACTCGACCGCTTCGAATTCGACCGTAACGCTTCCACTCTCGGGGATTGGAACGAGTGTGACCGCTGGCACGCTCGGCGTCAGCCCGGCCACCCTCGCTGTGGGTAGCGTGGTCGTGGGCACAAGCGGAACCGCATCCGGGACTCTTACCGCGGGCGGATCGAGTGTTACCGTCAGCGCGGTTAGCAGCAACAACTCCGCATTCACGGTCGGAGGACTGTCGCTGCCGGTGACGATTCCAGCCGGGAACAGCGCTGCCTTTACGGTGACGTTCACCCCTCAGACCACCGGCGCCCTGACGGCCGCGCTTACCTTCACCAGCAATGCCCAGTCCTCGACCACGGTCGAAAGCCTCACTGGAACTGGTGCGGCTGCGCCCGTACACTCGGTCAACCTGTCGTGGAGTGCAAGCACTTCCTCGAATATCTCTGGCTATAACATTTATCGCGCGGCGTATGCGAGTGCGTGCGGATCTTTCTCCAAGGTCAACTCATTGCTGAATACAGGCACCCTGTACACGGATTCCGTCGTGCTCGACGGCGCGGCCTACTGCTATGCCACCACCGCAGTCAACACCAGCAACGAAGAGAGCGGGTATTCCAACGTAGTCTCCAACGTGCAGGTGCCTGCTCCTTAGTTGTCCGAGCGCGGAGGGACTGAACGAGCGAGCACAACGATTCGGCTAATGTGCGAACGCTGCACGGTCAGGACACCAGCAAGGATCCAGCGTCGGCCGGAACCCATTGGTCTTGCCATCTTCGCGGCTCGAAACCGGCGGCGGAGTGCAGAATTTTGCGCACAGTAGAAACGCCACTTCTGCGCTCGATTCAAGACCAGCGGGCGGTCTGACGCGCTCGCGCTTTCAATTATCCAACAAATTTCATCAGGTATTCACTTGACGCGCGTTTGGAAACAGCGGTAGGCTCTGTGGGTCTTTGCCGCGATGGAGCTTTCCCCCCAGAAGCTGAAGAACACCTGAAGTAGATCCGCGAGAATGGATCGTTGACGATGAACGAGGATCCCTTACACGATCTCGGATCGCCACGTCTGCAAGACGCTTACCGCGGAATCGGTTGGCGAAAGTTTGGAATTTAAATGCCGCGGCCTGAGTGCCGTGGCGCAGCCTTTCTTATGAGGCCTGTTGATCTCAGCCGGAGGTTCAGATGCGCATCGATCGTTCGAAGGTATTCACAACCGTATTCGCGTGCCTGGTGGGTCTTGCATCGGCGACCGCTGCCCACGCCACCAACTTCACCATCGGCGGCACGGTCTCCGGGTTGCTCACTGGCACTTCCGTGACCCTTCTCAACAATGGCACCGATGCGCTCGAAGTGACGGCCAATGGCAAGTTCACTTTCACTACGGCGTTGGCTAGCGGCGCCGCCTATGCGGTTACCGTCAGCGTCCAACCTACGAATGAGACCTGCGCGGTCACCAGCGGTTCAGGCACTGTGGGCTCAGCCAACGTCACCACGGTTAAAGTCGCCTGCAAAGCCAACACGTACACGATCGGGGGCACCGCATCCGGGTTGATCACCGGTCGTTCTCTGACCCTGCTCGACAATGGTGGCAGTGCGCTGAAGGTAGCGAAGAACGGTGCGTTCACCTTCACCAAGGCGTTGACCACCGGCACTGCCTACAAGGTCACCATCAGCGTCCAACCCTCAGGCGAGACCTGCACGGTCACCAATGGATCAGGCACCGTGGGTACCGCCAATGTCACCACGGTCGATGTCGCCTGCGTGCCCAACGACTACACCGTTGGCGGCACCGTCTCCGGGTTAATCAGCGGCCGTTCGGTGACGCTGCTCGACAACGGCACCAATGCGCTCACCGTGACCGCTAACGGCACATTCACTTTCGCCACAGCTTTGGCCAGCGGCACGGCTTACAAGGTCACCGTCGGCACCCAGCCCTCGGGCGAGACCTGCACGGTCACGACCGGTTCAGGCACCGTGGTCGCAGCCAAAGTGACCACGGTCAAAGTCGCATGCAAAGCCAACTTGTACACCATTGGTGGAACCGCATCCGGATTGATCACCGGCCGCTCTCTGACGCTGCTCGACAATGGTGCCGGCGCGCTGAAGGTAGCGAAAAACGGCGCCTTCACTTTCGTCACAAAGCTGGCCAGCGGGACTACCTACGATGTGACTCTAAGTGTGCAAGCCAGCGGCGAGACTTGCACGGTCACGGCTGGCTCAGGCCCGGTGGTGGCAGCCAATATCACCTCGGTCGCGGTGGCCTGCGTGCCCAACGACTACACCGTCAGCGTCGCTCTGTCCGGATTGATCAGCGGCCGTTCGGTGAAGCTGCTTAATAACGGCGCTGATGCGCTGACCGAGACTGCTAACGGCAGCTTCACCTTCACCCCGCCGTTGGCCAGCGGCTCGGCCTACAAGGTCACCGTCGGCACGCAGCCCTCGGGCGAGACTTGCACGGTCACGGCCGGTGCGGGCACCGTGGTTGCAGCCAACATAACTGTCGCGGTCGCCTGCACAGCCAAAGACTACACCGTCGGCGGCACGGTATCAGGCTTAGGGAGCGGCGATTCAGTGACGCTGCTTGATAACGGCGCCAATGCGCTGACCGTGACGGCCAACGGAAAATTCACTTTCACTACAGCTTTGGCCAGCGGAACCGCCTACGCTGTCACCGTCGGCACCCAGCCGACCGGCCAGACCTGCACGGTCACCAACGGTTCCGGCACCGTGGTCGCAGCCAACGTGACCAACGTCGCGGTCGCCTGCAAGTCCAGCACGACCTTCACCATCGGCGGAACTGTCTCTGGGTTGATCACCAGCCGCTCGGTGACGCTGCTCGACAACGGCGCTAATTCGCTCACAGTGACGGCCAACGGCGCATTCACCTTCACGACCGCGCTGGCCAGCGGCGCCACTTACAGCGTTACCGTCGGCACCCAGCCAACCGGCGAAGCCTGCACCGTCACCAACGGTTCGGGCACAGTGGGATCAGCCAACGTGACCAACGTCGCGGTCGCCTGCACAGCCAACAAATATACGATCGGCGGAACCGTCTCCGGGTTGAACGCCAGCACTTCCGTGACGCTACTCGACAACGGTACCAATTCACTTATGGTGACGGCCAACGGCTCCTTCACCTTCACGACACCGATTGCCAGCGGCGCCACCTACAGCGTCACCGTCGGCACTCAGCCCACCGGTGAGACTTGCACCGTCACCAACGGTTCGGGCACGGTGGGATCGGCCAACGTGACCAACGTCGCGGTCGCCTGCGCCGGCGCGAGCACCTTCACGATTGGCGGAACCGTCTCTGGGTTGATCACCGGCCGTTCTGTGACGCTGCTCGACAACGGCGCCAATTCGCTTACGGTGTCGGCCAACGGCTCCTTCACCTTCACGACCGCGCTAGCCAGCGGCGCCACCTACAGCGTCACCGTCGGCACCCAGCCGACCGGCGAAACCTGCACCGTTACCAACGGTTCGGGCACAGTGGGATCAGCCAACGTAACCAACGTCGCGGTCGCCTGCACAGCCAACAAATATACGATCGGCGGAACGGTCTCCGGATTGAACGCCAGCACTTCCGTGACGCTGCTCGACAACGGCACCAATTCACTTACGGTGACGGCCAACGGCTCTTTCACCTTCACCACAGCGATTGCCAGCGGCTCCACTTACAACGTCACCGTGAGCACGCAGCCGACCGGCGAGACCTGCACCGTCACCAACGGTTCGGGCACCGTGGGCTCGGCCAACGTAACCAACGTCGCGGTCGCCTGCGCTGCCGTGAAAACCTACACCATCGGCGGCACACTTTCAGGGCTGAGCGCCAGCACTTCCGTGACGCTGCTCGATAACGGCACCAATTCACTTACGTTAAGCGCCAACGGCGCCTTCACCTTCACGACACCGATTGCCAGTGGTGCCACCTACAACGTCACCGTCGGCACCGAGCCCACCGGCGAGACCTGCACCGTCACCAACGGATCGGGCACCGTGGGTTCGGCCAACGTGACTAACGTCGCGGTCGCCTGCTCCACCGGCTCCGGTGGCGGTGGCGGCGCGTACTGGATCCCCTACTCCGCATCCCCGATTCCCACGGAGACGCCTACTGGAAGCACCGGCCTGTTCCTGATCCCCTCGGACAAGCTGGCTTCGTCGCCCGCTCCCACATTTGTCACCACAGATACCACCCAGCTTCTCGCCATCGGAACCCAAGTCGCCCTGAAAAATGGAGTGGCGACATACTCGCCTCAGGTGATGATGTACGCCGACACCACGTCAGCGGGAACCACCAACATCTTCGGTATAACCCTGGCTGGAACGTCGAGTGTCCCCACGCCGACCCAGATCAGCAGCCTGTCGGTGCCGTCGGGCCAGCAGATTTGCTCGAGCAGTTCCGACTCGGAGACCGACATCACCAATGCGGATTCAGTGTTTGTGGTCATCCAGGTTGGCACCGCAGAGCAGTGCATCTCCACTGGAGGCACCTACGAGGTCGTCCACTACACGGATTCCGCCACGACGGCTCCGGTGGTCGTGAGCCTGAAAACAACCGAAATGAATGGGGTTTACCAGAACGGCAAACTGGTTGGGTTGTTGGTCTTCAATGGAACCACCAACTCCCTTGACCTCTATGCCGACGACACCTTCACGTCACCCACGCAGTTGATCACGGGTTTAAGCGATGCCCACTATGTGTCGGGTGTGTTAGACGAGGCCACGTTAAGCACGACCGGAATTTTCGAGTCGGCGACTACCACCGGAAGCTCGACTTCCCTGTACCGCATCGACGGCTCCACGCTGGTGGCCACTTTGATCCAGGACGTGACCACTGCGACCATCAGCACCGTCGCTCAGGACGACAACAATCTGTACTATTCTGTCGTCAACAGCGGCGCCAGCAGTACGACTATTTCCTACGAGCAGGTCGCTCTCGGCGGCGGAACTCCTCAGCTGCTTTACACGACGCCAGCCTTCGTCCCCAGCAATTCGAGTGGAGATACCAGCTATCAGCTGATCGGCAGCAACGATTCGGTTCTGGTCTTCGAATACTCTAACGAGCCGGTCACCGGTAGCGGACTGGACCCGACCAAGGCCACGGCCAAGCTTTACACCGTGCCGGTTGGAGCCACCACAACCACGCCGACAACGCTCGCCACCTACCCCGCCGGCGACACGCTGCAAGGAGTCTTCCTGGCTGCGCCCAGCGGCAGCGGAATTTCCAGCAACGTCCTGTTCACAACCATTCGGAACGCCACTGGATCGGCTACGCTCTCGACGATCGCTTACTCAGCCGTATCGATCCCGCTCAACGGCGGCACCCGTCCGCCTGCGATCGAGAATTCCGTTTATTCTCCTTTGGCGATCATCACCGCCCAACTCACCTACAGCGTATGGCAGGTGACCGGCATTACCGATACGGATGGCGGCTTCGGCGGCGGCACCGCCAATACGGTGAATGTGAGCACGCTGGCGGCTACTCCGTTCACCACCACCGGCGGCGGAGACTACGTGTTCGGGGCAGGCTTCCTCGGAGGACTGGAGGCGCTCTCCAGCAATAACATTGCTGTCGGCTTCTTCGAAAATGAGCCTGGGTTCGAGTACAACGGCAATCCGCTGCAGGAAATCGGCGCCGCAGCCGACTTAACCACGAATTTCCTTTACCCGATCGTACTGACGAACACGGCTGTCACGCCCTATTAGGAGGCAGTAGAGAATTTCGGGATTAACGCCCAGAATCCGAGATGTGACCGCGCGGCGGGCGGGTAAGACGCGGCGGTCAGGAAGACACGGGCTCTACATTGAAGCCGCCCACTACCATCCGTGGCTTCTCGCCTCGCGTGTCGGCATGCTTCACCTCCGTCCGGACAGTGCGATGCTCTCCGGGCGTGAGCGTGATGTAGTTGTCACCATAGATTACGGGGAGAATCCGGTCTGCGCTCTTTTCCCGTACGACTTTCAATCTCACCATCAGCGCGGGGTAAGCGGAGTTGTTGTGCAGTTGAGTGGTCAACTGCCATTGGTCTCCGTGCCGATTAATATCGGTAACGGTTTTTACGCGCGCCTTGGGCAGCTGGCGAATCGCCCGATAATTGCCCTCCTGCGCCCCACGCAGGTAGAGATTTGTTGAAACCGGCTTGCCAGAGCGAGACAGCGTAAGCCGGACAAAGTGCACCGCCGTCAACCCCGTTGGGTATTCGATCTGCATGCAGGTTGTAACGCTGTCCTCCGCGCTGTCGAGTGTCGCGGATTTCGTCCACTGGATGGATCCGTCGATATTCAGAACTTCCGTCAAGGCAGTCAGACCGCGAGCGTCGCCAGCGCTGTAGTTCACCACCTCGACCGACTCAGTCACTCGATTCCATTGAATGTGCAGTGGTTCGCAAGCGCTCTTGCTGGCGAAGTACGCAGGAGTTGGCTCCATGTAGTAGTCGTAGGTCTGCCACAACAATGAAGGCCAGCAACAGTGACTCATCCAAAGCAGCAATCCCATGCGGTTCTTGCCCTGCGCTTCGAACTCGGCGCGGAATCCTTCATAGTCCGCGAAGTGCGCGAGCGAAATCCATTCTTCGATGCGGTCGGTGCCGCCGTAAGACTCCTCGATGATGTCGAAAAAACTGGCGCCACGACGGAATCCGGCGCCCTCCGCAAGATCGTGCAATCCCCATTCGAGACCCGGGGGCCAGAGAGCACCCTTGGGGATGAACTCCCGCAGGCTCTCGATCGACGGGATGTTGGGCGTCCCGATCTCGCTGTGCAGTTTGGTATAAGCCGCGTTGGCGGGGTAGAAAGTGAGCGGCATGAGCGCGTACGGGCCACCTCCACCGACAACGTTGTCGGCCGAGCTTGGAATGTAGTGCAGGCCCGGATGCAACTCCGCCAGTAAACTTTGGATGCCATCGTCAATGGCTTTCGGCGGGAACCCTTCGTTGCGTCCGCAATAGAGGCCGATCGACGGAGAATTGCGAATGCGGAGCACCGTGTCCTTCGTGTTGCTCAGGAACAGACTGTTGTCATCGGGGTTGGGGCCATCCCAGGGATTGGCGAGCCAGAAATCCTGCCATACGATGACGCCGTGCCGGTCGCAAGCTTCATAGAAGGCCGTGTCCCCGATTTGTCCCACCCAGTTGCGAATCATGTTGAAGTTCATTTCGCGGTGGTAGCGCAGAGCAGCGTCATATTCGCGCGCGCGGTAGCGCAGCATCGATTCGCTGAATCCCCAGTTGCCGCCGCGCGCTATCAAACGTCGGCCGTTGATGAAGATTCTCAACGCGCCGTCGTCCTCGCTGTAGGACATCTGCCGGATTCCCGCCTTCAGCGCTTTAGTGTCAGATGTCTGCCCGCCGTCGAGTTCAAACGTTAGTTCCACGTCATACAGATTCGGATCGCCATAGCCGACCGGCCACCACAGTTTTGGGTCTTGCAAATGCAACGCCGGGTGCGTCGAGGGATCGAGCTTGATTCGCGTGGGAGCGTCCGCGGAGCCCACAGAGTCGACTCGTACTTCGAACGGCACGTCTCCAAAGCGACCGCGAAGTGTGCCTGCCGCCGCCTCGGGCCGATGGTTCACCAAGTCGAGTTCGATACTGACATCGGCGTGCGAGACTTCCGGCAGCGGCAGGGATGCGCTGACAAACGGGCGTTCCAGCGTTACTGCTCCAGTCGTTGCAATATAAACATTCCCAATCAAGCCCGTATTTCTACCGCGAATGGTAGGAATCCAATCCCAGCCGACCGATGCGTGATAGGTGGGATTGTCGGCTCCCAGCGCGCCGCCATTCGGACCGCCGTTTTCGAAGGTCTTCTGTTTACAGCTTCCGGGCGTGGCGTTCTTCTCGATCCTTACGGCGAGTGCGTTCTTACCTGGGCGCAGCTTGCCGGTTATATCGAATCGGCCGCGCATGAATCCGCCTTCGATACGGCCGAGTTCCTCTCCATTCAAAAAGACACCCGCTTTCCAGTTAACGCCGTCGAAGTTCAGCCAAGCCATCTTTCTTGCAGCGAGCGCCGGCGCCGTAAACTCGGTCCGATACCAAAAGTCGGAGTAGAAGAATGAGTCCGACACATACAACTGGTTCTTGCCGAAATTCGGATCGGGGATTGCCTGCACATTCAGGTAGGAGGTGAGGACGGTGCCAGGCACGGTCGCGACGACCCATGTGGCGTCGTGGAAACCGGGCTGGGAGAAATCCCGCCCGTCTCCATTTACCAGCGAGATCCGCTGCAAGCGCCACGCGCCTCCTGCAAGATCGAGCCGGCCATCCAGCGGGCCCGCGGCGCGAACTGCCGGAGGTAGCTTGGGGCGGGCGACTCGACCACCCCGGCCATACACCTCAATCTCGCTCAGCATGTAGCCGTCGGGCGAGGTTGGCCGCTTCATCAGCACACGAACGTATCGACCGCGGGCCGAGGACGCGAGCTTGACATCGTCCACGAGTCCGGCTTGCTCCGAGAGGGTATGCAGATCGCGCCAGGTTTCAGCATCTTCCGAGACCTGAATGGAACCCTGGGCCGGGCGCGCAATCCAGTAAAGCTTGACGCGATCGAACTCGCAGAGGGCGCCAAGATCGACGTAAACCCATTCTTCGCCGAGCCCGGCGCTCATCCATGCGCTGGTGAAACTGTAAGGGCCACCGATTTGCACTCTCTGATCGTGACTGAAAAATTCAATTTCCCCGACCCTCCACTGCATGTAAGAGGCCTGCGGCATCGGATTGGAAGCCGCGAATTCCACCTGATAAGAACGGCTTCGGCAAGCCCGGCTGAGCGCAATCGACGGGATGAATAACTGCCCCGGCCGCGCAAAGTCTTTGGGGTAACCTTCTACCGACACCGGCTGAGGACCGGTCACTGTGCCGACCTTCTCCCAGTTGCGACCGTCCTCAGAAACCGAAACAGTGAAACTCAAATTGGGCGAAGTCGTGCCAAACGGAGGAACCACCACCACATCGATGCGGTCAACTTCTGGAACGCTCCCGCCACCGCCCAGTTGAACCTGCAGGGTTGAACGCGGCCCGAATATTTCGACAGAATTGGTGCGAGAGTGATCGAGCACCAACTCACGCTCGGTCTTGGGCAGCGCGCCGCGCGAGCTAGTGGAAGTTGCGACCCACGCAGGCGGGTGTGTGTCTTTAATGCCGTCAGTGACCAACTGCGCGGTCAAATTGTAGTCGTAACTGCTCGAATGGTAAGCCGGGCGGAGCAAAGCGAGGTTGCGGTAAGTCGACTTATCAACCACGAATTCCGGACTGAAATCCTCCCTGGGATCGCCGGGATAAACCCCGACTCCACGCGTGAATTCGTTGGTGGCCGATCCCGTCGAGGCAGAGCCTTGCGATTCGCTCGGCATTGCTGTGGGGTCAGGAGCGGTACCTTCAACATCAAAAGGAGCAGCCAGCGCGGGGAATGCTTCGAGGGCAACACCGGCGCTCACCATCGCGCCGTTCTTCAGGAAACCACGCCGTGAGGTTGGCAGTTTAGTCTCCCCTTTCAACTTCTCTACTTCGATCAGGAGAAGGTTCAGAAGGAGTTTAGCCGAATGCGACAGATATTGCCGGGTAAGCTAAGAAGATAAGGAACGAGAGCGTACAGAAACAATTCCAACGCATAGGAAATCTCGCGCGCGCCGACGCAGCGGGATTCAGCAATTCATCCCTTCAGCACCTCGTCGATGGTCACGATATCCGCGAGCCCGGAGCAGCCGTAGATTGCCGGTAGAATGCGATTCGCCGGGTGGATGCGCCGCAATTGTGCGACTCGTTCCGTTCCCGCCCGATACGCAGGCAGATACATTCGGCCCAGTAACGGATGCTGGCCCCAGGCGCCGGAAAGCTTATCGGCGCGCTCTTCCGTAACCAGGAAATCCCCTCGAAGAGTAGCCGCCACTTTCTCCCGCGGCACTTTTTCTCCCCAAGTCAAATACGACGACTGATTCTTGGCATCATCCTGCAGCAGCGCCAGCAACACGCCAATCTGCAAGTCTTCATCGGGGAGTTGCTCGATCTCAGTGACCCCGTGTGCGATGAGAATGGCATTGTTCGCGATTCCCTCGAACAGGGTGGCGGCGCGGGTGTTCATGGTCAATACGGTGGCTTCGAAGCTGGCTTTGCCGCGGACATAGAGATTCTGCAGGTAGGCAAACGTAGTAACGTGCCCGGGCACGACTTCGTGGCTTACCAGTTGCTCGAACTCCGGCACTGAGATTTGCAACGAAGCATTAATCTCGTAGGTGGCTTCGTACTGCGGACTGCCATCCGGTTTCCGCGCTCGCCCAAGGTAGTTCATCGAGCCGGAAAACCATGCATCCTTAATCGGCAAGAACTCAATATTGGCCCGAGGTATTGACGAGAGCTCCGGGGGAAGATAGGGCAGCAAGTTGGCCGCGCTGAGGCGATCGAAATGGGCGATCACGGCCGCTCCGAGGGCGCGAACCGACGCCATCGGAACCACCCGATCCCGCCGCCAGGCATCGACCCCGCCGAGAAGGCCGGCAGAAGTGGAAGTTGAGTAGCCCGCCCGGCCCAACAGTTCGGCAACCCGCTCCCGCTTGGCTCCTGGGTTAGAGGCTTCCGGAGGCCGGCCAGTCGAGGACTCAACGCAGCGGGCGTAGGGAACCGGCTTGCCTTTGCCGAGCACCTCCATGGCAAGGTCCCACATCGTTTCCAGGCTAAGCGACAAGCCCTGGAGATAATGACTGCGCGGGCCACTGATTTTCCGTGCCTCATCGCGAATTCCGGCGATGGCTTGCGGCAGATCTACCTGACGCAGGTACTCCTCCACCGCCTGACGATCAACGTTCTTGCCGGCAACTCCACCAGTCTCCCGCAGACGCGCCGCCGCCGGGGCCTTGTAGGCTGCGGGGAGTGGCTCATCGGAGAACCAGGAGTCGGCGATGAATCGTCCCGTGCCCGAGGCGCACATGACGTCACCACCCCAAAGCGTATCGATCCCGAGAACTGCATCTGCGACAAATCGTGCTACCTGGTTCATGGCGATTTCCTCATTCTCCTTCTGCGGAAACTTTCTTCACTGAACCGAGCCACACGTACAGACAGAGGCCAACAAACAGCAGCGCGGAAACAGTTTGTGACACGGCATTGTTCGCGTAAAACGGCGTCTTGATCAGATCCTCGCGATACCGGGGGAACAGCCGACAGGCTGCGCCCAAGACCCCGCCCAACGCGCCGCCTGCCATCAACCCCGAAGCAATAATCACGCCGCGTTCGCGGATCGTTCGGCCACGCTGCCCGCCAGTTTCTTCCGAGCGCCGGTTCAAATAGTGGCAAAGAAATCCACCGACCAGACAAGGGGTATTGAGTTCGAGGGGTAAGTACATTCCCAAGGCAAAGATCAGCGAGGGCTGGCCGAGCATCTCCAGAATCAAGGCAACCATAGCACCGGCGCCGAACAACAGGTAAGCGATCGGCTGATGACTCATGAATCCTTCGACCAGTGCTTTCATGATGGCTGCTTGCGGGGAGGCTAAAACCGGCCGCAGATCGCCGGGCAAAGCCTCGCCGAACTGGAAGGTGCGAGCCAGCATGACAATGGTGAGTCCAACCGCGATGGCGGCTGCGATCACACCCAGGAACTTCACTTTCTCCTGCGCGGACGGAGTCGAACCCAGCCAGTATCCGGTCTTAAGGTCGGTGATGGTCTGTCCCGACACGGATAGTGCAGTGCAGACCATCCCAGCGATCGCCATCACGAAGAACATTCCGGTCGTGCCCGACAGCCCGAATCGCAGCAGCACCGCGCAGGAAATAATAATGGTGAGCATCGTCATCCCGGAGACGGGATTGCGGGCCGTGGTGGCGATGGCATTCGCCGCCACCGCTGTAAAAAAGAATGAGAAGACAAGCGTAAGCCCCAGCCCAATGGCAACCACACTCCAGGAAGCCGCCAGATGCCCGAGGAGCATCGCGACTCCGATGGCTCCAATCACAATGCCTAGAAAAATAGCAATCATCGGGATGTCGCGATCGGTCCGTTCCTCGGCGACCGCTTCACTCTTGCGGAATACGCGCAGCGCAATTCCAAAGGAACTGGCCACAATGCGCAACGACTTGACGATACCGAATATACCCGCGGTCGTGATCGCTCCCACGCCCACAAATCGGACGTAGTTGCGGTAGATCTGCACCGCGGTCATGTGCGAAATCGGAATGGTCGCCGGGTAGACTGCGCTGTCGAGGTGGCTGCCGATGAACCATATCAGCGGGACGAGCACGAAGTTGGAAAGAACACCGCCGGCGCAGAGGATCATTGAGCCCCGCAGGCCGATCACGTAGCCCAGTCCCAGAATGAAGCCGATGGCGTCGAAACTGAAAACCATGCGCGCGCGGTCAGACAGCATGCGAAACAAGGGCAGGAACTGAAAATCGATGTACTCTTTCCAAACCTGAAATGTGGTCACAAAGAAGTCATAAATGCCCGCGAGCACCGTCGCCTGCAGCAGCAACTTCGCTTGCGATCCGCCTTTCTCGCCGGTGACCAGCACTTCCGCGATGGCAGTCGCTTCCGGATAGGGGAGCAGGCCGTGCATATCGCGCACGAAATAACGTCGCAAGGGGATGAGGAAGAGTATGCCCAGACATCCGCCCGCCAGACAGATAAAAATCGTCTGTACAGGGTGGGGATCGAGCTTAAGAATGTACAACGCTGGAACCGTAAACACTGCCCCGGCAACCACCGACCCGGCAACGCCGCCGATGCCGGTGATGATCACATTCTCCAACAGGCTGGAGCGGCGTGGATAAAGACGGGCCAAGCCAATCGCAAGAATTGAAATCGGGATTGCCGATTCCATCACCTGTCCGACCTTCAGCCCCGAATAGGCGGAAGCGACGGTAAAAATGATGCACAGCAAAACGCCCCAGCCGATGGATCGTGCCGTAAGTTCGGGCACGCGCGCTTCCGCCGGCACGATCGGCGGGTATAATTCGCCGGACTTCAACGGTTGATATGCGCTTTCGGGAAGAGATTTGGTTTCGACCTCGGCCATGAACGACGCTCCTGACCGGGGCGAACCCTGGACCGTCGTCATCCGCCCCATCGCGGTCCTCTCCACAAAAGGAGGCCGCTATGATTCATCGGTCAGTCGAACATAGGCACGGAGGCGCAGCAATGATTGCAGTCACACTAGGCAGGGACTTTAGCGGTTCCCAAGCACGTTGATTCTTCCGCCAGGAACTTGCTCATTGCTGGGCACTCGGCCGGGCAGTCGGCTGGACACCTGCCGAGGCTCCGGTTCGTTTGACCTGGTGCCAGCTCAAATCGCCGCGCAGATACTCCCAAATTCCTCGCAATCTCCACAACATGGTCATCTGCCGGTACGGCAAATGCTCAAAAAGACAGTAAATCAGCAACCAGGCTACGTCCCGCCATCTGGTGTAACGCCTGTAGTTCATCTCCTCAAGCAGCACGGCACCCACCGAGATCAAGGTAGCAAATGCATATCCGAACAAAAGGAACAGGATGAAGAAATGCTGACTGAGAGCGCCCAAACAAGCGGCCAGAATAATGGTGGCGTAGCCGAGCACTTCGAGCACCGGGGCAATGCACTCAAACAGCCACATATAGGGCAGAATAACCCAGGCGACCCGACCGTAGCACTTGCGGAAAAGCATGTCGCGGGCGGACCAGAGCGTATCGAGCAGACCCTTATGCCAACGCGCCCTCTGGCGGGCTAATGACTTGTAATCGGACGGCGCTTCGGTCCAGCAAGTCGGGTCGGGAATAAAGTTGATGTGGTAGGCAATGTTGTGGTCATGCAGATAACGGTGGAGACGAACTATCAGGTCGAAGTCTTCCCCGACTGCATCCGCCCGGAAGCCGCCAATCTTCAGCAGGAGATCGCGGCGGAAGATGCCGAAGGCCCCCGAAATAATGGGCAGCAGATTAAATGCGGCCCAGGCTTCGCGGCCCACTAGAAATGCGCGCAAGTACTCGATGACTTGCAGCATCTCGATATGCGTCTTGGGCAGCCCGACTCGCTTCAGTTCTGCACCCTGAACGATGGATCCATTCAATATGCGAACAATCCCTCCCACCGCGACCACACGCTCCGGATCGGAAATCACCCCGGCCATAATGCGGGCCAGCGAGTCCTTTTCGAGGATGGAGTCGGCATCCACCACGCAAACATAGGGGCTGCTGGCCGCGTTGATGCCGACGTTAATCGCGTCGGCTTTGCAGCCTGCTGATTGCTTGTCCAGCACCAGCAACTGGCGATGCTGCATGCTGCGGTAAATCCCGATCACCGGAGCCGTTTCGATTTCGGAAATGTAAAGGATAGGCGAACGATGCAATCCGAAGTTTTCGCGAAGCTCGCGCATGGTTCCGTCCTGCGAGCCGTCGTTCACGACAATCACTTCCAGTTGCGGATAGTCCAGGCGCAGCAACGAACGCACATTGTCAACGATGCACTTTTCCTCGTTGCGCGCCGGCACCAGCAGGCTGATCGGGGGAGTGAACGGGGACGATTGCAGGCTCTCGATGCGGATCCCCTCCAGCCGATGCCGGTGCATCTGGTTCTTGTAAATCGCCACAACCAGGAGGGCCAGGTTGATCAAATTCGAGATGAGGTAGAAGACGAAAAGCGTGTCGTTCGAAATGGCCAGGAAGCGCAGCATCAGGATTTTCCCGTGGCTGCGGCTGCAACTTTGCCGGGTGCTGCGAAGTGTTTCCTGACCATGGCGGCGACATTCTCGACGTCGGCGGCTTCGTCGGATTGATTGACGATGTTCCCCAATCGATCCAATGCCGCTTCCAGAGATCCACACCGCTCCAGTTCCGAGAGGAAGGCCTGCAAGGCGTAGTTGTCGTGCGTAGCCACGACTTTTTCCAGAATGTTTTCTTTTCCCTGGTGCATGCGGGCCAGCGTCCACGCGGCCCTTTGCCGGACGTGGCGGTTGGAATCACACAACGCGCGCAAAAGTAATTGAATTTTTCCGGGATGATCCAGGGAACTCAGCGCAATCACCGCGCGCAGCCGAACGAACCACTCTGCATCCAACACCAGGGTCGACAGCACGGGGAAGGAAACGTCAGGCCGCACTTTTGCCAGGGCCCGGGCGGCCGACGCGCGAACTTCGGGAAGAGCATCCGCAGCCAGGATCAGTAACTCGTCGCCCAGGCTCGAGTCGGCGAGTTCGCCCAGGACTCGCGCAATCAGCTCGCGCGTCCGCCCGCTCGTGCGATTCAAGTGGGGCAACAGAACTTCCGGCGCTTCGCGGCAACAATTCATCAGCGCATTCTTCAAAGTGTGTTCGGGAACCTGCAGCTGCCCGGCCGCGAAAATGTCCAGCAGAGGCACCGCCGCCTGGGGCAGCGAAATCCGACCCAGCCCACGAACCGCGGCGATACGAGTTTCTTCCGAAGGAGACTCCAGAGCCTCAACCAGGGCGGGCACGGCCTCCGGGGCGCGCGTGCGGCCCAATCTCAGTAACGCCGATCGTCGATCCCAACCCTGCGAAGTGCGCGCCTCGCGGATGCGCAGGTCGAGCAATCCACTGTTGCGAAGGCAGGCCAGCAGCTTCGGCAACTGGTCTTGTTGAGAGACTTCGATGTTGTCGAGCAATATGTCTTCCACAATCTGGCAGTCCAAGCCGTTCAACCGCCAGGCGGAGCCGGGAATCCTTCCCGACAATATGTCGGGCCATTGTTCGCGAAGAGCCAAAGTGCGTTCGCTCAGCCGGGTGAAATAACGTCCGCGATACCAGCGGCGGAATACGATGAAGCTCACCAGTAGCAAAATTCCGATCAGCGAAAACAGAATCGCCCTGGCCACCAGCCAGGCAAAGCCCAAGTCTCGAATCCAGCTAGAATCGGATCCCATAACTCAGTCCCAGGCTGGTCTGTTTCTGCCCGTATGCGCGATCCTGCCTGGCAACGAAGGCAGTAACATCCTGACTTTCGGAGAACCGATAACGCAGGCCTCCGCCATAAGTGCGAGCCGAGAGCCGCCCGATTTGATCCACCTGGGCGAAATTCTCTGCGCCCACCGCAAAGAGCAGATTGCCGGAGAGACTTCTAAACAATGGAACGCCCAGCCGGGCTGAGCCAGAAGGAACCCAATCCGATTCGCCGCCGGCAAACCGCGTGTGCGCTCCAGTAACTGACAGCGTCCACGTCCACTGCTGGGGCAGATACGCGACTTGTGTCGTGTTCAGAGTTACGACCTGAGCACCTCGATACCAAAGAGAATGTTCTTGATAAGAACTCTCCAATCCTTTGACCCACACATCGGAGAATCGGAAGCCGTGACCGTATTCGATCAGAGCCTCGCTTTCCGGTACCACATCCTGCGGATTTGCTCCCGCGCCCAGAACTCGCACCCAATTGTTATGGTGGAAGCGGTACGCTGCCTCCGCCCAGATCTTCACCGCATTCTCGCCAAAAAGGTGGTACGGGCTGACACCGATCGTCGTAGTCCAGGCTCGATTCAAGTGCGCCGTGAAGGTGATGGTTTCGACTTGCGCGTTTTCGGTGTAGTTGAAGAGATCTGCTTCCTCCCCGATGCGAAGCTCGTATTTCGAGACGCCCGCCAGACTTGCCAACCCGCTTACCGCAGCAGGGTTTGAGGAGTCATAGGTCAGAACGGCCTGAAACTGAGCGCGCGCCTCGGAGGTGCGTTCGAGCAGCGCCAGCAATCTCGCACGCCGTACCAACACCTCCGGATTCTGCGGCGCGGCACTGCGAGCTTGTTCCAGAACCGCCAGCGCCTCCGAATATTGCTGCTGCCAAAGCAGGACATCCGCCAGGCCGGTCAGCACGTCCACATCGTTGGGAAACTTGTTGAGGACCAGTTGGTATTCGGTTTCCGCATCCTGCCAATGGCCCGTCCACGCCAGCAACCGTCCTCGCCAGGCATGCGCTTCCATATCGTCCGGCGCCCCTGCCAGACGAAGATTCACCACTGCCAGCGCCGCAGTAATCTGACGTTGATCCACAGCGGAACGCACTTGCTGCTGCCAGTCATCCTCGGCAAGCAGGCTTGAGGAGACCAGAAGGCAGAGCCCGACGACAAACGCAGCGGCGGGTTGCCGCAAGTCGAGATGCGATCTGCAAAACAAATTCAAAATGCTCCTTTGCGACACTGCTGCGTTGCGCATGGGGTGGACGTCGCGCCCGCAACTTGGCTGCCTGCACCACTCCCTCAGCGGTCTCCGCACCACTCTGACCATCGGTAGGAATCGTCCACTCAAACAGGTGACTGTGGTAATCCGGTGCTTCTCTGCATCTTCCGAAGGCAGAACGGTGGCAAGCGACCATCTGAACAACGAGATGTGGGATCCCTAATTTCGGGAGTAGGTGATGCGGATGAAGACCTGGGATTTAGCCGCGAGATCGGGAAGAACTACTTCATGATCGGTCCAGCGAATCCCCGGCATCCCTGAGGCGTTTTGAATTGTGTGGGGCGAAACCAGCGTCAGTCCCGCGACGGGAAGCTCCGAGTTGATTTCGATCCGCTCTCCGCCAGGAGCTGGACGGGGAACCCAACTCACTCGACTGCGGGCTTTCCAGAAGCGCGCGTACTCGGTCATGTTCTCGACCAGAATGTCGTTGGGCAGCCGGGACAGAAGCGCTCGCTCCGCCTCCAGCTTGTCCTGCGCGTTGTTGCTATGAATCAAGATCACGGAGGGCGCTCCGTTTTCCGCGTTGGCTTCGATCACATCCAGCATCGCGGGAATCCGATCCATCAACGGCGGCAGCTGTTCATCCTCAAACGTGACGGGAAATTCGAATATGGCAGTCGGCTCGGTCATCCCTAAATCAAAGTCCAATCGATATGGGAAATTGGTGAGCACATCTCCCGCGGTAAACGATGAATCGAACTCGTATCCGCAACGCACCAGCGCCTCCGGAAGAAAAGGCGGCACTCGCAAATGGCCGGCACGAAAGAAAATGGTTTCATGCGCGGGAATTTCACCGTCGAGCAAACTCTTGCTCACGCAGACCTCTCCCAGGGCAGTCGCATCCTGGGCCGCATTGTCGCGTGTGGCGCGGGCGCGATAGCTGGGATATCGTTCCCCGCCGGTTCCGAGCGGCACTTTGTTGAATAGTTTCGTATGGATCACGGTGTGGCTTCCGATGTCACTCTTCCCGGCGGCCAGCTCCCGCAAAATATCCAGTGACTGGCCGAAGAAAAAGGCGTGGCTGTTGGCATCGTCCAGATATTTGGTCTGCACAAAAAACGTGCTGGAAGTTCCTGCGCTCTTTTCGAATGCCGCGAAGGCCAGCATCGGCTGGAAGGAATACTCCCAGTCAACGTCGTGCGAGAGCATCAAGACCGACCTCTTGCCCTCTGGAATCGTGCCCAGGCGGATGCCAGTGTCCGAGTAAGTTTCGTACCAGGCACGCAACAGAAGCAGCCAGACATCCGTTCCGGGCTCGAAGCCATTCACGTAGATCCTCTGAGCTTCGTAATCCCGATTCTGCTGATTCCGTCGCACGACGTCATTCAGCGCCACGCCGATCAGGTAGGTGTGACCACTTCCCACGTCATGCCTGAGCACGGCGGTGGAACCGTCTTCGAACCGGGCCAGGCTTCGCGTTCCGGCGGCTGCCTGGTAGCCATTGCTCCAGATGACTTCAGGGATCGCAGGCGAACCCAACGGAACTTCTTTTTCAGCGGCGCGGTTCAAGTATCGCAACGCTGGATCCGTTGTCTCAGGATGCGTCGCATCGAAGACGATCTTGTGACGGGTGCGGAGAGGAAATACATCTTCAAAACCGAACAGCGTCTTGAAACCACCCCAGAAAACATTCTGCGCGAAAATAACCCCACCGTGCGCCACAAAACCGGATATGGCCTGCGCCTGCGCCGCATCGTAGGTGTCCCCGTCAACCTCCGGATACAGAACAATCAGCTTGTGACGTAAGGCGGTGCGCAGGTCGCGCGTCACCAGAAACGGAATTCCCATGGCTTGCAGACATCGTACCGGCGACTCCCCGTTTTCGTCGGACTTGGTCAGTAGAATTGCGATCTGAGACGGCGCTTTTTCGGGAAAGAGTTGAACGACGTCGCTTGGAATCAATGGTGACCGGTTCGTGATGTGTAACGAGGCGGGATGGAGAGCCCCACGTGAAGAACCTTCAGGAAAGACATTCCGATAAACTGCATAAGCCACCAGACAAGTGATCGCGAGCAGGACGATGACACTGAGGCGCGATGTTTTCACGAGTCTCCGCTCTCCAGAAATCGACTCTGATTGGCAGCCACCGATCGTCTGGCTAAGTTCGCGGCCCCATCAACGATTCGATTCGGGCTCCATGAGTTATATCGGCAGAATTTGCAGGACGAGCATTAGGGCTTTCTAGGGGAACAAGCGATTAGCGGGCTTTAACTTCCCTGCGTCCGTGCCAGTCCAGCAGCCGCAGGGAAGTAATCAAAGTCGTGGTCCCAGCAAACGTCCGAGGATCAACGTTTGTGCGAGCCTTGATCTGATTCATTCTGAGTACACGACGTTGGTGTGCACTCCCAGTCTCCGCGCCGTGTCCTTAACTGTCGACAACATTTGTGGACAGCGAGCAGTCCAGTCTCACTTCATGTTGTCGAGGATGGAGCCGACGATTCCGCCGACCACGCCGCCTTCCACCGTCTTCCGGCTCGCTTCATGGGGCATGTATCGCTCCAGAGCGTGAGCGAGCCTGGCGATGGGCAGGGTCTGCAGCCAGATGCGGCCGGGGCCGGTGAGAGCTGCCAGAAAAATTCCGTCGCCGCCGAAGATCATGTTCTTGATGCCGGGGACGGTTGTGATCTGGAACGAGACGCTGGACTGAAACGCGCCCACGTGGCCGGGATGGACGCGCAAGGTTTCGCCGGGCTGAAGATCGCGCACGACGAGTTCGCCGGAAAGTTCGAGCCAGGCGATGCCCTGTCCGCTGACCTTTTGCAGCAGGAAGCCGTCGCCGCCAAAGATTCCGGCGCCAAGCGACTGCTGGAAGCCAACGCTGATCTGAATCATCTGCGTGGCGCAGAGGAAGCCGTGGCGATGAATCATGAACTCATGTCCCGGCGAAACTTCGACAGGCACGATGTGGCCGGGAAGTTTAGTGGCGAAGGCGAGCTCGCCCGCGGCACCGATGGCGCGGTATTCCGTCATGAAAAGCGAGCCGCCGCCAGCCACGCGCTTGAGCACGCCGAAGATTCCTCCGCCGCCCCCGAACTGGGTGTGCGTGGTCATCTGGATCGAACTGCCCATCCACGAAAGTTCTCCGGCTTCGGAGATGACGGCCTCGTTGAGCTCAAGGGCAAACTCCAGAACGGGCATGGTGGTGCCAGTGATGCGGCTCTGCATGGTGAATCTCCTAGTAAGAAGGTTGGCTCGGTCGAACGCGTGACTGGGCTCCAGCCCGCAGGGACCTCAGAGCGAAGACCTCGAAGCAAAGACCTCAGAGTATACAACGAGCGGGCGAGGCCAGCGTCGTCACAGCGAACGTTTAGCGGTGGAAATAATCTGCAGCAAATCAGGGTCGGCTCCGGCGTCGGCCAAGCGCTTGCGGGTGACGGCGCTCAGCGTGAAGTCCACGCCGAATTGCTGCACCAGAGTTGCCATGCGCCGGGTCGTGATCCAACTCTTGAGACCAGTTTCGACCTCAGCGAGAGAAAAAGGAGCGGCGCCGCTCTTTGCCGGCTTAGGCGCGGAGGACGCGGCTTGCTCGGGCACGTGCCAGTTCGCCTCGCGGGCTGAGATCAGACCTTGAGCCTGCATCTCCGACAGTCGCTGTTGGGATGCTTTATTTT
>Ga0181532_10001636_pt1 | contig 21507 bp, 17 predicted proteins | sample PEATcosm2014_Bin_33_FD_119768 | JGI IMG/M metagenome (GOLD analysis project Ga0181532, IMG submission 119768) | Peatland microbial communities from MTU Mesocosm Facility, Houghton, MI, USA - PEATcosm2014_Bin11_30_metaG | ecosystem: Environmental > Terrestrial > Soil > Wetlands > Peat | place... | reverse complement strand
GTTCCGTCCACGCGCGTGTTCATAAGTTCACACTGGCTGCAGGTTCGCGTACCGCTCGATAAACTTTTTCGTCCCGCGCCCCGGAAAACTCACGGAGATTCTCCGGTCGTCCTCTTCGCCTTCCACGCCAACCACCGTTCCCACGCCATATTCCGCGTGGCGCACCTTCTGCCCGAGCAACGGATCGGCCTTCCCGCCGCGCATGATGGCAGGTCGGCTGAACGAACTCGCCGGTGCCGGACGCCGTTGTGGCGCGCGTTCCTTCGGCGCAGACCCGCCCCGCGCCCGGCTCCGAAACTCTTCCTGCGAATACGAATACTCCGGATCAGGCTCGTAACGCCGCGTTTCCCCAATCTCCGCCATCGAACCCCGCACAGTATCCACCAATTCGCTGGGAATCTCGCCCAGAAAGCGCGAGGGCAGGGAAGCGCGCATCTGCTGCTCATTCCCGAAAATCCGCCGGTACAGCGCCCGTGTCAGCGTCAACGATTTGCGCGCCCGCGTCATCCCCACGTACACCAGCCGGCGCTCTTCCTCGATCCCTTTCTCTTCGTTCATCGATCGGCTGTGCGGGCAAATCCCGTCCTCCAGCCCTGTCAAAAATACATGGTCGAACTCCAGCCCCTTCGTGCTGTGCAGCGTAATCAACGTTACTCCCGGCTTGCCCTCGAACGAATCCGCGTCGCTCACCAACGCCGCCGCGTCTAGAAAATCCGTGAACGATTCGCCCGCCTCGATGCTTTCCGCCACCGCGCGCACCAGTTCTTCCAGGTTTTCGATGCGTGCCACATCTTCCGGCGTGTTGCGGTCCTTTAAAGCGGCCATGTAACCGGTTTCTTCCAAAACGTAACGCAGAAACTCCGCAGCCTCTTTCGTCGAATAAGCCTCCTGCAAACGCACAATCAGTTCGCGGAAAACGCGCAGCGGCGCTACGGACCGGCTCGCATTTGTGCCGGTCATCAGCGATTCCATGGCCTCCCAGAACGAAAGATTCTCCCGCTGCGTGATGTCACGCAAAGCGTCCACGGTGGTCTTGCCAATCCCGCGCGCCGGCACGTTCAAAACGCGCAGCAGCGAAACGTCGTCCTCCGGATGCAATGCCAGCCGCACATAAGCCAGCGCATCCTTCACCTCCGCGCGATTGTAAAAGCTGAATCCCCCCACAAGTTTGTACCGCAACCCCCGCCGCCGAAACACCTCTTCAAACGATCGCGATTGAAAATTCGTGCGGTATTCCACGGCGCAGGTCTGATCCGGATCATCGCCCAGAATGCGGTCCAACTCCCCCGCCACGAATTCCGCCTCCGCTTGCGCATCGCGCGCCTCGAAATAGCGCAGATTCTCGCCTTTTTCCTTCACCGCCGTCAGCGTCTTCCCCAATCGGTCTGGATTATTGGCCACCACCCCTGCGGCCGCATCCAGAATATTCTGCGTCGAACGATAATTCCGCTCCAGCCTCACAACCTTCGCTCCGCTAAAGTCCCGCGAAAAACTCAGCAGAATGGAAACGTCCGCCCCGCGCCAACGGTAAATGGACTGGTCCTCGTCCCCCACCACGCACACATTCTGTTTTTCGTTGGTCAACAGGCGCAGCAAATCGTATTGCACGCGGTTCGTGTCCTGATACTCGTCCACGTGCACATATTGAAATCGATTCCGCCAGCGTTCGCGAACCTGCGGCACTTCCCGCAGCAGCCGCGCCGCCCGCAAAAGCAAATCGTCGAAGTCCAGCGCGTTACTCTGTTTCAACAGCCCTTCGTACGCAGCGAAAATGTCCGCCACCTTCCGCGTATCCGGCCCAAACGCCTCCGCCTTCATCTGCTCCGGCGATTGCGCCTGATTCTTCGCATAGCTGATCCGGCTCAACACATTGCGCGGCGTCAGCGCGTCATCTTCAATGTGCAGCTTGGCCATCACCAGCTTCACCGCGGCCACTTGGTCGTCGTCGTCGTATATTGCAAAATCCTTCGGCAGTCCCGCCGCAGCCGCCTCCCGCCGCAACAGCCGCGCGCAAAGCGAATGGAAAGTCGAAATCCAGGGCCGCTCCGGCGGCACTCCCGCTCGCAGCAACAAATCCGTGACACGCGTCTGCATCTCTTCTGCAGCTCTATTCGTGAACGTAACTGCCAGAATCGACTCCGCCGGCACGCCCTTGGAAATAAGATTCGCCATCCTGAACGTGATCGCCCGCGTCTTACCGGTGCCCGCCCCGGCCAAAATCAGCACCGGCCCTTCCGTGGTTTCCGCCGCAAGTCTTTGCTCCGGATTCAGTTGTTCAAGGAATGTCTGCATGGGTCCTGGAATTTCGGAAATGTGTAGGCCCATCAATGGTAGCCGACCGCACCACTCTCAGCAAATCGCCAAGAACTTCAGTAGTGGCTCAGTTTCCGGCTGTGGCATTATCAGGGAGTACTTGGAGAAGGTGACTTCGAATCCTTTGGAAACTGTATGGAACGATGGCGCTGACCTAAGGGCCGGTGAAAATCTCCGTCACCGAATGTTTGATTAATTTGTCATGGTCGTCAAATTTAAACAAAATCTGAATATCTCCACGAATCAACCACGTGCGCGACGCCTCCCGAATCATAGCTGTTTCAGTATGACTCAGCTGAGGTGCTCCCCTTGGCTCGTCAATGTAGGAATGCGGAATTCGGCGTTGTTCTAAGTACGATTCAACTTCAGCCCTTGAACTTCCCAAGGGCAGGTGTCCGCGGATGTCCGCTTCGACGCTCGCGACGTCAGTCGTCACTATCACTCGTCGTGTTCGCTGAACCAACCAGCCGACTGCTCCAATAACCACGACCAGTCCCAATACCAGCCAGACAGCCTTGTGACGCATAAGTTTGGATTCTCATTTCATGTGGCACAGTCACTCCTGCCTGTGCTCTTTGGGTTCGCCCGGAACGCCATTCTCCCGAATGGCGTCTTTGTCTTATCTCCACTTCAATCAATATTTGGCTTCTCCGTTCCCATCTTAGTTCGACGTGGGTGCCCCAGGTAACGTTTTTTTTACCTGGGTCTTGGGGTTCCTCTTCCTGTGCGAAACTCTGCGATCTCTGCGCCTCTGCGTTATCTTTCCTCTTTGCTTCCTCTGCCTTCCTCCGGCTCCTTAACTTCCTCCACCCCTTTTACTTCCTTCCCCTTCAATTCGTCCCCCCACTCCCCAGCGCAATATCAAAATACGAAAGCGGCTGCTTCGTGCTCATCGCCGTAAGGTTCGGCACATACAGCCGCGAAGATTGCAGCAACTCCACTTCACCCCGCAAATCAAAATAAAGCAGCCCCTCCAGCGAAGTGTGCGCCGCCACAATCGGCGAGGGAATCGCCGCATTCTGGCAAGTATCGCGAAACTCCACCCAATTCTTGTCCCGGCTCGCCGCGGATCTCCCAATCGGAATCGGCAATGGAAGTTTTCTTGCCGTAGGATCCTTGCCGCTGCTTTTCAGCAACACCGCGTCCGCCACATCATCCGCCGTCATCGACTCCAGTTCCTGCTTCTCGTCCTCGCTGAACTGCACCAGCAGCCGGATGTGCGCCAGATCAATCCGGATGCTCTCGTCGGTGTCGTTGCGAAAAGAAACCTGCAGCGCAATCACCCCTTTGGAAAACGGCGACTTCTTCGGAAACTTCTCCTTGTACCGCGACGCAACCGTCCACGGATCGATCCCCACGGTCATCCCCTCGTGGGAGTCCTTGATCACCGCGCGCATCGGCGCAGCCTGCTGCGCCGCCAGCAAGGGCGCCAGAAACGCCGTCAAAAGAACCACCAGAACCGCAGCAGAAAGTTTTCGCATGAGGATATAATAAGCTGTTTGCATCCTGTGGCCTTCGATTCCTTGGGGTGAAGCAGGGTTGCCCTGTTTCAGGCAGAGCGGGCCTTCGCAAATCCGAGTCACACCGGAGCCAGATCGCGTGTATTTCTTGTATAGCCTCTTAATGAGCTTGGCCGCCGTTATCACTGCGCCTTACTGGCTGATTCAGGGCCTGCGTCATGGAAAGTATCTCTCAAACCTGGGCCAGCGGCTCGGCTTTTCCGTTCCCGGAGCAGCGACACTCCCCGCCGATCGCCCCGGTGCCATCTGGATTCACGCCGTATCTGTCGGCGAAGTGCTGGCCGGCGTAGCGCTCGCCAAGCGTCTCAAAGAAGCAAATCCGCGCCGGCCGCTCGTGATCTCCACAACAACCATGACAGGCCAAAGTCTGGCGCGCGAACGCATGCCATTCGCCGATGCGGTTGTATATTTCCCCTTAGATTGGTCCTTCAGCGTTCGAAAGGTAATGAACGCGATTAAGCCCTCCGTGGTCGTCATCCTCGAAACCGAAATCTGGCCCAATTTCTTACGCGAAGCGGGCCGCCGCAAGGTGCCCGTAATCTTCACCAGCGGCCGCATCTCGGATCGTTCCTACGCCCGTTTTCAGAAGTGGCTAAGCATCTTCGGCTTCTACCTCCGCCCGTTTTTGGCCTCGGCCCTTTCCAACGCCTCCGCTTTCCTGATGCAGACGGAGGCCGACGCACAGCGCATCCGCGCCCTGGGCGCTCCCCCGGCCCGCGTCAAAGTCAGTGGCAACCTGAAGTACGATCAGGCCCTCCCCGCGCCCACGCCGCTCTCCACGTGGCTGGAAGCGGAGTGCAAGCAGCAAAGCCGCGCGCCGGTAATCGTTGCAGGCAGTGTGGTAGCCACGGAAGAGCCCCTCGCCCTCATCGCCTTCGGTGTCCTGCAGGGTGACTACCCCAACGCCCTTCTGATTCTCGCGCCGCGCAAGCCGGAACGCTTCGCCGCCGCCGCGGAATTCATCCAAGAAGCTCATCTCAAGTTTATCCGTCGCTCCGAACTTGGCGTCCCCAGCCCCGGCGCATCCCCCAGCACACACGCCGCAAGTCTCCCCGCCGGTACCACCGTACTTCTCCTCGATAGCATCGGCGAACTGGCCTCACTCTATTGCATCGCAGACGGTGTCTTTGTCGGCGGCTCTCTAGTCGAATCCGGCGGCCACAACATTCTCGAACCCGCCGCGTTCGGCAAGGTTCCCGTCTTCGGCCCTTCCATGGAAAATTTCGCCGCCATAGCCGCGCGCTTTGTGGAGGCGGGAGCCGCCATTCAGGTAACCAGCCCCGAAGACGCGGGCGTCGAATGGATTCATCTGCTGAAAAGCCCCGAAAAAATGCGCAAAATGGGAGACACCGCGCGCCAGTTAGTAGAAACCAGCCGCGGTGCCCTCGATCGCGCTTTCGCTGAGATTTCCCGGCAACTCGGTGGCGCTCCGCAATGAACCTGCCGGCAATCCTTCGTTGGCTGCTCTGGCCTTTCTCCTTGGTGTACGGTCTCGCCGTCCGCGTCAGGCTCTGGCTGTATGCCCGCAATTTTCTCAAGACCAATCGCCTCCGCACCCCGGTCATCAGCGTTGGCAATTTAACCGTCGGCGGCACCGGCAAAACCCCCATGGTCATCTGGCTCGCCGAACATTTCCTCGGGGCAGGGAAGCGCGTCGCGATTCTCAGCCGCGGCTACAAGGGCAGCGGCGAATCGAGCGATGAAATCGCATTAATGAAATATCGCCTGGACGATCGCGTTCTCTTCGGCGTCGGCGCGAATCGCTACGAACAGGGTCGCCTCCTCGAAAAACAAGGTGTGGACATCATTCTCCTCGACGACGCCTACCAGCACATCCAGCTCGCCCGCGACGTCAATCTCCTCTTAATGGATGCCGCGCAACCCCTAGCCAACGAACTCCTTCTCCCCGCAGGCCGTCTCCGCGAAGCCATCTCGGCGATGAATCGCGCTACATTGCTAGTCTTCACGCGCACGGAAACCTCCGCGGGCGCCGCCGCGGCCATCGGCAAACTTCAAGGCTATCCCGTGTTTTCGGCCGCCACACGTTTGCTCGGCTTTCGCAGGTTTGCCGCAGGCGTACAACTTCTCAATCCTGCGGAAATCGGCGGCGGTCCCTTCTTCGCATTTTGTGGCATCGGCAATCCGCGGGCTTTTTTTCTGGACCTGCAAAATTGGCACATCCCGGTTGCCTGCAAGAAAGCTTTTCCGGATCACCATCGTTACACCCCCGCCGAAGTACAATCCCTCGTACAGTCGGCCCAACAGTCGGGCGCGCGTGCTCTGGTCACCACGGAAAAAGATGCACAAAATCTCGGGCAAGCTCAATTCGGAGAAACGCCCGTGTTCGTGTCGGTTATCGATCTGGAGATTTCCCCGGAAACGGAATTTTGGGAAGCAGTGCAGGCGCAACTTGTCGCCAGCGCCCCTTCCCGTATGGTGAACTGATTTTCACAGGTGTCAGGTGTACAGCGGCATGAACATCATGATTCGCGCAACGAATTGGGTCGGCGACGCCATTCTGGCGCTCCCCGCAATTCGCGCTGTCCGCCAGAAATTCCCCGATGCGCGCATTAGCATCGTCGCCCGCCCCTACGTCGCCGAAATCTACCGCGATCAGCAGCTCTGCGACGAACTCATCCCCTACGACCCCAAAGGGGCGCATCGCAGCTGGGGCGGCCGCGCCAAGCTGATCAGCGAACTCCGCGCCAGGAAGTTCGACGTCGCACTGCTTCTGCAAAACGCTTTCGACGCCGCATGGCTAGCCTGGCGCGCCCAAATTCCCCAACGTATCGGCTACGCCCGCGATGGCCGCCGCCTCCTTCTCACAAAACCAATCGCCGTGCCTAAGCCCAGCGAAATCCCCTCGCACGAAAAGTTCTACTATCTCGAACTCCTGCGCCGCGCCGGTTGGACCAACGAACTCCAGAACGTCGATCACATCACCCTGCAAGTCCCGGATGAGCGCCGCGCAAAAGCCGCCGCAATTCTCGAAGCGGCCGGAGCCAAGCCGCGCACGATTCGCGTAGCCCTGGGTGCTGGTGCCTCCTACGGCTCGGCGAAATGCTGGCCGCCAGATCGCTTTGCGGAATGGGCCAATCGCTTCCAGAGCGAGACCGATGGCGACGTAATCTTGTTCGGCACCGCCGCCGAAGCCCCTGTATCAAACGCCATCATTGTGGGTATGAAACGCAAGCCCATCGATCTCACCGGGAAAACCGCGATCGGCGATTTACCCGCCCTCCTCTCCCAATGCCACGTATTCCTCGGCAACGATTCCGGCGCTATGCACGTAGCCGCTGCCGTAGGTCTTCCAGTAGTCGCCATCTTCGGCCCAACCGATCCTTTCGGCACCGCTCCAGTCACCCCGCGTTTCACGATTGTTCAAGATAAGCCCAATTGCAGCCCGTGCTTCTTGCGCCGCTGCCCGACCGATCATCGCTGCATGAAAATCATCACGCCGGAGATGGTTACCGCCGCCGTCAATCCGTGGCTTGCAAAATTGGAGGTGCGTCCTGCCTGAACAGACTTCAAGGCGCCGAGCTGTTTTTCTCGATCGCGACGGCACCATTTCCGAAGAAGTGGGTTACTTGAACCATGCCGCGCGATTTCGTCTGTTTCCCTTTGCCGCCTCGGCCATTCGCCGCTTAAACGAAGCGGGCCTGGCCGTCGTCGTCCTGACCAACCAATCCGGAGTGGCGCGCGGCTATTTCCCCGAATCCCTGGTGCAGGAAGTTCATGAACGCATGATCTCCGCGCTCGCAAAAGAAGGCGCGCATCTCGACGCCGTCTATTATTGCCCGCACATCTCCGCCGACGATTGCGAGTGCCGCAAGCCGAAACTAGGTATGATCCATAAAGCCGAGCGCGATCTCGGTGTCCAGGCCAGCGGCTCGTATGTAGTCGGTGACCGCTACGGCGATATGGAACTCGCCTTCCGTGCCGATGCGCACAGCATCTTCGTACGTACCGGCTACGGCCTCGGCGATTGGACCTGGCATCACGAGGAATGGCCAAGGCAGCCCGAATGTGTCGTGGAAGATCTACCCGCAGCCGTGGATTGGATTCTGGGGCAAAAACAATGAGTCGCACAGCGAAAAACAAAAATACATCCTCTTCCGTGGACCTCATGGCCCTCGCGGACATCGTCGAGCACTTCGCCGGAAAGCATGTCCTCGTTTTTGGCGATTTTGTCGCCGACGCATTTCAGTTTGGCGATATCACCCGCGTCTCCCGCGAAGCTCCCGTGCTGATTCTGAGGCATCGCGAAACACAAATCGTGCCTGGCGGCGGCGCCAACGCCGCGAACAACTTTGCGGCACTCGGCGCAAAAGTCTCGCCTGTCACGGCCATCGGCGATGATGCTGCCGGAGATCGTCTCTTGGCCGTCTTCCGCGAAAAAAAGGTGGATCTCTCCGGAATTCTCCGCGTCAAGGGTTGGACCACGCCCACCAAAACCCGCTTCCTCGCGGGTTGGGCGCACACTGTTGGCCAGCAGGTTCTTCGCGTGGATTATGAGCCAAGCGAATCCCTCGGCGAAGCGACCCGCAAGCGACTAGCGCAATTGCTCGCGAAAAAAATGCGCGCCGCCGATGCCTTCGCCGTTTCCGATTACGGTTTTGGTGTGGCCACTCCCGAAAACGTCCGTGCGGCGACCAGCCGCGCAAAGCGCGACATCCCCGTCACGCTCGATTCCCGCTATCAACTGAACAGCTACAAACAAGCGGGCATCACCTCGGCAACTCCCAACGAAGCCGAAATGGAATCCCTGCATCACACCGCCATCGGCAGCAACCTCAAAGAACTCGAGCGCTGCGGCGAATCCACCCGCGAAGAGTTGAAACTCAAATCCCTTCTGGTCACGCGCGGCCGCGATGGCATGGCCCTCTTCCAACCGGACCAAAAGCCCCTGCACATTTCCGCGCACGGCAGCGATCAGGCCGTCGACGTCACCGGCGCGGGCGATACCGTCCTTGCGGTGTACACTTTGGGGTTGGCCAGCGGCGCTTCTCCGCTCGAAGCGGCGCACATCGCCAACATTGCCGGCAGCCTTGTCGTCATGAAACGCGGCACGGCCACGGTTTCCCGCGAAGAGCTTCTGGAAGCCATTCGCCAATCCGCCGTCAAGGGATCGGCCTCTTGATGCAACGCAAATTTGCGAAACGGGGTTTCACCGCCGCACCATCGGAAGCACTCGAATCGTATGCGTAAAGCCGAATCGAAAATTAAGTCTCGCGAAGCCCTGCGTCTCCTCCTCGAAGGTGCCAAGCGCCATGGCAAGCGCATCGTCTTTGCCAATGGTTGCTTCGACACGCTGCATGTCGGCCACGTACGTTATCTTTCCGGCGCTAGGCAACAGGGCGACGTCCTGGTCGTCGCCGTGAATTCCGATTCCAGTGTCTTCCGCCTGAAAGGCCCCGGCCGGCCCATCTTGAAAGAAAACGCCCGCGCGGAACTCGTCTCCGCCGTGCGCGACGTAGATTTTGTTGTTCTCTTCGACGAGCCCAACGTCGAGAAGTTGCTCGAGGAGTTGCGTCCCGACGTTCACGCCAAGGGCACGGATTACACCGCGGAAACCGTTCCAGAGCGTGCCGTCGCCGACCGCTTGGGAATTCGTGTCGCCATCGTCGGCGACCCCAAGGAGCACTCCACGCGCGCACTGCTCGATTCCATTCGCAAGGCCCCGCATGCCTGAGCCGCGCTTCCTCGTTGTTCGCCTCGGTTCGCTCGGCGACATCGTGCACACATTTCCCGCGGTTGCCGGGCTGCGCGCATCCTTTCCCTCCGCCGAAATCATCTGGCTGACGCATCCCCGCTGGGTGGAACTCGTCGCCAGCAGTTGCCTGGCCACGGAAATCTGGCCCGTGGATTCGCGCGATCTCGCCAACGTGCGCCACGCCCTCCGCAAAATCCACAACGCCAAATGGACCGCCGCAATCGATTATCAGGGTCTATGGAAATCCGCCATGTTGCCTTTCTTCGGTCGTGTCTCCAAACGCATCGGATTTTCCTCCGCCACTATTCGCGAATTCGGTGTCCCCATTCTCTATACCGATCGCGTCGCCTGCCGCACAACCCACATCGCCGATCAGAATGGCGAACTGACTTTACGCACGTGCGCAACCAGGCCTGTAGCCGAAGTCACGCTGCAAGTGGCGCAAGCTGACCGCGAACTCGTCCGCAAGCAACTCGCAGAGCAAGGCGTCTCGCGTTACGTCGTTCTTAGTCCCGGTGGCGGTTGGCGCGCCAAATGCTGGCCCACGGACCGCTTCGGCGCGCTCTGCCAAAAAATTCGCGCGGACCTGAACCTCTCCTGCGTCATTAATTACGGTCCCGGTGAAGAGCCGCTCGTGGCCGCGGTGCAATCCGCAAGCGGCGATGCGCGCCCCATCGCCTATGATGGAGACATGGGACCTCTGATGGCTTTATTGCGCGGCGCGCAGTGCATCGTCGGCGGCGATACCGGCCCGCTGCATCTCGGCATCGCTCTTGGTGCGCCCGCAGTTGCTCTCTTCGGCCCCACCGATCCCGCGCGCAATGGCCCATACCCGCCACAAGACATCGTCCTGCGCAGTCCCGGCGCGCACACCACCTACGGTCGTGGCGACGTGCCCGACCCATCCTTGCTGGCCCTTTCCGTCGATGAAGTTTTCAATGCCGTTCGCCGGTCCCTGGGAAATTCCGCATGACCGCCATCGATTTCTTCTCCCGTTGGCGCGTGCGCATCGGCTATCCCCTGGCGGCCGTGGCACTCTATCTCGCTCGGCCTACCCCGCGTTCCATTCTTCTCGGCGCAGCAATCGGCTTACTCGGCCTCGCTATCCGCGCCTCCTCCGCCGGCTATTTGCATAAACAGGAAGTGCTCACCACCACCGGCCCATACGCCTACACGCGCAACCCGCTCTATTTCGGCAGCAGCATCCTGGCAATTGGGGCCGCCGTGGCGATCCACTCCGTTCTTGCGGCCGCGTTGGTCCTAGTCTATTTCGCGCTCGTCTATTCCTTCGTAATGCGCCGCGAAGAGGTGGAGCTTCGCGGAAAGCACGGAGCGGCCTTCGACACCTTCGCCTCCACCGTTCCTCTCTTCTTCCCGCGTCTCACGCCAAATCGCCAGCCGGGCGCGCCCACCGCCTCCTTCTCCTGGGCGCAGTACAAACACAATCACGAATACGAAGCGGCGGCAGGTTTTCTATTTTTCCTGATTCTGTTGGCCGTGATCTGGCGCTTGCGCATGCACTGATTCGTTTCCGCTCTCCATGCAAGCCACAAAGCAACTCACCTGCAAGTCGTGCCCATCCGTCAGCACGCGCACCGCTCCATCAAGGTCTGTGCGAAGCATCCGCGTTCCGCTCCCCTCCAGCCGCTCTAGTAGCTCCGGGTTCGGGTGCCCGTAAGGATTCTCTTCCCCCGCCGAAATCACGCTGACTCTCGGCGCAACCGCGGCAAGGAAATCCGGCGTCGTCGAGTTCTTGCTCCCGTGATGTCCCACCTTCAGCACGTCCGCGTGCAGCTCCGCCGCATCATTCTCCGCAAGCATAGTGGCCTCCACTTGCTTCTCCGCATCGCCCGGCAACAGATACGTTTTTTTCAGGTAACGTAATCGCATCACTAGCGAATCGTTGTTTTTCGCCAGCGGCGCAATTTCCTCCGGCGGAATTTCCGGCCACAAAAAATCCACCTGCACCCCGTCCCACAGAAAATGCTGGCCGCGCAGCTCGTAATGGACGGGCACATGCTCCCGCGCCGCTTCTTCCTTCAATCGCGCAAAGGCCGGCGCCGCCGTTTCCCGTCCCAACCACAACTCGCCCACGCGGAAATTCTGCAGAATTGCAGTAAGCCCTCCGATGTGGTCCTGATGCGCATGCGTCAGCGCCACCGCATCCAGCCTCTGAATCCCCCGCGACCACAAGTACGGTGACACCGCGTCTTCCCCAGGGTCCGGCCCCAGATGTTCTTCGCGGCCCTGAAATCCCTGAAATGTCCCTCCACCGTCAATCAGTAGCGCACTTCCTTTGGGAGAAATGACCAGTATCGAATCACCCTGCCCCACATCCAGCACCGTCATCTCCAGCGACCGCGCCACAACAGACGGCCGGAATGGATACGTGGCGATCATCACCGCCGCGAACAGCACCGTCGCCGTCGCCACAATTCGCAGTCGCCTGCCCATCGCAAAACGCATTCCCGCCGCCAGTGCAACGATCCCCGCAAAAAATAAAAACATGACCCACGCGGGCGGCCCGGGAATCCGGTAACTCCCGCTCGGTATCCGCGCAAAGAGATGCACAATCCCGCCCTGCAATTGCACCAGCCGAGCCAATGGCCACGCCACCACGCGCCCCAACCCGCGCCACAACAACGCGATCCCCAGGCTGCAGAAGCCCAGTGGAACGATCACTCCCGTCAACGGCACCGCCAGTAAATTCGCAAACGGTCCCAGCAGCGCAATGCGATGGAAATCCCTCGCCATCAGCGGCAGCATGCCGAATTGCAGCACCAGCGAAACCGCAAACAGTTCGCAAAGGCGGCAGCTCCACCGCAATCCGGTCACGCCCGCGTTCTGCGTCCAGAAAGCCGCTCGCGTCGAAAGCCGCGCGGTCAAATGACGCGCGGCATCGCGCAGATCCAACCGGTATTGCACTTGCCGCGGCGCATAAGCCGCATCGCGCGTCACGTCGCGCCAACTTCGCATCGCGCTAACAACGGGCTGAATGTGCCGGTCCATCCAGGGCAGCGCAATTCCCGCGATGCACCCGATCGCCAAAAACGAAAGCTGAAAGCTCGTATCCACCACGGCTTTGGGTCGTGCTACCAGCAGAATCAGCGCCGCCAGCGCCGCCGAATTCAGCAGCTCCAATCTTCGGTAAAACAACATCCCCAACACGACGATCGCCGTCATCAATCCCGCCCGCAAAACTGGCGACCGTTGTTCCACCACCAGAATGTACGCAAACAGCGCCACAAGGATGATCAGCGTCGCAAAAACATTCGGCACCCGCAGCCGCCGCGTCAGCCAAAACAAAAAAAACGCCAGCGCCCCAACGTGCAGCCCCGCCACCACCAGCACGTGAAACACGCCGGTCTTCTGGAAGTCCACCGATTCCGTTCGATCAATGAACGCGCGGTCTCCCAGCAACATCGCGCGCAAAATCCCAGCCACTTCCGGCGAAGCAGGAAACAGCCCGTCCAGCGTGTCCCGCAGTTTTCCTCTCCAGCGCGCCACGCGTATCTCCATCGAAGGCGGCGGCGTCCCAAGTTTCTCCAGCAGCGAACTCGCCCGCAGCGTAGCCTGCACATGGATGTTCTGTTGCGCCAGGAATTCGCGCCGGTCAAACGCTCCCGCATCCTTATATACAAGCGGCAAGCGCGCCACCGTAAGCACAGCCACTTCGTCCCCGGCGTGCAGCTCCGGCAACCCATCCTCTCCCTCCTTCGGCGTGAATCCGATCCGCATCCCTCCAACCAGCGGCAGCACTCCCTCCGCCGTTTCTACTCGGCTCAAATCGAGTTCCAATCCGTAGCCCCACGGCAAGTGCGACACTTCACTGCGCAGCCGCCCCACATAGCGCAGTGGAACTTTGCTGCTGATTTGCCCCGCAGCCATTCGGCTAACCACATGTTCGGCAGGCAGCGGCTGTTCCGCGAGGCAGGCTGCAAACACGCCAAGCAAAATCCACCCGGCAAGCGAAAAACTCGCTGCAACCCAAAGTTTCTCGCGCCAGATGAACAAAATTGCAGCAACTAAGCACACCAGCAGAAAAACCAGAACGATCGCCACAAAATGTTTCAAGGTTGCATGTATCGCCACGGCGGGCCGCAGGCCGAGCAAAATGCCGCCCGCAAAACATGCGGCAAGTGCTACGGCCGGTAACTTCAAGTGACCCTTCGCAACTTCACAAGCGTTTCGATGTGGAATGTCTGCGGAAACAGATCGAACAACTCAACTTGCGTGATCTCGTACCGATGCGCTGGAGCCACTTCCGTGGCAGGCCGTCTCTCCGAACCGGTCAGCACCGCCAGGTCCCGCGCCAGTGTGGAAGGATCGCAGGAAAGATACACAATCTCCGGCGCACCCAAATTCGCCAGCCGCGCCGCCACTTCCGCGCCCAATCCAAACCGTGGCGGATCCAGCACCACCAAATCGGGCTGCTCCTGCTCCTTCTTCAAAAACTCTTCCGTATGCTCGTTATGAGAGACGACTTGCACTCCCGCCAATTCCGCGTTCACACGCAAATCCCGCGTCGCGGAAAGATTCGCGTCCACGCTCACCACGCGCCCAAACGCTTTCGCCAGCGGCAACGTAAAAAATCCCACACCGGCGAACAAATCCAGCGCATAGCCCCCCTTCGCTCCTTCCACCACGCTCTTCAACAGCTCCTCAATCAGGAAACGGTTCACCTGGAAAAACGACAGGTGGCTCACGCGAAACGCAAATCCCCCAGCCTGATGCGTCAAATAGCCCGGCCCTGAAAGTTCAAACCGGTTCTTGCTCTGGTCCAGCAACAGCAAACTTTCCAGTTGTGGCAGCGCCGTCTTGAAATCACTGATCAAATCCTTCGCGGGCTTGGAAAAGCGTTCAAACGCCACATTCAGCGCCAGCTTCGCATCCTCCGAATCCATGAACGCTTCAATTTCCAGGATTCCCGGGGGCAGGGAATTGGCCCGTGCCAACTCCTGCAGTTGCCCAAACACTTTGGTCAGTCCGGGCGACAGCACCGGACACTGGTCAATCGGCACGATGTGTGCGCTCTCCGGCAGGAAATACCCAAACGCTCGCGGCAACGCGTCGCGATAAGCCCATTGCGCCCGATTGCGGTAACCGTAAGCCTCCGCCGAATGCGCCCGGATTTCTCCGTTCCACGCCACGCCACCCAGCCGCGAAATCGTTTCGCGCAGAATTTCCGTTTTCAAACGGCCCTGCTCGCCAAATTCGATATGCTGGAAGTGGCAGCCCCCGCAAACCCCAAAATGCGGGCACGTGGGTGCGATTCGCGCTGGCGCGGCCTTGGTAACCTCCAGCAGTTTCGCCTTGATCAGTTTTTTCTTTTTTGTGCGCACGGCCGCGCGCACGTGTTCCCCAGGGAGCACATAGGGGACGAACACCGTGTTGCCATCGGCGTGTGCCAGGCCGTCACCCCCGTACAACAGCTTCTCAATCGATAATAGTAACTCATCAGCCATAAGTGTCCAGTCCTATCTTTCTTCCGCCATCCTTACTCGTCCGCAATTCTCGCCGCAACCCCTGAGTGGAAAGGAAGACGACGCGCCTAAAAGCCATCCCATAACTAGTGGCAACGGCGGTCGGAGCTTTAGCTCCGACATTTAAGCCGTGCACGAACTGGGCTTTAGCCCCTGAGGAAACTCTTGCCTTCCTCCGCCGTGTGCCCCACCCCCGTTTTCTGAGGGTGGGCCTTGGGTCACTCTTCTCCGAAACTTAAAACTGAAAACTGAAAACTGATAACTCTCCCGCCGTGCCATCCCCTCACGCAAAATAATACAAGCTCAGCCGCGGCAGCCGGTACTCATCCAGCAGCCGTTTCTGCTGGTACTGTTTTTCCACCAGCGCCAACTGCGCCGCCTTCATTTTCCTCCGGTAGGCCGACAATTGCGAATCCACCTCGCGCCGGATCTTCAGCATCAACTCTTCGCTCGCATTGCTTAAAAGCGTCGCGTGCACCTTGTCGTCCAGAATGGTCATTCGGCGTTCCAAATCCTCCAGGTCCAAATGTCCCGGTGCCTCCAGCAGTGTCAGCGATTCCCTCAGCGAACCCGCCACCCGCTGCAACACGTTCGCGACCTCCGGCTGCGTCTTCGTGCATTCCCCAGCCGCTTTGTCCAGCAGCCTCGCATTTCGCTCCATGTACTTATTCAATTCCTCGCGCGCAAACGGTTCGCTAGCCATCGCACCGTTCACGGGCTGCGCTCCCGCCGCCGCTTCCTGTGCCTCTTCCGCCGCATCCAGCACCGCATCCGTACAATACGCCAAACTCTTCAACGGCTTTCCCGCGCCGCGCCGCGATCGCTGGTACGCCTCGAACGCGTGGTCAATCCCTTTCAGCGCCGCTTCCAACGGCACCCCGGCCTTCTGCCAAGTCTCCATGATCGCCCAATCTAGCGGCGACACCAGCAGGTGTGCTCCGCGCTTCTTCCAGAAATATTCCTCAATCTCGGTGAAATAATTGAAGTAGTTCCAATTGTCCATAAGAAGCTGCCACTTTCAGCAGCTCAGAGCAAAACATCCTGGCGAGGTCTTTCCCCTACCGCTGTGCTTTCTTCGTTGCAATCCGAGGTTCGCTCGCGGGTGCCTCCCCATGTTTCCCCGGCCCCTCGGCGTGCTGATTCTTTTCCCAGATCAACCGCAATCCCGTCAGCGTCAAAAACTCTTCCACATGCTGAATGTGCTTCGATCCTCGCGCTATCAGCCGTGCCTGCCCACCCGTAGCGACAACCACCGCCTCCGCCTTCAACTCCGCTTTCATCCGCGTCAACATCCCGTCCACCAGATCCACCCACCCGTAGTACAGCCCCGCCTGCATATGCGTCACGGTATTTGTCCCGATCACCTTCCCGGGGTCCTTGATCTCCACTCGCGGCAGCCGCGCCGCTCTCGTAAACAGCGCCTCCGACGAGATTCCAATCCCCGGCGCAATCACTCCGCCCAGGTATTCGCACTTCGCCGAAATCACATCGAACGTAATGGCCGTTCCAAAATCCACCACGATGCACGGCCCGCCAAACTGGTGAAACGCCGCCACGCCATTCACGATGCGGTCCGCGCCCACTTCCATTGGGTTATCCACCAGCACCGCCATTCCCGTCTTCACGCCTGGTTCCACAAACAGCGCCTTCTTGCCCAGATACGCCCGTGACATTTCCGCCAGCGTCCGATTCAGCGGCGGCACCACGGAGCTGATCATCACCCCGGTAATCATTTCCTGGTTGAGCCCCGCCAGGCTGAACAGATTCCGCGTCAGCACGCCATACTCGTCCACGGTCTGCGAACGCGCCGTCGTCAACCGCCAGTTGGCGATCAACTCTTCGCCGCGGAATACTCCCAGCACCGTGTTTGTATTCCCAATGTCAATCGTCAGCAGCATTCAGCGAACCTCGCTCACGTCCCCGGCAATCACCGTCACCACGCGTCCGTCGTCCCTCTTCACGATCAACAATCCCTCCGGGCTCAAGCCATCCGTCTTGCCGAAATACGTCTCGATTCCGGATTCCACTTTCACGCGCTTACCGTTCGCGAAATCCGATTCCTTCTGGAACCGTTCCACAACAAAGGCCGCCCCTTCGCGCAGCAACCGATTGTAATCGCTCTCGAATTGCGTCAGCAACCGCACCAGCAATTCCAGCCGCGAATGACTCTTCCCGCCGGATTCCTTGCGCAACGAAGTGGCCAACCCCGCAATTTCCGCCGGAAACTTTTCCTGATTCACGTTGATCCCCAGCCCGATCACCACGAAGCGTACCGTGCTCGGCTCCGCGTGCATCTCCGTCAGAATGCCGCCCAACTTTGCCCCGCCCAGCAACAAATCGTTCGGCCATTTCAACTCTGGGCTCAGTCCCGTCTGCGCCTGAATCGCCGAGCGCGCCGAAAGTCCCGCCAACATCGTCAGCAGCGGCGCCTGCACCGGCGAAAGCTTGGGCCGCAACAGCAGCGTCGCGTAAATTCCTGTCCCGCGTTCCGAATGCCAGCTCCGCCCCACGCGCCCGCGCCCCGCGGTCTGCTCCTCCGCCAGCACCACCGCGCCTTCTGGCTCTTCCGCGTAGCCCAGCTCCATCGCCACATGATTCGTCGAATCGGTTTTGAAAAAGTGGTAGAACCGCTTGCCGAACAGACTCCCCTTCATCCGCTTCCGCAGCAAATCCGGCAACAAAATATCGGGTACTTTCTCCAGGAAATACCCGTTCCCCTGTTGCCCCTTCACGCGCACACCCAGTTCGCGCAACCGTTGCACCCAGTGCCATACCGCCGAACGCGAAACGCCGATCTCTTTCGCAATCCGCGCCCCGCTGATCACAATGGTGGCGTTTTCCGAAAGCAGCGTCAGCAGCCCGGCAATTCGCTTATCGGTTGTCCCTGGTAAAGTCGTGAGTTGTGGCATCAAGCCCCAGTCCGTTAGTTCTGCGCCCTAGCTTACTTTTCCTTGAGGCTGTCCACAAGCAAACTTACATCCGCCGCCGCAGCCGCGTGCGTCAGTGCCCCCGGCGAAATATAATCCGCCCCGGTTTCCGCATACAAACGAACATTCTGCAGCGTGATCCCGCCCGAAGTCTCCACGACGCAATCGCCGCGCAGCCCTCTAACAATCTCCACGCAACGCCGCGCCTCCTCCGGACTCATATTGTCAAGCAACACGGAATCCGCCCCCGCCCCCAGCGCCTCGCGCAACTCCGATTCATTGCGCACCGCAATCTGTATGGGAAGGGAATCAGCCTCAGAAGGTGACGGCGCCGTACCCACCGCTTCATAAGCCGTCATCGCCTGCGGCTTCATTCTTGCGGAAGCGAAGGCATGTGCTTGGTCAAGGGCCGCCTTCACGCCACCAGCCAGTGCAATGTGATTCTCCTCCAGCAGGATCGCGTCATACAAACCAATGCGGTGATTTGTCCCCCCGCCCATCCTCACCGCATATTTTTCCAGCAACCGCAGCCCAGGTGTAGTTTTCCTTGTGTCGCGAATTCTGGCCCGCGTCCCCGCAAGCTGCTCAACGAACCGTCGGGTCAGCGTGGCGATCCCGCTCAACCGCCCCAGAAAATTCAGCGCCGTGCGTTCACCCGTCAAAATGGCAGCCACTTTGCCCGAAAGGTGCGCCAACACATCGCCACTCTTCACAAACTGTCCCTCTTTGGCGAACAGATCCACGTCCATCTCTGCGTCAAGCCGCTGAAAAATGCGTTCCACCAGCGGCAGCCCCGCGCAAACCAACTCCTGCTTCGCCAAAATGCGCGCCTCGCCAGACGCCTGTGCCGGAATCGTAGCGGCAACCGTAACGTCGCCAGCCCCAACATCCTCCGCCAAAGCCCGCTCAATCAACTCCGCAATGTATTCCGAATCCCAATCCATCAAACACCCCATCTCGGCAAAACCATCAATATTTCCGTTGAGCGGGTGCCCCAGGTAACGCTTTTATACCTGGGTCTTGGGTCACTCTTCTCTTAACTCTGCGAACTCTGCGTCCTCTGCGCTCTCTGTGTAATCTTCATTCTTAGCTTTTCTCTTCTCCGAAAACTGTAAACTGCAAACTCTCCCTCATCCCCCCAACTGCTTCAACCGCTCCTCAATCTTCTTCAACTCCACCCGCTGTCCATCCAGCACCTCTTCCATCTGCTGAATAATATTCTGCGGCGCGCGACTGCGGAATGTCGTATTCCCCAACTGTTTCTCCTTCGAAGCAATCGCCTTCTGCAATCCTTCCATCTCCTTCTTCAGCCGTGCCCGTTCCGCCCCCGCATCCGTAGTCTCCGCCGGATAAGGAATCTGCAAATCAAATTGCGCGCTCGAACGCATCCCTCCGCTGCCTTCCTTCAGCTTCTCCGCCGTCACCCGCAATTCGCTAAGCAGTCCCAGCCGCACAATCCCATCCCGATTCGCTTCCACAATCCCCCGCACGCCCGCATCCGCGCTCGAAAACTCCGCCGCAACTTTCTTCTTCGGATCCAGCTTCATCTCCGCCCGCACCGTCCGCAATCCCTGGATCACCTCTTGCACCAATCCAAATTCGCGCAATCCCTGCTCATTCTTCCAAGCCGCCCGCGCCTCCGGATACGTATCCAACGCAATGGATTTCGCCTCTGCCTTCTGCGGCAACTGATGCCAAAGCTCTTCGGTCAAAAACGGCATAAACGGATGCAGCATACGCAGCGCCGCATCAAATCCCGCGAACAGATTCTTCCAAGCCACCGTAGCCCGCGCCCGGTCCGCATGCTGCAATTCCGGCTTCACCCACTCGATGTACCAGTCGCAGAAATCCCCCCAGAAAAATTGGTACACGCTTTGCGCCGCTTCGTGAAACCTGTATTCCTCCAGCGCCGCGTCCACGGTTTCCACCGTTGTCGCCAGCCGCGCAAACAGCCACTGATCCACCAGCGGCACTTGCCCTTCAAACACATACGGCGCCTGCGCGCGCACTTCCGGCCCCGCCAATTCTTCCAGCGAAGTTCCACCCTGCTCAAATTTGTCCAGATTCACGAACAAAAACCGCGCCGCATTCCAAATCTTGTTCGCGAACGATCGCGCGCCCAGCATCCGATCGTCGGACAAAATAATATCCGTCCCCGGCGCGGCCATGGACGCAAGGCAGAATCGCATCGCGTCCGTCCCGTACTGCTCATTCAGCGCCACGGGGTCCAGACCGGTGCCCTTCGACTTGGACATCTTCTCCCCGCCCGCCGTCCTCACCAGCGAGTGCAGGTACACCGTGCGGAACGGCACCTTCCCCGTGAAGTGCAGCCCCATCATGATCATCCGCGCCACCCAGAAAAACAGGATGTCGTAGCCGGTGATCAAAAGTGTCGTCGGATAATATTTCTTGTAATCAGCCGTCTCTTCCGGCCAGCCCATCGTCGAAAAGGGCCACAAGCCCGAGCTGAACCAAGTGTCCAGCACATCCGGGTCCTGTTCCAGCTTCGTCGACCCGCACTTCGTGCACTTTGTCGGATCCTCTCGCGACACAATGATTTCTTTACAGTCTCCGCAATACCACGCCGGAATCCGGTGGCCCCACCACAACTGCCGCGAAATCGTCCAGTCCCGGATGTTTCGCATCCAGTTGAAATATTCCTCGCGCCGGTTGTCCGGGATAATCTGAATCTCTCCGCGCTCCACCACGGCAAGCGCGGGCTCCGCCAGCGGCTTCATGCTGCAAAACCATTGCGTCGAAATCCGCGGCTCCACAATCGTCCGGCTGCGCTCGCAATGCCCAATTGCATTCACATGCTCGGTAATCTTCTGGATCAATCCCTGCGCCTGCAAATCCTCCACAATCTTTTTCCGCGCCGCGAACCGTTCCAGCCCCGCATACGCTCCCGCATTTTCATTCATATGCGCGTCGTCGGTCATCACGTCAATCTGCGCCAGGTTGTGCCGTCTTCCCGCCTCGAAGTCGTTCGGGTCGTGCGCGGGCGTAATCTTCACCGCGCCCGTGCCAAACTCCCGGTCAACCATCTCGTCGCCAATCACCGGAATCTCGCGGTTCATCAGCGGCAACACCACCTTCTTCCCAATCAGGTGCGCGTAGCGTTCATCTTCCGGATGCACCGCCACCGCCGTGTCGCCCAGCATCGTCTCCGGTCGTGTCGTCGCCACAATCAAAAATTCCTGCGATTCCGCCACCGAATATTTGATGTACCAAAGGTGCCCCTGTTTCTCCTCGTGTATCACTTCCAGGTCGCTCAACACCGTATGGCATCCGGGACACCAGTTCACCATCCGCTTGTCCCGGTAAATCAATTTCTCCTCATACAGCCGCACAAACACTTCCCGCACCACTCGCGACAATTCCGGCGATAACGTGAACTTCTCCCTCGACCAGTCGCACGATTCCCCAATCTGCTTCATCTGCCGCTGGATCGTCCCGCCGCTCTCTTCCTTCCACTTCCACACGCGCTTCAGAAACTCTTCCCGCCCCAAATCGCGGTAATGAATCCCCTGGTGCATCAACTCCCGCACCAC
>Ga0181532_10001635_pt1 | contig 21516 bp, 19 predicted proteins | sample PEATcosm2014_Bin_33_FD_119768 | JGI IMG/M metagenome (GOLD analysis project Ga0181532, IMG submission 119768) | Peatland microbial communities from MTU Mesocosm Facility, Houghton, MI, USA - PEATcosm2014_Bin11_30_metaG | ecosystem: Environmental > Terrestrial > Soil > Wetlands > Peat | place... | reverse complement strand
GGCGCGCTCCTCTCCATCATGGGACGAGCGATCCGAAACTCGCTGCTTCAGACTCGAGGAATCGCTTCTTGCACACGAATTAGCTTCTTAGAAAGCGCTATTTTGCACCGGAAAGTAGACTAGCCCGAACCGCCAGCCCCGGGGTGGAAGTTGAAGATTGAATGGAGCCGCGGAGCGGCGATTAGTTCGGATGCACCGCCAGATCAACAAGGATCGGTACTGCGCCAATCGTTTGCATGATGAAACTGAACACCAGCACATACACGCCCACTACGGTGCGGTCCCTGTTCTCCGGATTGATGGTGGAAAAATCATTGGCATCGCGAATGGCCTCTCGTGCTGCTTGCGTGTTACCGGTCAGCACCTTGCCTGCGATCCACAGCAGGTGCCGCACCACTCCCCAGTTCGTGAACGGGTGATACGGGCGGCACATGAGAAGCGTGCCGTAGGCTCTGAGCACAACTCCCACCAGCGAGATGAGTGGTCCCGAAAGATGTAAGAACATGGCCTCCTAATACACGCCGATAAAGGCCACTTCCAGCTTCCGGTCGTCGAAGCGGAAATGAATTCTGAATCGGCCCACGTCAATGCGATAGGTTGGGGGATTGACAAAGGCGATTCTGTAGCCGCGAGAGATGTCGGTACTTAGCTCCGCCAGGACGGTATGCTGGTGTTTTCTTCGGCGACGGCCCATCTGAGTAGTCACGAGCAGTTTTCTGTCCGGGCCAAGGTGCGCGGCTAACACCGCGCACCGCCCAGAGTCAACTATGCTCCCGGTTGCGGACGTGCGCACTGCTTGCCGTCGCAGCAGCTCTTCCCATCCTTGGCCATATCGCATTTGCCATCCTTGCAGCATCCACCGTCTTTGTTGCAGCACGACATCTTACCGTTGCTGTCTTTGGCCGTCATGGGGCACTTGTTTGCGCCTTTGTCGTCGCCGGACATCATATGCTCGTGCGTCATGGCGTCCTTGCCATCTTTGGACATCATGTCGCACTTGCCGTCCTTGCAGCATCCGCCATCTTTGCCGCAGCAAGCCATGTTGCCGTCGGCTTTGTCGTGATTGCAGCAGGAGCAGGTTTTTGTGTCCCCAGCTGGCGCCGGAGTGGTTTGGGTCGCGGTCTGGGCCATCAAGGCCAAAGCCATGACTAAGGTGCTCAGAATCACTAACAGTTTCGATTTCATAGTTTCCTCAGAATTTCGGTTGACGCGGACTCGTGGTCCGCTGTGATGCAAACGCAACGGCGCACTGCACCGTCATGAGAAAGCAGCGGGGCTTTACGGCTCTCTCTAAATCCTGAGGTCTGTCTTCAGGTCAAGGACGGGTTTGACGAACGGAGGAGATGCAGCTGTCAGGAGAAATGCAGATTCTCGTTGCAACGGCGCGGAGACTAAGCTCCCTCCACTGCTGGCGCGCAACTTGTTCGACTGAGATTTGCCCGAGGTGGCCAGGTACGCTACTGGCCGTGCAGGCTGCTTGCTCATGTCGCAGCAAGGCGGCGGTGCAAAGAAGTTAGCCGGAACGGACACCGAATGCGACGGGCAGCAGGGCATCAAGCTCGCCTGCTGATGCATGTGCGCCATCTGGGTATGGCACTGCGACCCATGGCCGGCGGCGGGAAGCATTCCAAGTCCAGTCTCAGCCCACAGGGTGACACTCAGCGCCAGCATCAGTGACAATGCTCTTCGGATTGCACGCTGCGAATTCATGCTAGTCGTATTCTCGTCTCCGGATGGGCCGAGAGTCTGTGACGCGGGTCACGCGGCGGTGGTTTGACGGCGCAGTCCCGGAATCGTTTACATTTGCTGATAACCCGAAAGTTGCAAGATTGCGGCGTAGGGTCGTTCTCACGAGCAAGGAAATTCCGCTCCTACGAGGATTCAAGTTGAGAAGATCGCTTCTGTTTGCCGGATTCGTTTTAGCTGCATCGACCATCGGTTACGCCATCGCCCAGGGTGGGACAGCCGCGTCGCAGGCTCCCGCCAAAATTGGGCCTTCGGCGGTCTGGCAGCCGCCCCAGGACTTCATCGCGAAGGCGCACGCTGCTTGCGATAAGAGCAACCCTCCGAACTACGCCGAGTGCTTCATCGAGCAGATGTCCAAGTCCGGAGCTCCCGCTGAGGCGGTGAGCTTCACCCGCATGCTTTATCGCCAGAGCGATGGCCAGGTGGGCATCATGAGCGGTTTCCACAAAGTCGGCTCGGTGGAGGTTGCACGCATCATGTATCCCCTGCGCGCCAACGACAATTACGGACTGCTGCTTGTCAACGGCGATCCTGCGATCCTGGACGTGGATGACCTCAAGAAGCTCGACCGCGCTCCCATGGACCAGAACCCCATGTATCAAGCGGTGAAGCAGCAGTACCCCAACATGGACATCTGGCCGGGCGACCGCAGCGGCGCGACATGGCCTCAGGTCAAGCCCCTGCCCGACGGAGGCCAGCAGTTCATCCTGGGTTATCCGCTCATCAACGGTTGCCATGCTTGTGCGCACGTAGGATTGGCGCTGTTCGCGTGGAATTTCGACTCCCGCGGGAAGTTTCTCGGCACCAGGTACATTCCCACGCCGCCACCTCCGAAGATGACACATCCCGGTCGCGTTCCGCCAGCGCAGCCGCAGCAGCAACCATAGTGCGCGCAGTATTGCTCAACGGCTCGCGCCCGGCTAAACTCCATTCACCATACAAGCGGACCACAAGGGGAACTTATGCGTAACCGACTCCTATTCATCGCCATACTTGTACTTACCGGCTATTGTTCGGCACAATCGAAGCCTGGGGCTATAGGCCCCTCCGCGGCGTGGCAGCCCCCGCAAAGCTTTCTGACTGCAGCTCACGCCACGTGCGGCGCCTCGGCACAGGGACGAAAAGTTGCCGACTGCTTCATCAATCAGATGGCAAAAGCCGGCGCACCGGCCGACGCGGTGAGCTTCACCCGCGAGCTTTCCAGACAGAGCCACGGCGATGTCGGGATTATGACCAGCTTCAATAAGGTTGGCCCGGTGGACATTGCCTGGGTGGTCTATCCGACCCACGACCCGAGCAACTTTGGCCTGTTGCTGGTCAATGGCGAGCCCAAACTCGTCAACGCCGAGGACCTGAAGCTGCTCGACCAGAAAGGCTTGCAGCAGAGCTTCCAATACCAGGACCTGCAAAGCCAGTTCCCCAAAGTTGGGCTGTGGCCCGGCGACCGCGACGGCACGACTTGGCCCAACTCTCAAGCCGGCCCGAATGGCGGAGTGCAATTCACCCTGGGCTACCCGCTGCGCAATGGATGCCCGACCTGCGCCAATGCCGGATCGGCGCTGTTTACGTGGAACTTCGACGCTAGCGGAAAGTTTACCGGCACCTCATTCATGGGGCTCACGCCGGCGCCGTTGACCAATCCGGCGCCGTCGCAACAATGAGCCCGGGAGCGGCCCATGAGCGTAAAACGACGTTATGCCGCGCAGGGCGGTATAGGTATTGCTGAGCTCTTGGCAGTTGTGCCCAATTGGAATCCGCCCCTCTTTTCCTCGCAATTCACAGCCATCCAGATCGCTGCACCGAGAATGGGCGTTGAATGCGCCTCGCAACGGGACTACAGTGCGAACAGAGGACCGGCGTTTCGAGCCGGATAAACTACCGGGTGGTCATTTTGAACGGTGCGAGTCGGCCGTTTTTCGAGACTTTGACGCTGGGAGCTCGGAACTGACCGCCCGGTTACTTTTTCGGTTCACTGGGAACCGGAGTAAAATACAATATGTTGTGTTTTCCTCTTGACATCCACAAGATGCTGGGAGTAGTGTACGTTTCCACGTGGTTGTTTCAGGGGCTTTGCCCGAGTCTTTCGGAAGGTCCCCTCCCCCCGAAAACCGAAGCGGCAGAGGTGACCGCGGCGGTTGGGAATCTGGGGCCCAAGAAGTTGATCGAGTCCTCCTTTCGGCTGGCAGGTTTTGCAGTCGGGTAGTAACTTTCGGGGTAGTCTTCTCCGCAGGGGTTGCGGACAGGCGGTTCCCACCGCATTGTGGTGGGTAGCGGGTCCGACGAAGTCATCGCTGGGGCGATGGCATCAGCGGTGTTCCTTTCCAAGTCAGGATGTTCCGGCAAGCGGCACGTCGCCGTTTGGCGGACGCTGTTTTGCGGTGGCGGCGAATAGACAACAACCGGGGGGCTCTTTCCTGCCCAGAGTTCATTGGCAGACAAAGAGGCCCCCACAACCTTGTGGGTGAAAATTGGAGCAATGAAGAACAAGCGCATCATTGTGTCGCCGGCTCTTGGCGGGATTCTCTTCTTCTCAGCTTGTGCCGAGGGGTTTGACGGCGATGGCTCGGGTTCGTTGGCCTCTAAGAACGCTACGCCAAGAATGACCGAACCAGTGCGAACCTGCAAAGAACCGGACATTCACAGTGAGATGAGGACTGATCCCTGTTTTGACACGCGGGCCCTACCTAGCGCAACGGGCGCCGCTGTCGCTGGCTTACCCGCGGCGATAGGCGAAGTTGCTCTTGCGGCCCCACCGCTGACTGAACGCTGGGCGGCTACGTCAACCGCACCTTATCCCTCTTACTCGGCATTCTTTGGACTGCGCCGAGCGCATAGTGCTACTAAGGTACGCATCGAAGACGTAAGAATCAATTCGATGCGAACATTTTGGCCTGCGGGTTCCGGAAGACAGGGTTAAGACGAGTCCCGCTTTGCGGGACGGATCAGGATAGCCCAGCGCGAAGCGCTGGGTAGGTAGGATGAAGAATTCGAGTCCCTTCAGGGACGGCACAAATAGAGCGGGCCTTCAGGCCCGCGAAAAAGATCAGGGAGCACTTACATGGCCGAAGTCACCACCAACACGACAACGACGAGCGCTGTAATCACCACGCAAAAGAAGAAGGCGCCCGGCCTGACCTTCAAACGCAATTTCACCAAGGCAGGCGTTTCGCCCTACGACGAGCTCGAGTGGGAGCTGCGCCTTGCGCAGATCACCGACTCGCAAGGCGGCATCATCTTCGAGCAGAAAGACGTCGAGGTGCCGAAGGACTGGTCGATGACGGCGACCAACATTGTCGCCAGCAAATACCTGCACGGCCCGCTGGACACGCCCGAGCGCGAGACCGGCGTGCGCCAGCTCGTAACACGCGTCGCCGAAACTATCCGCGACTGGGGCGTTGCGGGCGGCTACTTCCGCAGCGATGAGGACGCGGCCATCTTCCACGACGAACTGGCCCACCTGCTCCTGCAGCAGAAGGCGGCATTCAACTCGCCGGTGTGGTTCAACGTGGGCTGCGATCGCATCGAGCCCAACTCCGACGCCCAGAACTGGCACTGGAATCCGCTGGCGCAGCGTGTCGAATACGCGGCCACCGGGTATCGCAATCCGCAGTGCTCGGCCTGCTTCATCAACTCGGTCAACGATTCGCTGGACAGCATCCTCACGCTCGCCAAGACTGAAGGCATGCTCTTCAAGTGGGGATCGGGCACCGGCACGAACCTATCGCCGCTGCGCTCCTCCACCGAAACGCTCTCCGGCGGCGGCACTGCCAGCGGCCCGCTCAGCTTCATGAAGGGCTTCGACGCTTTCGCCGGCGTCATCAAGTCCGGCGGCAAGACGCGACGCGCCGCTAAGATGGTCATCCTCAACATCGACCATCCCGACGTGGTTGACTTCATCGAGTGCAAGCAGAAGGAAGAAGCCAAAGCCTGGGCGCTGGTGGAAGCCGGATACGACGGCAGCGGTCCCGACAGCGAGGCCTATTCGTCCATCTTCTTCCAGAACGCCAACAACTCCGTGCGCGTGACCGACGACTTCATGTACGCCGTATTGCGCGATGGCGAGTTCTCTACCCGCGCCGTCAAGGACGGCCGTCCCGTCCAGACATTCAAGGCGCGCGACCTGCTGCGCAAAATCTCCGACGCCACCTGGCACTGCGGCGATCCCGGCATGCAATACGACACCACAACCAATCGCTGGCACACTTCGAAGAACACGGCGCGCATCAACGCGTCGAACCCCTGCAGCGAGTACATGTTCCTCGACGACTCCGCCTGCAACCTCGCCAGCCTGAACCTGATGAAGTTCGCGCCCAACGGCACCTTCGACGTCGAAGCCTACCGCTACGCCTGCGCTGTCATGATCACCGCGCAGGAAATCCTTGTGGACAACAGCGGCTATCCCACCGAAGCCATCGGCAAGAACTCGCACGACTACCGTCCGCTCGGACTTGGCTACGCCAACCTCGGCGCGCTGCTGATGGCTGCGGGCCTGCCCTACGACTCCGACGCCGGACGCGACTACGCCGCCTGCGTTACCGCCATCATGTGCGGCGAAGCGTATCTGCAGTCGTCGAAGATCGCCGAACTCTGCCAGCCACTCGACCCAGCTACCACGATGACGTCGATCGCCGAGATCACCGGCGCGGCCTGCCCCGGCTGGTACATCAACCGCGAGCCCTTTCTCGACGTCATTCGCATGCATCGCGCGTCGGTGAACAACATCAACAAGACCAACGTTCCCTCCGCGCTTTACGAAGCCAGCAAGGACACTTGGGACGAAGCCCTGAAGCACGGCGAGAAGTTCGGTTATCGCAACGCGCAGGTCACGGTGCTGGCGCCGACGGGCACCATCGGCTTCATGATGGACTGCGACACCACCGGCATCGAGCCCGATCTGGCGCTGGTGAAGTACAAGAAGCTGGTCGGCGGCGGCATGATCAAGATCGTGAACAACACCGTGCCGACGGCGCTCTTCAAGCTCGGCTACACGCCCGACCAGACCAACGCCATCGTCAGCTACATTGACGCCACCGGCACCATCGAAGGCGCGCCCGCCATCAAGGACGAGCACCTACCCATCTTCGACTGCTCCTTCAAGCCGTCGAAGGGCACGCGCACCATTCACTACCTCGGACATCTGCGCATGATGGCCGCGGCGCAGCCGTTCATCTCGGGCGCAATCTCCAAGACCATCAACATGCCCGAGTCGGCCAACGTGGACGAAATCATGGAAGCCTACATCCAGGCGTGGAAGCTGGGCCTGAAGGCGGTCGCCATCTACCGCGACGGCTCGAAGAAGGCGCAGCCGCTCAGCTCCATGGGATCGGCCACGCACAAGTCGAAGAAGGGTGACGCGCTCGCCGCCGTCGAAGTTGAGGACGAGGCCGCCGCTCCGCCGCGCGCGGTGCGCCATCGCCTGCCCGACGAGCGCCTCTCCATCACCCACAAATTCAAGGTGGCCGACCACGAGGGCTACCTCACTGTCGGCCTCTACAAGGACGGCATGCCGGGCGAGCTGTTCATCACCATGGCCAAGGAAGGCTCGACGGTCAGCGGCCTGATGGACAGCTTTGCCTGCGCCACATCCATCGCGTTGCAGCATGGCGTGCCGCTCAAGCTGCTGTGCGAAAAGTTCGCGCATACCCGCTTCGAGCCCAGCGGCTGGAGCCACAATCCGGACATCGGCTACGCCAAGTCCATCATGGATTACATCTTCCGCTGGCTGCAGTTGCGCTTCCTGACCGGCCAGCAGCAGGCGCTGTTCGATGGCTTGCGGCCCAAGTACATCGGCGCGCCGCCGGTGGGCACGCCGGATGAGGGTGGCTACGGCGCTGGTAGTGCGGGGCTTTCAGCCCCGCGTGACAGCGCGCCTCTCTTTGGTGATGTCATCCCGAGTGAGCCCCCGCCGCGCGGGCGAATCGAGGGATCTGCGGTTCCCGGCGGTCCGCTGACCGGCCACCATCACGCCTCCGACGCGCTGAAGGACCTGATTGACATGGGCGACGCGCCAAGCTGTCCCGTCTGCGGCGCCATCATGACGCGCAACGGAAGCTGCTACAGATGTATGTCGTGTGGGTCGACGAGCGGGTGTTCGTGATGTCAAGTAAGTGGCCAGTTGCAATAATAAGTGTGGGTTTACGCATAAGGTGAGAATAGGACTCCATAAGGCGAGAATGGCGTAAGCTCAAGCCTCAGTGACAGTTAGCTTAACTAGACACGAAGCGGGGGATCTTGGATTCCCCGCTTCGTCGATTACACTGGGTACCTGATGGGTGCTCCGGAGTAGCCAAAAGTTACGCAGCTCTGGTGTGGGTTTAATTATAAGGTGAGACCGAGAGCCCATAACGTGAGACTGGCGAAGGCTTGGGGATCTTCCGGGCCGTCAGCAGCGATTTTGTTCAGTTCACCGGCATACAGACGGTTCATGGCGTCATTATCGACTTGGGCAATCTTTGCCATAGCAGCATTCTCCTTGGTAAGAAAAAACAACTTCTCAACAAAGGGGCTGACAGTCGGGTTTTTTTTGACCGAAGAGAGCGAACGGGGGATTGAAGATCCTCCTTCGTGCCAGTCACTGATTCCCAAACCCGCCCCTGCACATTGAGGACTCAGCCAAGAGCGGTGGCGGTTATTGCCGTTTGCGATGTGCTGTTGGGCTCATAACCCAAAGGTCGGTGGTTCAAATCCACCCCCCGCAACCAAACCAAGTTATTGAATCAAAACGCTCAGCCCTCTCGCGGCTGGGCTATTTTCTGGTTCATTCCGTGCAGTAACGTGCAGAATTTTCCCAAGTTCGTCAGCAATTCTGCGCTCGTCTGCCGTAACAGCGTGCGTGTAGCCCATCGTCGTTTGCGCATCAGCATGACCTAGACGGTTCTGCCGGACCGCCATGGGTGCGCCGATTTGATCCAACAGTGTCGCATTGCCATGCCGGAAAGCATGGAAGCCACACTGCGGGATACCCAGCTTCTTCAGCAGCGGATGGAATTTCCGTTTGCGGACCAAGCTGTGATCCCACGGCGTGCCATTCTTGGTCGCAAACACCAAGCCTAGGGCGTTCGGTCGCCAGGTAAGCAGATAGGCCCTGATGTGCTCCACCAGCTCCGGCGAGATCGGAAAACGGCGATTGCCCTTTTTCGATTTCACCGACTGAATCTGGCCCCGCCACACGCTCTGCCGAACGTAGATGACAGCGTTTTCCAGATCCAGGTCGGCGACCCGAAGAGCGCAGACCTCGCCGCCTCGAATGCCTGTCTCGGCCAGGATGGAGTAGAACGTCTTGTACGGTTCGTTGGCGGAATCAATAATGCCCTTGATCTCCTCCAGCGAAAACGCAAACGTCTGCACCAACCCCCGTTTGGGGAGGACCAGCCCATCAAACGGATCATGGGCCACGTAACCCCACGCCCGGGCGCTGGTCCACATCATGCGTAGTGTCGCCACCAGATTGCGGACGGTCTTTGCACCGCACTTGCAGTTTGAAACGAATGCCTGCAAGCGCTGGCCGTCCAAATCCTTCAGCGCCACATCACCCAATTGCGGCAGAAGCCATTTCCGCAATTGACTGTGGATGGAGCTTTGCGTACTGCGTTTGTGTTGGGAAAGCACGGTCGCGACCCACCGACTTGCAAACTCCGCAAATCTGGCGGTGGGCCGTGCCCGGTAGGTTGGACTGTTAATGGTTGAAAGACGGGCTTCGAGCGCACGCAGAGCGAGCTTACGTGTGGGATAGTCGTGGATCGTCCCCAGAACCTCCCATTTATATTCCCGACGAATTGTTCCGTTCAGCTGAACCACGTCCTCTCGCCACCTGCCGACCCAGAGCCCATTCTTGGGAAGACCGCTCTTGGGAACGAGACTTCCCTTCTGGTAGCGTCTTCGGGCCATTGGTACCTCTTTCGGCCCGTTGACCCATTGCCCTTGGCTCGGGATTGTAGCAGGAGGATTCATTCAACCAACACGCTTTTCACAATTCCTCAGTAGTTTTTCAATTACGGTCCATCGCCCTGCAATTTTCCCCGCGGAATTTACGATTTTGTTTTTGCAAAATCTTCTAATTGCGAAAACAGATTCTCGATGCGTATTTCCAACAACTTACGGGTGCGCTTTTGATCGCCCGAGGGGAACAACACGTCGGTTTTCTTTATTTCTGACCTAACGTCATCAATTTCCTTCAAAATCGCCTGCAGGCGATAGAAATTGGCAGCGTGCTGTTTGAATGGAATTGCTGCTTGCTCCGCATTGCGGAAAAATTCATTTAGCTGTTCGATTCCCCGCTTCCCTCGAACGAACACCTGTATGCCGCACACATCACAGACGAAATAAGGCTTCGCGTTCGTCTTGGTCACACGTTTCTCCAGCTTTCGACCGCACAAGAAACAAGGAAGAGCCTGCATTTCAACGCCGCCTAACGTTAACGCTCGCGGGAAGGGTTTCGAGATTTTGGTCACCGATTCTTGCGTTAGCAGAATTAGCTGTCACCATTCGCTTCTTCCTCTTTATTTCTTGCACCATTGCAAAAGCCGCTTTTCGCACTGCCGCTTTGAACGTCGGCGCCTCCGCCAGGAATTCCTCAACCTGGTCAAACCTGATGTCCTGGCGCAAGACCTCAAATTGGTCCCCACTCGCAGCGACCGCGTAGCGCCAGCCGCCAACCCGCCCGATCTCCTTTAATGTGGTCATCGTTCCCGCCTTGAAAACTCCAGGAGGAGATGGCAGAAGCGCCCCTCCCCGCCTGCTTGGTCAACTTCGCGCTGCCATTCATCCATGCTGACCACACTTACTCGTATTAAGAGAGCGGGATTCCAGGCTCGTCAGGGGGTGCGGGCACGCTCCGGGGCCAAAAGCCGGCCGCAAGCGCCCACAGAGGCCCATTGCTGGCGAATCTACCGGGGCTAGGCGCCTCAACCTGGCGACAAGGGCCGGTGACCCACGTCTTCCGGGCACACGACTCCCCACGCCACCCTCACGGGGGCCAAAAGCTGGGACTCCTGCCTTCCAAGAACCTACATTTCGACATCTGGCCCCCTCGGCCCCCTAAAGACCTGGTCCCGTGCCACCTGCCTGCGAACTGCACCTAGCTCGCGCCGTCCCTCCTTCTGAAGTTCAGCGATCGCGGCATAGCCAGACTGGGCTGGGAACATAAGATGACCGTTACAGAGCGGACAACGGTTCTCATGACCGTGGCGTTTGCACTGATGTCCCCCTTCGTGCCCATTGGTCAATTCACAACGGGACCCACAGAAATCACACTGGGAGGAACAGTGGAGATCGGCGTGGTAAAACAGCCCCATGGTGTGCACACGGCGAACACCGTGAAAGGCAACTTCGAGCTGTGCCAGCCGTTCACCGTCCGATCGACTTACGTGCTTACCTGTGTACTTAAGCGCGTGCCCCAGGGCCCGAGTAAAGCGCCGGTGCTCGGCTTCTAGAAAGTCCTTGGGCGGGTTGTCAATCTTCTGTTTTGATATCCAAACAATCTTTGCGCCATCCTTCCCGGCCCGTACCCTGGCCCAGCGTCCAGCGAGTTCCGCCTGCGGGATAAAGGGACCGACGTAGACACCGTGGGCGTGAAGGTTAGTGTTATAGGAGTTTTTCTTCTGGTCCCAACCACCAAATTCGTCGCACCACAGCAGTCCGTACTGGTCAGAGCGGACGCCTCGTGCAGAGAGCACTTGACGCATAGTCGACCGAATGTCTCGGTTGAACTCGCGAATCTCAATCGGGATTGGCATCCGACCGAGGTTGACCGCAGTGAAGTCCAGCTTTGCGATCACTATGGCCGAGCGGAAACCGGGCTTGGGAAGAAGCGTTTTCACTATGCACCAAAGACCGATGTACTTCCCGAACAGTTGAGCGAAAATCCCCAAACCACACAGACGGCAATAGCGGCACTGGCACTTGAACTCGCTGTAGAAGCAGTGCTCTCCAGGGTGTTCGCTGCAATCCATGCGGCGGCCGGTCGTAGCGCAGTTGGCAAGGCGGTTTGCCTTGCGTTGAAGGGCGGTTTGTCGACGCCGCTGTTTGCTCTCCCACCATGATTGGAAGTTAGCTTCGGCTTTAAGGCCGCCATGCTTCCAAACCTCCAGCTCTTCCTCCCGAATCCTGCGTTGTAGATCCCGCTTCGGCACACGCTTCAGGTAGTCGAAGTAATGCCTTCGCTGCAGCTGCTGTTCGCCATACGAGAGGTCGGCAAAAGTCGGTAATTCTTGCTCCCCACTTTCAGCGAGCCGGATGATCTGATCCAGCTGCGTGCTGTCCATGCCGTTGCTTACTAAGACCGCCAAATCACCGTTCTCAGCGTGGCCTACGCGCTCGGGCAAGACGAAATCCCTACCAGATAGAAGCGCCTTCTGTTTGGACCGCAAGGCAGTGGTCCGGGGATCAACTTTTGGGCTGCGCCTCCGCGGCTTGTCTTCGAGTTGGCGCGTATCGACCTCGAAGAAGCCGGGCGGGAGGATCGAGTCAATCAGCTCCTGCATTTCGGGATTGGAAGGACTAGTCGCCATCAGTCACTTATTCGCGTCTCTACAAGAGAAGTGGGGTGCTCCGCTTCGCTCCGCACCCAGGGCTCGCTTCGCGAGCCCCCAGGAGGCTCTGCCTCCTGGACCTCCGCCCACTTTTATGCTGGGAGAGGTAAAGTTAGGAGGGCAAGCCTCTGGTGTTAGGCCAGACGTTGCTGAAGTTGTTGGTCCTACTCCCAGCTCCGGACCGGAGTGGTCAACCGGTAGCCCGGAATTGCTTCGAACCGCACCTCGCTTGCCCGTACTTGTGATCAGTTGTTCTTGGTTCCGTGTCACCCATATAGTGTCAAGGAGAAAAAGCGGCACAACAATTGGGGTATAGTTCTGTCGTCTCCAGATGCCAAAACTATTGAGGGGGCTTTTGGCGCAGAATGAAAGATGACACGATTGAAAAGGTCCTCGCAGCGTTGAACGAGGCTTTTAGACCCTTAGGCTATGATCGCTTCGATGAAGGTATCGCTAAAGTTGCCGGATTGTTTAAGCAGATTGCAGAAGCCACCTCAGTAATGCAGAACAGAGACGCATTGCGAGATTGGCTGCGAAAAATCCCCGATCCTGAAGCGCCAGCGGAACTAGAGCAGTTTATTCAATTGCTTTCGGGGCTCGTGTACACGATCCGGCAAGTGGCTCCGGAGGTTGTGAAGAGCATGCCACACGCACCGGGCGGTCACCCGCCAGCAACCACCCTGGAAGAACGTCGGAAGATCTGTGCAGAGATCGACCGGATGTACACTGATGGACTGCGGTGCTTAGTCGCTCAAAAGCGCATCGCGAAGCGCTACAACGTGAGCCTGAGAACGGTTCAGCGTATTTGGAAAGAACGAGAAAAGGATTGACGAATGCGCCTATAGCCTCCAGCGGTGGTACATAGCTTTTCATCACACAGGCACACAACGTCAGCCGCGCCCCCCGACCTGCTGGAAAGACCCCTTCATATGGTTGTTGCAGAATGGTAATCCTCTGTACGACAAGTGCTTGACAGAGACTCGCCTAAGACGTGCGAAAAAGGAACGGTCTCGGTCCAACGGTCCAACTCCCGCTTGCCAACCACACACCAACAATCAGTGATCGGCCTGGCGGGCAGGTCCTCTTTTCTTGACGACAAACAGCCAATTCATGCGATCCCTTGTTTTCATCAAGTGACATTCCGAGGGGACCGCAGATTCGTAGACAGTGGCCGACTTCTCGTTACTAACACCTGTGTGAGTCGATTACCACCCGAAGAAGCAACCCGCCAGGGCAGAAGTGACACTCAAAGTTCAGCAGGAAAATGAGCGCCGTGAGGCGGGTGATAGGCCAAAGCTATCCTCCTTCACATCGTTTCGGCATTCCGCGATGCCGCAGCCAAACTTGTTGTCCCATCCAAGGAGTCTGCCCGTGAAAGCCACTTCTTTTAGTGCCTATGCGTGCCCGATGGACTTTTGAGCCACATCAGCGAAACAGATCGTCCAAGCGATAGGCCAACCTGCGGGCTGCAACCCATCCCACATTGATAAAGAGCTCCAATGTTTCGCGCATGATCTTGAGACATTCGGGGTTGCTCTGGAAGATCTCCGGATGCTCGGCAAGGTATGTAGTAAAGATGCGGAGAACCAGGTCGAAACCATCTGTTCGTAGTGATACCCCCACGCCTTTGAGGCCCGCAGAATCGCACCAATACGAAGAAAGATTGTTTCAGGATCGTTCGGGACGAACATCTCAAGCGACTGTGTAAGGCTGTGCGCGATTTGAGCCTCGCCAATGGCCGCCAACATATCCCAGCGTTCGCCAATAGCTTGGTAGAGCCACACCTGTTCCGGGGCCTCAACTTTCGGCGCCGCGTAGGGGCGGTTTTTCTGAAATGCTCCTACTGCGAAGTAAAGCTCTCTACTGAGATTAAGAGCCATCGCCACCATGTCGCGGAATAGGGTCTCATCAGCACCGTCCAAGTCGCGTTTTTCGGAGAGCATTTGCAGAAAGGGTTTCAGAATACTGGTGGTCTGATCAATCAGGAGAGTGAAGACGTGAACTGCGCGCTCGCGGACTGCGAGTGCTTCCTTTTCCGTTCGCTCGTCGGTTTCGCTGGCCATCATGCCGTGACGCAGAGGAAAAGTCATATTGCTCGCTTCCGCCTTCGTTTTGGGCAGGCCGGAAGCAAGTTTGAGGATCGATTCTTCCGCGGTCTTGTCACCACGCCAGACGTAGTATTGCGTCAGGTACTGCACCGCTAGCCGGCGCAGATCGTCTGTCCCCTCTTGTGAGACATCGGCGCGTTCTAGGATTTCAGACATCAACCGCAAGGCCCGCTCCGGCTGAGGACGAGCGAGCTCACTGAGGGCAATGACAACCGACTTCCTGACTTGGACACTCTTGTCGTGTGCAAAGCGTTCAATCAACTTCCACATCGCATCCCGCTCGTGCTCGTAGAGCCTTAGCACGCTTGATGAAATCCGACTTCTAACCAACGCGGAAGGGTCATTCAGTAATCTTTGGAAGGCCGGGTGTTCAAGCAACCGTCTCTCTTGTTGCTCTGTAACGAGGTACATGACACCTTCTGCTGCTTCGACCCTCCCACTGGGTGATACCCAGCTTCCTTGGGCATCGAACTTCGCATTTTTCTCCTCATCGACTTCCGGCCATAAGGTGGTCGAGCCTGTGAGAAGCGTTCCTTCCACGAAGTCAGCCAGTTCTCGTTGCTGGTTCAGGTTTGGAACTTGGGCAATCTTCGAGGCGGCTTGGATCAGTAAAGCAAAAGATTCATGAAGGACGTCTTGATGCGGCAGGGATGGGCCGCCATCGTTCAGCGCACACCACATTTCTTCCATGTCCGGGAGCAGCTCCGCGGCATCTTCGAGCGTGGGAACTTGGTTCACATTCATGTGCTTGCTGCTGAATTCTCTTAGCGGTTTCTGCGACTCGATGAGTCGCTTGTTGGCAGGACTCTCTGTATCGACGCCGCGCCATCCATAAAGGACTTCGGGGGGCGGTGGTGGCATGGCACCGCCCATCATTTGGAACTCTTCCGGTGCGTCTAGGCGCAATAGCTTCGCATTGCGAAGGCGAGTTTGTTGCCGTTTCGCACGAATCGTTTGGAGTGGATGCCCCTCAACCGCCCGAGATATCTGTCCCGCGTCTCACGCCCGAACGTCGAGCCTTTGATTCGGATCGGGATATCCATGATTGCATCTTCGGCTTGAGCGCGTTCGGCGTTCGAAAGTGTTGGGTAAACCGCTTGCACAAAGCGGAACATGAGCTTTTCGGTGTCATACCCGATCAAGAGCGGTTTCGTCCAGGCAGCGCTGCGAAGTTGATACCGAAGAGCATCATGTTTCAACGCGAGCTCAAGAGTTTGTCGCCAAAGAACACCTACGGTACCTTGCCCGACCAGAATCTCCAGGATCTCCCTTGGAAGCGGACCGCCGTTTGACAGGATTTGCTCATCGAGATATCTGAAGTACGAGTGCAGCATGGAAACCGGCTCCGAGCCGAAGTCGCCGTAATGACTGCCCCAGATGGCCGAATAGTCCGTTTGGAGGCCGGAACGAATCCCGTCAACGTCAAAGACCGCGGTCTGATCGGTGCTGCGGTGTTCATGAATGGAATGATGACAAACGACGGTGACAATTACGTCCGTTGCGAGGGACAGATCGGTTTCGAGAAGCTTCTGAAACTTCTGACCGAGTTCCCAAAGCGCACCTTGGTAATCCTGCCGCTTGTTGGACTTGAAGCCTGTGAGCCTACTCGGGCTGCCTAAAGCTGTCTCGTCCTCCGCTTCTTCCCGCCAACTAAAGGCGACCTTATATAAATCCGCAACGAAGCTCGCGTCGAATTCCAGAATCGACGACGCTGGCCGCACAATCCAGTGCAATTCCTCGTGTCCATACTTTTGCAGGTGATCCAATTGAAACGCCTTACGCAAAAGCGCCACCGAAGCAGCGACGTCCGATTCAATCGTCTTGCAGACAGCTCGAATACCCGCGGTCACCAGAGCGCTGTTCCGATTTTGCTCGGCCCATGCAAAGGCCAAGATTCGCCGTGCGACCAAGCCGATGTCGTGAGCCTGCTGTGGTGTGCGAGCGTCCCAAGAGCCAAACGATGTCTCAATCCAACTTAGCGAACTGGCGATTTGTTCAAACTGCGTGTGCAGCGTGGCGTCGACGGCGAGAGCGCTCCAAGGTCCAGCGGAACGCCCCAGATTCGGAAGATTCTCGGGTCGCTCTGATATCAAGATGCCGACGAGGTGACGGTATGCGATGGAGGCGCTCTTGTGGAGGGAGCCTGTAAGGTTCATCAACTCACTCGACAACGGCGCGACATCCTGTTGCGACGAGGCACCTTCGGCGACGACCGCAAGAGGAACAGATTGGACTAGAGGCGACAAATTATTCGTGGCGCAAAGCTGAAACGTCAGAGCCCAGAAGCCCCCTCTGTCGGTATCCCAAAGCAATCGCAAGCGCATGTGCAGGCTCGGCCTAAGAACGATCGCAAGATCAGGATTCGACACCAGCAGAGAGACGAAGGCATCGGATTCGTACGGGAGATAGACTTGTTCCGCCGCGAAGTCGAAGAGCAAATTATGAGAAAACGAGACAAGCTGTCGGGTGGGTTGAGCGGCAGGAGAAGCTTGCCATTCGGACAGAACGTTCGATGTCAGCAGTTCTTCGAGCGCCTGAGCGCTTTCAGCGAGGATTTGTCGCTCCGTCCGGAGACGCCGTGTGCTCACCATCGAGGCGACACATTGACGTAAGACACGTTCGCGTAGCCCGCTGCCCGGAGAATATTCGACCCTGATTTGCCAGTAAGCCTTCAGAAGACCTGTCTGCCCCTGTAGTCCGGCGAAGTCGCTCGGGGCTGTTCCGCTATCCAGCAGTTCTGCGGCCAGTCTCAGATTGAATGGTGTGTGAAGAAGCTCTTGAAACTTGGGGGCTGCGACGGTCCTCAGTTGATCGAGAGCGTCCCACTGCGAACAGCATTGATTGAATTCGTCGGCAGTAAACGCGTCGACTTTGATGTGACTGACTGTTGCGAACTCGTTGTCTACATGAGCTTGCACGAATGCGAAAACTCCGGAATTTGGGAAGAGCTTGCGGAGGCGGGCGCTGTAACGCAGATCGTACTTCCTGACGGTGACAATGACTCTCCAGCGAGATGTAGATTGCGCTTGCTGAATCAGATCGAGCAGCGTTCCCGCAGCCGTTTCTCCACGGGCTGCATCGAATGCGTCGATAATCAGATAGCCCTGATTCTCTCCGTCCCAATGTTTGAGGATATCAATGAGGTGGGAGGAGAGCCCAACCTCATCACGTAGGCGCGCAGCGCTCAACAGTTCAAGTCGGTCTACCGCCAGGCAGACCACATCATTGCCAGCGTCCCTCAAGTTGCAAGCCAGGTCGTGAAGGGCACCTGATTTGCCGGCGCCTGGCGGACCTACGATCACGAACGACGGCAGCGGCTTGATCGGAGCAAGCTCTGAGACGATCTCACGAGATACCTTGATGTTGCGTGAAGGCAGTTTGATTGCGGCATTTTCATTAAGCAGGTCCAGTGCATCGGTCGTGTGCTTTTGCAGCGTCGAAATATCGGAACGATAAGCACTCTCATGTTGAAGACGTATGTGGTTGCCTCGCAACGTGCTGCGCAGTTGGGAAAGGTTGATGCCAGACCGCAAGATTGCCGTTTTCTTGCAGGCCTCAAGGACACTCGTCCAGGCCAGATGTTCCTGTGAGTTATCCTCCAGGACATGGGCGCGAAGATCCCCGATTGACTCACGCTCGTGGACGTCGCCGTCCTCAACGTCGAGTGTCACAATCCGCAACAGCGAGAGGATGGCCTTGATCTGTTCCGGTGTCGGATTGTTGCCGGTCTCTGTCTTCCATTCACGCTCGACGTGCCCGATCGCTATTTGCAGCCCCAACTTCTCCTTTTCAGTTTGAGCGGCGTCTTCCAGTACCTGCTGCGGCGCTAGAGCGGCGATGCGTTCCAGCACAGTGGCAAGATCTTTGCGCAGTTGCTCTGAAGTGTCGGACGAGGTTACGAGGAGAAATTTGTCCCGGTCCGGGCGGAGTGGGCGCGACCATGGTCGAAGCTCAGGTTCATCCGGATGAAGGAACTGGCGAATGCACTGGGAGAAGACTGAAGCAAGTTCGCTCGTTGGTTGGTTCGAACGGGTAAGGCGGCGTTTCGCCTGAATGAACCCAAAGTTATCCTGATCTGTGGCGACAAGCAGATCGTCAATCGCTTCGCGAGTTTCCGAGCGAAGATAAACAACCGTGCCAGACGGCGCGACGGGGCGTGCGTCCCGTTCGGCTAGCATCTTCGTGGCAAGCCAAGCTGCCACGCGATTCTGGTAATCGGCTCCGCTCTGCATCGCGGCGCCGCCCGCGGATGTGCGAGTTCGTGGCATAGCCAATGGAGCCACCCGTTGCGCCTTGTTTCTGTAAACTACACGTTTTGGTTCCCTAGCGGCAAAACTTCAGTGTCAACCGACCGAATTAGTAACGCTAAACGCACTAGCATCCAACGACTCCGAGTTTACTACTTCATGCGTTGTCCACATTCGTTTCAGTTGAAAAACAATCGCGTTCGCATCAGCCGAGAGATTGGCGATACCCAGGAGCCGGATTCCTCCTGAGGCGCGGGCGACTCGGAAAACTGGAGGTTCGGTCGTGCGAAAACCATGTGATTTCGACTCACCTCGATTCCACTGACTGTGCCCTTTTTGCTCAAGGGTTTAGAGCCGTACCAGAGAGAACATTTTCGACACGACGCCTGGCAGAAACGACGGAGCCTCTGAATGCGGTACACTCACTCAAGCCGAGGAAGCTCGCTCAGCACGATTGGGAACGAACGATGGGCGAAGCGCGGGAGCACAACCATGTCCGTTTATGCGTTCTGGAATAACAAGGGTGGTGTCGGAAAGAGTTTCTTGTGTTTCATCACTGGTTCGGAGTACGCGTTTCGTCACCCCGAATCAGACGTCTATGTCTTGGATCTCTGTCCTCAGGCCAATGTGTCAGAGACTCTATTGGGTGGCTTCCAAAACAGTAGCGAAGGAATTCGGACTCTTACTCGTCGGAAGCCTCGCGGAACTGCAGGAGGCTACTTGGAAGCTCGGCTAAGCTCGCCGTTTCACATGATTCCCGACATCGTGCCATACGTTTTTCGCCCACACGATGTGAATCGGAACATTCCAAGGAACCTCTATCTCGTATGCGGCGATAACCTCTTGGAGGTCTTGTCGGAAGCGATGCGGCAAACGTCCCAGCTTTCGATACCCCAAGACGCGTGGAAGAAGGTCCTCTGTTGGATCAGGGATCTTATTGGCGCCCTTCGGGAACGAAGCGTAGGGCGAGACTCCCTTTTTCTTGTCGACTGCAACCCGAGCTTTGCCATCTATACTCAACTCGCATTGGCGGCATCGAACTACTTAGTAGTTCCGTTCACGGCAGACGACAGCTCTCGTCGAGCAATTGAAAATGTCATTGCCTTGCTTTATGGTATCGGTGATCCCGAAGTGATGACTTATGCGCGGATCAGTTTTTCGAAACGAGCAAATGAGGACGGTGTGGATGTTCCGAAGCTACATACGTTTGTCAGTAATCGCCAGACTTTCTATGAAGGTAAGGCTAGTAAAGCTTTCGAGGCGGTAAGCAAGACAATAAAGCAGACCATTGACGGAATATATGCCAAGCATCGTCATATCTTCGCGAACCCCAAAGAAAAGCCGAGCGAGTCTTTCATTGAAGTTCCCGACTATCACAGCGCGTGCGTAGTTGCAGCGATGACGGGGACACCGCTGCACAAACTTAAACCAGGCCCGAAAGAATTGGGCGGTGAGCGCATCCAGATTAACCCCGGTCCTTTGGGAAAATACCGTGCCGCATTGGAGAGGGTTGTCGACAGCCTGTAGGAGCAGACAATGCCGTCACCCGCTGCGACGAGGTATCAGGTAGCCGCCCAGCGAGCCAGTGTTCTCCTCGCAACGGGAAACGACCAGCGCTTGCGACCGATGACTAGTTCTCAAGTTCAGGCGTATCTGCATGCATCCCTCGCATCAAGTGTCGCCTCGTGGGACGCCTACATACACAATCTCGTAAATGATTTTTTCCGAGAGACAACCAACCCCTCGGTGGCTAGTTTTCAAGCGATGCACCGAATCGCGGAGGCTGCAACAGAGATCGCGCTGCAGAGGTTCAACACTCCCAGTTGGGACAACACCCGTAATCTCTTGGCCCGATACACGGGTTACGACCCACTCCAGGATTGGATCTGGCCAGCCAGAGGCATGGGAGTCCCCCAGGTGAAAGAACGACTAGACCAGATCCTAAAGGTGCGACACAGTTTTGCACACGGATTTTCGCTCCCCGCGTATCCCTGGACACAGTCAACGGGCGGACGCATCAGACTGACAAGCGGAGGAGTGCGAAGTACTCACGCATTCTTTTTAAATCTAGTGACACGCACCGACAGGGGAATGGCAAACCATATAGCTGCGGCCTATGGAAGACGCCCTCTTTGGTGATGGGACCTCCAGCGTGCTAAATCCTTCTGAACCCCAACGGATCTGCCTACCTATCTGTGCCAGAAATGCTCTAGAAAAATCGGATATAACTTGCAGATTTTGTTGGCTTGTGTTGACATGCAACGCGAGGGCCGAAATCACATGGTTTCGGCGCGCCAGTCTACGGTTTGTCCAGAATCGATGCCAAGCGGAGATCTACCTACAAGCCGACTTATGAGGAGTAATCTCCTAGAAGCAACGGACTGAACTCCGTTCGGAGTTAGCGCCGCTACCGCACAAGTCATCCTTACCGAGATCGGCACCGATGTCAGCCGGCTCCGCAACGCCTCTGCCTTCGCCTCATGGCTTGGCCTTTGCCCGGAAAAACGAGTCAGCGGCGGCAAGATGCTGTCCTGAGTTCTTTCGGCGCATGCGGGCCAAGCTGGGCACGGCCCAGGCCATCACTGCCACCGCCCATAAAATTGCACGCATTCTCTATCACGTCCTATTGACCAAGCAGCCGTACGCAGAAACCGTCTTCCACCATTGCGATGAACAAGCACAACAGCGAGCCGAAATGCGCCTCCACAAACACGCAGCTCAGCTCGGCTTCCAACTCCTACCCATCCCGGCAACTGGACAATGACACCTAAGCTATGCACGGTTTCTCAGGATATGCAGTCCACAGGCGCCTGATCTGGCGGTTGCGCGTCACCGGAATGGTTACCGGCGAAATCCAGCGCGTTCATAGAAAGCCCATTGGACAAG
>Ga0181532_10001634_pt1 | contig 21533 bp, 23 predicted proteins | sample PEATcosm2014_Bin_33_FD_119768 | JGI IMG/M metagenome (GOLD analysis project Ga0181532, IMG submission 119768) | Peatland microbial communities from MTU Mesocosm Facility, Houghton, MI, USA - PEATcosm2014_Bin11_30_metaG | ecosystem: Environmental > Terrestrial > Soil > Wetlands > Peat | place... | reverse complement strand
GCGAAAAGATATCCGATGAGAAAATGCAACAACTTGTGCTTACCCACCACAAAACGCTACCAGGCTGGAACTACACCCTGGCTCCGACAACTATGTAAAACTATTTTTGCGCGCTTCCTTAGCAAGCGCGCGGTTCGGGGTCGACTGACTGTCGATGTACTGAACGATCAGGACCGCAATACCGAATAAGAATATAGGAGCTCCGAGCGTCAAAAGCTCAAGTGGACTACTGAGGCGGGTGAGGCCAAAGCTCCAGCACCAATAGTCAATCACGGAAGTCAGTACTCCGGTCAACGCGCCAACGAATGTGGGCTTCCCAGCGGCGTACTGTGCGGGCACGAACGGGAGGCAAACTATGAACAAAGCCAGCACGAGGAGAATGATGTCGCATAAATACCTCCGCGCCGCACAAGAACTGCACCGTTCGCGCTGGTGCGGGATGTGGCAGCCGGAAATCTACTCGGGATCAAGATAATTGACGATGACAGGGGTTGGAGGTGAGGTTTGTGCTCGGAGTGGTTCCATACATCGTTTGCGCCGGCTCACCCACTCGACCGCAGTGCGGAGATGTTAGGCGACCTACGAGAAGGTATTTCCGGCGGAGCGGTGAGGTTGAAATCGCTTCCTCTCGCTTCATTGCGCTTCATGCGATCCAACTGATGCCCGCTTAGCGCTGCCGGTCGGCGGAGAATGAGCTGATACCGATCCAGAATTCCGCCAGAGCTTTGAGATTCTTCTTGTACGTGCGGGTCACCGTGTATTCTTTTCCACCTTTTAAGCGGAGACCATACTCTCCCGTCGAGTAGGGCTGAATCTCTTCCACAAACGCGGGGTTGACGAGCGCAGAGCGATGGATCCGAATAAATCCGTAGGGCTCGAGCTTTTCTGCCACGGCGGAGATTGATTCGCGCAACAGAAACGAACTCGAGTCGCGCTGGAGCAACACGTAGTTGCCCTCCGCTTGCACCGCGACGACGTCGCCCAAGTTGATAAAGAGAATCCTTCCTTTGGCTTTGATCGCAATGCGGGGAGACGGCCGCTGGGCGAGAGCCTGCAAACTGGGGAAGGCCCCGATCAAACTGACCGCTGGCAAACTGACCGCTGGTTCTGCGGCGGCGGGCGGAAGCGCGGGTTGTACTGTCAGATTCATGGCAAGTCCTAACCAATTCGGTACGGGCTGAGGGGGCCGGTTGTGACTTCTGCGCCCGGCCCACCTGGGTTGCGGCAACGCGGCCACTTCGCTGCCGGCGAAGGCCGCGAATCGCTTGTTGTCGCCATCGTGACCCTGAAAGTGGTCGGACACAATACCCACTTGACCGGAATTGGACATAGCCATTATGATCCGCCGCCATGAAGAGGGTAGCGTCCGCGATTGTGCCTTTAATCCAGATCAACCGGAAGGGCTCGCAGGCCTTGCACCGGCAGATTTACGATTCGTACCGCACGGCGATTGTTGGCGGGAGCCTGCGCCCGGGGCAGCGAATTCCGTCCACGCGAGTGCTGGCATCCGAATTGGGCGTCTCACGGTTCCCGGTTCTGAATGCGTATGCCCAGCTTCTGGCGGAAGGCTACTTCGAGAGTCGAGTCGGGGCCGGCACGGTTGTTTCCAACTCGATTCCAGACCACCTTACGCCGAGCCTACCGGTCCGCCAGCGGCCGCCCGCGCCTGATCCTGGGCTTGGTCCCGGCCCCCGCCCGGTGGCACGGCGCTGTTCCATCCTGGCCCATCGGGAAAGGCCGTCATGGCTGCTGTCCTTAGGAGCATTCGGTGTGGGGCAAGTGGCCTTTGATCATTTTCCAGTGCAGCTCTGGGCGAGCCTGGGGGCGCGCCGCTGCCGCAATATGACCGCCCAATCGGCTCACTATGGCGATCCGACCGGTTCCCTGGCCCTTCGGGAGACGATTGCGACCTATCTGAGAACTGCGCGATCGGTGCACTGTGACGCGGAGCAAGTGATGATCGTTAGCGGTTCCCAACAGGCGCTGGAGATTTCGGCACGGGTGCTGCTCGACCCGGGAAGCCGAGTGTGGGTGGAGGATCCGGGATACCACCTGGCCAAGGATGTTCTGGCCCTGGCGGGGTGCCAGCTTGTACCGGTCCCGGTTGACGAGGAAGGATTGGATGTTGCCACTGGAACCAAGCGATGGCGCAGGGCGAGGGCCGCGCTGGTCACTCCCTCTCATCAATATCCACTGGGCGTGACGATGAGCGCCTCGCGGCGGCTGCAATTGCTGGACTGGGCGCAAAGCTCCGGAGCCTGGATTCTGGAGGACGACTATGACAGCGAATATCGGTACGGAAGCATGCCGATCGCGTCCTTGCAGGGACTGGACGCCAATTCCCGCGTGATCTACATCGGGACCTTCAGCAAAGTATTGTTTCCGTCCCTGCGTCTTGGGTATCTGGTCATTCCCCGGGATCTGGTCGAGCGTTTTCGAGAGGTCCGACGTGTTATGGACCTTGGCCCCCCGACTTTTTATCAGGAAGTGTTGGCGGACTTCATTCGGGAAGGACATTTTGCGCGCCACATTCGAAGGATGCGGGTTCTCTATGGAGAGCGGGCGAGGGTATTGGTGGACTCCACCCATGCGGAACTCGGGACCATGGTCGAAGTGTTTGGCGGCGAGGCCGGCATGCACCTGGCGGTGATGCTGAAGAACGGAATTCGCGATATGGAAATGGCCGAGCGGGCTGCGCGTCAGAACCTGTGGCTATGGCCTCTCTCGTTCTTCTACCTGCGCGACGCGGTACGCTCCGGGTTCGTCTTAGGGTTTGGCAGCACCGACGTGGCGGAGATTCCCCGCGCCGTTCGTAAGATCCGCAATCTGTTGGCCGTGAAGTGAAAACACCGGCTGAAAGCGGGGTTGGCAACATGGCCATGAGAACAATCGGCTAAGTGGCTATGGCCGGTAAGTGCTTCCAGCGGCGTCATTTTTGTAGGGGCCGATGGCGACTCAGCGAGGTTGACTTGTTGCCGATCGGCTAGGCTCACGGGGCCTGATCTCGCATCCAATTTACGTATGTTCGTAGCGATTTCTAGTCATTCCGTAGCGCACTTGTTATTGGCCCGTGCGAGGCGAATAGAATGCAGGGCATGAAACTGACAGGATTCCGGCCGGTCCTGCGCGCCTACGGCTTTTCAATTGCCGTGTGGTGCGGACTGTCGCTGCTGACGGGGGTGCAGTACCGGATTTTTGATGAACAACTGAACATCCCGACCACGATGTGGGACATGCTGCTGCTGGCCGAGTCCCGGGGCTTTTCTTTTGCCTTGCTGACGCCACCCATCTTTTATCTCGCCCGGCGGTCCATTGACGCTGCGGGGGACCGACTTCGCTGTGTGCTCGGTTATTGTCTCGGGGTCGTGCCCTTCATGCTTCTGTATGCGTGCATTCGATGGCTGGTTCTGCCGCCATGGGACCGGGGACTACAGCAATATGTGCCGCGCTCCGCGCAAGGGCCCTTGGAATTGATTCACCAGGGATTTGCCGACCAGATTACGATGTATATCGCAATTGTGTTGGCGGCTCATGGCTATCAGTACTTCGAAAAGCTGCGGAAACAGGAGATGGAAAAACACGAATTCCAGAGAGCGCTGGCGGCGAGCGAACTGCAGGCGCTCAAAATGCAACTTCATCCTCACTTTCTCTTTAACACCCTGCACGGCATTTCGACATTGATTGACAGCGATCAAGCCGGTGCGAAAGCGATGGTGGTCAGGCTTTCCAGCCTCTTGCGTTGCACTCTGGAACACAACGGTTCAGACCTGATTCCGCTTCGAGAAGAACTGAAGTTCGTGCGGGAGTATCTGGATCTGGAAACGATGCGCCTGGGGACGCGTCTCGGTGTGGCTTGGTCGATCGATCCCGACACCCAACGAACGCTGGTCCCACAGTTGATCCTGCAGCCTCTGGTGGAGAATGCGGTGCAACATGGAATTGCCTGTTCACGAGACGGCGGGTGGATCGAGATTATGTCCCGCAAGCACGAAGGGGTTCTTGAACTTCGCATTCGCAATAGCATGGGAGGCAAGCGCACGGCAGGAATCGGGGTGGGTCTGAAGAATACCGATGCTCGCCTCAGGTGTCTGTACGCAGACGAAGCGACTTTTGATTTTGTGGAAGGTGAAGACCAAACCGCAACGGCGACGATTCGGTTGCCCGCGTTAGGATCCGGTCCCGTCGAAGCGGCCGGTCCGTATCCACCCGCCGCAACCGCGGCCGCTGAGGGAGCCCATGCGCGTGTTAATCGTGGATGATGAGCCGCTCGCCCAAACCGCGTTAGCCAATATTCTGGCAGCACGGCACGATGTGGAGCATTTCGATTCGGCCAACGATGCGATCGAAGCGCTGGATAAGCTGGCATGCGATTCCTACGATGTGGTGCTCCTCGATATCAGCATGCCGGAATTGTCGGGTACCGAGCTCGTCGATCGCCTGCGAGGGCGGGACCAGCCTTTGCCGTCCATCGTATTTGTAACGGCACACGATGAACATGCGATCGCAGCCTTCGAGAAACGCGCCGTCGATTACGTGCTGAAACCTTTCTCGAATGAACGGATCGGCGAGGCGCTAGACCGGGCCTCGCGCAGCGCGCAGGGCGAGCGGGCGGCGAAGCTGATCGAGGCTCTGCCCCAGTTGCAGAAGCTGTCTCGTCCGCAATATCCGAGGATCGCGATCAAAGCGAAGGGACGAATTCTATTTATCAGCCCTGGCGATGTGGTGGCGGTGCAGGCTGAGGGCAACTACGTATTGCTGCAGCGCGAGTCGGGATCGTATCTTTTGCGCGAGTCCATCTCGGAGTTGGCGGAAAAGCTCAGGCCCTTCGGATTTGTTCGGATTCACCGCTCCGTGCTCGTGAACGCGTCGTTTGTGGAGGAGGTCAGGCCGTACTCGACGGGAGAATACGGTCTCCGCGTGAAGGGCGGAAGAGAATATACGGTCACCCGCACGTACAAGAAAAACCTCAAGTCTCTGGCGGAATCTTGGATCGGCGGCGGCGCGTTCCTCGCGGACTAGCCCAGCTTCCATGGCCGCCAAGATCCGCCGCGACTCAGCGTTCAGCGCGTTCCTCATCCGGATCGCCAATTCAGGAGCAGCCACGTGGACAAGATCATCACCAAGGGGCAACTTCTATTCGGCATTGCAATCGCCGCCTTCGGCGTCGAAAACTTCATCGGCGCTCACCTCGGGATCACGGTGCCCGGCGTTCCTTGGTTTCCGGCAAACTTCGTCTTCGCATATCTCACGGGTGTCGCTCTTCTCGCGGAGGGATTGCGCATTGTCGCGACCCGCGGCGCCGGGTTGAGCGCAATTCTATTGGGCGTTCTCTTCCTGCTTCTACGTGCGCATTCTTGAAGTGCCTCTGGTCATCGCGAGCCCGATGGGCATCAGCGTCCGGACGGTTTTCTTTGAGACTTTGGCCTTAGGTGCCTCGGCTTTGACCTTGGCCGGCACGCTGACCACGGGAGATTCTGGCTTTCGGCGAGCGGGTGGGTTTGTGGATCCGTTGGTTGCCTCGGGCCCATACCTTTTCGGAATTTCGTCGATCGTGTTCGGCATTGACCATTTTCTGGTGCTCGATGTTATCGCCAGTCTGGTTCCGTTGAAGCTGACGGCAATCTTAGGCGACCAGATTCACCGTTACATGTGAAGCTGCCGCAGCGCTGAAACAGGCGAAGTTTGTAAGAAGGGCGGAGTGGTCCTCAAGAGCGAAGCCAGGAACGAAAAATGACCGCGCGGTTCCGCAACGATATAATTCCCGGCACTTATGCCTCTGGCCCAGAGTGGGCAGTCCGCGTTCCGATCTTCGCTGGCCATTCGGCTGGCAGTGACCGCGGCCGCCCTGGTGATCTGGTTCTGGACGCAATCCCTGATCGGCGCGCGTGGCACCCCTGCTTCTGGCATCGGAGACCGCATCCATGCCGTGACGGCTCCGGCGAATCTCTATCTGCACCGTCACCCGGCCGCGGCAAACGCGCTCCTGGTCGTCAGCTCGGGCATCATTGACCTGCTGGGAATCTTCCTCCTGTCGATCTGGATCTTCCGGGGCGAGCTGCGGCCTTTCCTGGGGCTCGTGATGGTGCTCGGGCTGCGCCAGATCATGCAAGCCTGCGTCGCCCTGCCGCCTCCGCCGGATGCAATCTGGCACTCCCCGGGGTTTCCGTCATTGCTCGTTACCTACAGCGTGGCCAACGATTACTTCTTCTCCGGGCACACCGCCATCGCCGTCCTCGGCGCCACCGAACTCGCCCGTCTGGGTAGGAGTTGGATGACCCTCCTGGGAGCCGGAATCGTGCTTTTCGAGGCCGCGAGCGTGCTGGTTCTGCGCGCCCACTACACGATGGACGTTTTCACCGGGCTCGTCACGGGCCTCTACGCCGCGTACCTGGCAGCCCGGATTGCGGATTCGCTGCGACCGAGGGGCTGAAGTCTGCGGTCCGAGGTCTGAAGTCCGCTCTTTCCTCCTTTTGCTTCTTCTTCGCGTCGCGGGTGGTGGCTCGAAAACCGCACCGGAGGCATCTTCTCCACCATTCATCTGCCGTCGTTACTTTGGTTTAGCGAAGAATGCGAAAACCGTGATTGAGATCACGAAGAACCGTGATGAGCGCCATTTGCCCTGCCGATGGCTTAGAAGAAGATGTCCTTGAAGAAAGCGGAGATGTGACCGCTCAGGGCACATCCCCCTGACACGACGGGCTTCGAACCAGTCGCAGCGGGGTGAGGCAGGGAGGTTAGGATGAGCACAATCGAAATCCATGAACCAGAAGTACAGGAAGTCAAGGAAGTGAGGGCAGGCCGCGGGACGGCGGCGGTTCTGCCACGCACAGAACTCGTCCTCGGGCCGGCGCTGCCGTCGCGGCCCATGTTTGCCGACAGCCTGCTGGAGTTTGGCATGCAGCGCAAGCGCAAGTTCTTTGCCACAAGCACCTCATTTATTTTGAATTGTTTGGCGATCTTGCTCATGCTGGCCGTGCCGCTGATGTTTACCGAGGAACTGCCCAAGGCGCAGTTGTTCACGTTCCTGGTGGCCCCGCCACCACCGCCTCCGCCTCCTCCACCAGCGGCCGCCGAAGTTCATGTGGTCAAGCAGATCCAGACCGACTTGCTCAACACCGGGGAGTTGCGCACCCCCACCAAGATTCCACAAAAAGTTCAGATGATTAAGGAAGATGAGGCGCCGCCGCCCATGAACGCCAGCGGTGGAGTTGTCGGAGGCGTGCCCGGAGGTATCCCCGGAGGACAACTGGGAGGCGTGATTGGCAGCGTCATCAGTTCGACAAACAGCCTGTCTGCCGTCCCCAAGTTCATTCCGGCCGCTCCCCAGCGCATCCGCATTTCCGGAGGCGTGACCAAGGGCCTGCTGATTCATCGCGAAGAACCTACCTATCCCCCTCTCGCCCGCGCGGCGCGAGTGCAGGGCGACGTGGTGCTGAGCGCGATCATCGACACCAACGGCCAAATCACGAACCTGCAGTTGGTCAGCGGTCACCCCATGCTGGTTCCGGCGGCTATCGCTGCAGTCAGACAATGGCGTTACAAGCCGTACCTTTTGAATGGGCAACCGGTAGAAGTGGAGACCACCATCACCGTGATCTTCACTCTCTCCTCTTGAAGTGGAGACGGCGCCCTCTGGGAGCGCCAGGAGTTTAAATATGGCTGCAGAATATACCTATCGCGTATCGGCCTGGTGGACTTCAGGCCGCACCGGACTGGCCAAATGCGAGTCCTCTCCCAACACCATCCACTTCTCCGAGGCCGCCGAGTTGGGGGGCCTGCAGGGCCGGTGGACTCCCGAGCAGTTGCTGCTCTGTGCCCTTGCGGGTTGCTTTACCACCACCTTCCACGAGGTGGCGCGCGCCGCGAAGTTTGACTTCACCGACCTGGAAGTGGAGATCGAAGGCAGTGTCCGTCACAACCGGGGCACCGGCTGCAATTTCAACGAGATTCTGATTCGTCCAAGGTTGACCGTGCATTCCGAAGGGCAGTGCGAAGCGGGACTGAACCTGCTGCGCAAGACCAAGGCAGTGTGCATGATTTCGCGCGCCATCACCGTCCCCCAGACTCTGGAACCCAGTGTCGAAACCGGCAAGGTTCCGGTCGAGGGCTGGAGCAATCAGGATGTGGCCGTGAAACTTGGAGTCTGATGGGGCAGCGCCCGGAATCGGGCGAGGGGGTGCGTATGATGTTTTCTTACAGACTGGTGCGTTTGATTGAAGCGCATGCCGACGCGCTCGCCGCGGGACTGGAAGAGAGAGTAGCGGGCAGTCTCCAGGTCACGCATTTTCGCGATATTTCCGCCCATGAATTGAGAGAGCGTGTCTACGAAATCTATCGCCACCTGGGCGAGTGGCTGCTGGGCAAGAACGAACTCGATATCGAGCACCGCTACCGCGAGATCGGTTCGCGGCGCGCGCAGCAGAAAGTGCCGCTCAGCGAGGTCGTTCAGGCCATCGTTCTCACCAAGGAAAATCTCTGGGAGTTCCTCAAGAGCGAAGCTGTGATGGACCGCGCCATTGAAATCATGGGCGAACTGGAACTGCTGCAAATGCTCGAGATGTTTTTCGACCGGGCGATTTATTATGCCGCTGTGGGGTATGAAGAAGAAGCAGCCCGTGCCCGGCGCGAGGAAAGCGCTTTGCGGGCCAGCTAGGGGAGCGGACCACCATGTCGATGTCGTGGGAGATGGAATACAAGAAGCGGCTAAGAACGGCCGATGACGCGCTGCAATGCGTGCAGTCGGGGATGCGCGTCTACATCCAGCCCGGCTGTGCCGAGCCCGAAACTCTGGTCGAGGCGCTCATGCGCCGCGGGCCAGACGTCTTTAACGTGGAAATCGTCCACATGATGACCATGGGGTGCGCGCCCTACGTCGCCCCTGAAATGGCCGGGCACTTCCGGCACAATGCCGTGTTTATCGGTGCCAATGTGCGCGACGCCATCAACGACGGACGCGCCGACTACACCCCGATTTATCTCAGCGAGATTGAAGGGCTGTTTGAGAGCGGCGCCATGCCGATCGACGTGGCCCTGATTGAAGTTTCCCCGCCGGATTCCCACGGGTTCTGCAGCTTCGGCGTCGGCGTAGACACGACGCTTACCGCCGCCAAATGTGCCAAACATGTGGTCGCGCAAATCAACGACGACATGCCGCGCACCTACGGCGACAGCTTCATTCAGGTGAACGATATCGATGCCTTCGTCGAGTCGTCGCGTCCCTTGTGCGCCCTGAAAAGGCCGGTGGTGAACGACCTGCAGATCGCCATCGCGCGCAACGTCGCCGGCCTGATCGAAGACGGAGCCGTGCTGCAAACCGGCATTGGCGGAATCCCGGACGCGGTATTGCCTTTGCTCATGGACCGTAAAGATCTGGCGGTGCACAGCGAACTGGTGTCGGATGGCGTGATCCCGCTGATCGAAGCCGGAGTGCTCACCGGCGCGCGCAAGAACTTCAAGCCGCGCAAGATCATCCTGGGATTTGCTCTGGGCACCAAGCGCCTGTTTGAGTTCGTCGACAACAATCCCATCTTCGAGTTTCATCCCACGTCTTATACCAACGATCCCGGACTGATCGCGCGCAACGACAACATGGTGGCGATCAATTCCGCGGTGCAGATCGACCTGACCGGACAGGTCTGTTCCGACTCGATCGGCAACCAGTTCTACAGCGGCATCGGCGGGCAGGTGGATTTTCTGCGCGGCGCTTCGCGCTCCAAGGGCGGCAGACCGATCATCGCGATTTCGTCGACCGCGAAGCAAGGAACAATTTCACGGATCGTGCCTATGCTCGATCCTGGGGCGGGAGTCGTCACATCTCGCGGCCTGGTGCGCTACGTCGTGACGGAATATGGAGTCGCCTACCTGCATGGCAAGTCGATTCGCGAGCGGGCCAAATCTCTGATCGAGATCGCGCATCCCGATTTCCGCGACGAGCTTTACGAATACTGCGAAAAGACCAAGTGGGCGCAGCATCCTCAGCAGGCACAGGCTGCTGTGCCCCGCTGAGGAAATGAGGGTGAGGACATATGGCGGGTCCAGCACGCGGCAATATCACGATTGATGTCGAGGAGTGCAAAGGCTGCGGGCTGTGTGTGGAATCCTGCCCGCCGAAATGCCTGGAACTGGCTCCGGAACTGAGTTCCTACGGCGTGCATCCGGCGCGCTATACCGGCCACGACTGCACTGGCTGCGGTATTTGCTTCTATTGCTGCCCGGAGCCGGGGGCCATCGTCGTTTACCGGCTGGTCCCGCCCGCCAAAGTGGCTGGGTCGCAAGTCCCGCCAGGAGGCGAACATGCGGCAACTTTGTAAAGGAAACGTTGCGGTCATCAAGGGCGCAGTGCTGGCGGGTTGCCGCGCGTATTATGGCTACCCCATAACGCCGGCCAGCGAGGTCGCCGAAGCCGCTGCGCTTTATTTTCCCGAAGTCGGCGGCACGTTCGTCCAAGCCGAGAGCGAGACCGCTTCCATCAACATGGTGTATGGCGCGGCATCCGCCGGCGTGCGCGTCATGACCGCATCCTCCGGTCCGGGTCTCAGCCTGATGCAGGAAGGCATCTCTTATCTTGCCGGTGCGGAACTGCCCTGCGTGATCGTCGACGTGATGCGCGGAGGTCCTGGCCTGGGTAACATCGCTCCTGAACAAAGCGACTATTTCGCCATGGTCAAAGGCGGCGGTCACGGCAACTATCGCAACCTGGTGGTGGCCCCGGCTTCGGTGCAGGAAATGGCGGACCTGACCATCCTTGCCTTCGAACTCGCCGACCGCTACCGCAATCCAGCCATCGTGCTGACCGACGGATTCGTTGGCCAGATGATGGAACCGCTGGACCTCGAATACCGCGAGATCCTTCCCCCCGAAAAGCCCTGGGCGGTGAAGGGAACCGCGGAGACGCGCAAGAACATGATCAGCTCGATCTTCCTCGAATCCGACGACCTGGAAGAGCACCAGCGCCGCATGGAAGCGAAATACATGCGGGCGCAGCAGCGGGAGACGCGCTGGGAAGAGTACCGCACCGAAGACGCCGAACTCATCGTGGTCGGCTACGGCATCGTGTCGCGCGTGCTGCGCTCGGCCGTCGACGAAGCCCGCAAGCAGGGAATGAAGGTGGGGTTATTCCGGCCGATTACTTTGTGGCCGTTCCCGTCGAAGGAGATAGCGGCGACGGCGTTGCGTGCCGAGAAAATTCTTGTCGTGGAACTGAGCAACGGCCAGATGGTGGAAGATGTCCGCCTCGCCCTGAATGGCCAGCGGCCCATCGAGTTCTACGGACGCGTTGGCGGCAACGTGCCATCCGTCGAGGAGCTGTTGACGAAGATGGAAGAGCAGATGCCATCTTCGGTGTGAGCGGCGAAGGAGAGCAAGTCATGGCAGGGCCAAACGTGATCCAGATCGCCGAAATCCCGGAGGAACCGAAGGTGAGCAACGACAAGTATGAAGTTGTGCACCAGAAGTCAGAAGTTTTCTATCCGCAGTACGAGCGGAAAAGCGACCTGCAGCATCAGACGCACTACTGTCCCGGATGCGGCCACGGGGTGGCGCACAAGCTCATCGCCGAGGCTCTGGAAGATTTGGGAGTGCAGAACGATACCATCCTGGTCAGCCCTGTAGGGTGCTCGGTCTTCGCCTACTACTACTTTGACGTGGGCAATGTGCAGGTCGCGCACGGCCGCGCTCCGGCCGCTGCCACGGGCCTGAAGCGCGCCTGTCCTGACAAGATTGTGATCGCCTATCAGGGAGATGGAGACCTGGCGGCGATCGGCACCGCCGAAATCGTGCACGCGGCCAATCGCGGCGAAAAAATCAGCGTCTTCTTCGTCAACAACGCGATCTACGGCATGACTGGCGGCCAGATGGCGCCCACGACTCTTGTCGGACAACGCAGCACCACTTCCCCCTGGGGGCGTCGCCCGATCAACGAAGGCTTCCCCCTGCACATGGCCGAGATGCTGTCTTCCCTCGAAGCTCCGGTCTACATTGAGCGCGTCGCCCTGTCGGATAACAAGAACATCATGAAGGCGCGGCGGGCGGTGCGCAAAGCGCTCGAGTTGCAGCGCGCTGGCGCCGGGTTCACCTTCGTCGAAATTCTTTCTCCCTGCCCCACGATTTGGGGCAAGGATCCCGTCGAAGCGCGGAAGTGGATTGCCGAGAAGATGATTCCGACCTTCCCGCTGAACGTGTTTCGCGACCGTCAGGTAGAAATCCCGAACAACAACATTCCGCCGCACAAGACCGTGGCCGAACTGGTCGAAGGCGAGCGCAAAGCGGCGGGTGCCGAAGTTGTGTCCAACCGGCATCACCATTTCCGCGACCTTGGCATCAAGATCGCGGGCTTTGGCGGACAAGGTGTGCTGCTGCTTGGCCAGCTTCTCGCTGAGATGGGCATGCGGGAAGGCCTGGAAGTCAGCTGGCTGCCTTCCTACGGTCCGGAGATGCGCTCGGGCAGCGCCCATTGTCACGTAGGCCTCTCGAAAGACCGCATCGGATCGCCGGTGCTGTCGCATCCCGACGTTGTGATTGCGATGAATGAGATCTCGCTGCGCAAGTTCTACGCGCAGGTTGCGCCCGGTGGCACGATCATCTACGGGCGCGAGCAGCTGCCCGAAGACCTCAGCATCCCGCAGGCTCAGGTGATTTGCATTCCGGCTTCCGAGATTGCCGACAAGCTGGGCTCGGCCAAGGTGGCGAACGTTGTCATGATGGGCGCGCTGCTGGAAGAAACCGAGTGTCTGTCTCCAGCGACTGCGATGCAAGTGCTGGAAAAGAAAGTCAAGAATCCAGCGCTGCTCGAACTCGACCGCAAAGCGCTCGATGCGGGCAGAGTCTACATCGACCATACGGTCGCGATCGGAGCGGTCACGCAGGCGGACGGGTTCGCGCAGTAGAACTGTAACTGCCCGTAAGTCATTGAACTTATCTTTATAATAAGTTTTTAATAAGTTATTGACGACTCGTGTAAGTGGTTGAAATGCCGTTGAGCCGCTCTAACGATGCCGCAGGACGCTTGCCGATCCTGTGCCCGAGGTTCTTTCCTCGCCTTGCTGGCCGTCCTCGAAATGAGCACGATTTCCGGCTCAGGAAATGGCATTGTGGGCGATGGGCGAGAGTCGTCTTGCCAACCAGAGCGATCGTCCTGCATCCGATCCGCCGCGATTCTGCCTGTAAGTGATTGAAGAAGTGACTTGATGATCCGAAAGTCAAATTGGAGAGACGTAGCTGGCTACGTCTTGGCCGGCAGCTCCTCAGACCCCCTGGAACGGTATTCGTGGCTGCCGGCAAGACGTTGCCAGCAACGGCTCTGCGGTTTCACTGGTCTGGTGAAGTCAACACCCCGGCCCTCGAGTGTGTGATCCAAATCACGAAAAGAGGTGACAAGGGGCATACCGAAAAATCCGGCCAGGGTCGATCTTGAGAATAGATGTGGGAGGTGTGCCATGGCCCCTGTTGAAGAGCGGCACGGAACAGTGAGCGACTCGAGAGTGATCGCAGCGAGACCGCGGGCGATCGCGGTCAAGAACGTATTGTTTGCCACCGATTTTTCGGCGACTTCGGAAGCAGCCCTGCCCTATGCCACGGCCATCTGCCGGCGTTTTGGGAGCACGCTGCACCTTGCGCATGTGCTTTCTGACGCCAGTCTGCTGATGATGACCGGAGGCGTGGATTACGTCAGCATGAGTACGATCTATGAAGACGCGCATACCGAAGCTGGAGTCAAACTCGATCAGATTTCCACGCGATTGGAAGGCATCAAGCACCGCAGTTACGTACGTCATGGCCAGGTGTGGAAGAGTCTGGCTGGAATTGTTGACGAGAACCAGATTGACCTGATCGTGGTCGGGACGCACGGCCGCTCGGGGCTGGGCAAGTTACTGCTCGGTTCGGTGGCGGAGGACATTCTGCGCCACGCACCGTGCCCCGTGTTGACGGTGGGTCCGAGAGTTTCGGGGCGGGCCAAGTTGCCCGCATTCCCGGCGCACGGACGCGATCTTGCGCCAGTGGAGTTGGAAATACAGCAGATCGTGTTCGCCACCGATTTTGCGCAGTACTCGGTGTATGTCGCGCAAGAGGCGGTCGCGCTGGCCGAGGAATTCCGGTCGCGGCTCACGCTGCTGCATGTGATCGAGGACTATACCGGGCTGGGCAGCCGGCCCGATCTGATGGAAGACAGCGTTTGCCGGTTGAAAGCGCTGATTCCAAACGATGCCGCTCTGCAATACGCTCCGGAGACCGCGCTGGAATTTGGCTCGGCGGCGGAGCGCATTCTGAAGGTCGCGTCCAATCGCGAGGCCGACATGATCGTGCTGGGCGCGCGTCCTTCCGAAGAAGGCCGGACCACGCACCTGCCCTGGTCCACGGCGCACCATGTGATCGCGCAGGCACATTGTCCGGTGCTGACCCTCCGGTCGTGACTCTTTGGGGAAGGCTTTTTGCGCGAGGCACGAGTTTCCCGCTGCCGTCCCCGGAGGAACCGGGGGAGAAGGGGGAAGTGTGTGCAAACGGGCGCACAGGGATCAGAACCGAAATGAAACTGAAGCACAAGATTTTCGCCGACAAGACTGTCCGTCCCAGTTCGGTCGGGACTACAATTGCGTTTCATTGAGTGGTCGCTGTCGTAACGGTTGTCTCAACGAATGTTGAATTCATTTTGAAAGCGGATATGCCCTCATATGTTGCGAAGCCAATTCCTCCCGATCAGGACAAGCGCTGGAAACTGGTCGACGCCACCATCCGGCGTCAGGGCCAGCAGCAGCGCGGCCTGATTGAGACTCTGCACACCGTCCAGGAGGCATTCGGATACCTGGACACGCAAGCGCTGCGTTATGTGGCCATGTCGCTGCGCGTGCCCCTGAGCCGGGCGTACGGTGTCGCGACCTTCTACCATTTCTTCACTCTCAAACCCGCCGGTGAGCATACCTGCGTGATCTGCATGGGAACGGCGTGCTACATCAAGGGATCGCAGCAACTGCTCGACGCCGTCCAACACGACCTGGGCATTGCTCCGGGAGAGACCACCGCCGACAAGAGAGTTTCCTTGCTCACGGCGCGTTGCCTGGGATCCTGCGGGCTCGCTCCTGCCGTGGTCTACGACCAGGAAGTTGCCGGCAAGGTCGGGACGGCGGCCGTGCGCGAGCACTTGAAGAAATGGACACACGCATGACGCCCGAGGAACTCGACCAAATCGCCGAAACCGAACGCGAGGCGCAGAGCCAGTTCACCCAGCGGGTGAATGTGTGCGTCGCGGCCGGATGCCTTTCCTGCCAGAGCCAGTCGGTCAAGGATGCGCTCGACCAGGAAGTCACTCGTCGCGGCACCAAGGAACACTGCCAGGTCAAGGGCGTGGGGTGCCTGGGGCTGTGCTCGGAAGGTCCGCTGGTTTCGACCAGCAATGGCGTCCTGTACAAGAAGGTTGAAGCCGCAGATGGCGCTGCGATCCTCGATAGCCTGGACGGCGCTCCGGTGTCGCGCCTGATCTGTCCCACCGATGTTCCATTCTTCCAGCGACAGAAGAAAATCGTGCTGGAGAATTCTGGCGTCATCGACCCCGACCGCGTCGAGGACTACGTGGCCGCCAACGGCTACGCCGGGCTGATCAAGGCGCTGACCGAAATGACGTCGCGCGAAGTGATCGAGCAGGTGACCAAGAGCGGGTTGCGCGGCCGTGGCGGCGCGGGATATCCCACCGGCCTGAAGTGGAGCACCGTATCGAAATCGGTGGGCACGCAAAAATATGTCATGTGCAATGCCGACGAAGGCGATCCCGGCGCGTTCATGGATCGCAGCGTGCTGGAAAGCGATCCGCACCGCGTGCTCGAAGGGATGCTGATCGCGGCCTATGCCGTGGGCGCGTCGGAAGGCTACATCTATGTGCGCGCCGAGTATCCGCTGGCCATCAAGCGCTTGCGGAACGCGATTCGCCAGGCCGAGCGTGTAGGGTTGCTGGGGTCGAATATCTGCGGGACGCGTTTCAGCTTTCGCGTCGATGTGCGCCTGGGAGCTGGCGCCTTCGTCTGCGGCGAAGAGACCGCTCTGATCGCGTCGGTGGAAGGTAAGCGAGGCACACCGCGTCCGCGTCCGCCCTATCCAGCTATGGAAGGCCTTTTCGGCCAACCCACGCTGATCAACAACGTCGAGACGTTTGCCAATATCGCGCCCATCCTCCGCAACGGCGGTGAGTGGTACGCGGGCATCGGCACCGAGAAGAGCAAAGGCACGAAGGTCTTTGCGCTCGCCGGGCGGGTGGAGAATACCGGCCTGGTCGAAGTCCCGATGGGGATTTCGCTGCGCGAGATGGTTTTTGAAATCGGCGGCGGCATTCCCGAAGGGCGCAAGTTCAAAGCGGTGCAGACCGGCGGGCCCTCCGGCGGCTGCCTGCCCTCGGATTGCCTCGACATGCCGGTCGACTACGAGTCACTGGCGCGTGCCGGGTCGATCATGGGATCGGGCGGCATGATCGTGATGGACGAAAGTTCCTGCATGGTCGACGTGGCGAAATACTTCATGGACTTCTGCATGACCGAGTCGTGCGGCAAGTGTATCCCGTGCCGCGTCGGTACCTACCAGATGCACCGCATTCTCACCGCCATCGGCAACATGACCGCGACGCCGCAGGACATGAAAATGCTGGAAGAGCTCTGCGATCTGCTCAAGCACACCAGCCTGTGCGGATTGGGCCAGTCGGCGCCGAATCCGGTGGTCAGCACGCTGCGCTCGTTTGCCGAGGAGTACCGGGCACACATTGAAGATCACAAGTGCCCGGCCGGAGTCTGCGGTGCGCAACCCGCGGCAGAAAGAGAAACGGCATGAGCCCCGTCGCCCCCGTCAAGACGCTGAAGATCGACGGCCGCGATCTGAGCGGACGCCAAGAAGAAACCATCCTCGACGTAGCCCGGCAGAACGGCATCTTCATCCCGCGCCTGTGCGAGATGGATGGTCTTTCCGACGTCGGAGCCTGCCGCCTGTGCCTGGTCGAAATCAAGGGACAGAACAAGTTGCTGCCCGCCTGCGTCACGGTGGTCGAGGAGGGCATGGAAGTCACCACCGATTCCGAGCGTCTGCAGGGTTACAGGCGGATGATCCTGGAGCTGCTGTTTACCGAGCGCAATCACGTGTGCTCGGTGTGCGTCTCCAACGGTCACTGCGAGATGCAGATGCTGGCCCAGCGACTGGGGATCACGCACGTGCACTTTCCCTATCGCTATCCCAAGGAAGAAGTGGACGCGTCGCACGACCGTTTTGTGATCGACCACAACCGCTGCATCCTGTGCACCCGCTGCGTGCGCGTGTGCGACGAGATCGAAGGCGCGCATACCTGGGACATCATGGGCCGCGGCATCGACGCCAAAGTCATCACCGATTTGAACGAACCATGGGGATCGTCGGAAACCTGTACCAGTTGCGGCAAGTGCGTACATGTGTGTCCCACGGGCGCGCTGTTTGAAAAGGGACGCTCGGTCGCCGAGATGCTGAAGCGGCGGCAGTTCCTGCCCTATCTGACCATGATGCGGGAGGAGAACGAATGAGCGGGAGAGAGAAAAATTGAACCACGAAGGGCACGAAGGTTCACGAAGGACTTCCTGTGGGGGAGTTTCCTTGGTGTGACTTCGTGTCCTGGGTGGTGAATGAATGGGGCCAATGAATAAGAAGCGGTTGGCGACGGTATGGTTGGATGGCTGCTCGGGCTGCCACATGTCTTTTCTCGATATGGATGAACGGCTGCTCACGGTGGCCGGATTGGCGAATCTGGTATACAGCCCGCTGGTCGATGCCAAGGAGTTTCCCGCGGACGTCGATGTGACCCTGGTAGAGGGCGCGGTGAGCAGCGAGGAAGACCTGCACAAAATCAAGATCGTGCGCGCGCGCACGAAGATTCTGGTCTCGCTGGGCGATTGCGCCGTGACGGCCAACGTGCCCGGCATGCGCAATCCCTTCGGCGTCAAAGCAGTTTGCGACCGGGCTTATCGCGAGAATGTGACCTTCGATCCCGGAATTCCCAATCAAGTCGTGCCCGCGCTGCTGGAGAATTCGCGGCCGGTGCACGAGTTCGTCACCGTGGACGTATTTGTTCCGGGCTGTCCGCCATCGGCGGACACGATTTTCTACGTCGTGGAGGAACTGCTGGAGGGGCGGCAGCCGGAGATTAGTTCGAGAACCCGCTTTGGATCGTAGTCGTGAAACCAGGGCTTTGAAAGCAAGGGAGACTTCGTGAAGCAGGGCAGCAGTATTGTCATCGATCCGGTTACGCGCATCGAAGGTCATTCCAAGATCACGCTCCACCTGAACGAAGATGGCCGGGTCGAGGAAGCCCGCTTTCACGTCACGCAATTCCGCGGTTTCGAAAAGCTGTGTGAAGGGCGGCCGTTTTACGAGATGCCTTCGCTGATGGCGCGCATTTGCGGCATCTGCCCAGTGAGCCATCTGATCGCTTCGGCGAAGGCCTGCGACCAGTTGCTGGCGGTGCGGATTCCGCCCACGGCCGACAAGCTGCGCCGCATCTTCGGGCTGGCGCAGGTCACGCAGTCGCACGCGCTCAGCCTCTTCCATCTTTCGTCGCCGGACTTGCTATTGGGCATGGACGCCGATCCGGCGAAGAGCAATATCTTCGGAGTGGCGGAGACGAACCCCAAGCTTGCGCTGGACGGCATCCGCCTGCGCCAGTTCGGCCAGCGGATCATCGAGCGGCTGGGAGGCAAGCGCATTCATCCCGCATGGGTGGTCCCCGGGGGTGTGAGCGAGCCGCTCACCGAGGCCAACCGCGACGCCATCCTGTTCGCGCTCCCCGATGCCCTGGCCATCGCCGAGCGCACCCTGGAATGGTTCAAAAGCACGACGGAGCGGTTCCGGGAAGAGATCTCTGTATTCGGCAACTTTCCCACGCTGTTTATGGGCATCGTCAAGAAGGACAACGGGCTCACCTTCTACGACGGCAACCTGCGCGTGGTGGATGCGTCGGGCCATATCGTGGCACAACAGCTTGACCCCGCCCAGTACTCAGACTACATCGGAGAAAAGGTCGAGCCTTGGAGCTACCTCAAATCTGCGTACTACAAGCCTAAGGGATTCCCCGACGGCATCTACCGGGTCGGACCGCTGGCCCGCCTGAACGTCGCCGACCGCTGCGGCACGCCGCGCGCCGATCAGGAACTGGCGGAATTCCACGAGCTGCAACGCACCGCGGTTCTGAGCTCGTTCCACTATCATCACGCGCGGCTGATCGAGATCCTGTATTGCATCGAGCGGCTAGAGCAGTTGCTGAACGATCCGGAGATTCTCTCGAAACACGTGCGCGCCGTAGCGCGGCCGAACGCGCTCGAAGGAGTGGGCGCCGCGGAAGCGCCGCGCGGGACTTTATTTCATCACTACAAAATCGACGAGCAGGGTCTGATCCGCTGGGTGAACCTGATCATTGCTACCGGCCAGAATAATCTGGCCATGAACCGCAGCGTGCTGCAGGTGGCCAAACATTATGTGCACGGCAACCGCCTGACTCCGGGGATGCTCAACCGCGTGGAGGCGGTGATCCGGTGCTACGATCCGTGCCTGAGTTGTTCGACGCACGCGTTCGGCGAGATGGCGCTGCGGGTTCAGCTGCTCAGTCCTGGCGGGGAAGTGCTGGACGAAGTGGCGCGTCCCTGAGTCTTCCGTCGAAACCATGGCCCGCGTTCTCATCATCGCGTACGGGAATCCGCTGCGCTGCGACGACGGGCTTGCGTGGCGTGCCGCCGATGAACTGGAAGCGAAGTTCTCCGTCGCCGATGTCGAGATCCTGCGCACGCATCAACTCGCGCCCGAACTTGCCGAGACCGTAAGCCGCTGTGAGGTCGTGATTTTTGTGGACGCTGCCTCGGCCGAGGGAGGCAACGGCCAGCCTGGAGAAGTTCGCTGCTTGCCGATCTCCTTGCCCGAGGACAGATCTGGTTTCTCTCACCAACTTTCTCCAGGCGCGGTCGTTGCGCTGGCCCTTCGACTCTACGCCGCCAGCCCCCGCGCATTTTCGGTCACCTTGACCGGCGAGTGTTTTGATCACGGCGAGTTGCTCTCACCCCTGGTCGCAGCCGCTCTTCCGGCGCTGGTATCGCGGATTGCAGCGCTGGTTCAACCATCCCTGTTGCCCGAAGCGTTCCCTGCAGACTCCCACAAGCCTTAGAATCAGACGTAGCCGGCTTCGATCCCGGCCTGCGCTTTCGGTCCGTCTGATGTCCGTGTTATGACGGTTACGGCAAAACTGAATTGTGTTTTCACTGTGACTCCTGCAACTACTGCAAACACAGGGCATGCCCGTATTCATTGGCGATTCGGGATCTCCGTGAACGGGCCAGATAGCCAGGAAGACCCCCATATACCTTCCGAGCTACACAAAAGTTAAGCAAAATTCGCGACTCTTTCCGCTGTTCTGATCGCATTTTTTCCTTCGCTACTTCTTCCTTCCTGTCGCCACCTTTTTCATTTTTGTTCGATCAATGCCTCGCCTATGTTTTTCGCCCTGCCCTTAAACCCCGCGCTGGTAGCGGCGTTCGCGATTTTGCGACCGGACCACTTGACAGCCGTGCTTATATGGGAAGAAGAGGAGCCAGAAAAGAGTTGGTCGATGAAACAGAACCAATCCGAAAACTTGAACAGCGCCGCATCGGCAGCTGGGCACACTGCTCTGCCCGACGCGCTACCGGCACACAACTATCCACATGCACGCAGCGGCGCTACGGAGCCACGCGTCGATCCCCGCAAGAAACCGTACTGCATTAACGAACTGGTCATCTTGCATGGCCTCAGCCGCCGCACTGTCATCCGCCTCTACCAGAATGAGCCAGGTCGGCTGATGTACCCAGAACCAGGCACCCCCCAGAAAAGGAAGGGCCGCCGCTACAGGACGATCTTGGTTCCGCAACACGTCTATCAGCGCGTTAAGCGCCGCATGGAGAAACACGAGTGACCATTCCGAGTAAAGAGTGGATCATGCTCGCATCTCATCGCGCCGTCTGATCCACTCCTAAAACTTCAACACCCCAAGCGCACGCGAGTGCTGCGCCGCTTTCTGAGCCGATTCTGCTCTGGATCGGACATTAGTTGTTAGGGTCGAGCAACGCTGAGATCGGCCTGCACTTTGTGCAAGGAAACAGCGAGTTGCAGCTGTACTGAGTACTACTGGGGAGGACGTATGCGCTCACTTCAGGCTGGCACTGACTCGCCGGGTTGTGGTGCTGGCGCCGCCAATGCGTCATTCAGAGTGACGTTTATCGTGCGACGGTTTTTCGGGGCAAAGCTCCACCCCATCAACGAAATCGTGAACCTGAGTGAGCATTCGCAATAGCCGCTATTTCTGACGCTCCACCTGGTTGCGATCAAACCGTGGTTTCAATCCTCATGTCTCGTCTTCGTCATTGCGTCGAGTGCCCGAAATGCCGCACTCGATATTTGCCTAGTGTAGTGTCCCATAAATAGGTTGACAGCATTCGGGCGATTCGGATATGATTTCAGTCATGCCGAACACAGGTCTGGCGATCGAGTTGCCACTGGCGGAGCGCACGCAGCTGGAACAG
>Ga0181532_10001633_pt1 | contig 21546 bp, 22 predicted proteins | sample PEATcosm2014_Bin_33_FD_119768 | JGI IMG/M metagenome (GOLD analysis project Ga0181532, IMG submission 119768) | Peatland microbial communities from MTU Mesocosm Facility, Houghton, MI, USA - PEATcosm2014_Bin11_30_metaG | ecosystem: Environmental > Terrestrial > Soil > Wetlands > Peat | place... | reverse complement strand
TGAACCAGCCGTTGAAGGTGTAGCCGGACTGGGTGTCACCCGGAAGGGTGATCGAGGTCCCGTCGTTGCCGGTGATGTTGGCGACCGCTGCCCCGCCGTCGCTCGTGAAGGCAACGGTGTCGAGCGGGGTCGTCGCGCTCGCTGTCAGGCGAAGGTCGGTGATGAACGTCGAAGTATCGACGTTGGAGCCCTGCTCACTTGTGAACGTCAAGGTGTGCGTCCCTGCGGTCGTCGAAAAGGAAAAGGACGTGTCGACGAGGGTGCACGTCGTTGCCGTGTACGAGCCGAGCACCTGACCGTCGAGGCTCAGCTGGAACGTCGGAGTGTTGGACGAAATGTAACTTTCGCATCGTTCCGCGACGCTCATCGTCAAGGTGTATTCCGTGTTGGCCTGCCATCCGCTGATGACCTGGGAGGTCGTTCCTCCGCCGCCGTAGTAGTGCAGGATGCCAAGCTGAGGATTGCCCGGAAACGATGGATTCTGGAAGGTGAAGCCGCTGCCGTTGTTGGTGATTCCGTTTTCTCCTGTGAACGTCCAGGCGCTTCCGCTCGGATCGATCAGGTACGAGTCCGGAGAGAGGACCGGGTTCTCGAAGTTGCAGTCGTTGATGGAAGTACCCGCACTCACTGCACACGGGGTGTACTGGTCGGTCCACTGCGCGTAGAGCGTGGTGGTCGTGCCGTCGTTGTTCAAGGTGTAAGGCGAGGTGAGTGCCGTGCCACCCGTGGGGGCCGCGAACCAGCCGTCGAAGGTGTAGCCGACGTAGGCGGGAGCGGCGGGAAGCGTGATCGTCGAGCCGTCGGTGCCGGTGATGTTGGCGACCGCGGAGCCCCCTTCAGAGTTGAACGCAACGGTGTCGGTGACGGTCGCCGGCACCTCGGCGATAGCAAGGCCGAAGGGTCCGCTTCCGACGGTTATCGATGCCACCTCGGTGTTGCCAGCCGTTGAGATCGCGTTGACGGTGTCTCCGCCGGTGTCTGTGACGTAAAGCGTTGAACCGTCGGGCGTGACGGCGACACCGAAGTCGCTCGACGTGTTCGCCACCGTGACACTCGACGGGGTGTCCGTCGTCGTCGAGATAGCGCTGATTGAATTGCTTTCGCTGCCCACATAGAGCGTGGAGCCGTCAGGAGTCAGGGCAGCGAATCGGCTGATTTGCCCCACGTTGATCGTGCTCGTGACAGCATCCGTGGCTGTCGAGACAACGCTGACGGTGTTGTCGCCGAGGTCGGCGACGTAAAGCGTCGAACCGTCAGGCGAGACGGCGACGCCATAGGGGGCACCAAAGCCGGAGATCGAAGTAACGGTGTCGGTTGCCGTCGAAATCACACTGACCGAGTTGTCCTGGTAGTTCGTGACGTAGACGGTCGAGCCGTCAGGCGAGACGGCGACGCCAACGGGAAAGTTGCCGACCTCGATGGTCCCGGTGACGGTGTTGCTCGCCGTTGCGATCACGCTCACGGTGTCGCTGTTTTGACCGTCGGCGACATAGACGGTCGAGCCGTCAGGCGAGACGGCGATGCCCTCCGGAGTGCCGGGAACACTGATCGTTGCCACCACGCCGTTCGTTTCCGACGAGATGACGCTGACATTGCCGCCAGAACCGTCCGCGACGTAGACAAACTGACCATTTGGTGTCGCCGCGACACCAAGGGGCTCGCCTCCCACGGGGATTGTCGCGATCACGCTGTTCGTCGTTGTCGAGATAACGCTCACCGTGCCCGAGGCCTGATTGGCGACGTAGACCTCCGCTGATGATCCCGTTGCACCCGCGGTCTGCACTCCTGTCGTTAATGCGACGGCCGCGAGGGCGCCAGCTGAGATCGTGCTGGCGAGTACGGCGCCGAGCAGACGCGCCAGCCGAGTGTGCCTTAACGGCAATGCAGCGCTGCGAGTTGTTTGAGGAATGCGATTCTTCGATACGCGTTGCACGCTTGCGATTCTCCTTTGGAGCCGATCTTGCACACCTTCTACGAGACGCGAAAGTGCGACCGGATCGAGTCGAAGCAACGATTCCGGCCGCGCCTTAGACGCCGTGACCCTATTGGACTTGTGGGAACGCGTCAACAACGAGTGCACCTCGAAGTCAGAATTCATCGGCGATTCATCAAGGTGGAACCAATGTCCGGACCGCTTGCCACTCTGAGTCACCGCACAACACCACAGAGTGAACGAACGCGTTGTGCTCCGCACGACGTCACTTCCGCATCGGCGCGCAGATTCGTAGTTGCGATCCTCCACACTTCGCCTGCGCGTACCGCCGAACGCTGATAGAGACGGTAATGAATCATTGGACGAACTTCGTTGCCAACCACGAGCTCGGTGTCGCCATCGCCGATTACATCGAGCACTTCTACAACCCAACTCAACGGCACAGCTCGCTCGGCTATCTCACGCCAGACGAGTTCGAAGACTTACACTCGATCCAAACCGAGGCCACGACGCCATAAACAACAGTGGTCAAGTGAATGGGGCGTAGCCCAAGTGGAGCGGACGACGGGATTCGAACCCGCGACCCTCACCTTGGCAAGGTGATGGGAACAGTCCAGGTAGATCGCTATAAATCGTTTACGTGCGGTTGCGTCGGGCACATCGTCCATTCTGTCCATCTGATACGGGCCTGTCGTAGCGCGCGCTACCACGGTGCCGATCGCAGTCCTTGAGGAGGGTCTGTACAACTGATACACACTAACTGTACAATAAGGACATGGTGAAAATCGGAGTTAGCGAGGCAAGGGCTCGACTGCCAGAACTGCTCGATGTTGCTCAGGGCGAGCCGGTGATGCTCGAACGGCGCGGTGAACCGGCGGGGGTGATCGTGTCACCAGAACAATATGAGCGTCTGGTCAATGCCCTAGAAGAACAGGAAGACATCGCTGCCTTTGATGCCGCACTCGAAGAAGGCGCGCCAAACATTCCCTGGGATCAAGTCAAAGCCGATCTTGGCTGGTGAGCGGCCGCTACAAGATCGAGGTCACCAACGCCGCACTCAGACAATTACGGAAACTCCCGAAGTCCATTCAGCCACGCATCCGTGGCGCCATTGAACTGCTTGCAGAAGACCCTCGACCCCCGGCTTCTCGCCCACTGCAAGGCAGGGACGGTTATCGAGTGCGCGTTGGTGACTATCGGATCATCTACACAGTTAACGATGACGTTCTCACAATCGTCGTCGTAGCTCTCGGGCACCGAAGGGAAATTTACCGCCTCTAGTCGATTCGTGCGTCGATACACCGTCTTGGCGATAATCGTGCAGAATCGTTGAGTGGCTTGCATCGTGCTCTCGACTTTTCGGCAATGAATGTGGCCGGTAAGTGGCGGATAACGGAGATGGACCTCTGGGATCTCGATGCCATCGAACTGCTCGGTCCTGGTTTCATCAACTTCGATTCAGACAACACGGGTCACTTCCGATTCATCGCCGTCGACGGATGGATGGATTGCCGCGACGCCATTCGAGAAGGCAGCCGTGCCGTGGAGTTTTCATGGTCAGGAAATGACGAATGCGATCCTGCCAGTGGGAGGGGTTGGGCATCCGTGCAGAAGGACGGCTCCCTCATTGGGCACATCTACTTCCACCTGGGCGACGATTCAGGATTTCTGGCGGTTCCATTCGACGACAGGTAATCCAATTTGTCGACGCCGCCAGGATTGACACTGATGCTCATAAGCATCGGCCGAATCGATTCGTCGATCTGATGTGCGATGGGCAAACCATGGGCAACTACACGAAAACGGGGTCCCAGGGTCTCCCCGGAAATAGCTATCTACTAGGTACTTCGCGAGAGCGGACGACGGGATTCGAACCCGCGACCCTCACCTTGGCAAGGTGATGCTCTACCAGCTGAGCCACGTCCGCGTGTAGCGGAATTCTACCAATGCCCGTCTATTCCTCGCATCATCGCCCAATCCGACCGATAATTCATCGGAATCTGCGCAGATGCCCTGTCAAAGGGGCGGGCACTAGCGGCGGCCGCTGTGGCCAAAGCCACCTTCTCCGCGTGCGCTCGTCGGTAGCTCATCGACGAGGAGAAAGCGGGCCGTTGCAACCGGGACGATCACGATCTGCGCGATGCGATCGCCGCGGTGGACCGCATAAGGCTGAGTGGGATCAGTATTGATGAGCACTACTTTGATCTCGCCTCGATAGCCAGAATCGATCAGACCTGGCGCATTGAGACAGGTGACACCGTTTTCTAAGGCAAGTCCGCTCCGCGGCAGGACAAGTCCTGCATAGCCTTCTGGCAGGGCCAACGCGACGCCCGTAGCAACGAGCGCACGCCCACCCGAAGGCGCGAGGACAACGTCGTCTCGCGCGAACAGATCCGCTCCTGCATCGCCCGGACGGGCGTAGGTGGGTCCGGGGAGCTGCTCGTCAAGGCGAATGTTCGGGACATCGGTCACGGTCACGCGAAACCTATCTCTGATCATGCTCTTTCGCCGGGTGACGTTCCATGACCCCGGAGTACCATCGCATCGTGCTCGTTTGGATGGATCTTGAAATGACCGGTCTTGACCCAGACCGTCACGTTATCGTCGAAATAGCAACGCTTGTCACCGACGATGCCCTCAACATTGTCGCTGAAGGACCCGACCTCGTCGTCGGCGCGACCGAAGATGAGCTCAGCAGAATGGACGAAGTCGTGCAAAAAATGCACTCCGAGTCCGGATTGCTCGAACAGATCAAGGCATCGACGATAACGATCGAAGAGGCGGGAAAGGCCACGCTCGAATTCATTCGATCGCACATCGCGGATCCGAGTCGCGTGCCACTCTGTGGAAATTCAATCGGCGTAGATCGCAGATTCCTCCGCCACCAATTGCCTGAGGTTGAATCCTCTCTCCATTACCGGTCCATTGACGTGTCGACTGTGAAAGAACTATGCAAACGATGGGCTCCGTCAATTTATGGCAAGGCACCGAAGAAAGTAGGGTCACATCGTGCGCTCGGCGACATCCGCGAAAGTGTTGCCGAGCTCGCGTACTACCGGGACAACTTCATACAGTTGCCGATTGCACATGAGAAAGCACCGGACCTTTCGAGCAATGAAGCGTTCGACGCTCGGGAGGACACGTCCAACTCCTAGCTCACTGCTACGCCTACGACTTGTTACCACGCGCACGCCACCCAGGACGCAACCAAGCCCGCTTTGCCAAGTGATAAGTGACGATTATGTCCTTTTTCTGTGACGCGCTATTTCTTGAGTTGCGAACCAAGTGACAAGCGCCAATACCGCGAGCAAAGCGAGAGCAATGCCATAGGTGAGAGTGCTTGGCCAGTAGCTGAGGGTCACGAGTCGAGCGCCGGCCGGGATGCTCACCGCCATGAAGATCCGGTCGTAGGTGCGTATAGCAACTGGGTGACCGTCGACAGCGACGTGCCAACCAGGGCTGTCTGTCAGATGCAGGATCAGCGAAGCGGCGTGGCGAACACGAACGGAAATTGTGTAGGTCGCGTTGTCCGGATTTCCAACTGAGATAACCGCGGCCCCTTCGGATGTAGAGCGACCGTCAAAGACGAACTGTGCTGAATTAGGGACGGCGTAGAGAACCTGCCCGTTAGGCAGTGTCGCGACTCGACGCGTACCTGATGGCTCTTTGAGTCTTGGATATGCGAGAACGAACGAGGCACCGTAGCGTCGCGCGAGGCTTGCCGAATCGACGGCTGGAGCAAAGAGATTTCCTCCACTTGTTTGGTTTTGACCTGCGTTTGCAACAGGCCATGAACGAAAATAGGCGATCGGAATAGTCGGATCATGAAGCGCGAGCTCGTCGACTTGATATGCGACGTTTTCCTCCGGGTAGATTCCTTCGTCCAGCCAACGACGTACCCCACAGTCCGGGCCGAGCGGACTGGATTGCTTCGCTCTGCAGCTGACGTTATTAGCGTCAACAGCAACGAGCTTCGTGCCGACAATGCTCTGCAACTGCGCAACGGAGCTCGTTTCTGGGTAGGCGACGTGCGCGTAGCTGTTGATCCCCACTCCGGCAAAGAGCAGGAACGAGCTTTCGAGCACGAGTAATGCGAGTGCTGCGATGCGACCGCATCGAAGCGTGCTCACTTCGCGGGGACGGCGCGTGAACACCATCGCCACAACGACCAGAACGACCACGACGGCAATCGACACCGAGGGCCACATGAGGCTCGACCGTCGCAGCGTCGCGAGGGTGGCAACGCTCGGTATCGAGGAGGAACGCCGCGATCGCAAGAGGTCCGAAGGCGGAACACGCGCCGCGCCGACTTGAAGCCAGAGCACACCGAGGACCAATGAGACCAACACCGAGGGACAAAGGACGGCCAGCTGGACCCTTCGCTCTTGCCAGCGAACAACGATGGCCTCGAGACCAATCGCGCCAAGGACCGCTACCGCGAACTCAAGTATTGGCTGCATCCGTTCGGGTGCAACATCTCCGAGCCCGACGTCGGTGAGCAGATGCTGAATGGGAGCACCACTTCCAAGCTGGTAGACGACGAGGAAGCTCACGACTCCCGCGGCCGTGATGGCGCCAACGACCGGTCGACGCCAACAAAGAACGACGGCGGCGCTTGCACAAACGACGGCGACGACGCCGATGTATGCGACTGTTTCGTTGTAGTTGCCCGGACCGAACCAGTAGCTTCCCTTGATCGGCAGTCCGTAATAGCCTTGCGCGACGACGAGCACCGCAGCATGGATGGGAAGTCCGATCGCGGCATGCTCGTTTTGTCTCACCGAATTTTGAAGAACCGGAATTCCCGCCAGCCACAAGGGCGCCGAAAGTCCTGCGCCTGCTCCAAGTCCCGCGGCGATTCGCCCGACGCCATTCATCGAGATTCGACCTCGGCGCACGAGTATCCCGATTCCGGTGCCGAGAAGCAAAACGGCAAATCCAATTCCCAAGAGCAGGACTCCTTCAGGGAATCCCGAATAGACCGTGAACGCCGAGACGGCGGCCAACAAGACGACTTCACGAATGTGGCCGCGCGAGCGATAAGCGAGAACACTCGCAGCCGCGATCCAGCCGAACCATACGAAGGGCCCGCTGACTGACCACCCGATCCACCCCGACACGTTCCCGGCGAGCATGAACACGGTTCCGCCGAATGCGCCAGTGAGCGGTCTGCAGCCGAGCAAGCGACAAAACAAGTACGCACCGGTACCGGCGATGAGAAGTTTGAACGCAACGCTCATGATGAAACTGAGCGAGAGCGGCATGGCATAACCGATAATGGTCGGAAGGGCAAAAACCGCGGATTCCCAATTCAGCAGTTGTGGCAACCCGGTGCCCGAGTAGCTGTTCCAAAGCGGAAGCTGGCCCGCATGTACGAGTCGCCAGTCAAGGGTGTTCCAAGGGATGCTCTGGCTGATGATGTCGCCGATGTTGGCGTTGTGGACCGCTCCGGTTGTAGTGGACCTCGTCAGGAGTGAAACTGCGCGTCCAAGATCAGCGGGGCCAAAGGTGCCACCGTCTTTTAGCGCGGGTGAGAGATAAAGAAATACGAAGAGCGCAATCCACAAAATTGCGAGGAAATCGGGAAGACATCGCCACGTTCGCCATGGACGGCGAATGAACCACTGCGCAATCGACGCGCGGATCCGACCGAACGTGCTCGCGCCAGTGGCGTACTTGCTCATCGCGCGCTCGCGATCAAGTACTGGCGCCAAGCTACGGCGACCTCGGTTCTTGAGCGATGAGAACTCATGCAGACATGCGCGGCCATCGGCCCCCGCGTTTGTTCTGGCACTGCGACGTCACGCGAATGAAGACGTCGGATCATGCGGCCAATCAAGTGCCCGGGATCATAGGCAACATCGGCGCGAATTGCTCGAGAACTCGTTGAATTCTCCGTCTTGTGGCACTCACCAATGTCGTGTTTGGCACGAGCAGATTGCTGAGGAAAGCGAGCAGAACCGGGACAGGAACACGCGGAGACCGCACTTCGCGCCTGGCGCGCCCCGACTGCGGTCAACGTCTGCGGGTCTGTCAAATGTATTTGACACCTGCGAGTTGTCAGTGTAAATTGACAACATGGATATCGAAGATGGCGCGACTGAAACCGCCATGCGCGATCCCTCTGCGGGGCTTCGCGCCGCGCTCGCGCTCCACCGATTGGCAGAGCGCACAGAGGCACATCAAGTCGCAACAGCGCGTAACAAGGGCTGGTCTTGGCAACAGATCGGTGACGCACTCGGCGTTACGCGCCAATCCGTTCACGTGAAGTACGGGAAGACCCTCCGGTGAACCGAGCCTCGAAGGAAGGCGACTTCTACCACCCTTGGTCGACCTACATCTTCGCCCGCGAGGAAGCACGACGTCGCGGTGATCGTCGGGTAGGGACTGAGCATCTCGTGCTCGGGCTGCTGCACGATGAGGTGATCGAAGCGGCTCTCGGGGTCAGCCTCCAGTCGGCCCGCGACGCGCTCGATGCGCTCGATTCAGAGGCTCTTCGAGCGATCGGCTTCGATACGGACATAGATGCTCCGCCCTTGCCGATGCGAGGTGCACCGGCGAGGCCAACGATCAACGCAGTGCTGAAAGATCGTCTTCCCATGACGCCCGCGGCCAAAAAAGCGTTACAGGATTCCGGCAAGCCGATGCGCCGTGGCCGACACATCTCTCCTCAAGAAGTCCTCCTCCGGCTGCTCGAACAGGAGCCGCCGGATCCTGGCGCGGTGTTGTTCGCGGCTGTCGGCATCGACGTCAAGAAAGCGCGCGGGCGCCTCGTCGTTCCACCATCTGCGACGTGGGCCTCTGCGCGCGGAAAACCAATGCCCGACGGAGCGCCGCGCACATCGACAAGAAGCGGATCGTGACGGAGCCGCTTTGACCGATGCTTACGTGCACTTCGGGCTTGACACAGTTGTGAGCACTCACTAACTTTCTAGCCATGCGTAGCACGCCGACCTCCCGAAGCGGCCTCCGGATGTCCGCTGACGAACGGCGCCACGAGATACTGCAGGCCGCGGTCGCCGAGTTCGCGCACGCCGGGTACGCGGGCACCTCGACCGAGCAGATCGCACGGTGCGCCGGCGTCTCCCAGCCCTACCTCTTCCGCCTCTTCGGCACGAAAAGGGCACTGTTCTTAGAGGCGATCAACCTCGGCTTCGACCGTCTCGAGGAGCACTTCGCCGCTGCTGCGAAGGGCCTTGAGGGCAAAGAAGCGCTCGAGGCGATGGGAATGTCATATCTCGACTACCTCGGAAACACCGACCTTCTCCTCCTCCAGCTCCATTCCTATGCTGCCGCGGGAGACCCCGAAATCCGGGTAGAGGTCGCACGGCGTTATGACGGCCTCGTGGCCTTTGTTGCAGACCGAACGGGGATCACCGGCACAGAGCTCGGCCAGTTCTTCGCAGCCGGGATGCTCCTCAACGTCGCAGCCGCGCTCGGAATCGAGCGCTTCGAAGACCTCTGCGCCGAGATGGCGAAGGATCACTAGGGAAAAGTGGGCCTGTCGTGTTTGCGCGTCCGTCAAATATAGTGATTGCTCACTAAGAACAACACAACACCGGACAGGTCGCGCGACCGGACCGACGAACAAGGAGAGGCAGATGATGGAACTTCGGGAACATGACACAGAGACGAAGACCTTTGTCGGCGTCGTCGCGATCACCGGTGCGGCACAGTTCATGGCGGGTCTCGACAACCTCGTCGTCACGACCGCGCTCCCGGTCATCCGCTTGCGGCTCCATGCCGGGCTCGCCGGGCTCGAATGGACGGTGAACGCCTACACGCTCTCCTTTGCCGTCCTGCTCCTTGCCGGAGCGGCGCTTGGTGACCGTGTGGGGCGCAGGCGGATGTTCGTCGCCGGCATCGCGCTTTTTACCGCGGCGTCGGCTGCGTCCGCGCTCGCACCGAACGTCGACGCGCTCATCGCGGCACGCGCCATGCAAGGAGCCGGCGGTGCGCTCATCGTGCCGCTGTCGCTCACGCTGTTGTCAGCTTCGGTCCCGCCCAATCGTCGCAATCTCGCGCTCGGGATCTGGGGCGCGATCGGTGGCCTCGCCATCGCGATCGGACCGCTCGTCGGTGGTGCAGTCGTCGAGGGCGTCTCGTGGCAGTGGATCTTCTGGCTGAACGTCCCGATTGGCCTCGTGCTCCTACCGTTCGCGCGCTTCGGACTTCATGAGTCACACGGCGAACACCGGCAGTTCGATGTCATCGGCACCGCACTCGCGAGCGCCGGGCTCTTTGGAATCGTCTTCGGGCTCGTGCGCGGCGGGAGCGTCGGATGGGGATCGACCGAGGTGATGTCGTCCCTCCTCATCGGCGCCGCTCTCGTTCTCGCGTTCATTTTCTACGAGCGCTCGAGCGAAGCACCGATGCTTCCCATCGAGCTCTTCAAGAGCCGCCAGTTCTCGCTCGTCAACGTCATTGCGATGTTCATGAGCTTCGGGATGTTCGGCTCGATCTTCCTGCTCGCCCAGTTCCTCCAGACGGTGCAGCACTACTCGCCGCTTTCGGCTGGGCTGCGCACGCTCCCGTGGACGGGGATGCCCATCCTCATCGCGCCGCTTGCGGGCGTGCTCGTCGGGCGATTCGGAGCGCGACTGCTCGTCGGTATCGGGCTCGGCCTGCAGGCCCTCGGTCTCGGGTGGTTCGCGTTCGTGCTCACCCCGACGACTCCCTACATCGATGCCGTGCCGGCGTTCGTCATCGCTGGGATCGGGATGTCGCTGTTCTTTGTGCCGGTGGCCTCGATCGTGCTCGCTTCGGTGCCAAAGAACCGTGAGGGCATCGCGTCGGGAACGAACAACGCCGTGCGCGAACTCGGTGGCGTGCTCGGCGTATCGGTGCTCGGCGCGCTGTTCGCGAGCTTCGGTGGCTATGCGAGCGGGACGGTCTTCGTCAACGGGCTCATCCCCGCGGTGTCGGTCGGCGCCGGCGTCGTCGCGCTCGGGGCGCTGCTCACGATGCTGCTCCCACGCGGATCTGGACAAGTCACCCCCGAAACGATGACAACAGAGGCCCTCAGGTGGGAAGAGCCGCTCGACGCGCCTATGTTTCGCCCGGTCTACGACGCCTCGGAATCGCGCTTATGAGGAGTAGCCGTCGGCGAATCCACCTGGAAATCTGGCAGCCACGCAAGCCACCTTGGTAGGTACCAGCTCTTCTCGTCGAGCAACGTCAACACGCTCGGCAAGATGACCATGCGGATGAGCGTGGCGTCGAGGAGTAGCGCCACGGCCACACCAAAGCCCATCTCTTGGAACATGACGAGCTGTCCGCGGGCAAAACCCGCGAAGACCGCCACGATGATGAGCGCAGCACCGGTGATGATCCTTGCTGTGGACGCGACGCCGTTCACTGCCGCCTCGCGGGTAGACCCGCACTCGTCGTATCGCTCTTTGATCCGGCTCATCATGAAGACGTGGTAGTCCATCGACAGCGCGAAGAGCACCGCGAACAAAAAGAGCGGAACCCAGGCGTCGATCGCGCTCACGTGCTCGAAGCCGAGGACGCCTGCGCCTATCCCGTGGAGGAAAACGAGGGTCAACAAGCCGTATGCGGTACCAACCGACAGCAAGTTGAGCAGGATCGAGACGGCCGCAATGACAAGTGACCTAAACGCCACCATGATCAGGATGAAGCTGAGCCCGAGCACGAACGCCAACACGTAGGGCGTCGGCGTCGAGACCGCGGAGAAGTAGTCGGCGGTTTCCGCCGTCATCCCGCCCACGTAGACCTTGGTGCCCGAACCGGCGAACGCCGAGGGAATGAGCTGCTCGCGCAGATCACGCACCGCCACGACGTCCGCGGTGGACACGTCATCGCCTTGGATCGGGACGGTCAAGGCGAGGGCCGTTCCATTCGGAGAAGCGTTGATCACTCCAGGTCCGAACTTACGATCGCTCGCGAGCACCGCCTCGAGCTTGGCGAGATCCTCTCGATCGCGCGTCGTCCCGCCGGCAACCGCGATCTCGACGGGATAGAGGTTCGCTTTCGGAAAGTAGCGTTCGAGCGCGAGATAACCCTGTTTGGAGGGAAGGCTCTCGGGGAGTGAGGACACGCCGCTCTGGCCGATGTGAAGTCCCAACACCGGTGCGGCTGCAAGGACCATGACGCCTCCCACGAGAGCGAGGCTCAGCGCTGGGCGCCGCAGCACCCGTCCGATGAAGGCTCTCCATATGCGGGCTTCCGCGGCGGCCGAACTCCCGAGGTTCCTCCCGACGAATGGCAGGGGTAGCGAGTTCACGCGATCGCCGAGGAGGCTGAGCATCGCCGGGAGCAACGTGAGCGCCGCGGCGACGGACACGATGCCGACGATGATCGCGCCCGCGGCGAGGCTTCGAAGCACGTTCGTCCGCACAATGAGCAATCCGAGAAGCGCCACGACGAATGTACTTCCGCTGAAGAGCACGGCGCGACTTGCAGTCGCTCCCGCCCTTTGGATCGCGGCCTCTCTTCCAAGACCACTCGCGCGCTCTTCTCGAAACCTTGACATCACGAACAACGAGTAGTCGATCCCGAGCGCGAGGCCCATCCCGGTCATCATGTTCACGACGAAGACCGAAAGGGTGAATTCCCGAGAGACGATCGCCGCGATGCCCAAGCCGACGGCGATCGAAAGCAGTGCCATGAGCACCGGTATCAAGCCGGCGACGACCGCACCGAACACAAGAAGGAGAACCACGAGGGCGACCGGCAGGCCGAACTCCAGTTCTCCGCGCCGTAGGTCGCTCGACGACAAGGCGATGAAGTCATCATCGGCGGTGTGTTCGCCGGTGATCGCCGCGGAGATCCCACCTGCACCGGTCACCGCCTGGACAGCTCGCACGACCGGCTTGATGTCCGCATCGCTCGCCGCGCGCAACTCGATCAAGGCGGCATGCCCGTTAGCGGAAACGAGCGGGCTTTGGGCACCTAGATCCGCCACGACGTTCGACACGCCGGGGTTCGTCCTCGCTTCGTCGATCAGCCGGCCCACGAAATCCCGGAACTTGGCGTCTTTCACCGTCGAATGCGTGGAGCTGACCACGATCACATCGGACGCGCTCTTGTTGGTGGCGGCGCCCATCACCTCGTTGTAGAGAGCCTCGGCTTGTGTGGACTGCGTCGATCCGATGACAGAGCCCGTGCTCGTCAGGCCCCTGAGCGACGTGACGGCGAGCACGAGAGCCACCACGACCAACATCACCCAGACAGCGAGCGCGCGGCGCGGCCGGCGTGCGCTCGTTGCGGCGAGCCGTTCCGTGAATCCGACCGAAGGAGCCGCGTTAACTTCCCGGCCGTTGCGACTGGCCGATGTCGATGACTCGATGGAGGTCATAACAAGTACTCGGTCAAAGGCGCGAGCTCGCGCGACGTCTCTTGTGAGAAGCCACAAGAGGCATCGACCGGGGCGATCAGCCCGGGTGCCCTTGATGACGTGTGTCGTCGCCCGACCATCCATGTGCGGCCGTAGCGAGCGCAACCCGACAGTCGGTGCACGTGAGCTGAACCCTCAAGTCTCATTCGCCATGTCGCACAAATCGCGTGCGTGCGATTTTCGTTGTTGCGCGACCAACTTCTTCTTGCGAGCCGAAAAGGAGGACCACTTCCCCGGAGCGGCTCGACACGCGTCGAGCATACCTGGCTCACTTGACGCTTCTCGATCCGCGTCAATGCTCGCCTCATCGCGCTCTCCCCGCGGGCTCGCGCTCGGGTTGGACGGCTGGCTCTCTCGACTTGTCCATCTCCTTCAAGAGAGGTCCCGACATCCGAAGCTACCCGTCGGTGCGGCAAGGCTTTCCGTTCGGGATCATTCGCTTCGCAAGACGATGAACGCACAGGGCACTTCGTCTTGGCGGAGGAGTTGTGACCCGCACTTTTCAAACGCGACGGATACTCCGAGGCCCCAGGCATCGACGAGAGGCACGACAAGGCGTCCACCGTCCGCGAGTTGGTCCCGCCAAGCCTCGGCAATCTCATGGGCACCTCCCGTGACGATGATGCGGTCGTATGGCGCTCGCGGCGCGTACCCGAGTCTGCCGTCTCCGATCACCACCTCGACACGTCCATGTCCGGACCGATCGAGGTTTTCTCGCGCCGCTTCTGCAAGGTCGCCGTCGATCTCCACGCTGACCACAGACCCGGATGCGCCGACGAGTTCCAAAAGAAGCGCAGCGTCGTATCCAGTCCCCGTCCCGACCTCAAGGACGCGAGCTCCCTCCTCGACGCACAATTGACCGAGCATCTCGGCGACCATCGTGGGCTGTGACGCACTGCTCAAGGGCACCCCATGGTCGTCGTCTTTGACGACCACCGCGCGGTCCTCGTACGCGATGCGTGTCCTTACATGAGGCAAGAACACATGCCGGGGAACCTCGAGAAAAGCCCTCTCCAATCGGTCACTGCTGATCGCCCGTGATGCCTTGAGCCTCGCGACGAGATACTCAAGGGCTTGTTCGGTGTCCTTCATGTGCAGTGATTCGTCCCTTCGCTTGAAGGAGCGCGCGGCTCGCATTTTGTTCAACCCATGGACGCGTGAAGATGCCTCACGACGTCGCGCAGTGGGCGCTGAGGGACTCGAACCCCCGACCTGCTCGTTGTAAGCGAGCTGCTCTAGCCATCTGAGCTAAGCGCCCGAGATGCGATCGCGTGGACGCGCCGCGTTGTGCTCCTCGGTCTCTGGCAGATGCGCCGACACGTGCGCCTTGGCCCATTTTCGCGCCAAATGAGGCGTCGGCAGGCGGGATCGCACGATTTCCCTCTCGAGAGGGAAAGAGTCGAGCTCTCGGTTCTTCTTGTGACCAATGCTCGCGCGCTATTCTTCCGCCGAACCCGGTGGTCCGAAGGCCGTGATATTCACGTTGGGACAACACGGTTGCAGCGAGTCGGGTATGGACACCGATGCTGTGTTGTCCGGCGGCGTGATTTCGACCGATGCTGCGTCTGAACAGCCCGCGCCGTTGACCGGGACGTCGGCGATCGATAGCCGAAATTGTGCTGTTCCCTTCGGCGCCAACGTCACGACCGTCGGAGCTGGACCGATCTGTTGTGCGGTGATAGGCAGTCGGGTCCCTGCGCCGGCCCCGCCCGCCCCCGACGTCCCGAAGAAGGCGACCTCTGGATAGCCAAGAAGCGAACACGTCGAAGGGCCCTCATTGGTTGCCGTGAACGCGTAGGAAGATGTTCCAGCTTCGGCCCCCGCGGACGCCGTCGAAAACTGCAGGGCAGCGGTTGAACACGTCGGTGCTCGGGCAGATGTCGTGGTCGGCGCCTTCGGTGAGCTCGAGCTCGAGACGGCAACGGATGTCGCGGTCGCCCGAGACGAAACCGATGGCGAAGAGCAGGCGCCTACTCCAACGCCTAGGACCGCCACGGCAAGCACGAACACACCCCAATGCCTCGCGGTCCTAGTCGGTTTCCCCAACATCACACGAACCCTAGATCGGAGCTCGCTAGGGGAACAGCCCGCGCAGGCGCGTTGCTTCAGCAACGCGCTCTAGCCCCAAGGCGATGGTCGCTCGACGTAAGGACACGCCCAAGGTCTGAGAGCGATCCCAGGTAGCAGCGAACGCTCGCTCCATCGTCTCTTTGAGTCGACGGTCGACGAGACCGGCGTCCCAGGCATAACCCTGTTTATCCTGCGCCCATTCGAAATACGAGGTGATCACGCCCCCCGCGTTCGCAAGGACGTCGGGCACGACCACGATGCCGCGGCGTTCAAGCACCGGATCGGCATCATTCGTCGTCGGTCCGTTCGCGGCTTCGACGATGACCTTGGCACCAAGGTGCGATGCCACGTCCTCGGTGATGACGCCATCGAGTGCCGCTGGGACGAGGACTTCGGATTCGAGTGCGAAGATCTCTTCTCGTCCGATGGGATCTGCCTCGAGGAACCCCGAGACGACTCCGTTCGACGCGACGTGCGCCGAAAGCGCTCTTGGATCTATCCCCGATTCCCTGTACACAGCTCCAGAGACATCAGATACCGCAATGACACGCATCCCGATCGACGCCAAGAGGCCGACAAGCGGTGCGCCCACCTTTCCGTAGCCCTGGACGACGGCGCGCGCACCGTGAAGCCCAAGGCCAAGGCGCTCAAAGATCTGCTGCACGCAAAGCGTGACGCCCGTCGAAGTCGCTCCGACGTGTCCTTGGGTTCCACCGATTGCAATCGGCTTTCCGGTGACGACTCCGGGAGTCGGTTGTCCGCGAAGCATGGAAATCGTGTCCATGATCCAAGACATCACGCGCGCGTCGGTATTGACGTCGGGCGCGGGAACATCGCGATCGGGACCGAGCATCGAAGAGACATCGAAGGTGTACCGCCTCGTGAGCCGCTCTAGCTCGGATTCCGACAAGAGCTTGGGGTCGACCACGACGCCACCTTTTGCACCTCCGAAAGGAATGTCGACTACAGAGCACTTGATTGTCATGTCTGCAGCGAGCGCCATGACTTCGCGGACATCAACGTCGAGATGGAACCGAATCCCGCCTTTTCCCGGGCCCCGGGCCGTGTTGTGGTGCACTCTCCAGCCCTTGAAGAGCACAATGCGGTCATCGTCCAACCGAATTGGAATCGCGACTTCCAAGATGCGCTCGGGGACGGTGATCATCGCCATGACCCCGTCGTCGATCCCTGCGAGCAACGCGCCGTCGCGCATGCGCTCAAGGATCGCTTCCCATGGGTCAAAAGGCAGCGCCCCACGTTCATGAGGACTGCTCGGCACGGACTTGTCCGATGCGGGATTCCTGTCGGTTCCTCTCGCCACGTTCAGTCAGACCACCTTTCGGCACCGATGCCAGTCAAGGCGCGACGCGCGGTAGAGAGCTCTTCTGGATACCCGTCCGCCGCGATGAGAGGCGAGTGCGAAAGGACATATAGCGCGACGAACATGACAACCAGCGACGTTGCCTCGAAATACCCACGCATGCCAGAGGCTTGTACCCGATCGCCGAACAGCCAGGTTCCCATGATGATGCTGGCCAACGGATTGACGATGAGCAATGCAGACTGGGACGCCGCGATAGGACCGGCACGCAAGGCGTTCTGGCAAATCACGAAGCCGACAAGACCAGTGACGGCGACCCCGTACGCCTCAAAGTGAGTGAAAACGTACGCGAGCCCCTGGGACCATTGGTCTGCCGTCGTCTTGATCAGCGCCGCGGTGAGAGCAAAGGCGACGCCAGCGCCGATACCGAGACACGCCGCGCGCCACGACCGCGATCCGCGCCGCGCGGCGGCCCACGTCAAAGCCGTCCCGACAAGGCACGCACCGACCAACAAGAACCACTCATCTTTCGTCGGCCGTTCCGTACCGCCGCGCGAAGAACTCAACGCAAGGAACACGCCGAGCCCGGCCGCGGTACCGAAGGCACCTAGCCATTCTCGCCATCCGAAGCCGTGGTGGAACCACGTCCCGAGGATGACGACCAAAAAGACGATTTCAGTGACCATGATGGGCTGCACGATCGAAAGGTCGCCGAGCGCGAGCGCCGTGGCCTGGAGGAGAAAACTCGCCGTCGTGAGCGCAAGTCCCGCAAACCAGATCGGGCGACGAAGGACGCTCACCATGAGCGAATGGAGCGAGGCGCTTATGGGCGTTGCCTCTTCGACCCCAATCCGTTGGAACACCGTCGCGAGGGCATTCGCGCCAGCGGCGAGCAGCGCGAACACGATGGCCATCTGACCTTTTTAGTCCAGACGACATCTCGGTGCCGCCATCGGTCGTTACGCGTCTCCTCTGGAGGCGAGCGCCGCGACGGACCAGCTCTTGCGGTGGATTGACGTCAATCCGAAGTCCATCACGGCCTGACGATGCTCGACCGAGGCGTAACCCTTGTTCCGTTCGAAGCCATAGGGCGGATAGGTGGCTGCGAGCGCAACCATGAGCCGATCGCGGGTCACCTTTGCAAGGATTGACGCAGCGGCAACAACAAGGGAACGCTGGTCGCCGCGCACGAGCGTGATCGCTTCTCGGCGCTTCGTGAAATCCCGAGGACCGTCGACAATGATCGCGTCGGGCGAGATGCGCAGTCCATCGAGTGCCCTTCTTGCCGCGATTTCTTGTGCCGCGGTCATCCCCAAGGTGTCACATTCATCGGAGCTCGCGAATCCGATTGCATACGCAGTGACGTTCTGCGCGAGTGGAGAATACAGTCGCATGCGCGCGAGCGCCGTCAGCTGCTTCGAATCGCGCACCCCGGCAGGCATGGACGCGAGCAGCGCTTTGGTCAGGACAACGACACCGACGGCTAGCGGACCCGCCCAGGCACCTCGTCCGACTTCGTCGATCCCGGCAATGGTTTCATTGCCCGCATCAAACAACGCGCGTTCATAGGATCCGTCGGGACAAGGGCATTTCGTCATGGGGGAATGGGAGCCTCGACGCGAGCGATCTCGCCCGCAGACGAAGGATCGCGCGCCGTCGTCAAGAAGGCCTCGAGGATGTCTGTCGCCACACCTCTTGACACGACGGAAAGCCCGAGCGCAAGGACATTTGCGTCGTTCCAGCGCCTCGCGCCGACCGCAGTCGCAACGTCGGTGCACAGCGCAGCTCGGATTCCTTGGACCTTGTTCGCCGCGATCGACACGCCAGTCCCCGTAGTACAGCAAACGACGCCCCAATTGACTTCTTTGGCACGTACGGCCTCGCCGACGAGCCGACCGACCTCGGGCCAATCGCGTCCAAGAGCGATGCGCACGACGGTGTCGCCGCGTTCTTCTAGGTGCGCCACGATCGCATCGATGGTTGGCGTCTGCTCATCACTGCCTAGACCGACGAGCACAGCGCCGAGACTAGTTGGGCACGAGTCCGTGCATCTCGGATTTCGCGGCCCTGCCCATGAGCCACGGGATGGTTTGCGCAGGTGCACGATCCCCATAGCAAACAGCGACTACTTGTTCAGATACCGGAACTTCGACCCCGACGCGATTCGCGAGAGCAACAATGGGCCGACAGCTCTTCACGCCTTCGGCGACCATGCGCGTTCCACCGAGCGCGTCGGCGAGGCTTGTCCCTCGACCGAGGGCAACGCCAAGAGCAAAATTCCTGCTTCGCGTACTCGTGCAGGTCGCGACGAGATCTCCGACTCCTGCAAGACCTGCAAAGGTGAGCGGCTCTCCACCGAGTGCCACGCCAAGACGCGTGATCTCGGCCAGCGAGCGGGTGATGAGCGCCGCCCTCGTGTTATCACCAAGTCCGAGCCCTATCGCCATGCCACTCGCAATGGCCATGACGTTCTTCACGGCGCCCGCAATTTCACACCCGATGACGTCCGGGTTTGTGTAGATGCGAAGTGTCTCGGACGAAAAGAGCTCTTGCAGGTCGCGACCGATTTCCCCATCGGTCATGGCAATGACCGACGCGGTGGGCATGCCGTCTAAGACCTCCGAAGCGAGGTTCGGCCCGGTGAGCACGCCTAGGGGGCGCCCCGGCCAGCATTCTCGGACGACTTCTGTCATGCGATAGAGCGTGTTCTCTTCGAGCCCTTTGGACAGGCTCAACACGGGCACGCCCTCTGCGATCATGTGCGCGCTCGCTTGGAGGACGGCGCGTACACCGTGGCTCGGCACCGCGAGTACGACGAGGGACGCCCCGTCTAGCGCCTCAGCGAGAGAGGACGTCGCGTGGAGCTCGTCGGGAAGGCGATATGTCCCGAGATAGGCGGTGTTCGTGTGATCGGCGCTCAGCTCATCAGCGACACTGGCCGAACGCGCCCACAGGATCGTCGGGGTCCGCATCGAAAGAAGCGATGCGACGGTCGTCCCCCAAGACCCTGCCCCAAGGACGGAGATCTTGGTCATGGCGTCCGCGTTGCAAGCGCCAGCGAGAAACCCTCGGCACCCATGGCCCGCCACGCTATCTGGCATCTTGTGCTTGAAGAGCCGCACCTGCGCTCGCTTCTGAACCGACCGGATCTGGCGGGGACATGGAAGGGCCCACCTTGTCAGACGAACAGGTCGCGCGCCGTCCATAAACTTCGACGAGTGCGCGCCCTCATCGTTCCGATCAAGTCCTTCGTGCGCGCAAAGGTGCGCCTGAGCAGCGTCCTTAGCAATAGCGTTCGCGAACAGTTCGCGCGGAATATGGCAGCGAACGTCATAGCAGCCCATGACGAAATGCCCGTCTATGTCGTTTGCGACGACGGCGTTGTGGCTGATTTTGCGATTGCTGCGGGTGCTTTCGTCCTGTGGACCCCACGGTTTGGCTTGTCTGGAGCAGTGAACGCCGCGATCGAACACCTCGGGCGTCGCGGGATCACCCTCGCCGTTGTCGCACACGCGGACCTGCCCTTCGCGCATTCCCTCGGTACCTTCGGCGAGGAGGAGGAGATCACTCTCGCGCCGGACCGTCACCGCGACGGGACGAACGTCGCCGCAGTTCCTACGAACCTCGGGTTTCGCTTCTCCTATGGACCACGTTCCTTCGACCGCCACAGACACGAAGCCGAGCGGTTCGCGCTATCGCCCCGCATCATCGACGACTGGCGCCTTGCGACCGACATCGACGTACCTGATGACCTTGGTCTCATGTTCGACTTCATCGCCGAAGGTCTCGACGAGGTGCGCTTCGAGCTTCCCACGAGAAGAGACGCGGCATCGCCGACCACACTTGTACGCAACGACGGAGAACCGAGGCAACCATGACGGTCAATCTCTTGACGCCCACGCGGGCACTCGCGATCGGCGCCCACCCAGACGACATTGAATTCGGCTGCGGCGGAACGCTTGCGAAATGGGCTCGACAGGGCTGCGAGATCTTCCACCTCGTATGCACCGACGGATCCAAGGGCACATGGAACCCCTCCCAAGATCCTTCAGAACTCGTCGCTTTGCGGAAGGAAGAACAGCGCGCTGCGGCGCGAGTCCTTGGGGGCCGCGGAGACGTTGTGTTTCTCGGACTTCCCGACGGCGAGCTCCAAAGTGGTATCGCCGAGCGCGAGGAGACCGCACGATGGATCCGGCACTTCCAACCCGACGTCGTGCTCGGACACGACCCATGGCGGCGTTATCGCTTGCATCCCGACCACCGTCACGCGGGCTTCCTCGTCACCGATGGCATCGTCGCCGCTCGCGATCCACTCTTTCTCACAGAAATCGGCCTTGCTCACCATCGTCCGAAAACGCTCCTCTTATGGGAGGCCGACGAAGTCGATCACGTCGAAGACGTGACGATGACCTTCGACGTCAAGGTCGCTGCCCTCCTCGAGCACAAGAGCCAGCTCGAATCGACGATGCATATCCCGCCGTCCGCGCACGAAAGCCTCGAGGATTCAGGACATCTCGAAGCGTTCGTGAGGCGCCTTCGCGAGAAGATGGCGAAGACCGGAGCGCCACACGGCTTCGCCGCGGCAGAGGGGTTCAAGCTCGTCGGAGACTTGTAGGCGAAATGCAATCACCCCCGGCCAAAGAACTGGCCGGGGGTGATTGAAATCGCGATCGCTGCCCTTTGAGCAGCGAGTGTGCGCCGTCCTACGGAGTACGGGCGACGGCCTTCTTGACAGCTGCTTTCTTGGCCGGGCGCTTGCGCGCGACGGTCTTCTTCGCAGCTGTCTTCTTGGCCGGGCGCTTGCGCGCGACGGTCTTCTTCGCAGCTGTCTTCTTGGCCGGGCGCTTGCGCGCGACGGTCTTC
>Ga0181532_10001632_pt1 | contig 21551 bp, 5 predicted proteins | sample PEATcosm2014_Bin_33_FD_119768 | JGI IMG/M metagenome (GOLD analysis project Ga0181532, IMG submission 119768) | Peatland microbial communities from MTU Mesocosm Facility, Houghton, MI, USA - PEATcosm2014_Bin11_30_metaG | ecosystem: Environmental > Terrestrial > Soil > Wetlands > Peat | place... | reverse complement strand
TCTCCGAGTCGTAGGTGAAGGTCTTGCCGCCGGTGGTGAGCGTGTTGCCGTTGGCGTCGTAGGTCTCTGGCGAGAGCCAGTCGTCGAGGTTGAAGCTGGCGAGGCTGACCGAGGGGACGCCGGGCAGCGAGGACGCGGTCGAGGTGCGGTTGCCCACAGGATCGAGCGTGTAGTCGACCTCGCCGTTGCCGCCCGACTGGTCGTTGCTGACGGCCTCGCTGGTGAGCCGGTAGATGCCGTCGTAGTTCCAGGTGAGCGTGCGGCCGGTCTGCTCCGTCGCGCCGGTGCGGTTGCCCGTGGCGCCGAGGGTGTAGCTATAGCCCGCCACCGCCGAGGAGTTTGGCGTCGCCGTGTTGAGCGAGGTGAGGCGGTTGAGGCTGTCGTACTGGATGGTGGACTGCAACTTGTTGGGATCGGTGACGGTGACCAGGTTGCTGGCCGTGTCGTAGGCGTAGGCGGTGGTGTTACTGTCGGCGGGCAGGTTGTTGTCCACCACCGTGCTGAGCCGGTTGAGGCTGTCGTAGGTGTAGGCCATGGACGCGCCATGCACGCTGGACGAGTAGATCGAAGCAACATTGCCCGCCAGGTCGTAGGTGTAGTTCAGCGTGCCCTCCGGGTTTAGTGGTATCCCACTATTCACAATAGAAAAGCGAAGGATGAGGCACCCTCACTTCAACGGCGGGTCAAGGCTGGGGCACCCGGCCTGTTTTCCTGCGTCATTTCTGCGTATAAGCCAAAGAATGGCGATTATGATTGAAACTTCAGCTAACAACCATTTGGTCAAATTGAACGCATTGGCATATACAGAGTTTCGCATATTGTTATGGGCTGCCCCGTATAGGCTCAATCCTACATAGAACATACCAAATATCCCTAACAAGGTTGTAGCTCTCTGTTGCCAATCTCGAAGGCTCCTTCCCGGCAACAGAGAGTCTATTAAAAAGTACAAGCTTGCTAGGAAAATAACCAGGAGGATGATTTTGCTCCACTCGTCCAACCCTGTCCTATTTAGGCCAAGGGAGCGCAAAGCGTTCTCGTCTCCCTGATCGGAGGCCTTGTGGAACCACCGGTCAGCTTCGACGCGATCCCGTGGCAACCCTTGCCCGTGGTAATACATGAAGCCGAGGTCGTATTGAGCCTTCGCCAAACCTTGGTCTGCGGCTTTGCGGTACCACCGGGCAGCCTCGGCGTAGTCCAGCGGTACACCTTGGCCCTGGTAATACATGTGTCCCAATCCGTCCTGAGCCATCGCGTCGCTTTGGTCGGCACCTTTGCGGTACAAACGAACAGCCTCAGAGTAGTCCTGGATCGCCCGGTCATTATCCCCCTTGTGCTTGTATGCGTTCCCCCGGCCTACAAAGGCAACTACATCGCTAGGATTGAGCCGCAGGGCCTGATCATAGTCCTGAATCGCGCGGTCGTAATCGCCCTTGTGCGCGTACGACAATCCCCGGTTGCTGAATGCCTTAGCATCACTTGGATTGAGTCGCAAGGCCTGGTCGTAATCTTGGATCGCCCGGTCATTATCCCCCTTGTGCATGTATGCCGAACCCCGGTCGTAAAATGCCTTAGCCAGGTCAATACCCGCCTCTTGGCCGGATTGGATGAGAGCCGAACATCCCCCGATGCTCAGGTCGGGATCATCCCCCCTACAGCGCTTCCAATCCTCGTCGCGTGACTGGCTTGGCAGAGCGACAGACCAACCCAGCAAAGTTATCAGAGCTATCATCGACAGAAGACGCACATTGCCTCCTCGGATAGTCACAAATTCCTTAGTCGCATTACTCACCACCCTCACCACCCTCACCACCCTCACCACCACCTGAGCCTGAACCAGAGCCAGCGCCAGAGCCTGAACCTGAACCTGAACCAGAGCCAGCACCAGAGCCTGAACCCGCTCCGCTCGATGCTCCCGATGAAGCACCACCTCTGCCCTCGCCTTCGCCATAATTCTTGTTTCCTCCATCATCATCGTCTTGCCCGCCACCGGCAGCTGCTGCTCCTTTTCCCCCCCCGCTCGCAGACGATTTAATTTGCACAGCCACATAAGCCGCTAGAGTGGCTAATATAGCAACAACTCTGGGTTTAATAACGATCCCAAACATCGGGGGGCAATCACCTGACCCGCCACAAACGAGGAAGTCATACTCTTCATAAGAGTCCTGCCCCATCGGATCGATACGATTCACAGGGTTGCCGCTTGCGTATAGGTACTTATGCAGGCTCTTTGGATCGATGGCTCTTCCGTCTTCTGGATCTCGGGAGAGGAATCTTCCTGTCGCGGGGTTGTAGTATCTGGCGCGGAGATAATACAGCCCTAGATCGGAATCAAACTGCTCTCCACGATATAAATAGTTGTTCGGAGTTGCGCCTTGCTTGGTGAAGCTGTTGCCGAAAGCGTCGTACTCGTATTCATCCGTGACTGCGCCTGCGGAGTTAGTTAGTTGCCGTACACTGCCTGCACCGTCATAGCCGTAGAAGCTCGGAGTCCATGCCCCGTTCACAATCTGATTTTCGCTAATCCGCTGGAGTCCATACGTATACTGTCTGGTAACAGTACCATTCACCAGTTCTTCGACCACCTGTGGCAAACCGGTGGGATTGACATCGTCCTCAACTAGATACTGAGTCGTTATGCCATTCACCGTCTTCGAGACGCGATTTCCAAAGGCGTCATAGACCATTGATATGACTTTTCCATTACCGGTCGCGGAAGTCATGTGGTTCTCGGAATCGTAAGTATAGGTCATGCCGCCGGTTGAGAGAACATTTCCGTTGGCGTCGTAGGTCTCGGAAGATATTTCATCGTCGGGGTTATAGCCAAAGTTGCCAGAGTTGATTCCCGGAAGCGATGATGTTTCGGAAAGACGATTGCCGACGGGATCAAGGCCATAACTGACAGTGCCGTTCGCGCCCGATGGGTCCGCGCTGAGTGTCTCAGTCGTCAGGCGATAAATCCCGTCGTAGTTCCACGTCAGAGTACGGCCATTTCCCTCGACTGCGCCAGTGCGATTTCCAGTCGATCCAAGCGTGTAGGTATAACTCGAAATCGGTGTTGTTAGTGACGTAAGCCGATTCTGCAGGTCATAGCTGAACGTCGTCTGCAAGTTATTTGGAGTGGTCTCCGTCACCACATTGTTGGCCGGGTCATACGCATAGGTTGTGGTATTGGCTCCTGACGGAAGACGATTGTCAACGACGGTACTTAGCCGGTTGAGCGAATCATATGTCAAGCTAACCGAAATACCGTTGACATGGTTTGAGGATATAGACGCAAGATTGCCAACACCGTCGTAGCCGTAGAAGAGAGAGCCTTCCGGCGTGGCCTTGGTCGTCAGTCGGTCCAGCGGGTCGTAGGTATACGTCGTCTGTCCACTCCCGTCTGTCATGGTAGCGCGTTTATTTGTGGCTGTGTAAGTAAATGTCACAGTCGGCTCGGCGAGGGTGGGGTCGGGCGTGCGCGTGGTGAGGCGGTTGAGAGCATCGTAGGCGTAGCTGGTCGTCTTGCCGCTGAAGTGGGTGAGCTGGGTGAGATTGCCGGAGGCGTCGTAGGTGCGCGACTCTTGCAGCGAGCCGTCGGGCAGCGTCTTGCCGGTGATGTCGGAGAAGACGTCGAAGACGTTCTGCGTACTGTGGCTGTTGGCGTCGGTGAGGCTGGCCAGGTTGCCCAAGGGGTCGTATCCATAGGAGGTGGTGTTGGCCGTGTTGGGGCTGTTGGTCTGGATGACGCTGTGCAACTGGTTGGCCGCGTCGTAGGTGTAGTTGACGGTCTTGCCGGCCTGGTCGGTGACGCCGATGAGGTTGCCCGGGCCATCGTAGCTGTTGGTGGTGTAGGTCTTGTCGGGATAGACCGTCTTGACCAGGCGCTTGCGGGCGTCGTATTGGAAGGTGGTGGTGTTGCCGTTGCCGTCGGCGCTGGAGATGCGGTTGCCCGCGGCATCGTAGGCGTAGGTGAAGTTGCCCTTCGGCCCGGCAATGGACGTTAGCCTGCCCGCCGCGTCGTAGAGGTAGGTGGTGGTGTGGTTGAGGGCGTCGGTCTCGGTCTTCTTGCGGCCATCGTCGTAGTAGGTGAACGAGGTGGTGCTGGCCACCGATTTGTCTTTAGATTCGTGGGTGACGGAGGTCTGGCGGCCGGAGAGATCGTAGATGTGGTGAGTGATGTTGCCGGCCTGGTCGGTCTCGTCGATGACATTGTTGCGGAAGTCGTAGGACTTCGTCGAGGTAGTGACGGGATTTGTCGGATAGGTCGTGATGGTCAGGCGGTTGAGCGCGTCGTACTGATACGACGTGACGTTGCCGCGCGCGTCCGTGTCGCTGGTCTTGTTGCCATTGGCGTCGTAGGTGGAGCCGGTGATTCGGCCCAGCGGCGCCGCGGTCTGCGTCAGGTGGCCGAATGCGTCGTATGAGTAGGTCGTGGTCGTCGCGGCCGCGCTACTGTTGGCGTTGGGAAGCGGCAGGGTCGCGGTGAGCTTGTTGCCCAGCGAGTCGTAGGTGTACGAGGTGACGCGGCCCAGCGCGTCGGTACGGCCGGTCATGTTGCCGTTGGCATCGTAGGTAAACTGGCTCGCCGCGGTTGGCTGCGCGGTGATGTCGTACCCGATGGCCCCGGCCTGCAGCGTTCCGTTGGCGTTGAAGATGAAGCTGGCCAGCGTGGCCGGAGCGCCGTTGATGGTGTCGGTCACGCTGAGCGGGTTGTAGCTGGCGTCGTAGTTGAAGGTACGCACATTGCCCAGCTCATCGGTTGTTGAAGTGGGTTCTGAGTATTGGTTATAGGCCGTGTAACTGGTCGTATTCACGCCCTGCGTGACAACCGGGTATGTTGAGGAAGTCTTGTTGCCGTTGGAGTCGTAGGTATAGCTGTTGGTGTGGCCCAGCGGGTCAGTGACCGAAGTCAGATTATGGTTTGCATCGTAGACATTGCTGGTTATAAGTCCAAGCGGGTCCTTCGTGCTGAGCAGCATTCCATAGCTGTCGTAAGTCATTGCCGCCGAGCTGGGGTTGCCATTGGCATCCTTTGGGTAGGAAATGGTGGTGGTGTTTGTCGCAAGGTTATAGGCGTAACTCGTCGTCTCGCCCAGCGCGTCGGTCACGCTCTGTAGGCGTCCGGTCAATGAATTCCCGTTGCCATCGGTTGTGCCGCTGGGGTAGTAAGCCGTGGTGGGCAGAAGGTGGCAGAGTGCATCCGTTCCGCCGGTATACAGGTGGTTCGAATCGTAGGTGTATGTGGTAGTGTTGGGCTGGGTCGTGTTGGGGCAGAGCGTGGTGGTCTGCGTTGTGGGCGGGTAGGTGACGGAGACGAGATTGCCGTTAGCGTCGTAAGCGTACTGGTAGATGTTGCCGGCAGGATCCGTAATCTGCGTAATGCGGTTGCTCGAGTCGCGCACAAACGGAACCGACAGCCCAGTCGAACTCGTAATGCCCGTGGGCGTCACCGTCAGCAAGTTTCCAACAATGTCAGTGATCGACTGCAGGGACCCATTTGCATTGATGCTGTACTGCGTCCCGGATGCATCGGTGTATGTGTATCCGAGCGGACTGTACAGAGCCCCGGTCGAGCACAGCCACATGGAACCGTCCCTCGCCATCAGGCCGAATGCGCAATTCGCCTCATCCAGTTGTGGCGTCAGTGTACCTGCAAGGCCCGGTTCCGCAGTGTAGGCAGCATAGGTCCAATAAAACGGGAATCCCATTTGCTGAGGCGCGAAATAGAAGGTTTTCCGTTGTCCGCCGAGAGTAAATGTGACGTTATTGGAAGCGTCAGAAGTGAGATCTGTACTTATACCAAGATTCCACCCGTAGCCGAAATCACCACTTGTGCCGGCGTTCAGGCTGTCATATTGCCGTTGAATATTAATCGCAAGTCCAGTCGCCGGAACAATCAGGTCCGTAACGCTCGCTGTGACGCGTCCCGGCTTGTAGTTGCCGGCGACGGTAACCTGCACAAGATCGTTCTGCGGATTTCCGTTTGCGTCTATAGCTTGCAACTCAATCCAGTACGAACCGTTTACCAGCGTCGTGGTGTCCAGAGTGCCGATCTGGCCCGAACCGACTGTACTCGCATTCAGAACCGTGACGTTGTTCATATTGTCTACTGGGAAATAGGTGAGCGAACCGCTCTGGAGGGTGTCTCCCGGAGGAAGTATGATTGGAACAACTCCGGAAACAGTAGCTCCATATAGCGGACTACCACCCCAGTCCATCGATGATACAGAGATTGGTGCAGGATAGACCGTGACCGTAACCTGGTCCGAAGCGCTGACGCCTGAGTCGCTGGCGCTTAGTTGCAGAACGTAAATTCCGAACTGACTGAAGGCTGCGGTCGTCGACGCCTGATTCGGATTGTCGAAGATCACCGTTCCGGGGCCGTTAATCAGGCTCCAGGTAACCGTAGGCGTAATACCCACGGTGTCGGTAACGGTTCCCGACAACGAAAGCTTATTGGGCATCGTTATCGTACCCGGCACCGAAACGCTGATCGTGATTGTGTTGCAATTTCCGCAGGTGCCTGGAGCGTTGGGCATCGTCCAGGTACCATTGATGAGAGTGGAGAAAGTTACATTACGGCCGATAGAATCAACGGCCACGACATTGTACTGACCAGATTCTGCATGTTCGTAGTCGAACGCAACGTGACCGGTAATATCGGTCACTCCATTTGATTGGAAGTTGTCGACACCCGCTACATAGAATCCAACATCCGCATTTGCTTCCAGATTTCCGGAAGCATCCGTCGCCATCACCGTATATGCTTGCAAGTCGTTCTCATACGCAAACATCGTGAGTCCAAGCGAGCCTGCCGGCGGCGGAGTCGCGAAGTTAGTCCATATGACGCTGGCCTGGCCGGAGACAATGCCTGCCTGACCGGACGGGAAGGCTTGAGCCAGCAAACTATCGGTTCCTTCATAAATCCCGGAATACATAAACGCGGCTGTTCCTGTGGAATCTGTAGTTGCCTGGTATTGTCCCGGATTGGCTCCCGAAACATAGAGCGTCACTGGAATGTTCGATAGTGGAGCACCGGACGAATTAGTTACCAGTGCATTGAATGTAATGGGTTGGCCCACAGGATAAGCTGAGGAATTCGTGTACAGCGTAGGATAGTAGGCTCCCTGGACCAGCGTGCCTCCTGTAATACTCGTCTGATCGCCATCGGCATTAACGGGCGGCTTGGTTGCAAAGGCAGTCGAGACAGTTCCGCTCTTATAGATAACGCCCACGCTCTGGCCCTGCGTCAGACCATTCACTACGACCGGATTGGTTCCATTAACGATCGGAGGAATGGCCTGCTGGAGTGCAGTACCGATGCCGTATTGGTAGTTGTTGTTCAGCCCTCCAGTTACAAACGTCCATGGCATGGTTGTGGCCGGAACCGGTACCGGGTTTCCATTGACCGCGACAACAAAACCTGGGCCGCCATTCTCCGCGAAATAGGAGACATTAATACCCAATTGTAGCTGGGTCGCACCGGCTGGAACTACATAGCTTCTCGCAGAAGCTCCGATGGCTATGGGTTCGATGACGGCGCCATTGCTGTCGGTGAACGCTCCGATCAACCCTCCAAGGCCGAGCGCGGGTTCTCCCGCCAGCATAATGCTTGCTGCTGAGTTCGATTCGCCAGGAACGGTCCAGGCAGCCGGAATGCTGTTTGATGTAAGACGCATGCCGTTCACTACCGCGGTCGCCTGAATAGTGTCGTTTCCAATATTCGCCCCAGTGTAGGTATATGAGGCGTTTCCATTGACGTCGGACGTTGCGCTGCCAAAGCTGCTGTTTGCACCATTGACCGCGAAGCTAACAGTCACGCCGGGCTCCGGCGTGCCGGTTTGATCCTTGAGCGACGCTACAAACGTTTGCGCGCTCCCGATCACATAGGGAGGCTGAGTTGCCGCCGCAAGCGCGATTGGCGGAGGCGGAGGCAGCAATGTCACGGCAGCCAAGCCGATCACGGTTCCGTTCGCCTGACTGGACGCGGTAATCGTGACGGTCTGTTGTGTCGTGAAGCTTGTGGGAGCGGTGTAGAGACCGGCCGACGTGAGCGTGCCCGGCGCACCCGACGGCATTGTCCAGTTCACGCCGGAGCTGCATGTGCCTGCGACTGCAAACTGCTGGCTCTGCGATGCGTAGAGGCTTACCGGAGAGGGAACAACTAGAACCGTGCCCTGCGGACTGAACTTATAGAATGTGGAGGGAGAGCTCTGGTCGTTGTACTCCGTGGCAATCCAATCAGCCGTCTGAACATTGTTGGTTATGCTGACTTCATCGATGTTCCCATTGAAATAGAGCCAGTTCCAGTTTCCCGTCGGTGTAAGAAGTGTATATCCGGTTCCAAGATAGTACTCGTAATATGGGCTCCAACCGCCTCGGAAGACTTGCTGCTGGGATCCAACGTCCTTTCCATCTACATATAGGGTTTCCGTTCCATCGTGGGCATCTGTAACGACTGCGAAGTGCCATTTGCTGTCGTTATACGCAGTCGATGTGACAATTTCTCCCCCATTATTCAGGCTCCCATTGGTGTCTATATACAGCATGGAAGCCCATGAATACGGATCATAGACACCGGGTTCAGTCGGCTGGTAGATAATACAAGTGCCCATCAAGAAGTCTGCGCAATACTGGCCGGCCTGACCTAGGATTACCCCAGCGGATGCTGTGTTGAACCAGACTCCGAAAGATGCAGCGAAGGGTGTAGATAAAGGGGCCGTAGGTGAATATATGCCTATATCATCGTAGGCTCCGGTTGGCATGGACGGGAAGACAGTAGTAGGAGCTTGTACATAGCTGGAGACGCCGTTGAAGCTGGCGGTTCCGTCGATTCCGCCGAGAGCGGGCAAGACCGACGTGAGCGTCGCGGTGTTGCCATAGGTGCTGGAGTCGGCGGCGACACCTGTCCCGACGTTCGATAGATGGTAGACGGCCTGATAGTTTGTGCCCCAGACTCCGGCCGGATTCTGCTGGGAAGTTGTAATATTCGGGTTTCCGTAAAACACATAGAGAACAGTGTCCGTGGTGTGCGAGAGGGTTGGAATGCGCACCCACGCGGTCACCTGGCCGGTGAGCGGGTTGTACCCCTCCAGTTCGTGGTCCAGCTTGGTCAGGCCGTTGGGATCGGTACTGAAGATAATGTCGTAGCCGCTGGAACTTGTGACCTGGCCGTTGTTGGTTATTGTGGCGAGGCTTGGGTCGGTCGTGTTGAACAGGAATGGGAAGTCGGTCTGGTCCGTGTTTTGGACTTTCGTGTGATCGATGACAATTGTGCTTTGGGAGCTATACCCGCTCGCTCCGCATTGCGTTGGTGGAGTGATTGGAATGACCGCCGAAGGGGTGAGCGTAATCGTCGACGAAGCAAACTTGCTCGGGTCCCACTGGCTTGTTGCAATGATGGTCACCGTCTGCGGCGTGTTGATGTTCCCGGGCGCGGAATACAGACCGGTCGCGCTGATGCTTCCCGCGCCCCCCGGGCCGATCGTCCAGGTCACAGCCGTGTGGCTGGTGTTTGCCACATTTGCGGTCAGCTGCGCTGTCTGGCCGTCGTCAAGTGTCGCCGTCGCCGGGCTTACGCTGACCGACATGGGAGGCATCAGTGTGACTGTTGCAGTGAGGGCAGTTGACGACTCTCCTAGAGTGGTTGCAGTGATTGTCACAGTCGCCTGCGAGCTGAGGCTTTCAGGCGCAGTGTAGACCCCGCTTGCGGTGAGTGTGCCCGGCGCACCCGCAGGCATGGACCAGATGGCGTCGGCGGCGCCGCACGAACTTACTACCTCGAACTGCTGGCTCTGCAACGCATAAAGGCTAATCGCATTGGGTTGAAGGTTTACTCCGCTGGGAATTACCGGATAGACCGTATAGAACGTTGAAGGCGAGCTTTGATTGTTGTACTCCGCGGAGATCCAGTCGGCAGATCGAGCCACGGTTGAGATGCGCGCTTCATCTATCAGTCCGGCATACGCCCATCCGGACGGGCCCGCATAGGGAGAGAACGTGCCAATATCAAGATCTTTACTGTTCCCATAACTAATCGCACCCGGCGCCGGCGCCGTGCTGACGGCCACGCCGTTTTCGTAGATGGTCAACTGCTGGCCGTCGTAGGTCCCGACCATGTGGGACCACTGACTGACCGGGAGTCTGGGACCGCCCAAAGCCGTCTCACGTGTCCCATCGATGTCTGCCGTAAACAGGGGAACTCCGAAGACATACCATTCCTCCAGTCCATAGACCTGGGGCCCGCTACCATTTCCGCTGTAATCCAGAGAGAAGATGTCGGGATAGTCGAAAGTATACCCACTCCACGGGTTCACCCACGCTTCCAGCGTAAGCGTGCTTGCAGGCTTATAGATTGTGCTCGATGGAATATCCAGGAAGGTATTTCCCGTCCCATCGAATGTTCCCGCTGAGCCGAAGATTCCTGCTCCTGGCAATACCTGGTTGTTGGTCCCGTTGTTGCCGTTGACCGTCGAATCGGCAGCCAACGACAGGCTTGGAGTACCAAAGTGCCAGACACCCGCGTAGCCATTCGACCAGACTCCGGTCCGGTTCTCCTGACTGGTGGCGATGTTGGGATTGCCGTACCACATATACAAGGACGTATCGTTCGTATGCGAAACAAGCGGCATACGCACCCAGTACGCGACCGCTCCGGTAGTTCCGTTGTAGCTGTCGATCTCGTAATCCAGCTTGTTATGGCCGGCCGCATCCGAGCTGAACATGATGTCATAGCCATTCGCGTTTTCTACCTGCCCGCCATTCGCAACCGTCGCAAGGAAGGGATATGTGCCCGAGATCAGGATTGGGAAGTTGGCCTGGTCGGTGTTGGGGACCATCGCATGATTGATCTGGATCCAGCGTTCGTAGCGATACCCGGTACTTGGGCATGGCAGTGGAGAAAGAGTAACCGTCGCTGTGGCGGACTTTGTCGGGTCTGCCTGGCTGGTCGCCGTAACGGTCACCGTCTGCCCCGTGGCAAGGCTAGAAGTCGCAGTGAACAGGCCCGTCGCGCTGATGCTTCCCGCATCCGACGGACTGATCGTCCAATTCACGGTCGTATTGCCAGTATAGAGGACCGTTGCGCTGAACTGCTGCGATTGCCCGCTGTAGAGCGTGACGCTGGCCGGAGTTACGCTAACCGCTACCGAAGGATCCAGTGTGATTGTCGCCGAGGCTGGACCAGCCGGATTCGCCGGGTCTGCCGCCGTGACGGTCACGGTCTGTTGCGTGGCGATGCTGGCAGGGGCGGTATAAAAGCCGCTTGTGGTGAGTGTGCCGACTCCAGCCGGAGTGAGCGACCAGGTTATAGAGCCGGAACAACTATTCGCGCTGAACTGCTGGGTTTGCGAGTTGTAAAGAATGACGTTGGTTGGCGTGATGGAAACTTCATTTTCGTCCGATAGCTGATAGAAAGTTGACGGCGAACTCTCGTTGTTAAATTCCGTGGCAATCCAGTCCGCGGAACGGACCACGGAAGAAATCCTGACTTCGTCCAATGAGCCGGTCGAGCCGCAGCAGAAGGTCACGGTGGGAATTCCGCCAAGTTTCAACTCATTCGTGGCGATGTTCACATTGCCCGCGTTATTATCGTTGCCCGTCAACGGGATCCCATCCAGATAGAGTTGGGTGGTTGTTGCAGTAACTTCCCCGCCGGCGTATGTGCCAGCCAGATGATGCCAGTTGTTGTTGATCAGCGCAGGGTCGCTCATGCCGATGTTCTCAAATTCGATCACAGAGCCGGACGGGAGCGAATCAAGCGCGATCCGGGAGCCATTCCATGAATTGGCCCCATATCCAAACCCAACTCCGCCGCTATTTGCCGGAAACTGCGCCCACGCCTCCAGGGTTTCCTGCCCGGTTGAGCCGGAAGGATAGGCTGTCACCGAATCGTGATAGAGATAACTGCCGGGGTCGCCGTTGAATGCCGCTCCGCCGCCGATCACTCCTGTTACTGGCGAAACATATCCGGATTGGGCCAGGGTATAGCCTGCACTACCAGAATCAGCCGTTCCAATGCTGGTTCCATTGCCAAGGTGATAGACCGAGAGATAGTTGTTTCTCCAAACTCCGGCTATATTTTCCTGGGTTGAGGAGATATTGGAATTCCCGTACCACATGTAGATTGTGGTATCCACCGTGTGCGAGAGCGAAGGAATGCGCACCCAGAACGCAGCTGTTCCATTGGCGCCGTTGTAGCTGTCGATCTCGAAGTCCAGAGGGCTCTGGCCCGCGGCATCGGAGGTGAAGACGATGTCGTATCCGTTGGCGTTTTGCACCTTGCCGCCATTGGCAACTGTCGCCAGGAACGGATACACGCCTGAGACCAGCATGGGATAGTCCGTCTGGTCCGTGTTTGGCACCCGAGTGTGGTCGATTGTCAGAACGCGCCGATAGGTGTACCCGCTCGATCCGCATTGCGCTGAGTTGACCGTGACGCTCTGCGTGACCTGCACGGCGGCGGCGTAGTTGGTGTTGCCCGCCTGGTTGGCGGCCACCACCACCGTGCCTGCACCGGTGATGGTCAGTGTACTGTTCGAGATCGTTCCCGGTCCGGAGAGGACGCTAAAAGTCACCGGCAGTCCGGAGCTGGCCGTTGCCGTCAGCGCGATGGGCGCAACTCCGTATGTCACCGGCGAGGCCGGAGGCGTGAAGTTGATGGTCTGCGCCGCCTGGTTCACCGTTAATCGAACTGAGGCCGTGACCGTGTTATATTCGGCCGTGACCGTGGGCGTAAAAGTCGCCGAAAGTGTCTGCGATCCGGCCGTCAATACCACGCCGGAGGTTGGCGTGTATGCAAAGGTGCCCTGCACGCTTGCCGTTGCGTCGAGTTGCGTCGCACTCAGTGCCGTGCCGTAGGAGATAGCCGCCGGCGGCGCCCAGGTGATGGTCGGATTTGTCTTCGGCATCAGCGTTACGGTCGCCGATGCCGACTTGCTCGCATCCTCCTGGCTGGTCGCCGTCACCTTCACCGTCTGCTGTGCGGAGATCGTGGCCGGGGCGGTGTACAGTCCCGCCGCACTGACCGTCCCCACGCCCGCCGGGCTGATCGTCCATGCCACAGCCATGTTGCTGGTATTCGTCACCGTCGCCGTCAACTGCGCGGTCTGCCCGCCGTAGAGCGTAGCCGTCGCCGGGCTTACGCTCACTGTAACCGGCGGTTCCAGTGTGACGGTCGCCGAGGCCGACTTGCTTGTATCCACATGGCTGGTTGCCGTCACCGTCACCATCTGCTGCGCGGAGATCGTGGCCGGTGCGGTGTATAGGCCGGACGCGCTGACCGTCCCCACGCCCGACGGACTGATCGTCCACGTTACCGCCGTGTCGGCGCTGTTCGTGGTCGCGGTAAACTGCTGCGTTTGCCCTGCGTACAGCAAACTTGTCGAAGGTGAAACGCTGACCGTAATGTTGTCGAAAGGGTCCCCGGTGATGCCGAAGGTCGAGTTCCCATTGATGTCAATCTTGTCCGCCACCAGCATCAGATAGCCGCTGGCGCTGCTCCCTCCCGTGATCGTGATTTGGTCGCTCTTGAAGTACAGCGCGCCGTTAAAAACGACCGTAGAGCCGCCGTTGATCTGGTCCTGGCAGGAACCTACCATTGCGCAGCCGGTACGGTTTCCGAAGAACAGAATTCCATCCAACGCTCCGGACGTTGGCGCCGAGAGCGTAGCCGTCACCTGTCCGCTGATGGTCATAGGGGTATAGCTATAACTTTTCGAGCAACCCCACCCGGCGCTCGACGTGTTGTACACCGTCACGCCGGTGCCCTTTACCACCGCCTGCGAGTTCAGCACCAGCCCGCCGCCAGCCATGATGTATACGCCCGGACTCATGGTGAAGGTGGCGCCGTTGGTGTTTCCGATCGTGAGACCGCCGCAATACACGCCTGGAGAGAGCGTGTCATTCGCTGGCTTGTTGTTCATGTCGTATGACACCGGGCTCTTGCTCACAACGGTCCCGCTGGTCGGCGCGGCAATCGACGCCAGCGGGTCTCCCGGACTCGTAACCTTCACCGGCTGCACTTGTTTATTGCTGATCGTGTCCCAGAGCTCCGTCTGGCCGTTCAACTGCGCGCCTCCCACAACGCTCACCTGCGAATGGTTCTGCAGGTACAGCGTCTCGGCCCCTTCCATCTCGAAGCCGTCGCTGGCGCTGGATTCAGACACAGCTCCGCACGCCGTATAGACCGACTGCGCCCCTGCGATCTGAAAGGCGCGGTCCGCCGTCGCGTCCAGGGCATACAGACATGCCCCCGCTGGGACCGTAGCGGCCTGGGCTACAAAGCTGTTGATGGAAAGGAAAGATGCGGCAAGACACAGAAGCGCTGTTTGAGCAGAACGGGAGATATGCAATGGGCCCTCTAACTTTGATTAATGTATTGTCTGAGACCGCAGTGCAGCTTCGGGGGTTCAGACGCTAAGAACTCTTCCGATTGAAAAGAGGAACCGGAGTCGCGGAAATTGCCCGCTAAAGCCAACAACTGACTTGGATTAAAACTAGAGAAGTTGAACTTAGGGTCCTCCGAGAGGTATTCTTCTGCGGGTCTTCTCTTTCGTGAATTGTGAGTAGCAGCAGTGTATCGCGGGTCTCGGCATTATCAAGACAAATAATAAATAATTTATTCGTGAATGCAGTAGTAACCACGGATGTATACATAATAGTAACTATATCTTGGCGCCTCATTCGACCGTTGGATCGGAACGGCAAACAACCCTCAATTCACCCTTTGTTTGGAATAAGATGATGTAAGTTGGTTGTAAGACAATGCGACGGTTGTGACGAGCTTCACGAATAGGTCTGGTTTTGCTCCAGCGCGTACACTTCACGCGGCGGCAGATCGCAACGTCATGCACATAGCCCTTCACCAGCACTTCGCGATGTCCAAAGGCAGTCCGCACCGAGTAGTCGTTGGCGCGATAGCGCGCCAGCGACAGCGAGTTGCCCCGCACCCTCAACGACGTAAGAAACACCCTGGCAAGCTGGCGGCACGAGTACAACTGCGAACATCCGCACAGCCACGACTACGACGGCTGCGAGATCATCTCAAAGCAAAACCAAAACTGGGAAACCCCAGTTATCAGTGGATGAGAAATCGGGGGCAGGTCACAGTAATACGGTTAGCTTGCGATTCCAGTCCTGCTCACACCTATTCGTCCCTATAACGCTCTGTAAGATGCATTCACTTTAACGCAGTTGCGGGAATCCCAGGTCCACCTTGCTGGCGGCGGGATCGGGCCAGCGGCTGGTGACTACTTTGGAGCGGGTATAGAACTGCACGCCATCCGGGCCGTACATGTGCAGGTCGCCAAAGAGCGAGGACTTCCAGCCGCCGAAGCTGTAGTAGGAGACAGGGACGGGAATGGGGACATTGATGCCCACCATGCCGATCTCGACATCGAATTGAAACTGGCGCGCCGCACCTCCATTTTGGGTGAAGATGGCGGTGCCGTTGCCGAAGGGGTTCTCATTGATGAGGCGAAGGGCTTCCGTATAGGAGGCGACACGCACGACACTCAACACGGGGCCGAAGATCTCTCTGTCATAGCAGGCCATGCCGGGCATGACGTTGTCGATGAGCGAGGGGCCGAGGAAAAATCCACAGCGATGCGTCGCCGGGTCAAGACGGCCATCGACGGAGAGCGTTGCTCCTTCGGCGACAGCAGTGTCGAGGCAGGCGGCGACACGATCGCGATGCTCCCGGGAGATGAGCGGCCCCATCTCGCTGGCGGGATCCGACCCGGGACCGACTTTGATGCGGGCGACCCGTTCGCGAATGGCCGCGATCAGCGGATCGGCTACAGCGCCCACGGCCAGCACGACGGAGATGGCCATGCAGCGCTCGCCGGCTGCGCCATATCCGGCGGAGACCGCGGCATCGGCGGCCATGGCGATATCGGTGTCCGGCAGAACCAGCATGTGATTCTTGGCCCCGCCCAGGGCTTGCACGCGTTTGCCGTTGCGCGTTGCCGTCTCATAGATGTGCCCGGCCACGGGGGTGGAACCCACAAAGCTGACGGCTTTGATATTGGGATGTTCGAGCAGCCGGTCCACCGCAACCTTGTCTCCATGCACCAGGTTGAAAACGCCGTCGGGCACGCCCGCTTCCCGGGCCAGCTGCGCCAGCAGGAGGCTGGCGGAGGGGACCTTCTCTGAGGGCTTGAGGACAAACGTATTGCCGCAGGCTATGGCGATCGGCATCATCCACAACGGCACCATCAGAGGGAAGTTGAAGGGCGTGATGCCCGCCACCACACCGAGCGGCTGGCGTATCTGGTAGACATCGATGCCGCGGCTGGCTTGCTCCGTGTAACCACCCTTGAGCAGGTTGGGAATGCCGCAGGCGAACTCCAGGTTCTCCAGACTGCGCGCCACCTCGCCGAGCGCATCGGCGATGGTTTTGCCATTCTCAAGGCTGACGATCTCCGCCAGGCGCCGCCGGTTATCAGCGACCAGGCTGTGCAGGCGAAACATGACCTCGGCGCGGCGCGACAGGGGCTCGGCCCGCCACTCATGGGAAGCGGACTTTGCGGCCGCAACCGCGCGGTCCACATCTTCAACGCCGGCAAAGCCTACCTCGGCGACGATCTGGCCGGTTGCCGGATTGGTGACGGCGCCAGTGCGCCCGGAGGTTGCCGCGACCGGCTTCCCGTTGATCCAGTGAGTGACCGCAGCAGGTGTCAATCTTTCAGGAGCGCTCATATCATTTCCAACTTCCTCAGGATGCACCAATCCAATCCATGGTTTTCGATGCGAGCTTGTCTAACACAGTAGTAGCCAGATGCAAATGGTCTTCGCGCGTATCTTCAATCTTGTCGCGGCCGATTCCCTGGAGCGATCTCAGATACTCAGGTTGACCCACTCCAGCATGGTCCGGCCTATTCGAGAGCCGGCATGTCCGGCCTTGGATTGTCGGGCGGTGTTGGATAGGTCTTGCTTCCGTCGTTAAGCTCGAGGCGCAGGTAATCCCATACAACTCCAGTGGTGACGTCTCCTGCTGGGACGGTGAACGTCATCTCATTCGCGCCCGCCTTCATCAGCGAAGCGTCGAACTTCACGATGTACTGGTTCCACACGCCCTTGTTCGTGTTGTAGCGCAGAGCGTTGGTGGCGACTGGGCGAATGGTTCCAACCGTCTGTCCGTTGACGCCGATAGCCAGGGTAGTGCCGTCTGCCCCAGCCAGCGCGATACGCAGCACGGCCGTGCCTTGCGAGGCCTTGGCCATGTTGAACTTCACAGTCCAGGTGGTGGCGCGGCCGCGGCCCCACTCGCGCCACGGGTCCGCGTTGGTGGGTGGAATTGCCACCCAGCCGAAGTGTTGGTTGTACGGGTCCTTGGCGTCGGGATTCAACCAGGCTGTGGTCTCGGAGTGCGGCACCTCCTCGAAGAACCAGTCTTTGCGGTAGTTGCTCTTGCCGATGGTGTAGGTGATGTCGTTGGGGAAGAGGCCGGCATAGCGCAGCGGCCATCCCCATAGCCAGTAGTTGGCACCATCGCCCTTGAAGAACTTGTCGGCAGTGCGGTCGGGGTAGCCGATATCCCACAGCTGTTTGCCATAGCGGACGGGCTGCCAGTCGAGTTTGCCGAGGTCCACGGTCTTGCCTGCTTCGACGGTCACCTTCGCGGTCCGGTCATATTCACCGAGCACTCCGTTGGCAAAGGCGCGCAGGACGTAGGTGCCGGGCCGGACGTTGGGGATGGTGAATCTGCCATCCGCCGAGCCGTTCACCCAGAACTCGTAGTAGTCCCCGTCGTGCGGCCAGGTTACGATGTTACCGTTCCCGGCGCGCAGTTGATACCCGCTTCCAGCGCCCTGATAGTTTGCATGAGTGAGGCCAACGGTGAGGTTCGGAAGGCTCTTGGAAGCAGCCTGCGGGTCGTCGAGAATGAGTTGCCCGGTGACCGTGCCACGTTCCGCCTTGTGCGGATAATCCATGCCCTCGACCCAGCTATAGGGCCATGCGGCCTTGACCGTCTTCGACTTGGCAACCGCGTCATTCCACAGAGCGAGTGCGTTGTCATGCCACTCCTTGGGCACAGCCGGCATGCCGCTGCCGTAGCTGGCGGTGAAATTGTCGAGATCGGCTTGCGTCGGGTCCCTGGGGTTGTCCACTGCATTGAAGTAGACAAAGATCGGGCCGACCACACGCTTCCAGTCCTGGCCGGCCGCGATGTCGGTGTTCGCGCCTCCGCCATAGTGGCCACTGGTCCAGTAAACCTGAATGGTGTTATTCGAACCCCAGGCGAAGGGGCCGATCAGGTCCAGCTTTTCGGCGCCGCCCCCAATATATTCGGTGGTTGGGTTAATCAAATATACGCCAATGTGGTTTTTGGGGCTGGAGAAGCCCCAGGCGGGAAGCCGGTACATGACGCCGCAGTAAGTGTATTTGTGCTCGACCGAGTTCTTATAGTAGCCGGCTTTCAGGATGGTCTGCTCCGGCGCGTGGACCATGATGCCGGAGCGCATGTCTTCGGTGGCGGGTGTGAGCATGTTGCGGTCGGCATCGACGGAGAACCAGTTGAAGCTGGGATCGAGCTGCAGGATGAATTGGCTTTCACCCACGTGCGCGTCGGGATACGATGCCGGGTGGGAGAACTCGGCGTAGACGTATATGCCGCTGCTGCCGCGCTCCATTGTGTAGCGCGTCTCAATATCCATGCCTCCGCCACGACCGCCACCGCCACTGAATGCACCTGAAGCGCCTCCACTTGGAGCGCCGCCGCTTGGAGCGCCGCCACCGCCGGGATTGATGCCTTTAACGGCGACCTCCGCGCGCGCGCCGCCGTTGCTCGCCGGGTCGATGGTCACCGAGGGGGTCACGGTGCCGGACGGCATCTGTTCCCAGGACGGGATGGGGCTGCCGGCGGGCGTCGGAGGCGTGTGCAGATTGTCCGACCCGCGCGAGATCGCAGGGCGCAACGTTTCGATGCCGCGATAAATGACCTGCAGCAAACTGCCGTTCTTCTTGACGATGGTGGCCTTGACGATGCCGTTGTCCATGGTCCAGGTGTCGCCGTTGTCGGTCAGCGTCACCGGATCGCTGACCGTGACTTTGGCGACCTTTGGCAGTGCGGCAGCAGCAATATGCGTTGGAGCGGTAGCGGCAGGCTTCGCTTGAGAGGCAGGCTGCGCTTTGGCGGCCTGCTGCGCCGCTGCGCCGGATGTCATGACAACTGCCAGGGCGAGAAACAGGGATACGAAGAGGGGCCTTGATTTCGACATGACGCAACCTTTCAGAACGGACCTTGGGGTTGAATTGGCCTGAGCTTTCCGAAGTCAGAGAAGCATAGTAGTCCCGCCCGATTTCCGTCAATGCGGCGCTGGGAAACGCCGATGCCGCCGCGAGGGACTCTCGGTTGTTGCATAATCGCCGGATGAAATCTTGATTTTCCTCATAGATTCTGCTGGCGCGCAGGGGCAGCACAGCGGGATGGAACCTGCGATCACTGGTTCACGTGCACGATCTTGGCTGGCGGAAAGCCGTTGAAGTACGTGCTGCTGGCGCTGGAATAGGCGCCTATGTTTTCGGAGTAGACCAGTTCGCCCATGTCCATGACCGGAAGCTGTTCGACCAAGCCGATGGTATCGAGCGCGTCGCAGGTGGGGCCGAAGACGGCGCAGAACTGAGTGGGACCGTCCTTGAAACTGTTCAGGTGGTACTGGGCGTGATCGAAGATCTGGCCGCTATAGGTTTGATACACGCCATCGTTGAGATAGTAACAAAGCTTGCCGCCGCGCACAGACTTGCCGATGATCTGGGCGACGGCGGTGACGGCGCTGGCGACCAGGAAACGCCCCGGCTCGGCCAGGATTTCGATCGGTTCGGGGAAAAGACGGTCCAACTCGGAGTTCAACATCTTGGCGAGTTTCTTGAAGGGGGGGACCGTGTCGTCGTAGTGGGCGGGAAAACCGCCGCCGATGTCGAGCAGCTTGAGATCGAAACCGCGCGCCCTGGCCTCTGAGAAGACGCCCACGGCCAGTTGCAGCGCCTGGCTGTAGTTCTTCAGGTTGGTGCACTGGCTGCCGACGTGGAAGCTCAGCCCCTCCACCTCGAGCTTGTTATTGTGGGCGAAGGAGATCAGGTCCACGGCCTCGCCGGGCATGGCGCCAAACTTGCTTGACAGCTCCACCATCGATCCGGTGTTGGGGACGTGTAACCGTAGCACAAGGCCCGCGTGCGGCGCATGGCGGGCGATCTTGATCACCTCTTCGTAGTTATCGTAGGTGACCAGCGGCTTGTAGGGGTCCAACCGCTGGAGGGTTTCGATCGCTTTGATTGGGTTCGCGTAAATGATGCGGTCCCAGATGAAAGCCTGCCTCTGTTCCGGCGGAAGATGCTCGATCTTGTCGTGAACGATCAAAAACTCGGCCATGCTGGCTACGTCGAAACTGGCCCCGGCATCGTAGAACGTCTGCACAATCGCGGGGTCGCTGTTGGCCTTCACCGCATAGTAGGCCTGCACGCGCGGCAGCAGGGTCCGGAATTGCTCATAGTTTTCTCGCAGCACCTTATGGTCCACCACAACCAGCGGTGTTCCGTGCTGCTCAGCCAGTTGAAGCAGTGTCTTGGGGTCCATGGCTCATGCTCCATCGCTTCCATGTTCTTGTCCATTGGAATCTTGCGGCGCGCGGGGATGGGTCATGCGAGTCCCGCGGATTCCCGTCGCGCCGCGCTGGAGTTCAAATGCCGTCTTCATCGGTGATGAGAAAATTCTTGAACTGCCACGGGTCACTCCTGTCTAGCTGCGGCTGGTTATATCCGCTGAAGAAGTTGGAGTAGTGCTTCAGCGGGTTCCAGTCCGAGGCCACGGAGACAAACCTGCCCAGGTATGGCTTGCTGATCTCCAGCACAAAGTCGTGGGGCAGGTCGTCCGGCACGCACAGCCCACGGCGCGGGTTCTCCAGCATCCACATGCAGGCGGCGACAACGGAGATCGCTACCTGCATGGTGGTCGCGTTCTGGTGCGGCACCATGCGGCGCGACTCCTCGATATCGAGGTCGGACCCGCACCACCACGATTGGTAAGGGTGCCCCATGACCAGCGCGCCCAGAATATCGGCCCCGCCGATGATTTCGTCGGTCATGATGCGGATGTTGGGTTGCAACCGGTAGTCGTAGCCGCGCAGCTCGTAGAGCGAGGCAATGGCGGCGTCGCACGGACAATACGCGTAGTGCACCGTGGGCCGGTAGATCGCCTTGCCGTCCTCCCAAACAGTGAGCTTCTCGGTGATGGTGAACGCCTCGCCGTGGCGCACGATCATGCCGACGATGTCGTGATTGGGTGGCACCCAGGACGCGACCAGCGTGTTGATGCCCATGCGCGCCAGACATATCTGGCTCCGGGGACCGTCCGCATGCTCGAAGGCGAGGGCGGGCAGCTCTTTCTCATGGGTGCCCCAGCCCATCTCGGCCGTGGTCGTCCCCTCCTCTCGGAATCCCTCAACGCTCCATGTATTGACGAACTCGTTTACCTGTTTGGGCCGGTCTGTGATCTGCGTGTCGCGCTCGCTGCAATGAATGACCTTGACGCCGAGTTGATGGGCAAGGTGGTTGAAGTTCCGCGCCTTGGC
>Ga0181532_10001631_pt1 | contig 21556 bp, 19 predicted proteins | sample PEATcosm2014_Bin_33_FD_119768 | JGI IMG/M metagenome (GOLD analysis project Ga0181532, IMG submission 119768) | Peatland microbial communities from MTU Mesocosm Facility, Houghton, MI, USA - PEATcosm2014_Bin11_30_metaG | ecosystem: Environmental > Terrestrial > Soil > Wetlands > Peat | place... | reverse complement strand
TCCCTGAGGGACACACGGCCTTCGTGAACCATGAGTTGTTGCGCTTCCACCAATTCGTCAAATGCACGTTCAAGTGCTTTCTGAATGTGGTTCCCCGCTCTTTCGAATCCAAATATTCTTGCTACGTAGACGAGAAGTTTGTCTGGTTCGATACTCAGGCTATCCCGAACTAGAGTCTTCATAGCCAAGACGATTTCCTCAGGGGGAATTTCATGTATTGAGCGCCGGGACTGACTATCTTTCTGGCTGGGCTGCCTCACCGTTAAGTGAAACGGTTCACGGGACGGCCAAAGAAACTCTCCCTGGATTCTCAATTGATTTTCCCGACTGAGTGATCGCCAGGCAGACGTGACAGCATGGAACATTCGTTCGCCCACTCGGTCAAGATCCCATGCCTCGGCGAGCCGCGAGGCGACCACATCTTTGTGAACTGGCCCCTCGCCTTCTACAATTTGGAACAGCATTCTCTTTAGGATGGGCAGGGCACTAGGATCGTGAAACTGCAAACCACGCGTTGGCGGTGCCAGTGGTCTACATACCTCATAAGTCTCCACCCAATCGGGGAGTACGAACCGTTCCTCTATTTGGGGAATTTCTTTCTCCAAAACTATTGGGGGTTCGTTTGAAATCGGTCCATTTGATGTCTTTACATTTGTCTGAGAGGGTTTTTCTTTACTGGTCTTCACTGCCATCTCAACTGCGGTTTTCAAGCGGTCCATTTCGGTCTCGTGGCGAGTGACCCAGTCGGGCGACCAAATCCTATGAATCTTCCAGCCCAGTCGTTCGAGGATTTGGTGCCGGATTCTGTCACGGTCCCGTGCCGTGGCAGAGGAATGGTATGAAGCGCCGTCGCATTCCACTCCGAGAATAAACCTGCCGGGTTGCTTAGAATCGATCACTCCTAGGTCGACTCGAAATTTACTGCACCCTACTTGTGGCACGACCCCAAACCCAAGGCTACGAATTGATGCCGCAACTGACTGTTCAAATGGCGATTCAAACTCACCCTCACCGACCTGTAAAGCGAGCGCCTCCTGGCCTCTTTCGGCGAAATCTAAGTATTTGTGGAGGACTCGAACACCTTCTCTATTGATTTCCCCAAGGTCAAAATCGGACGAACGAATGGAGCTAGCTACGATTACTTTCTTGCGTGCACGAGTTACAGCCACGTTTAATCGTCGTTCTCCCCCCGTGCTATTTAGAGGTCCAAAATTCATCGTCAATCGGCCAAATTTGTCTTTGCCGTACCCAACACTGAAAATCAACACGTCACGCTCGTCACCCTGCACACTCTCGAGATTCTTCACAAAGAACTTCTCAGGGCGATCCAGCGCGAAATATCTTTCCAATTCTGGGTTTTCTTTGCGGAACTGTTCTAGGTGATTCTCAATGGTGTCGGCCTGCGCAATATTAAATGTCACGACCCCCAAGGATTGCTCCGGGACTCGACGAAGATGATCTTCAACAAGATCGACTACCCGCTCAGCTTCACGAACGTTATCTCGTCGCCCACCTCGATCGTAGATACCATCCTCAACGTGTTCGAATTTGACACCAAGTCCATCATCTTCTTCTAGCCAAGAGGGAAAGGTGACCAGGCTGTAGTCGTAAAAGGTACAGTTCGAAAAGGCAATGAGAGATTCGTGTTCACTTCGGTAGTGCCATTTCAATTGGCGTTGGGGCATCACGGCGGCACATGCGTCGAGTACACTGCCGAAGACGTCAAATGCCTCAATCGCGTTCGGACCTTCGGCCTCACCAGACAGATCATCGGACATTCCCTGCTCGAAAAATGTCGTGGGAGGTAGTTGCTTGTTGTCGCCGCACACAACTAGCTGTTTACCTCTATAAATTGAGCAAATCGCGTCTTCTGACCTCAACTGTGAAGCTTCATCAAAGATAACGAGGTCGAATTTTGTCTTCTCTGGATCCAAGAACTGGCTGACTGAGAGAGGACTCATGAGCAAGCAAGGCTTTAGCTGCGTGAGGAGGTTTGGAATGACGCCAAAGAGCTTCCGCAGAGGCAAGTGTCGCCTTTGCTTGTTGGCTTCCTTGAACAGAACCTGAACTTCACCTCCCGGAATGACGACGCTTGAAGCAGGTCTGTGTCGATTTACTTCCCGAATGATACTGTGAACGCCTTGCTCCCAATGTTTCTTGTCAAGCTCACGAAATTCTGAGATCAACCTCTCATGATTTTCCCCGCGAAACGAACCAAGGCAAGAATCCTCTGCAAACACCCAGTTCAACCATGCTTGAAGCACTGATCGCCGAACAACTTTCGGAACATCGGCGTCACGCAAAGACGATGCCTTTGATATTGAGTTTGCGAAAAGCTCGCCGAGGCCCTGCTCTCGGAAGTCCTCTTGAACAGCCTTGAAATCGATCCAGTCCCTCAGAGCTTCAATCTGTTCCTGCATCTCTCGTAGGCGAGTTGCAATCGCACTAAAAGCTGCCCTCATTAGTGCTGTTCCGTCAATAACAGGGGAGGCTTCATCGAAATCCCGTGACAACTGTTGAAAGGCGCTTCTGCTGCGATTCAATCCCTGAGTGAGGAATTCATTTTCAGGAGCCTTCTCCTTTCCAACTACGACGAGACTCAGCAAAACGTCCGGGATTTGCCTGTTCCCCATATGACTCTTGAAACGCGAGGTCCATTGAACTGCCTCAAGGACCTTGTCCCAAGATGTCTGAATTCCGGTGAAGCGCTTTCCGAATCTTTCTTTCAAATGTCCGGACTCAGTGGAGATCTCTCCCTCGATTCTGCGAAGCTCACCCAGGCGGTCAAGGTCAGATGTCATCCGGCGACAGGTAAGGCCCTCAGATGACCAAGCACAGGACAAGACTTCGCCAAGCAACTGGCATACTTGCCCGATGGCATTCGCCAATTCAGCGGCCCACGACTTCAGTTCGTTCAGAGGTCTCTCGTCAATTGGTACACCCGAACCGTCCCAAAGGTCCGCAGGCAAATATTGCTTCACTAACGGGAGCTTCTTTTCCCATTCCTCCATGCTCTGCTTGAGACGCGCAGTAAGACCTCGGAGGTCGAGCGTGGCAAGCCCCTGCGCAGAGGCTTGGCGGATGAATTGATTGGGTAATGGCTGAATCCCAGCCAACTCCAATAGCTCTTGAGCATTGGAAATGGCGCGTCCAAGGCGGCCGAAATCTGTGTCGAATCCTCGAAAACATACTCCGCACAATTCCTTAAAACGTGGGAACTCAGCTAACAGTTGGGCTTCGAGACCTTTGAGGCCCTGTACCCTGCGCAGATCGGAAAGAAGGGACGGGGGAAGCTGCCCATTTTTTCGAAGTCGTTTGATCTGTCCTCGCGACTTGTAATAGCCTGGTCGAAAAATACAAAAGAAAGAGGAGTACGGCCCAGAGAACTTCTCGATTAACTCCTCGCTAACAAGCTCTAGTATGCCTACTTCATATTCCGCGAGCAGCGATCTCCGTTCTCTGTTTCGCTTCTCGAATCTCTCGCGTATCGATGGCAGCGACTGAGAAACATCCCGCAGCTTCGTTATTTCCAACCATGATTCATCAGGTCGATCTTCGGTTTCACAAATCTGTCCGATTCGTACCAATTGTCGCAGCCGTTTCGCGTTCAGACCGCCATGCAAGCCCAGTGATTGTTGTATTGCTTCTCCGTCTTTGCCCCAGTTGTCTAGCCGAACGGCAAAATCATGAACCGCCTCTAGAAGCAAGTGTCGATTTGCAACGAAAGTCGCGTCATCCTCCAAGGGCCGCCGCGCACGAGAGCACAGTTCGTCCAAGGATAGTTTTAGACGGTCTCTGAGGTCGTGTGAAAGCGACAAGAACTCAGAAGTGTAAAGAGAGTCGAGGGTCGTTCGGTTCTCTTCATGAGTTCGAGAAAGGCCGCGATAACGTTCGGTTTCTGATCGAATCTCATCTAATTCGGTGCCAAGAATCCAGTTTTTTTCGATCCCCGGACAATGCTTGAGTAGCTGGGATGTTTCTACCAACCAGTCCACGCCATCAAAGTGAGTTGGTGTGTCCAGACCCAACTGGTCCGAAGCTAGACTTGCAGCTGTGCGAAGTACGGTTAGAGATTCCTCACATTCACTTAGCTTCGCCTGCAATGACGCCTTGTTTGTTAAGGTGAATGTGGTGAGAGCGCAACCAAACCACGGGAAGTCTTGCCCGGCAATCGCCACGTGCCACATAGGCTTGAGCCTGCTGCCAAGTTGCTCGGCACCATCTAGACTTTCGGGCGTCATACGAGAGGCATCGAAAGCCCCTGCCGATACGTAGAGGACGCTCTCAAGCTCGGCGGCCCAGCCTAGACCCTCGAACGCGCTGCATCCAAGTGGTTGACGAATCAGGTGAAGAGAATGGACGTAATCATTCAGCTTCCGCCTGCGCTCCATCAGCTGCTTGGCTTCGAACTCCGTCAGACCTTTCTTAGGTTGTAATTGCTCCCCATATGTCTTGTATAGCTCCTGAATGACTTCACGCTTGTTTGCCCTGTGGCTGTGGAGTTGCAAACAGAAATATCCGAGGTTCGCGTTTTGAAGGCGCTGGAACACTACTTCGAGGGCCGCCATTTTCTCGCTAACAAAGAGGACGCTCTTGCCGCGTGCAACGAACTCGGAGATCAGATTTGTAATGGTTTGGCTTTTGCCCGTACCAGGTGGTCCCTGAATTACCAAGTTGCTGCCCGATTTGACCGCTTCAATGCATACGAGTTGGCTGCTATCCGCGTCGGCAACGAGAAAGCTGGTGTCGGGACTTGTCTTCTTATCTAGGTCTAGGGGGTCTGGCGGGTCTGCGGTAACTGGCGCTTTTTCCTCTTCACATAGGCACCGAACAACGCTATGACTCCTAAGCAAAGCAGCATGATTCTTCAAATCGTGGTATATGACCAATTTATGGAATGAAAAAAGCCCGAGCCAACTTGTTTCCCTCAGCGTCCAACCATACTTCTCCACCTGATCCTGGAATCCTTCAAGGAACTTCTCAAGTGAAACTGAATCCCAATCCTCGGGGACGGGCGGCAATTCAATCTTGAAGTCGTCACCCAGCTTAACGGCCAACGCAGGATTGATGACGATCTCCTCGTCCACTGGATGGAGTTGGAAAGGGTCGTTAACGGATTCTCGTTTTAGCTTGACAGGCACAAGCAGGATCGGGGATTTGATGATTTCACTCTGTTCAACTTCCTTCCATTCCAGCACGCCGAAGGTGAGAAAGAGAATCCGAACTCCTCGCTCTTCAAAATCAGTCCGCGAGCGACGGTATAAGTTGCGCAAGATGTTGCGTAGCTTCTTTCCGTCCTCGACGTCGGTCAAAAGTTCACCAGAATCGCGATCCGAGGAGGCAGCGAGTGCCCCAGAGTCTCCACTCTCCTCAGGCTCATTGAGTACTTGCCCTTGGTCCGAATGTGGTTCCGCAAGCGTCAACTCGCCCTCGAGCACATTCGGTTCGTCCGGCGCATCCGGGGGCATGTAAAATTCCCAGGGTTCTTCGGAGTTCACCAGCCGCTCAAATACTTCAGTTAGCGAAGGTTCTACCACCCGCAGGGTCGAGCCACGGGTGCGAGAAAAAAACAATAAGCGGTTGCGTCTGGAAAGATCGACGATTTTCCGCTTCCATTCCTCTATGCGCTGGTCAACTAGACTCATATCATTGATATGGGAACGCAGCCCACCGACCTCTGTTGATGATTAAACTACTGTGGTGCCAGATATAGTAACCCCCAAGCGGAACAGATAATAAACAACGCTGGCCCCACAGTGCGTTAGACATTCTCATCGCCGAGAAGAACTTATCGCCTTCATGCTGGCACGGGCCGCAATTCACGCCAAACAATAGGTTCGCTTCCATCGAAGTAGCCGATGTACGTCTTGACTGGCGTGACCTTAAACCTGTCGATGCTACCGAAGGTTGATATGAGAGTGTTGTAGACCCATGCGTTGACGCTGTCACCAAGATCGGTCTGGATTTCAAACTCAACAGTGTATTTTATACCTTCTCTTTCCGGCTCGGACGCTGGCAACATCTTCATTCCGGATGAACCATTTCAAGGTAACGACAAAGCGCATTGGCAAGCTGGATTTGCCGAGGAGTTTTGCATTCCACCTGGAACAGGGCTGGACTCGCAACAATCACGGCGACGCACTGTGCTCGCGACATCGCAACGTTCAGCCGATTAAGGCTGTACAAGAACTCCATGCCCCTTGGGGCGTCTTCAGGCGTCGAACTGGTCATCGAATAAATCACTACAGGGGCCTGCTGTCCCTGAAATTTGTCGACAGTGCCAACCCGAACACCGACGGGAAGGGATTTCACCAGGGCGGAGACCTGTGCGTTGTAAGGAGCAACGACGAGAATATCTTCCAGCTTTAGCGGGGCCTTCTCCCCGGTCTTATCCGTCCAGGTTGCGCCACTTGCAAGCAAAGCATTTATAAGCTCCTTAACCCTCTCTACCTCCTCCGGCGATTCGGTTTGGTTTCCATTGTGCCGAACAGGGACGTAACGCAGCCCCGTACCGTCGAGAGGTCCGTGTGTGTTCAGTCGCTGATTCTGATTTTCAGGCCGAGCGGTGAGTCGGCCATCATAGAAAAGCTCCGATGTGAAAGCGCATATGTCAGGATGCAACCGCCAAGTCTCCTTGAGGAACAATCCCTTCTCGGCTTCAATGGTCGCTCGCCCGTTAAGCAGGTGAGCTAAAGCGGATACGTCCACACCTGGCGGGTGAACTCCTTGTTGAGGCTGGTTGAGTTGTTGTGGGTCGCCGAGCAGCACTACGCTCTGTGCGGCCCGGGAAATTGCTAGTACGTCGGCAAGCGACATTTGCCCTGCTTCGTCAACGAAGAGTACATCGACCGAGTTAGCCATATCGCCCCGTGCCCAAAGCCAGGGCGTTCCAGCGACGACCCGAACGGTCCTCGACCGAAGTGCGTCCAATATCCCCTTGTTCTCGCCGACTTGTTCCACCATTCGGTCCTCGCAGCCATCTGAATCGTTTGCCTTTTGCACGGCGCTTAGCTGTATGTTGTCCGCTCTGGCGGAAGAGCAGGCATATTGCAACAGATTGCTGATGACCTTGTGACTGACAGCAGTGATTCCGATACGGTTGCTGTTTCGCACGAGTTCCGCAATCATTCTGGCTCCGGTGTAGCTCTTTCCAGATCCAGGCGGCCCCTGTAACGGAAGAATTGACGGTTGAGCGCAAAGTGAGTGCAATGTTTGCCGGGCTGTTTCCGTCATTTCCCCTTTTTGGTCGAACATGTTTTCCAAGTCGGCGAGCAATACTCGAGGCGGCTGTCGTAGCAAGAGGTCTCGTGCGGCCTGGAAAGAGCCCGGATCGGAGATTCCGTTTTCCGCGACCCATTGACCTAAGCGCATGAGGCTGTCGTGCTGTGCCTCCGAACCGAGAACATTCTGCTGAACGAGGGCTGTCGGGTGCGGGACTTGCGAATTGATGCCCCTCTTGATGTCGATGGTTCCGTTGAGGTCATCTATAGCAACGACTGCTCCAGCACTGGCTTTTGTTTTCGGGTCATGGACTTGGAAGGCCCGGTCAATCGAATGGTCCTGAGGGGGGAAGCTACACCTGTGCACAATTGACCTCTTGACCTGCCCAACTTGCCCGACATATTTCAGTCCTCCCAGAGCATTCTTGTCTTCCACTAACTCATCATCGGTCAGGTCGCACTGCCGGAAGTACTCCCACCAGGCGGATTTGTCCTCCCTACGGTGGTATTCCAACATCTGGGCAAGCAACCATCTGGCTCGTTGTTCAGAACTCCATTCTGTTTCATCGGCAGGCAGGCCAGATGTCAGGCGTTCCATGAGGGCGCGGACCTGCTGGATTTGCGGCGATAACTCCTCTTCTTGGGCTTGCTCGAATATTGGTCGCTGTAATGCTGTGCCCGTCTTTGCCTCTAGCTCAAGCCTCCGGTCTTCGAGCCATTTCCGCAGATGCCACGCCGAAAGACAATCGTCTCGGTTGTAAGCCTCAATGGCAGTAAGAATATTGCCGGGAACATCGTGCGGGTTGCCCAAAGCGAGTGCGGCCGCAAAAGTCTCTAGCGCCAGAACCGAATCTCTTGCTGGCACTGCTCGCTTGAACTCGTAAAGTCCTTCCATCTTCTTAATGGAATAGCTTTCGACAGATGCTCTTACCCCTTGCCTGACGACCCTGTAGAGGTCAACAAAAATGCGTGCCCTCAACAGTTGGTCAACTTCATCGATACAGACTCCGTGCTGCCCGGCCATGCGTTTGATTTGCGTAGGCTCGTAGGGAGCGTAATGGTAGACGTGCATCCCCGGATGCTTTCGCCACCTTTCCATCACCAGCGCGATGAACTTGCTGAACGCTTCTTTTTCGTTTGTCCGGTCGAATGACCACAATGCTTGATAACAGGGTTCTTCGCCCGCTTGTTCCGATACAATGAGAACTCCCGTCAAATATTCGAGGCCCGTTTGGAACGCGAATGGATCTCCTTCCAGGTCAAGGAAAACATCGCCCGCCGACGGCGCTGGCAGCGCGGCCAGCCCTGTATTTGGTTCCTTCGGTTCCAGCAATTCATAAACGAGATTCCCCTGCCTCCGTCCCTCGACCTGTACACGCGCCTGATTGTGAATCCGCACAAGCGCGGCGCTTCCAAGACCGTCTAGCTTCGGTTTGGCTCCCAAATTAAGCGCCGCCAAACTCTCAATCGTACTGACGCCGTTTGCAACAAAGATTTTGCGTTGGTTGCGCGTCGTTCCAGGCACAAGTGATAGGTGATCATCGTCGTGGCGGCGCTTATCGCAGAGTGTGAACCACGAACACACGTCACAATGTTCGACGGGTTCAGGGTAGCTATTTGGCTCCTGGCGGTATGCTGTCTCGAAATCCCGCTTCACCCTTCGGAAGTACGCGATGTACTGCTCTAAATGATATTTTTCAGGCTCCGTCCCACTTCCCAAAACCGTGTGTACCCATTCGGGTTGGACACCTTGGATTTGGGAGAGCAGGTCCGCATAAAAACACAGTTGAACCAGTGCGCCCGCCTTTGTTGACCGTGCGAGTTTTGTTTCCAGCGGTTCGTAGGACCACGCTCCGAGTCTGCTTGGCTTGGGAACTCGGATGAGAAAATCAGACCGCCCATGCCAAGGTCCGTTTTGAAATGTCGCTTGATAGATGACGCTCGCACCACGGCGAAGCGCATCAATGGTCTGGGCGGTACCTTCCGTCCATAGAACGTTTGTGGGAATCTCGACAATTTCGGGGTCTTGCGAGTCAGCCAAATATCGGAGGTATGCCCGCTCGTGCCGTTCGCCCAGTTCCCGCAGAAGCTCGATTCCCGGATCACGGAAGAAAGGTTTGTCGATTTGTCCGGCTGCTTGAGCGCGGTCGAGCGTCAGCAGGTGATGGCAAGCCAGAAAGTTGGCGACAGCCGAAGCGGAGAACATGAAACGACTCCAGGCAAAGCTAAGAGATCACTTCGCAGACACTGGCATTCTATGATTTCGGGCAGGGTATTCGCCGACCCGCCTATGAAGTTCGCCAGCGTTGATCTCCGCGCTTTCCCTGTCATCGTGCATCGCCTCATTCATCATCCGGTACATCTCCATCCAAGAGTCATCAGCCGTGGGCATTGTTGACTCCAAATCGCTCGCCGCTGGACATCCGCTACAAGGGACTCTGCGGTTGCCGTCAAGGAAGTATTGATGATTAGGATACTATCATGCGGGATGAATTAAGCTTCATAACAGCTATGTGTAATAAATGAGATTCAAATGAAAGTCTTGGTGCTGATGAGTGGAGGGATTGATTCGTCCTGTTGTGTGGCGTTCTACCGTCAAGCGGGGCACGAGGTCACAGGTGTGTTTGTGGATTACGGACAGCCCGTCAACCAGCAAGAAGAGCAGAGCGCAAGAGCAATCGCTCGACACTACACAATTCCTCTCCATGTCATTCGATCATCAGGACCGCCCAAGGAGTTTAGGAACGAAATCGCTGGACGAAATGCCTTTCTCGCATTTGCGGCGCTCTTGCACTCTCCCGTTCGTGCGGACCTGATCGCGCTCGGAATCCATGCTGGTACAACGTACTACGATTGTTCAGAACATTTCGTAGATCACATGAATGCGCTTCTGTCCGGCTATTGCGATGGACAGGCCGTCCTGGCTACGCCGTTTCTCAATTGGAACAAACAAGCTGTTTACGAGTTTTGCGCCAAGAGCGGGATACCTGTCGAACTGACCTGGAGTTGCGAGGTAGGTCCGTTGGTCCCTTGTGGTCGTTGTCTATCCTGCGAGGATCGGGTGCACCTTAATGTTTGCACGGCGAAGTAAGATAATCCTCGGGACGCACACGGCAGCCGAAACTCCCCTCCTCCTCCCGTCCTTTTCCAGCAAAGGCTTTCCTGAACTGCGGAATATCATGAAATTGATGGGCGAGTTCATCACTAGTCCGATTCTGATCAGCGCATACGACGTGCACTATCGCCTGATTCCTCGAAATATCACATTTTCGCAGTTGCTGTTCTTGGACAGTGGCGGTTACGAAGCACGGATCGAACACGACCTCTCCGAAACTTATGGAAAGCTGCATAAACCAAAACCCTGGAACAAACGTCTTCATGAAAGAGTTCTAACAAACTGGACGAGCAGATGGCCCACCATTGCGGTCTCATTTGACAGTCCCGCCCAGTTCTTGCCTCTGTCCAAGCAAATTCAAAACTCTCAGGCCCTGAAGGAAAAGTACCCTCGCCTCCTCTGGGAATTTCTCGTCAAGCCAGAATCGTCCAAAGACTTGGTGTTGCCAATCGAAAAACTGCTGAAGAAGGTTGCGCAACTCCGAGGATTGACCGTCATTGGCCTTACGGAGAAGGAATTGGGTGATTCCGTCTTCGCCGCAATGACCAACATCGCCCGTTTGCGCACAGAGTTGAACGCCGCAGGTCTTGGCATTCCAATTCACATTTTTGGCAGTTTGGACCCCCTTACGACAGTTCTGTATTTCCTGGCGGGTGCAGAAATTTTTGATGGCCTCACCTGGCTGAGGTTCGGCTACCACGAGGGGAAAACAATCTATTCGCAGAACTATGGTGTCCTGCGGGACTCTGAGGGGCTTCGTCGGAGCACGAGCGAACGGCACTTTGAAATGTGGCGCAACAATTACTACTACCTTGAGAAGCTCCGCACTCAGATGATTAACTATGAGCGGACTAAAGACCTCATGCACTTTGGCAGCCTTCAGCCATTACTCCAAGATGCGCTGACGCAACTTCAAGCGACCGTGTCGGAGGCGGGGTAACTATGGGCGGCTCGGGACGGCGCAGCTACTTTCGAGGACGCACACCTGATGATGTAAAGGTCGAACTGCGCAAAGAAGAGGAACGGACCCTTGACCAGGCGTTCGACACCAGTGTCGCCGAACGTCTGGGCGAACTGCTCGCAGCCGCCAACCAGCGCGATACGAAAGCAATTCAGAAATCATTAAGCGAAATCAAGGCTGCATTGGCAGCTGACATCGAAGGCACGCTGGACCCAATTTTTGGAGGTTCAGTGAGGAAGCGCACATATGTAGACGGCATCAGTGATGTTGATACGCTCGTTATCCTGCGCGACCCCAAACTCCGGTCCTTGTCACCTCAGGCGGTGCTGGAGTACTTCGAGAAAAAAGCCCATGAGGAATTGGCAGGGTGGGAAGTATCGCGGGGAAGATTATCCATCACCTTAAACAAGGAAGGTCTAGAGCTTCAAGTCCTGCCAGCTGTAAGGGAAGAGGGCAAAACTTACATTCCCAGTGCGCGGGGTAATCAGTGGGCTGAGATTAATCCCGAGTCGTTCTTCCGCAAGTTGACCGCTACCAATGACAAGTTTGGAGGAAAAGTCGTCCCGGTGATCAAGCTCGCCAAAATCATCAACGCGCAACAACCTGAAGGGCTACAGCTTAGCGGGTATCATCTGGAGTCCCTGGCAATAGAATCCTTCAAGGACTATTCTGGCTTACTAAATCCCAAGGCAATGCTAGAACATTTTTTCGACGGCTCTCGCGCTCTCGTTTTGGCCCCCATTAAGGACAAGACGGGACAATCGGTACACTTAGATACTGACCTTGGCGCTGCCAATAGCAGCACCCGGAAGGAAGTGTCGGCTGCGCTTGACCGGGTCTATCGGCGGATGAAGAATGCCGATGCGGCTCGTTCGGAAGATCAGTGGCTCGAACCATTCGGTGAGGAATAGCGATGATGACTAGCGCAGTCTGCTTGGGAAAGCTGGCGTCCGCTTATGTCAAAGCAAAGACGAAAGTCCTAGCCGCAGGCTACGCCGACGAGATTATTTGGCAAAGAAATTTGAGAGCCGAAGACGTAACAGAGCACGGCCTCTTAAAGGAATGCGCGTGGGTAATCCTTTCGTCGGGCATGCGCGAGTCAGTTGTTCAAAAGAAATTTCCCGATATAAGTGAAGCCTTCTTCCATTGGTCCTCAGCAGAGGAAATCGTCTGGCATCACGAGAGATGCGTAAGTTCAGCTTTGGTCTTCTTTCGGCATGAACGGAAGATTGAAGCCATTGCTCGGTGCGCCCGGATTATTCATGAACAGGGGTTCGGGCCGCTGCGGGACGAGCTTGCGCTGGATCCTATAGCTGCACTCCAGAAGTTTCCCTACATGGGACCAGCGACAAGTTACCATGCGGCGAAAAACATTGGCTTCTCTGTTGCAAAACCAGATCGGCACCTGTGTCGCCTCGCCGAACTTTCTGGTTATCCTAGCCCAGCAGACCTCTGCAAAGCCCTAGCCGACTACGTTGGTGATCCAATTGCCGTTGTGGACATTGTGCTGTGGCGCTTCGCAACGTTGCAGCAAGATTACATGACCTCTTTTTTGAGAACAAACGCGGACGCATAACGTGGCATCTGTGCCCCATACCATATTAGGGCGATACATTCACCTAGCAGGAAGCGCAAGCAAGTCGCGCCCTACCGATCTAATTCGCTATGCGCATGACTTAATGCGCGACCTCACAATTGAAATCCTTAGAAGCGGAAGCGGCTTAGTGCTTTTCGCAGGCAGAGAGCCTCTCCAAGATGCTGCCGTTGCTGGCTCACCCGCCCTGATTTTTGATTGGACGGTCTTGGAAACCGCTGACCTGGCCTGCGGCCAGGGAGCACTTCCTTGGCCGCATAGTCGCCCCCCTATAGTGATAGTCACATCAGAGAAAGCAGCCAGCGAAATTCCAGATCGCCGTCGCGCCCTCTGGGACAAGCTCTTGAGGTCCGGGCAAGTTCGCGTGGAATACATCCAGCCGGGGGCACGCTCTGGAGCTTTGCTTCGCGAAAGGCAGGCCCAATCTGGCGACGTTCTCATATGCGTTGGCGGTGGAACGGGTGTGGAACACTTAGCCGACTTGTATCAGGCTCGCCACAAGCCAGTCGTTCCTCTAGACCTTGCTCTTGGTGCTAGTCGGGAGGATGGGATCGGCGGTGCAGAACGTATGAACCGTGAGGCGAGGGCGAATCCAGCCCCATTTCTCCGTTTACGTCCAGACATGGCCGGAAGTGGCACTGCGTTATTGGTTGCAGCAGCAACGGGAAATGGTTCTGTAGAACGAGGAAAGGTTGTCACGTCGCTTAAGGAACTCTTGGCCGCCCTTGATCGGCCCAACGCATTCTATGTCAGGCTGCTAAACAACAAGGCAGGGGACTTTCCAGTTGTAGAGCGGTTTTTTCGGGATGTTGTTGACCCCGTGGTTGCAAAAATTGGCTACCGCCGAATCGAAATGGGAACTGACCCGACGGAACACGGATTCATCAACGTAGAGATATTTGAGCGACTTCATTACAGCGAACTGGCGATTGTGGACGTGACAGGACTTCGTCCGAATTGCTTTATTGAGCTAGGGTACGCCCTGGGATGCAGAATACCCGTAATCGTCACAGCCAAGGAAGGTACTGCGCTTCCTTTCGACCAAAACGCGATCCCATGTCACTTCTGGGATTTGGCGGTTGGTATTGAGACCAATGTTCAGACGCTTGTTGAGTTTATTGAGAAGAACATCGGGAGGCCTCCACTAGTTTTGTCATGAGCGTTTGGTTCCATTTTCCTACACACGTGCTCGCAAACCAGCACGTACAAGTTTTTCGATGATGCCAGAGTTGAAGACGTGCACGCGACCGTCCTTCGCAATATGCCCAACCGCGTCGTGCTTATCGCGTGTGCCTATTGGCACGACCGGAAACGGATACGGAAATTCGGGCAAGTGATTGAACTCCAAGTGCCACTCGTGACCTTCCTGCCCCTCGTGCCACTGCTCATTGGACTTGCTCACCCCCTCGAAGGGTACTCGCCGTGCGGAGTACGAATCATTTTTTTCGGCCATTTGCCACCTCACTACTAAATGGAAATTACAAAGGTTTCGGGGAAATGTGGGTTTTGGTGGCTTGGTCTCTCGGCTCGTCGCAGACGGCCTTGTGCGTTGCTTCGATCTCTTTCCAATCATCGTCCAGCCTATGGATGTAATCCATGAGTCGGGTGTGTTCCGGGCAGTACGGCTCTCCCTCATTCCTACATGTGGACGGGAGAGCATTCTCCTTATCGGGAAGATGAACCCAGTTACACATTTTTCTCTCCGCTGAGAGTCGCGATGATCTTGTCTCGTTTCGTCAACTCCTCTACCAACTCCATCACTTGACGCTCCAAGCGTTCGTTATCAGCCCGGAGTTCTCGGATGATGCGGTTGAGGTCCCAGCGGGTGGGACGCCTATCCACGAGTCACCAGAGGATTCTTTCCGTAGAAAACCTCCTGTTTGACTTCCCCGCTCTCCCTATTTCGGGTGACGACGGTGGTCGCGTTCTGGGTTGCGTTGATGACTAAAACTTCCTTGTTGGAGACGAGCGTCTCGATGAAGCCAATCGGGTTGCCGTTGTTGTCCTTGGTGATCATGGATTTAATCTACGGGTAGAGAGTCTTCTCGGCTAGACGGGCCGCACCGCGCCCCGAAATGGTCCATTCGACTTCACAGACGCTCTCTGAGGGAACGAATCTGACGGCTGATGGTTAGCTCGCTGGCGAAGGACTAACGGCCCCGTTAAGACCCTCCGGTGAATCACGAGTCCGGCCTCCCGGTCGTAGAGTGGACGACACGGGCACTTGATGGAGGGCTTGTGAATGGGTGCCTCCTCTACGACGAGAAGATGAAGGCGCTGGTATCTACCCTTACAGATGGCGACGCTCATTACTTCTTCCCCTTGTTCTTCTTGTCAGCGATGACCTTTGCCATCCAAGTTCCGAACCCGGCCTTGCCGTAGCTTTTCTGTATCGCTAAGTTGAAGGCTTCCTGACCAACGAGGCGGGAGACGAGTGTCTCGTTCGTGTTGTATTGACGGATGATGCCTCCGGCTTTGAGCATCTTCTTTAATCCTCCCCAGGTAGCGATGCGGTCTGCCATGAAGGTATCTTGGGTGGAGCGGAAGAACTCAATCATCTGAGCGAGCTTAACCTCCGAGAAGCCGTGTTCCTTCAAGAGCGGGAAGAGGCTGTAGCATTCCTCACGGCAGTTACCGTTGAGCTTATAGCTCTTGGCTATGGGTAAAAGTTCGGTTTGGTAGCTATGCTCTTGGTAATCCTTTTCCCAATCGTCTATATCACCCGTCTCATCTTCATTGTTTGAATCTGGAGCAGCAGAAGCAGAACGCCGTTCTTCTACTGCTTCTTTCTCAGTATCTATCGAAGACGCGTCAGCGTCTGAGTCGAGAGTATCTACTGTGGAAAGCAAAGTATCTACAGGTAGGGTTGATTTTCCCGCCGCCGCTTTTTCAACCCTGGACGAGGGGTTATTTTCCAACCCTGGACCGTAGGTTGGATTTGCACCCTGGGAATCCTCATCAGGGTTGGAATATACCCCTGGCAACGTGGCTGTCAGTTCTGGACTTACCCAACGACCAAGTTCATCCTTATAGGCGGCGTTATCAACCCGCAACCCGCCGTTGTCCTTGAGTCGCTTCTTGGCGATCTTAATGGTGCTGAGGCCGAGACCGCACTCCCGCATAAGCTGGGAGTTGCTGATCTCCACTTTATCTTCCTTATCGCTGCGGAGGTAGTGGGCCATCCACACTTTGAGATCGGCGTTAGGCAATGCGAGCAGCGCACCCCGCCACTCAAATGGAATCTTCTTGAATCCCTTCGACATGATTACACCGCCTGCTTCTTGAGCTTCCATGCCGGGGAACCCCGCCCCCGCTTGCGGGACAGGCAGTTGTTCTGCACGACTCCCGTGACGTAGTTGATGCTCACCCCGAACTCTCGGGCAAGCTGTAGATACGATTTATGCGAATCTTCGATAAGAGCTTTGATGAGGGCGGCATCAAGCTCGGCCTTCTGTAATTTCTTGTTCATTGGTTTCTCCTTTCGTGACCACACCGTGAGAGGAGAAAGTTGGGAAACCAACTAACAAGTGATCCCAGAAATATCGCTAATGAACCGACGCATCTAATTTCGCGTCCATAAGAAGCGACGGAGAAGCCGGAGCCTACGATTTTGAAAAGTTTCGGGTGCTACACCAGACCATGCGGAATGCTGGCTGCACGGCAGACACCCCTAGCCAGAGCTAGGAAAGACGCCGCCGATACCTCTGGGTATTGGAGCACCCGAATTAGATCGACTTGAATCGGGATCGTTCATTCAAACTGAACTTCGTATGGCATTAGATGGTTGGATGTGCAGCCGATGCGTTTTGCAATCTTGATCCATTCCGGGTCATGGTCCGGTCCACCACGGAGGGCATGAGCAATTTCATGCAACACAGCTTGGCGAAATTCGCGACCCACTCTCGCATCAATTCGAATTACCCTGTTGTCGGAGTCACAGACGCCTAAAGGGAGGTCTGGCCGATCTTCAATGGTCTCAATTGATAGTCGCCAGTCCTGCAATCCGTGTTGATCCAACAGCAGTCGGCCCTTCGCAATCATCTCTTCTGGTGTCATTCCCGCACTCTTTGAATCTATCTAATCCTCCCTCGCGTGAACGGACATCTTGCCCTTCATCCTATCCTCAACATCTTCCGCAAGCCCGCATTTCTTGATGCGCTCCCGCACATACAAAATACATGTGACCCTGTCGTCGCCATCCTTGAGCGGTAAGTTCCCGTGCGTCTCGTGAACATCAGCGAGGATAAGGCTCCCCGGCTGGTAGTCAATCGCGACCTTAAACGCGGGGAATACCAGCGCACCGCCCTTGAAGTTCCCCAGGGTCAACATCACACCGAACCCACCTTTTAGGTCGCCTTTATCCTGATGATAGGTCGTACTGAGCTTCCGGTTCACGGTCATCGTAGAAAAGGCCGTATTCCACAACTGGAAATCGGGACTCTCGCAAGCGTGGTAATACTGAAACTGGTAACGATCGGGGAGGCTTTCCTTAAACACATTGTCCGCCGCCACAATTAAACTGTGAACTCCCTTCAATACCTCTGGATTTTCCCTCGTCCAAGCGGTCTGGCGGCAATGAGGCGTTTCAAAGTAGCCGAGGTAATCCGCCCTACAACCCCCCTTTCGGTATTCTTTGACGAGTTTTTCATCGGCCCGGTATTGTTTAGAAATGCTGTTATCGGCACGCTTACGAAATATGCGTTGCGCTCCGATTGTTTCAGGTCTAGTCCCACAGTCGCCGTGGACTGTTTTCAAGTGCTCGTATCCCGCAGCAGTTTGGATTTCGTCAAACACGCCCGGCATCGCCCAAAAGAGCAACGAGCCGTCGTCCTTGTATGCTTGGATTTGTTCGCCATCCTGCGTCGAATAAAACCCCTCGTAGTCACCTACGCTTGCGTTTTGAGGCTTTGGCCTTCGGAGTGCGTGGTCTTCTTTTGCGTTTAGTACGCGCCTCAAATTTAGCTGCCGCATTGATGATCTCCTTTGCGACCCTATAGGACAGTTTCCGGTGTAGAGCTTCTTCGCCCTTGATAATGTTCCACGCGCCCGCAAGTTCGCGTCTTGTATCGTCATCAAGGAACAGGTGTAACTGTGTTGACCGAATGTATGGGCGGGTACGCGGAGGCTTTTCTTTGTAATCTTCGGGGTATCGCTCCCGCAGGAGTTCATCCAATTCGTCCCAGGTGAATGTGATGTCGTCTTCGTCTTTACGGGATTCGTAAAGACGCTTTTTCTCAAGTTCCGCCCTGGCGAAGTTCATCAGATCGTAGGCCGTGGAGAGCGGTATCTTCAATTCCTGCGCAACTGTGTCGGTAAAAGTACCGTGTCCTGGCTTCGCCAGCATTTGTTGTAGCTGGAGGAGCTTCGCGCCAAGTTTCAGACGTCTTTCTTTGTATTCTGGGTACAGGGCGACGATCTCGGCCTTTAATGCCTCTAGCTGATCCGAAGTGAAGTTCATGGGTTCATTATGGCGTACTGGGAACGATTCCCCGCAAAAGTGGCTCGTGAGTGCTCTTAGTGGCAACTCGGAGGAGCGAACAAATCTGGGACTCTCTCTTTGCGCTGCCCAGATCAGTGAAGCCGGGTGATATTATGATTGGTCATCTGATCAAATTTCCCGCAACTCGTTGCCTGCAAATAGGTGACTTTCGACTGACCGACTCCCAAATTGCCTGGTCGCATTGTGCTCCGGCGTATTAACTCGTTGGAGCACGACTTTGAACCCTCAAGACCTCGAACCGTTTGTAAGCGCCGACGAAGCCGCAAAATTCCTATCACTCACGCGGCGTCGCGTTCTTGATTTAGCACGCGCTGGAAAATTGCCCGGTCATCCCATCGGCGATGGCGAACGACGCATTTGGCGATTCCGTTTGAGTGAACTCGCGGCTGCTGTTGTGTCCACGCAAAAATCTGGGTTTGCTTCTCGGGCAGAGGCGCGTATGGTTCGACCCCAGCCATTGTCAGGCCTTGCCGGGATGGAAAACTGAAATGTCACAGCAGGGATGGTTCACCAAACATCAGACCAAGCGCAACGGATGGACCTGGGTGTATCACTATTACCGGAACAAGCCAGAAACCGGGAAGAGGGTGGAGGCCACCGTTACGATTGGCGCGGTAGCTCGGTTTGCGACAGAAAAGGCCGCCCGAGGCGAAGTTGAGCGCAGAAATCTTCAGCCTGGTTCTGCACAGAACAAGAACGGCCGAGTCACATTCCGCGAGTTGGTAGAGAACTATCGGAAGAAAGCGTTTCACAAGCTAGGCATCACAACACAGGCGATCACCGCCCACATTCTGGACGACTATCTGCTTCCCCGTTGGGGTGAAAAATTTGCGTTGGACATCGAGCCGGACGAGATTGAGGAATGGCTAGATGCTCTAGAACTTGAGAATCCAACCAAGGAAAAGATTCGTCGGGTCATGAACGTGGTCTATCGCCGTGGGCAGAAGTCTGGCCTCTTACCTCGAACCGGTGATGGAAACCCAGTCACTTTCGTCACCCAATCGTCCAAATCCAGCTACAAAGCCGTCATCATCCCGCCGGAGCAGGCTTTTCGCATCATGATGGAATTGGGAGAACCGTACCGAACGCTGGTGTTCCTCGTAGCCGTGACCGGGCTTCGCATCAGCGAAGCTCTCGGATTGAAATGGATCGATCTGGACTATGAACGCCAGATGATTCATCTTCGCCGGGTCTGGGTGGGCAACGAGTTGGTTTCTCGTATGAAGACGGACGGGTCTGAGGCTCCGGTCCCGCTCGGTGATTTGTTGGCCGATTCTCTTCAAAGTTGGCATCTAAATACCCTGTACGCAAAGCCTGACGATTGGGTGTTCCCGTCCACAAAGATGAAGGGTAAAACGCCGCTGAGCGCCAGCATGATGGCAAAAGATAAAATTCGTCCCGCCGGGATTAAGGTGGGCATCCGGCTCGAACCCGGCCAGCGATTCGGCTTCCATAACTTCCGCCACAGCCTCGCAACGTTCCTCATCAACAAAGGCAAAGACGTAAAAACGATTCAGGGATTGCTTCGCCATGCAAAGTCATCCACAACTCTTGACCTGTATTCGCAAGCCATGGATGAGTCAAAGCTGGCGGCGCAGAGAGACATCGCGGTGGCGATTAGCTTTGCACCCAACGCAGCGACGAGGAGTTGAGGAAACAACACAGATCAAGCGTCCGATCTCCAACACCCTTGAGGGCATAATACGAATGAGGGGTCGGCGAGAATGGAATTTGTGCATCCGGCAGTCGAGGAAGAATTCAGAAGATGGAAAGATATCATTGGAAGTGACGATCCATTTTCGTCAGAGGATACGATCGGGCTCCATGATGTGCTAGCCGCCCATTTCCTCATGATCGACTATTTTGCTGAGAAGAACTACGGCATAGGTGGTGTCGGCCCAAGAAGCCTCGATCTTTTACACTCGGCGCTATCCAGGCAGTTTACGTCATTCAATGGCATCCGAAAGTGGAACGGGTTATTTGAAATAGCCGCAACTCTGCTATTTGGACTAATCATGAACCACCCGTTCCATGACGCTAACAAGCGAACCGCTTTGCTTGCGACGTTGTCGCTATTGAACCGCAAGAAACGGGTGATCGATCTTCCTCAAAAGAGATTAGATACTCTAGTCGTGGCTATTGCAGCGAATGAGCTTGAAAAATATTTCGAGAAAGATGCTCGCTACCAAGAAAAGCTGCTGCGCCTTTCTGGCCCCAACGATACTGACGGCAAAGTACGAATAATTGCCGATTTTCTCAGAAGGAATACCCGTGCCAGGGACGACTCCAATCGTGCCGTGACTTACAGTGACTTAAACAAAGCCCTTCGAAGACACGGCTATGAACTACGCAATCCAAATGGAAATTATATTAACGTAATGCGGATAGAAGCCGCGAAGCCGGGTGGCTTTCTTGGGTTTGGTGCCAGGCCCGAACGTGCTGTTTTTCTTGCTCAGATTGGGTTTCCTGGCTGGAAAGACCAAGTTCATAAAGCAGCCCTAAAGAGAGTACGAGAAGCAACCAACCTGACCAGCCAAAACGGATGTGATACGAAAGTGTTTTTTGAGGACGCAGAGCCGCTGGCTGTTCTGATCAGCGAATATGCCGAGCCTTTGAAGCGTCTCGCAAATAAATGATAAATAGATCAATGACTGTAACAATGAACTCGGTCGAGACTCTCAGAGTGCCTCGAACCACGAGCAGATTCCAATTTACAGGTGAAGAATTACAGGTGAAGTTTTCTGGTGATTTTTGCTAAGTGATTGAAAACGATGGTAGGGCCGTGGGGACCCAGCGATCAATTGGACTCTTTCGCGTCCTTAATATCCGAGACGCAGCACTCCTTCCTTCTTTCCGTTGACCGACCCTTGAGTTAGCCATTCCAGCGACGCAGCAAACAGCAGTAGGTGGTTGCCTTCCCACAATGCGTTGTGCGAGGAACAGGCGAGATCAATAAAAAGTTTCTGGGACGAGCCAAGGTCTGCGTACAGTTCCCGCACTCGCGCCGAAGGCACTTGTTTATCGTGCTCGCCGGAGATCATAAGAGTGGGGATGTGCACCTTGGCGGCCACAGCTGCGGTCCAGTCCTTGGCGTCCACTGACTCTCCGGGTGAGCGCCGAACGCCTGGACCCCAAGTCGCTCCTATGGGATCCGACTTCATCATCT
>Ga0181532_10001629_pt1 | contig 21566 bp, 13 predicted proteins | sample PEATcosm2014_Bin_33_FD_119768 | JGI IMG/M metagenome (GOLD analysis project Ga0181532, IMG submission 119768) | Peatland microbial communities from MTU Mesocosm Facility, Houghton, MI, USA - PEATcosm2014_Bin11_30_metaG | ecosystem: Environmental > Terrestrial > Soil > Wetlands > Peat | place... | reverse complement strand
GATAACGTGGCGCTGGAGATCGAGTTGATCACGCCCATCGCCATGGAGAAAGGCCTGCGGTTCGCCATCCGGGAAGGCGGCCACACGGTGGGCGCCGGAAGCGTGACGGAGATCTTGAAGTAGACGCGTAGGGGCACGCCATGGCGTGCCCGTACAGCAAGGCTGGGTTTATGCGCGAGATTATTACATTACAGTGCGGTGACTGCAAGAACCGCAATTACACGACGACGAAGAACAAGAAGAAACAGCAGGACCGGCTGGAGCTGAAGAAATTCTGCCGCACGTGCCGGCACCATACGGTCCATAAAGAAGTGAAGTGACGGGTGACAAGTGACGAGTGACGAGCGAGACCAAAGCGGTCAGTTTTGCTTGTCACTTGTCACTCATCACTTGTCACTGGTTTTTGCAGGGGCGTCAGATTAACGGCTAATCTGCCGGTCTCCAAAACCGGTCATGGGGGTTCAAATCCCTCCGCCCCTGCCAGAGTTCTCGGCCGAAGCTGGTTTTCTTGGAAGGCAAAGGGATTTATGGGCGAGCCGGTCAGCATTGAGAAGAGCACTTGGGTGCAGATTCGTGACTATTTCTCCGATGTGCGCACGGAGATGAAACGCGTAACCTGGCCGAGCAAGCAGGAAATCTACGGCACCACGGTCATGGTACTGATCACCACGTTTCTTTTCGGCTTTTATTTCTGGGTTTGCGACCAGGCATTCATGGCTTCTATTTCCAGGATATTGCGGCACTTCCTGCATGGCGGGTAGGGGTTCCACGGTTACGGTATTCGACATCGGAGGCCCGCGCTCGGGCCGGCCGGAAGCGGCGGAGAGCGGGCTACAGGTGATTTCTTAGAGTGAATAGAACAGGCATGGACAAGAACTGGTACATCATTCACACCTATTCGGGTTTTGAGAAGAAAGTGGCGGAAACCCTGAAAAGCCGCATCGAGGCCGCCGGACTGGTCGGGCAGTTCGGGGAGATCATGGTTCCTACCGAGGACATCCTCGAAACGAAGCAGGGCAAGAAGGTGGTAACGCCCAAGCTCTTCTTTCCTGGCTATGTGCTGGTGGAGATGGAGATGAACGACGACACCTGGCACATGGTGCGCGAAACGCCCCGAGTCACCGGATTCGTCGGCTCCGGACAGAGGCCCAGCCCCCTGTCGGCCGAGGAAGTCGACCGGATCGTTCACAAGGTTGAGGTGGCTGCGGAGCATCCGAAACCCAGGCTTAAGTACGACAAGGGCGAGAGCGTGAAGATCACCGATGGGCCCTTCAAGGACTTCAATGGCGTAGTCGACGAGATCCATGATGAGCGCTCTACGCTTCGAGTCATGGTCACGATATTCGGCCGTTCGACGCCGGTGGAGCTGGATTTTTATCAAGTGGAAAAGATCTAGTTTCCACCTCTTAAGGAGAAGGATATGGCGAAGAAAGTTCAGGCGATGGTGAAGCTGCAACTTCCGGCGGGGAAAGCTACTCCTGCTCCTCCTGCAGGCCCGGCGTTAGGACAGCACGGCGTGAACATCATGGAATTCTGCAAGGCGTTTAACGCGAAGACGTCCGCGCGCGATCAGGAAGGGCTCATCATCCCCGTGGTGATTACTGTCTACAGCGACCGAAGCTTCACCTTCGTAACCAAGACGCCACCAGCCTCAATTCTGCTCAAACGGGCTGCCGGGATCGCTAAGGGTTCGGGTGAGCCCAACCGCAACAAAGTAGGCAAGGTAACGGAGAAGCAGGTGGAAGAGATCGCCAAGCTGAAGATGCCGGATCTTAATGCCCGCGAGATTGCGGCCGCCGTTCAGACGGTGAAGGGAACTGCGCGCAGCATGGGAATCGAGGTTGTTGCGTGAAATCTGAAATTTGAAATCTGAAATTTGAAACCGGAAAGACGAAAATCGCGACCGGAGCTTGAGCCTTCCAAGGGCAATTCGATTTTCGTGATTCGACAGGAGTTACCGATGGCAAAGGCAGGAAAGAAGTTCACGGCGGCAGTTAAACTGGTTACAAAACCGGCTTACACAGTGGCGGAGGCGATGCCGATTGTGAAGCAGGCGGCTTTCGCCAAGTTTGACGAGACCGTGGAAGTGGCGATGTGCCTAGGGGTAGATCCTAAGCACGCAGACCAGATGGTCCGAGGCACGGTCGTTCTCCCGCACGGTCTTGGGAAGAGCAAGCGGGTGATCGTGGTCGCCTCGGGGGATAAGGTTCGTGAGGCGCGCGAGGCGGGGGCTGATGAAGTGGGCGGCGACGATATCGTGCAAAGGATTCAGGGTGGATGGGTTGATTTCGACGCCGTCGTTGCCACGCCTGACATGATGAAGTCGGTGGGCCGCCTGGGCAAGATTCTGGGCCCGCGCGGGTTGATGCCTAATCCCAAGACTGGAACCGTCACAATGGACGTGGAGAAGGCGGTGAGAGAAGTGAAGGCCGGAAAGGTGGAATTCCGCGTAGACAAGACGGGGATCATTCACTGCCCGGTTGGCAAGGTCTCATTCGATGCTCAGAAACTGGCCGATAACGCCAGTGCTCTGATTTCGAGCGTTATCAAGGCAAAGCCCGCCACGGCCAAAGGGAAATACGTGCGGAGCATCGCCATCTCGTCCACGATGGGACCTGGCCTGAACATCGATCTGGCGTCGGTGGAAGCTGCTTAGCGTTGCAGCGCTGACCTTCAGGTCAGCGCTGCGGATGCCGACCTGAAGGTCGGCGCTACGAAATGTTTTCAAGGAATGAGCATGAAAAAAGACGAGAAGAAACAAAAAGCTGACGCATTGCATCAGGAACTGGAAAAGTCGCACACGGTTATTCTCTCGGGTTTTGAGGGGATCACCGTGGCCCAGGATTTCGCGCTTCGGCGCAAGGTCGCGCAGGTTGGCGCAAAGTACAAGGTCGTCAAGAACAGCCTCATCGAAAGGGCTTCTCAAGGCACGCCGCTGGAGCCTGCGGCCAAGGCCCTGAAGGGTACCACATCTCTGGCCTATACCCATCAGGACGCTGTGGCCTTGGCGAAGGCCTTGACTGCCTATGCCAAAGAAAACCCTGTGCTTAAGTTCAAGTCGGGGGTCGTGGAGGGCCGAGTGGTCCCCATGGCCGACCTCAGCATGGTCGCTAACTTGCCCGCCAAGGAAGAGTTGTTCGCCAAGGCACTCTACCTGATGAAGGCCCCGGCACGCAATGTGGCAGTGGCAATCGCCGGAGTGGGCCGCAAGTTGGCGGTAGTGATACAGCAGGCCGTCAAGGAGAACAAGTTCAGAGAGGCGTAGCGGAGACCAGCGTTTTGGGTTTCTGCCTGTCAGTTAAACCGCCGGCGCTACAGGCAGCGGCAGAGCGGGATTCTAGAGGAGGATACAAGCAAATGTCGGAACGGATCGATAAGATTGTCGAAGATATCAAAGGGCTATCATTGCTGGAAGCTTCCGAACTCGTCAAAAAGTTGGAAGAGGTGCTGGGAGTTTCTGCCGCAGCGGCGGCGCCTGTAATGGTGGCAGCCGCAGGCGCGGCGCCGGCCGGAGGCGCAGCACCTGTCGAGGAACAGACCGAATTCACGGTCATCCTCACGACGGTGGGCGCGAACAAGATCAACGTCATTAAGGCTGTCCGTGAAGTCACCAGCCTGGGTCTCAAAGAAGCGAAGGACCTTGTGGACGGGGCGCCCAAGCCAATCAAGGAGGGAATCACGAAAGACGAGGCCGAAGCCCTCAAGAAAAAGTTTACCGAAGCCGGCGCCACCGTCGAAGTGAAATAGCCTCCTCGCATCAGGGGCCGGCAGGTCTTCTTCCGTCTCTCGAGCGGCGGTTCGGGAGGCGACGTCCTCGCGTTCAGGAAACAGGAACCGCCCAGTGGAGCGTTGGGTCATGCGCAAAACAGTGCGGCATCCCCAAGCCCTCTTCATGCATCACTCTAATAAGGGTGTTGTGTCAATATTGTCCGGCAGGGTTTTGAAATCTCAGGCAAGGAGCAACGCGAATGCTTAACGGCGGCAATGGCGCTGTCCGCCAGCGCATTAATTTCTCCAAAATACCGACAGTCATAAAGATCCCGAATCTCATCGAGGTTCAGCGGCGATCCTACGAGCGATTCCTGCAGATGAATCTGCTTCCCTCGGAACGGGAGGACGCGGGACTGCAAGCCGTCTTCAATTCCGTCTTTCCGATTACGGATTTTCGCGGCATCGCGCAGTTGGATTTCGTGGACTATTCGATCGGCAACTGGGAATGCAAGTGCGGCAGCCTCAAGGGACTCCACCACTTACGCAGCACCTGCCGGAATTGCGGCCACACAGTCATCACCGATCCCTTCAAAGTGGGAGACGTGCTCTGCACGCGTTGTGGAACATTCAATAAGAACGTGGTGACCTTCTGCAACAAGTGCGGCGACCCCGTCGCTCTGCAGCTCAAATATGACGTTACGGAGTGCCAAGAGCGCGGCATGACTTTCGCTGCACCCCTCAAGGTCACGATCCGCCTCACCCTCTACGACAAGGATAGCGACACCGGCCATAAGAGCATTCGGGACATCAAGGAACAAGAGGTCTACTTCGGCGAAATCCCCTTAATGACCGAAAACGGCACCTTCATCATCAACGGGACGGAACGCGTCATTGTGAGCCAGCTTCATCGTTCGCCTGGGGTGTTCTTTGAGGCCACGCCTCAGCGCACGTATTTCCTCGGCAAGGTGATTCCGTACCGCGGCTCTTGGGTAGAGTTTGAGTATGACACCAAGAACATCTTGTACGTCCGCATCGACCGTAAACGCAAATTCCTGGCCACGATCTTCCTGCGCGCCTTGGGATTGAAGAACGATTCCGAAATCATCAAGGCGTTCTACTCGTCGGAAAAGCTTTTGCTGAAGGACCGGAAACTCTTCCTGGAAGTCTCTCCTGGCCTGATGGGAATAAAACTTTCCAAGAATGTCGAGCATCCGCGAACCCACGAGACGGTGGTCAATGCCGGCAGAAAGGTGACGGAGTCGGTTTACAAGGAAATTCAGAAGGCTCGCATCCCACAAGTCGAAGTCGTGGGCCAGGATTTGGAAGGCGCCTTCGCGGCCGCAGACGTTGTGAATCCGGCGACCGGGGAAGTGATGCTCGAGGCGAACAACGAGCTTACTTCCGGCGCCCTGAACTCCATTCAGGAGGCCGGCCTCACGGATATCCAGGTGTTCTTCCCGGAGCGCGATGAAACCGGAGTGGTGATCAGCCAGACCTTGCGGCGAGATGCCTTGAAAACTCCCCAGGAAGCGCTGATCGAGATGTATCGCAAGATGCGTCCGGGAGATCCCCCCACCTTGGATACCGCCACCGCGCTCTTCAACGGCATGTTCTTCGACCCGCGCAAATACGATTTCTCACGCGTGGGCCGTTTGAAGTTCAACATTAAACTGGGCTACTTCACCAAACTCAAGAACCGCATCAACGACAAGGCTACCGAACTGGAACTCGAAGACGCCCGCAGCTTCCCCTCCGCCAATTTTTACGCGGTCGTCGACCAGGAGAAGATGTTCGTCGGGAAGCGCGAAGATCACATCTGCTCGGAAGTCGTCCGGGCCTGCGAAGGCACGATGGCAACGGAGCACTCCGAGCATACTCCCATTCAACTTCCGCTCGACAAGCGTACCCTCGAGCCGGAGGATTTCTACGCAGTCATCCGCTATCTGCTCAAACTGCACAAGAATGTGGGTGGCAGTTACACGGTGGATGACATCGATCACCTGGGGAACCGCCGTGTCCGTGCCGTGGGTGAATTGCTCGAGAACCAGTTCCGCTTGGGCCTGGTTCGAATGGAACGGGCGATCAAAGAGAAGATGTCGGTTTATCAGGAAATGTCCACCGCCATGCCCCACGACTTGATCAACGCCAAGCCGGTCATGGCGGCCATCCGGGAGTTCTTCGGTTCGTCCCAACTCTCCCAGTTCATGGACCAGACGAACCCGCTTTCGGAAATCACTCACAAGCGGCGCCTTTCGGCTCTGGGACCGGGCGGCCTCTCGCGCGAACGGGCGGGATTCGAAGTTCGCGACGTGCATCCCACGCACTACGGCCGCATCTGCCCCATCGAGACGCCGGAAGGCCCCAACATCGGCCTCATTTCCTCACTTTCTTGCTACGCGCGCATCAACGAGCACGGCTTCATTGAGAGCCCCTACCGCAAAGTCCGCGGCGGCCGGATCGTTGATTATGTGACCATCACGCACTCGGGCGATAGTTCCTGGCGCGTGGGCGAGCACGTCGAGGTGGGCGAGGTCGAGAAGGCCAACCAGGAGTTGACGGAGCGAAAGCGCAAGGCCGTGGAGTTCGAGCCTTTTTCGTTTTATCTCTCCGCTTGGGAAGAGGACCAGCACATCATCGCACAAGCCAACGTGCCGGTAGATGAAAAAGGGCGGGTTGTTCAGGAACTAGTCAACGCTCGGCAGGCCGGCAACTTTGTGTTGAAGCGGCGTGATGAAGTTGATTACATCGACGTCAGCCCCAAGCAACTGGTAAGCGTTGCCGCCTCGCTCATTCCTTTCCTCGAGAACGACGACGCGAACCGCGCCCTTATGGGTTCCAACATGCAACGCCAGTCCGTTCCGTTGCTGCGCGCGCAGGCTCCTTTGATCGGCACGGGGATGGAGGAAGTCACCGCCCGCGATTCCGGCGCGGTGGTGATTTGCAAGCGCAATGGCACGGTGGACAGCGTGGATAGCGAACGCATCATCGTCCGCGTCGAAGGCGACGGGCACAGCGGCCAGTTTTCCCGCGAAGTCGGTGCGGACATTTACCAGCTGACGAAGTTCCGCCGCTCCAACCAAAACACCTGCATTAACCAGAAGCCGGCGGTTTCTAAAGACCAGCACGTGCTGGCGGGGCAGGTGCTTGCCGACGGCCCCTGCACGGACCACGGCGAGTTGGCCCTGGGCCGCAACGTCCTGGTTGCCTTCATGCCCTGGCGCGGCTACAACTTTGAAGACGCCATCCTGGTCAGCGAGAAGCTTGTGAAAGAGGACTCCTACACTTCCATCCACATCGAGGAGTTTGAAATCGAGTCTCGCGACACCAAACTGGGACCGGAGGAAATCACCCGCGACATTCCAAATGTCTCGGAATCCCTACTGAAGGACCTTGACGAGAGCGGCATCATTCGCATCGGCGCCTACGTCAAGCCCGGCGATATTCTGGTCGGCAAAGTAACTCCTAAGGGTGAAACTCAGCTCACGCCGGAAGAAAAACTGCTGCGCGCCATCTTCGGCGAAAAGGCTGGGGACGTACGCGACGCTTCGCTGACTTGTCCTCCGGGAATCGAAGGCATCGTGGTGGACGTCAAAATCTTCTCGCGCAAAGGCGCGGAGAAGGACGAGCGGGCTCGAACAATCGAAGGAACCCAGGTGACCCGTCTTGAGAAGAACCTCAACGACGAAATCCGCATCCTTCAGGACGAGCGCCTGAAGCGCCTCTGCGCCTTGCTCCAGGGGGAGAAGCTGTTGGCAGACCTGCACGACGAGAAGACCAACAAGCGGCTCCTGGTCAAAGGAACAGAGCTTGATCGGGAGGTTTTGGCGCGCCTCTCAACACATAACTTGAAGCGCATAAGGATTGCCAAGAAAGACCCGACCCTTATGGAGAGGATCGACGAGGTCGAGGAGATGACCTCGCGGCAGATCGACATCCTGCGGAAGATTACGGATGAAAGAATCCAGAAACTCAAGAAGGGCGATGAGCTCCCTCCGGGGGTCATCAAGCTGGTGAAAGTCTTCATCGCCATGAAGCGCAAACTTTCGGTCGGCGATAAGATGGCCGGACGCCACGGAAACAAGGGCGTGATTGCACGCATCCTCCCTGAAGAAGACATGCCCTATATGCCCGACGGCACGCCTGTGGAAGTGGTGTTAAATCCTCTTGGCGTCCCCTCCCGAATGAACGTGGGCCAGATTCTTGAAACCCACCTGGGGTGGGCCGCCAGAGAATTGGGGACCAAGCTGCGCCAGTTGGTCTCGACAGAATCGAGCGCTGAGGTGGTTCGCAAAGAGCTCAAAGGCATTTTCCGCAACAACACCGCAGCGAAGGTTGTGGACGGCCTTGATGACGAACAGGTGTTCGCCTTCGGCCGTTCTTTCGCGGAAGGCGTTCCCTTCTCAACCCCGGTTTTCGATGGCGCCACCGAAAAGGAAATTAAGCTTTACCTGGAAAAGGCCGGGCTGCCGACTTCCGGAAAGATCAAGCTCTACGACGGGATGACTGGCGAACCGTTCGAACAACCGGTCACGGTCGGCTACATCTACATGCTGAAGCTCTCGCACCTGGTGGACGACAAGATCCACGCCCGCTCCATCGGCCCATACTCGCTGATTACGCAGCAGCCTCTGGGCGGGAAGGCGCAGTTCGGCGGACAGCGCTTTGGCGAAATGGAAGTTTGGGCGCTCGAAGCTTACGGCGCGGCTCATATCCTGCAGGAGTTGCTGACCGCCAAATCCGACGACGTGTACGGTCGCGCCAAGATTTACGAAGCCATCGTCAAGGGAGAGGCGGCCATCGAGCCCGGCATCCCGGAATCGTTCAACGTGCTGGTCCGGGAGCTTCAAAGCCTCTGCCTGGATGTGGAGTTGATCAAGAAACCGAAGGAACTCGCGCCGCTGGCGGTCCACGCGGAGTAATGCCGAAATTCGAAACTCGAAATTCGAAAATCGAAACTGGAAAGAAGCTTAGCAGAGAGTGAGCGATGGCGGAACCTATCAACGATTTTATGGATTTGGACGTTTGGCAAGTTGCTGGCGAGTTTAGGAACGAAGTGTACAAGGTTGCACACTCGCTGCCGGACTTCGAGAGGTTCGCCCTTGCTACGCAGATTCGCCGGGCAGCCTGTTCGGTCACCGCCTGAGGGCTTTGGCCGTTTCAGTTACCAGGAGAACGCGCAGTTCTGCCGCCAAGCGCGCGGCTCCTTGTTTGAGTTAAGGGACCACCTGACAACGTGCCTGGATCAGAAGTACATGAGTCGCGAGGAATGGCAGAGACTCGATTCGTTGGCCCAACGCGTCGCTCAAATCCTGAACGGTTATCTGCGCTCAACGTTGGCACTGAAAACCGTCGCAGCATAATGGAGCAGTCCACTATGTTCAGACAACTCATTCTGGACGCGCTGGCAGAAGGACCAAAATCAACCCCAGAGCAGTACGCGATCGCCCTGAAGAGGCAGTCGCGGGATTGTAATGATACTCCGTGCCCACATCGCAAGAGTCCTAGCGATCAGGAATGGAAACACGAGCTACGTCGCAATCAGTTTCACCTTAAGCGCGAGGGGCGGATCGCGCTGAGGAACGGGATGTGGTACAGCGTATGACCCGCCCAGGGGACGATTTTCGAGTTTCGAATTTCGAGTTTCGAATTTCGAAACCAAGGAGGCAACATTGTTCCGAAGCAGCCCTTATGATCGAGTTAGTTTAATCGGAGAGTTCGACGCCATTCGCATAAGTTTGGCTTCGCCCGAAAAGATTCGTTCCTGGTCTCACGGCGAGGTGACCAAACCTGAAACAATAAACTACCGGACCTTCAAACCGGAACGCGACGGACTCTTCTGCGCCAAAATTTTCGGCCCCGTCACCGATTGGGAGTGCCTGTGCGGGAAGTACAAGCGCATGAAGCACCGCGGGGTGATTTGCGACAAGTGCGGCGTGGAAGTAACGCTTTCCAAGGTACGGCGCGAACGTATGGGTCACATTGAGTTGGCGGCTCCATGTTCCCATGTGTGGTTCTTCAAAGGTCTGCCCAGCCGTATCGGACACCTGCTCGACATTTCTCTCCGGGATTTGGAAGCAATTCTGTATTTCGAGAAGTATGTCGTGGTCGACCCCGGCGAAGCTCCTCTCACCGAAAAGGAGTTGCTGACCGAGGAGCGCTATAGGCAGCTTCAGCAGGAATTTCCGGGTAAATTCCGCGCCGCAATGGGCGCGGAAGCCATTAAGGAGCTTTTGAAGCGAGTGGAGATTGAAGCGCTCACGGAGGAATTGCGCGAGCGCATGAAGAGCGACCCCTCGCAACAGAAGCGCGTGAAGTACGCCAAGCGGCTGAAGGTCCTCGAGGCGTTCCGCAAGTCCGGCAACAAGCCGGAGTGGATGATCCTGGATGTGATTCCGGTGATCCCGCCGGAACTGCGCCCCCTGGTGCCCTTGGATGGCGGCCGATTCGCTACTTCGGATCTCAATGACCTCTACCGCCGCGTGATCAACCGCAACAACCGCCTGAAGAAGTTGATGGAACTGCATGCTCCTGACGTGATCGTGCGCAACGAAAAACGCATGCTCCAGGAGGCGGTGGATGCGCTGTTCGACAATGGCCGTCGTGGTCGTGTGCTGCGTGGCGCCAACAACCGCCCGCTGAAGTCTCTTTCCGACACACTGAAAGGCAAGCAAGGCCGCTTCCGCCAAAACCTGCTGGGCAAGCGTGTCGACTATTCCGGCCGCTCCGTCATCGTGGTCGGCCCGGAACAGAAACTGCACCAGTGTGGCCTTCCCAAGAAGATGGCGCTCGAGCTGTTCAAGCCTTTCATCTACCACCGGCTCGAACAAGCCGGGCACTGCACCACGATTAAGGCTGCCAAGGAAATGGTCGAGCGGCAGGAACCGGTGGTGTGGGACATCCTCGAGGAAGTGATTAAGGACCACCCCGTCCTGCTCAGCCGCGCCCCCACGCTTCACCGCCTGGGCATTCAGGCCTTCTCGCCCCTCCTGGTGGAGGGCAAGGCCATCAAGATTCATCCCTTGGTTTGCACGGCGTTCAACGCGGACTTCGACGGCGATCAGATGGCCGTTCACATTCCGCTCTCGCCCGAAGCCCAAATCGAGGCTTCGGTACTAATGCTGTCTTCGTCCAACATCCTCTCTCCGGCCAACGGCCAGCCGCTGGCGGTTCCTACGCAGGATATTGTTCTGGGTATCTATTACCTGACAAAAGAGAAGCGCGGCGCTAAAGGTGAGGACCGTGCTTTTGCCAATTCTGAAGAGGTCGTGCTGGCCCTCGAAGCGGGAGAAGTGGAGAGCCTCACGCCGATCCGCCTGCGTTTCACCGGGCGAGTCATAGACCTCACCACCGCCTATGACGATCAGGACGTGCTCCACGCCGAGCCCATCACGGTGAAAAGCCAGTTCATCAACACTACCGTGGGCCGGGTGATCTTCAACGACCATCTGCCCAGCGGCATGCCCTTCGTCAACGGCCTGCTCCGCAAGAAAGGCCTGGGCGCGCTGGTCAATTACTGCTACCTGCGCTTCGGCCTCGAGACCACCGTGCAGATGCTGGACGAAGTTAAGACCCTCGGGTTCCTCTACGCCACCAAGGCGGGGATTTCAATTGGAATCGACGACCTCGTGGTGCCGTTGAGCAAGGCCAAGCTGGTGAGCGACGCCGAGCAGGAAGTGATCGATGTTGAGAAACAGTACCAGGAAGGCGCCATCACTCACGGTGAACGCTACAACAAGGTGATCGCCATCTGGTCCAACGTCACCGACCACGTTGCGGACGAGATGTTCCAGACCATGGAAGCCCAGGATAAGTCCGGCGAAATGAACCCAATTTACATCATGGCGGACTCAGGGGCACGCGGTTCGAAGCAGCAGATTCGCCAGCTTTCCGGAATGCGCGGCTTGATGGCCAAGCCTTCCGGCGAAATCATTGAGACGCCAATCACCGCCAACTTCCGCGAAGGCCTCAACGTGTTGCAATACTTTATCTCGACCCACGGCGCGCGCAAGGGCTTGGCGGACACGGCGCTCAAGACCGCCGACTCCGGCTACCTCACGCGGCGCCTGGTGGACGTGGCGCAAGACGTTATCATTTCCGAGTTCGACTGCGGCACTGTCGACGGCATTTACGTAGAACCTATCGTGGAGGCCGGCGAAGTGGTCGAGCCGCTGCGCGACCGTATCGTGGGGCGTGTAGTGCTCGAGCAGATCAAGGACTACGAAGGTAATGTGATCGTTGATGTCAACCAGGAGATAAACGAAGATCTGGCTGCTTCCATTCAGGCCGCCGGCATCGAGCGGGTGAAAATCCGCTCCGTGCTCACCTGCGAGTCGCGGCGCGGCGTTTGCGTCCGCTGCTACGGGCGGAATCTGGCTACCGGCAAGGTGGTGGAGATGGGCGAGGCGGTCGGAGTCATCGCCGCGCAGTCCATCGGCGAACCCGGCACGCAGCTTACCATGCGGACCTTCCACATCGGCGGAACTGCCAGCCGTATCAGTGAGCAGACTACTCTCGAAGCCAAGAACAACGGCTTTCTGAAGTTTGTGAATCTCCAGACCGTTACCAACCGCGAGGGCAACTTTGTGGCCATGAATCGCAATGGCGCGGTGGTGGTGGTGGACGACAAGGGGCACGAACGCGAGCGTTACTCGGTGGTCTACGGCGCCAGGATCAAGTACTCGGACGGCGCTCCCGTCAAGCAGGGGAACATCCTGGTGGAGTGGGATCCTTATACCTTCTCGATTTTGACCGAAGTCGCGGGCACGGTTCAGTTCAAAGATCTTGAGGTGGGAACCACCCTGCAGGAACAAGTCGATGAAGTCACCGGTCTGTCGCAATGGGTGGTGACGGAAGCGCCGGACGAGCAATATCAACCGCGGCTTGTTATCAAGGATGACAAGAGCGGCAGCAAGGGATTGAAGAAATACCTCATGCCGTCACGCGCTCACTTGATGGTTGAGGACGGCGCTCTCGTCAGCGCCGGCGATGTACTGGCGAAGATCCCGCGTGAAACCACCAAGACCAAAGACATCACCGGCGGTCTGCCGCGCGTTGTGGAGTTGTTCGAAGCTCGCAAACCCCATGAGCCCGCTGTTATTACGGAGGTCGATGGAGTGGTGAAGTACGGAGATGTCGTCAAAGGCCAGCGCAAGATCGTGGTTTCGCCCGATCGCGGAGAGGCCAAAGAGTACTTGCTGCCGCGCGGCGTCCACGTCTCCGTCCAGGAGGGCGAGCGGGTGAAGGCCGGCGAGCCCCTCATGGATGGCCCGCGTAATCCGCACGATATCCTGGCCGTGCTCGGTGAAAAAGAACTGCAGAAATATCTTGTCGACGAGATTCAGGAAGTCTATCGTTTGCAGGGCGTCAACATTAACGACAAGCACATCGAGGTCATCGTCCGGCAGATGATGCGCTGGGTGAAAGTCGAGGAGGTCGGGGATACGGAATTCCTGCTCGACGAGCAGGTGGATAAGTTCAGATTCAGGGAAGAAAATGACCGGTCCAAGACGGGGGGCGGCAAGCCCGCAACCGGCAGGCCCTTGCTGCTCGGCATCACCAAGGCTTCACTGGCCACCGAGTCCTTCATCTCAGCGGCTTCCTTCCAGGAAACCACTCGCGTGCTCACCGAAGCTTCCATTCGCGGCGCCGTGGACCACCTACGGGGTCTAAAAGAGAACGTCATCATGGGTCGCCTGATCCCGGCTGGCACCGGCCTCGAGTTCTACCGCAACTTCCGGCTGCTCAGCGAGGCCGCGCCGCCTCGGCAGGAAGAGGAAGTCCCGGCGGAAGCTACCATCCCCGCTGCCGCGGCGACTGCTGCTGCGGGCGTTCCGCTCGACCTCCTTGACGAGGATGCAGATGCGGCGCGAACCGTGTAATCGACGAATCGATGGTCGATTGACGATTGTCGACTGATCTTGAATCTGCGATTTCGGATCTCGAATTCCCTACGGGGTGGCGCGCACCAGCGCCACCCCCAAATCCCTCCACGCGTTTCCCAGATTTGAAGGCTGCGCACTTCCCCGCGGAAAACGACCCTGTTCTCTATGCGGTGACCCCGTTCTTTGCCGACCTTGTGGAGCTCGAAACGATCAACGAGACTGACGGAAAACAGTCGGGTGACGCTGCGTTTGCAAGCGGTTGCGACGCCCTGTGCGAGACGATGTGGGAAATCCGAGACAGGAGTGCGGCTGCTTGCTGCCGCACTCCAGAATGCTAATCCTTGATCGCCGCATACGCGAGCCTGATGACCCTGGCGTTAACGTTGATGTCTCCGGTCGGGTGAAGTTGGGCCATCACGACGGCCACCAGATCTTCCTTGGGATCGATCACGAAGTCGGTGTAGTAGAAACCGCCCCAGTAAAACCCGCCGACTGAACCGAGTTCCGTCAGATATCTGGGCTCGCTATTGACACCGAAGCCCAAGCCGTAACCCATGCCGTCGACTTTTCCCTGCACGTGGTCGATCGTCATCAACTCCACCGACTTGCGGCTCAGCAAGCCCACGCCATTAAGCTTGCCGTTGCTCAGCATCATCTGGCAGAAGCGATAATAATCCTCCGCCGTCGTGCAAAGGCCTCCTCCGCCCGAGAAATAAGTGCGCGGCCCGCGATAGGGATAATCGGAGGAGTAGGAAAACTCGCCGTCTTTCATCACCTTTCCTTCCGGGATCACCTGAAGGCCTTTGTCGGGATAATAGGCATACGCAGCAGCGAGGCGCGAGACCTTGTCGGCCGGGAGGAAGAAGTACGTGTCTTTCATCCCCAGCGGTTTGAAAACTCGCGCTTCCAGGAACTTGTCGAACGGCATGCCGGAGACTCTCTCCACCAGGTAACCCAGCACATCATCCGACAAGCTGTATTCCCACTGGTCGCCGGGCTGAAACAACAGCGGAAGCGACGCGAGCTTTTTGATGGAATCGCCTGTCGACCCGTCCTGCTGGAGGAGCCCCGTTCCGATTCCTAAGGCGTTGTAGGCCTTGCCCAGCCGCGCGTTCCAGGGATAAGTGAGGCCGGAAGTGTGCGTCAGCAAATCGAAGATGGTGATGGGGCGCTTGGCGTCCACCAGGGCGCCCGGTGGAGACGTCTTGTCCTGAGGAACGGGCGGGTCCAGGACTTTCATGTTCTTGAATTCCGGAATGAAGTCGGAGACCGGCTCATTCAACAGGAAGCGTCCTTCTTCGTAGAGGACCATCACGGCCGCGCTGGTAATCGGCTTGCTCATTGAGCAGATGCGGAAGATGTTGTCGGTGCGCATGGATTTCTTCGCCTCGCGGTCCGCCATGCCAAACGCCTTGAAATAGCCGATCTTGCCGTGCCGCGCAACCAGCGCTACCGCACCCGCGATGCGCCCGTCGTTGATGCTCTGCTCGATGGCGCTGTCGATGCGCTCCAGGCGCGCCGCGGACAGACCCACATCGTCGGGCGAGGCGACCGCGCCGGATTGTTGGAAACCGGAAGATGCGGTCAACGCAGCCGGCGGAGGATTCGATGGCGCCTGCGAAGGGGAAATGACAAGCCAAGACAATGCCAAAAACGCGACGACGTACAACCCGTACCGGACTTTCCTCATTTTGCCTCCTGTTGCGGCGAGTTTGCCTTGCCACCCTGTTGTTGCATCGCAAAGCACAGCCGCGAGTCTGCCCCTTCGGAAAAGCGGCCGTCAACCTCTAATGGACATGAATCTCGATATAGTCGAGAGGGGCTTTTTCCGCTCCGTCGGGAATTCCCTCGATACGGATCTCGTCGCCGGGCCGGAGCGCCAGGCCAGTGATGCGGTGCCGAGTAGAAGAGTCGCCGCCCGGCTTCGTCGCCGGCAAGTGGTCGTCGGCGATCCATTCATCCACTTGCTGCTCGCCGATGAAAACCCGGAACTTGGACTGGCCATTGTTCTGATCGAAATACTGCACGTCCAGATCATACCATCCTGCCGGGCGGTCGAATCGAAACTTGGCCTGGCAGGGTTGCGCCTGCCCTTCGCACGCGATGGCTTTGCCTCCGGAAGCGCTTTCCTCCGGAGTGACGTCTATAGGTGTGTAGCCCTCGAGGCGCATCGCCTCGGCCTCGATGCGATCCGGGTGATGTCCGATGCGTCCGTGCGCATCGGCTATGCCCGAAACGCGGGAGAACCAATTGCAGACGGCGTCCCGCCAGACGATGGCGTGTCCGGCCTGGTAGTCGAACTGCGCCAATACCGCAGCGTAACGCTCGTCGTCAATGCGGCCGTTCAGCGAACTCCACTGCTGAACCAAATCCCCCGCTTGCGCCGCACCCTCATAGTGCGAGTCGTAAATGTGCTGAATCACCGTCTTTCCCGAATGCAGCCGATAATTGTATGGCACGCGGTGGAAAAACAGAAGCAGCTCGTCGGGAGTGGTTTCAGCGGACTCATAGAGCTTCGCGACGGGGGCGGGGTACTGCGCGACAAAACCTGTGCCCGTGGCCGCGCTGCGGTCCATGCCGACGCCCTCATGGTCGGCGCGATGCCACTGACCCCAACCATTCCGTTCCGACGATTCGATCCCGGGCCCGTAGTGGCTTCCCAGAATATCGGTCAGTGTTCCTGCGCCCAGCGGGCCGGTATAGCTTTCGTAGATGCGCCAGGATGCCAGCAGCATTGCCGTGATCGTGCGGACGACGGTTGGATCGTTGCCGAACGTGAGCCTTGTCCATTCCTGAGCGATGTCGCCGTCACTCAGGTTGGGATTCCAGGCGAGCCGTCCGAACCCATAAAGATTGGCCATGGCGAGAGGGTTGCCGAGCCAGTTGATATCCATGCCCACGTTCGCCACGCCCACGAATCCACCCAGGGGACGATGGAAGGTTCGACCGACCGCAAGGTCTTTGACCGGCGTGTTGCCTACGCCGGCGTGTAGGTCGAAATCCAGCACCTCTTTCCACATGGATGGAAGAAAACAGAGGTGGCGCTGCTGGCCCGTGTATTCCTGCGTGATTTGCAGTTCGATCGCCTCATTCGTGCGACGTAATCCCGCGAAGAGCGGCGAGGCCGGCTCCCGCACCTGGAAGTCGATCGGGCCATTCTTGATCTGGACGAGAACGTTGTTGTCGAATTTTCCGTCGAGCGGGTGAAAGTTGTCGTAGGCGGCTTTGGCGCGATCGTTCTTCGGATCGCGCCAATCGAGATGATGATTGTAGACGAACGCCCGGTAGAAGACCACGCCGCCATGTGGTTCGAGTGCGCGCGCGATTACGTTAGCTGCGTCGGCGTGCGTACGGCCGTAGCTTGACGGCCCGAGGCGGCCTTCGGAATCCGCCTTTACGACGAACCCGCCGAAATCGGGAATCTGCCGGTAAATCTCGTCGACCTTGCTTTGCCACCATGCTCCCACGCTCGCATCCCGGGGATCAAAAGTCTCGAGGCCTCCGATCACCTTGGGGCTGCTCAAATCGACCGAAATCGACAGGGCCACGCCCCATGGGCGAAACGCCTCGGCAACGCGAGCAACTTGAGGCAGAAAATCGGATTCGAGAATCCGCGGGTCTGCATTCACGTTGTTGATGGTGCAGCCGTTGATGCCGATGGAAGCGAGCAGGCGCGCGTAGTCAGCGGCGCGCGTCAGATCGGCGCGGACAGCGCCATGCTCAAAGAAGATGGAGCCGCCTGCGTAGCCTCTTTCAATCGACCCGTTGAGATTATCCCACTGGTTCACCCACCGTATCGGAGCGTAAGGCTGCTGGACTTCATTCAGGCTGATAACGCTGTCGCGGCGCGCAATCCTGCTGAGCAACGCGAAGACGCCATATAAGACGCCGCGGTCGTTTGGCGCCGCAATGAGGAGACAGGGGAAGCCATTCAACGTCACGGCCTTGAGCACGAATCCGTCTTGATTGAGGTGGCCCGGAAATTCGGACGCTGGCAAGACAGGCTTCAGGGAAGCGAATGTGCCAAGAATGATCGCGCGTTCGTTCGGAAGACTCGACTTTGCTCGCAAAGTCCTGCCGCTCATGCCGCGCACGCCGCGAATCAGTTCAGCCTGCGCCGTTTTGATGATCGCCGAATCGCCGAGCGCGACCACGTTGACAGGCAGCGTGTCATAGCCCCTGCGAACCCAGGTGTCGATTGGCGCGTAACGAAGCCACGCATCGTATCCGGTCTCCCCCGCCAACGGAGCAGCCAGCGCGAGCACACCAAGGAACAAAAACCAATACTTCATTTAGCGAACCAAGCTTTAACCGTGACGATCTCGTACGGATGAACCGTCAGCGTAGCTTCCTTGCCACCGTCCGACAGAGTGAGCGGTGCGTCCTGCTTCTCCATCAGATTCACTTGTGCGGCCTGGCTGGCAGCTTTCGGGAAATGGAGGTGGACCGCTCCCTGCTTCCCCTCGAATTCGAAGAACCGGAATACCAGCGCGTCATTGTCTTCAGCCTTCTTCACGGCCGTCAGCACTACGTTACCGGGTTCGATTTCAACCAGGGAATGGGAAGCGGGAAGCACACCGGCGTGCGGATTGGCGGCTACGGGTATAAGCGGATAATTAAGCTCGATGCCACGCCTCTCCGTTTCAGCGGCCTTCCAGTCGCCCGCGTGCGGATAAAGCGCATAGGTGAATTCGTGAAAGCCCTGATCGGCGTGGGGGTCCGGCGCCGAATCCGGATCGGCGGGCGAGCGCAGCAAGGAGAGGCGGATGACGTTTCCCTTGGTGTCATAACCGTACTTGCTGGCGTTCAATAGACTGAAACCGTGACCTGCGTCCGAGAGGTCGCCCCAGCGAAGCGCCGGCACTTCGAACATGGCCTTTTCTTCGGGAGTGTTCCTGGTGGTCGGCCGCTGGATGGTCCCGTAGGGGATCTCATAGGTGGCGTAGTTGTTTTGCACGCTCACCGGGAACGCGACCTTCAGCAGGATATTCTGTTCGTGCCAGTCGGCCTGCATGTTGACGTCGACGCGGGCGACGCCGGGGTACATGCAGATGTCCTGGACGAAAGTTGAATTCTGGAATTTCTTTCTGACTCGAATCACCGCGCGCGCGGGCGTGTTTTCAATCAGCTTCACTTCCTCCGCTTCGTTCAAGTCCCACTTGTGGTCTTCGAAATTGGCATCGATGTTCCAGGCGTCGTATTCCTTGGGCTTATCCACGAAGGTCTGGAGGAGGTTGCCGCAGGCGCCGGGCGCGAGAGCCTCCCGGCCGCTGCGCTTTTCTACCAGGCTGGTGATGCATCCTGTCTTGGGGTCCACTTTGAGGCTGACGAATTCATTCTCCATACCCTCCGCACCGGCTTTCAGAGCGCCTCCGGCGGAAGTCGTTGTGGAGACAGGCACGAGATGGTAGACCGCATAGCCCATCGCCGGCACGTCCCTGGCCACGAACCTTATCTTCACGGTGTGGATTGAATCGTCGCGCGAGATGACGGAGGAGGGAAGTGCGGTGCCGGATGAGTCACGCACTTCGATTCCACTTTGCGGGGCAAGTTCAGAAGGGAACTGCACTTCCACCTCGGTCGCGTCTGTCCGGCGCCAACTGAGAGGATTAAAGAGAATTACCGGAACGCCTTCGCCCTCAGTACTGACGCGCGCGGCCAGGGTCTTCAAGGAGTCGGAGAGAATCTTGTTGCCGGACAATTTCACTACGCCCAGATCGCGCGCCGCGTCAACATAATTGATGGCGATCCCTGAGCCTGGCATGACGTCGTGGAACTCGTCGAAGAGGACCTTCTTCCAGTCGTCATTCAATTCTTCCTGCGGATAAGGGAGCCCGTGCAGCATGGCCAGAGACGAGAACTTTTCGGCGTTGAGCAGGAGGTCTTCGCTTTGCCGGATGCGTTTCTTGGTCTCAGACTGGGTTGTCAGAACCCCGCGATGGAATTGTAAGTAGAGTTCGTTTTTCCACACCGGAACATTGAGGTTGGAGAGGTTCTTCTCGACATCATCAAAGTACGACTGGGCAGTGCTGAAGGTCAGCTTGGGAAACGAATTGGGACGATCCTGCCAGCGGTGGGCAGAGTCGAGCATGGCTCGGGTAGGGCCGCCGCCGTGGTCGCCGATTCCGTAAAGGTGCAAAATCTCGTGCATGCCGGTCTTTGGGGCGTATTCCGCCACGTCTTCCGAGATCCGCACAGGATCGATGTCATTCACATAATCGTGTGGGAAATAGGTAAGGACGCGGCTTCCGTCGGGAGCTTCCCACCAGAACAGCTTGTAGGGGAACTTGGTGGTGTCGTTCCAGGACATCTTCTGGGTAATAAAGTAATCGAGGCCCGAGCGCTTGTAGATTTGCGGGAGCTGCCAATTGTAGCCAAAGGAATCGGGATTCCAGCCGATCCTCACATCCACGCCGAACTTCTGCTTAAAGTAGCGGGTTCCGACCAGGAGTTGGCGCACCAGCGATTCTCCGCTCGGCATGTTGAGGTCAGGCTCCACCCACATGCCGCCCACGACTTCCCAGCGGCCTTCCTTCACGCGCTGTTGAATCTCCTTGAAGAGGTCGGGGTATTTCTCCTCCATCCAGACGTAGTCTTGCGCCGCCGACTGAGCGTAAATGAAGTCTGGATATTGCCGCATCAACTGCAGGACTGTGCCGAAAGTGTTGCGCACGACCTCGACGGTTTCGGTCCAAGGCCAGAGCCAGGCCATGTCGATGTGGGAGTTGGCCACCGCGCGCACCGTGTACTGCTTTGCCGCCTCTGCGAAAGGCTGAAGATTTTCCTGCGCTTTCCGGAGCGAGTTTTCAAACGCCTCCTGGCCGCCCCTGTCCAGCGCGGCGAAGTCGATGCCGTGAACAATGGCGCCGAGTTGGTTGGACTTCTCCGGAGAATCATGGAAGATACCCGCAATCATCGACTGAGCGGACTGAATTTCTTCGTAGAGCAGACCCGGGTCAGGCCGTCCGGCGGGGTAGTCAACCAGCAGTTGGGCGTTTTGGAGTTGCACCGCACCGGTGGCGCCGGGAACATCGATGGCCACCAGGATCTTCGAGCCCGGCTCAGCATTCCCGGTCAGCAGAATAGGTTGCTGAGTGTCCCCGTCGGCCATCTCCGCGAGTGAACCATTAAAGAAGACTCGAAACTGCGAGGGGCCGTCTGCGCTGACGCTCAAATCCAGCCGGACCCGCGCGCCGCGGATGCTGTACTTTCCCATCGTCTGCGGTATCTCAACCATGCGCCGGAACCACATCGGGCCGGTGCCCGCTTTTTCCGAGATGCGAACGGGCGACCAGCCAGCGTCGTTCAAAGCCGGGTCTTCGCCGTGGGCAAGGTTGTCCACGTGCGCCTTCCAGTCGGCCAGGGGTTGCGCGAACATCGCGTGCAGGCGCGACAGTTGGTCTTGGTACGGGTTTTTCTGTTGACTCTGTTCTTGAGCCGCAGCAACGGGAAGACACGGTAGCAAGGCGCACAGCGCAAATGTGAGCGCTGCGAGTTTCAGTGCACGACTTCCTGTCATGAGGATTTGTCCTTTCCTTCTCGGGGTAATGGGCCGGAGGAAATTATACACCAAGGCAAGGAGTCGGCAAGCATTGGGGTTGGCAGGTTGGGCGGCTCATCTTGCGCACAAAAATCAGTTCGTTTTGAATGTGGGTTCTCCCTTATCTCCTGTGTTTGCAATAAATCTTGTAGTTCGTTCCCACGATTTTGTGTGTTTTCCGCAACCGACAGGGGTGGCGCCGGCGTGCCGGTGTCCGGCATGTCGGCGTCACGTTCCTGCCCTGGCGGGTGCGCCACCCCGGGTAGGGGCGGTTCGCAAGCCGCCCCTGCTTCGCTCTCCCTACGTTCCCGCTGCAACTCCATCAGCAAGCGGATCTTGTGTTCCAATTGCCGGTTGAGCGAGTTCTGCTGGCGGATGATGGCCGCCCACTGCGCGTGCGAGGGCGCCGTCGCCGCCACCCGCGCCGCCCGCGT
>Ga0181532_10001628_pt1 | contig 21570 bp, 21 predicted proteins | sample PEATcosm2014_Bin_33_FD_119768 | JGI IMG/M metagenome (GOLD analysis project Ga0181532, IMG submission 119768) | Peatland microbial communities from MTU Mesocosm Facility, Houghton, MI, USA - PEATcosm2014_Bin11_30_metaG | ecosystem: Environmental > Terrestrial > Soil > Wetlands > Peat | place... | reverse complement strand
TATTGTCAGCGTCGATCAGGTAGACATAGGTCCCGGGCGCGCCGCGTTGAATGGCGGTGAGCGGCGCGGCGACGACGCCTTTCAATGATTTTATAAGCAGCTGCGCATTGACGAACTGATTGGGAAACAATTTGTCGTCGAGGTTGTCGAACTCGGCGCGGATCTTCACGGTGCCGGTCGTCGTGTCGATCTGATTATCGATGGTCAAGACTTTGCCGACGGCGAGCTGATTGACGTTGGCGCGATCGTAGATCGTAACCTCGAGTGGCGTTCCCGCCTTCAGCTGCGCCATGATTTCCGGGATGTCGTCCTCCGGCACGGTGAAGATCACCGAGATCGGATGCAATTGGGTCAGGACCGCGATGCCGGCATCCGACGTCTGCACGTAATTGCCGGCGTCGACGAGGCGGAGGCCGACGCGACCGTCGATCGGCGAGACGATGCGCGCATAAGTGAGGTTCAGTTTCTGCGTATCGATCTGCGCCTGGTCGGTCTTGACGGAGCCTTCATATTGCTTGACGAGGTAAACCTGATCCTCTGCGGTCTGGCGCGCGATCGAATTCTGCTTCAGAAGCGCCTGGTAGCGATCCAAGTCAGTTTTCGCCTGATCGAGCAGTCCCTGATCGTGGACGAGCTGACCTTCATACTGGCTCTCCGCCAATTGATAGGGCCGCGGATCGATCTGCGCCAGAAAATCGCCTTTCTTCACGATCTGGCCTTCCGTGAAGGCGACTTCGGTCAATTGACCGTTGACCTGGGTCTTCACGGTCACGTTGGCGAGCGGGGTCACGGTGCCAAGCCCTGTGACCACAACTTTGATGTCGCCGGTCGCGATGGTCGCCGCCCCGACGGGTTGCGCCGCCACGGAATCGTGCGGCCGGCCCGTCTGCGGCGCCCGCTCAGTCGTCACGAAATGGTAGGTGGCGTATGCGATGAGCGCCGCGACCACGACGAGAACCGCCGAGCGCAGCGGCGATCCCGCTCGTTTCGTCGGATTGGCGTCAGGGCCGGGCGGAGGGCGTTTTTCAACGCCAGGCTTCCGCTCCTCTCGCAGAAAGACGGGATCGTGGGGCTCATCTGCTTCCGTGCGGGCGCGATCATCCATGGGTCTTGCATTCCATTGACCGGGTTCGCCCACGCGTGTCAGGGGCGAGTCCCGCTGATCATCGCTCGGGTCGCATTGCAGCCGAATTTCCGAGCCATGAGCTTTTTGCAATATTGACAAATAGCAAAGATCGCGGCCCCGATCGATGCTATTCTTCACTGCAATCAAACACTTTCGTGAAGCAGAATCATGGCTTTGATCCAATCAACTCTTTGTTGATATTCTTTCCGTCTCAGGCTTGGACGGCGCGATTTCTTGCTGCGGCCCGCAGTGCAGGAAAAATCTTCTACAACCGGGGAATCAGCGGATTGGCGGTCTCGAGCGTGGCGCTGCTCGGCAACTGAGTGACGTTCCAGCCGCCGCCGAGGTCCTGAATGAGCGCAACCGCGGCGAGGAAGCGGTCCTGCCTCACGGTCAGCGCCAACTCCTGATTGCTCAAGAGCTGCGCCTGCCCGACGACGACGGCGGTAAAGGCGATGGTGCCGGCTGCGTATTGGTTGAGCAGAACATCGACCTCCACCTGCGCGGCCTTGACCGCTTCGTCCTGCACCTTGGCCTGCTGCGCCAGAATGCGCAGCGCCGCGAGCTGGTCTTCGACCCCCTGAAATGCGGACAGGACGGTTTGCCGGTAATTGGCGACGCTCTGATCATAGCTCGCCCGCGCCGCGTCGACCGTCGCGCTGTTGAGGCCGCCATCGAAGATCGTCTGGGTGGCGGAGGCGCCGATGCTCCAGACCTCATGGGCGAGCGAGACCGCGAGCAGGCCGCGTCCGGCGAAGCCGAAGGCGCCGGAAAGGCTGATGTCGGGATAGTAGGCCGCGATGTCGAAGCCGATCAGGGCGTTTTGCTGCTGCATCGTGCGTTCGGCCGCCGCAATGTCCGGTCGGCGCTCCAGCAATGTCGAGGGCAGGGTGACGGGGATCGCCGGGATCGCGTTATTGAAACCGACCGGCGCGATTGTCAGCTCGGCCGGAGGCTCGCCCATCAACACGGCGATGGCATGCTCGTATTGCGCGCGGGCGACGCCGGTGTTGATCGCTTGCGCCTGCGTATTGAGAAGCTGCGCCTCCGCGGTGGCGACGTCGGCCTTCGAGACCGTGCCTGCGGCGTACTGATGCTGCGTGATCTCGAGCGTCTTCTGGTAATCGTTTGCGGTGTGGTCGAGCAGGTCCTTCAGCGAATCAGCCGCTCGCAGATTGAAGTAGGCGGTCGCCAGCATCGCCTGCGCCGACAGCGTCGCATTGGCGAGATCGGCCGCCGAGAGTTGGGCGCCGGCGACGTCGCTCTCGATGAAGCGGCGCACCTTGCCCCAGATGTCGGGGGTCCATGCGGCGTTGGCGGCGGTGCTGAACGTATCCAGCGCGCGGAATTGCGCGGTCGAGACGCCTGAGCTGCTCGATCCGCTGGATGAACCGGTCGAAAAGCTGGATCCGCTGGACGAACCACCGCCGGAGGATTTCGATCCGGCGCCGGCGTAGGTGTTGGCGTAGTTCCCGCTGACGGTGGGGAACAGGCCGGCCTGCGCTTCCTTGACGAGCGCCTGCGCGTTTCGATAGGCTGCCTCGGCGGCGATGATCGTCTGGTTGGAGATCACGACGCGGCTTTCGAGCGAGTTGAGTTTGGCGTCCCTGAACGCTGTCCACCAGGCGCCGCGGTCGGTTGCATCCATGGGCGTCGCGCGCTTCCAGCCCTTGAGTTCCTTGTATTTGACGGGTTGGGGGGCCGGCGGCTTCATATAGTCCGGCCCGACCGTGCAAGCCGATAGCGCCGCCGATAGCCCCATGGCGAGTCCCAGGCCCAGAAGCGGCGCTGGAAAGGAAGGGCGGGTTTTCAATTGGCGCTCGCTCATCGGTCAGATATTACGCATCCGGCTCAGCCAGCGCCCGATCGCCGCCGCCGGATTTGGCCCCGAGCGCCAAGGCTCGACCCGCCTCGCGAGCGCCGACAGGCGGCAAAGCCTGAAGGAGGCCAGACGCCCATCTGTCGCTAACAATTGACCATGGCGCGAACAAGGCTTTGCAAGACGCGAAAGCGTGAACGGAAGCGCCGGCGCCGGGACCTCCGCCTCGCCTCTCACAGAAAGCGAAGCGCTGCCGGCGCAGCGTCCGCGTTTGTCGAGTCTGCGAGGCTGTGTTTGCTGCTGAATTAAATCTGGTTCGGGTTGGCGGCCGTCGAAATGTCGTCGCCCCGTCGCGGCAGGTTGCCGTGTTTGGCGAGATAGCGCGCCGCGCGTTCCGCCGCCAGCGGGTCGGCGAAGCTCTGGCCCTCCATCGCTTCGAACAGATGCGAAGCTGCGAAAAAATTAAAGCAGTGATCGCGGCCGTCGCGGGCGACGATGCCGGCCGTGCGGCCGCTGACTTGAATGACATATGCGTCAGGCATGAATTTTCCTTTGCGCCCTCTCACAGACAAGGACATTTACTAATACATTAATTATATAGACTTTATTTAGAATGTCTCTCTGATTTTGGCTACCCACGCAAAAGACGTTCCATCCGAGGGACAGGGCACTCGGAAACAAACTATGCGCGCCGTCCCGCGGCGGCGCCACCGAATGCATCAAAACGCGACGCTTAACGCGCCCCTGTTTGATGCCAGAGCAAATGTGCGCCGGGCTTGTCGTTCGTCCTTCAAGATATTCGTGAGATTTTCATTTGAATTCGACGCGTCGAGGTCGTCGGATCCGGCGCGATTCGCCCCGCAGCCTTATCGACGCATCGCGCGACGGTTTGAAGACGCAGCCCACGTCATTCAGAAGTGCGCGTAAAGCCTGCGGCGGCAGGAACGGCCCCGCGGCTCAATTTGAATCTCGCTGATCTCCGATCGCCGGTCTCGCGATCTGTTCAGCCGGACCGACGCGGCTCAGTCGAAAAGACTGGACACGCTTTCTTCTTTCGCGATGCGCGCAATGGCCTCGCCGATCAGCGGCGCGATCGAAACGATGCGAATGTTCTTGGAGACGCGAATGGCTTCCGTCGACTGGATGGTGTCGGTGAGAACCAGCTCCTTCAGATTCGAGGCGGCGATTCGCGCCGCCGCGCCGCCTGAGAGCACGCCATGGGTGATATAGGCGTAGACCTCGCGCGCGCCCTTTGCGCGCAGCGCTTCCGCCGCATTGCACAAGGTGCCCCCGGAATCGACGATATCGTCGATCAATATGCAGATTTTTCCATCGACCTCGCCGATGATGTTCATCACCTCCGAATCGCCCGCGCGCTCGCGGCGCTTGTCGACGATGGCGAGCGGCGCGTCGATGCGTTTGGCGAGCGCCCGGGCCCGAATGACGCCGCCGACATCGGGCGAAACCACCATGACGTTATCGAGCTCCAGCCGGGACTGAATGTCGCGGACGAGGACGGGCGCTGCGAACAGATTGTCTGTCGGAATATCGAAAAAGCCCTGAATCTGGCCGGCGTGGAGATCGACGGTGAGCACGCGGTCGGCGCCGGCCCGGGTGATGAGGTTGGCGACGAGCTTCGCCGAAATCGGCGTGCGCGGACCGGGTTTCCGGTCCTGACGCGCATAGCCGAAATAAGGGATGACCGCGGTGATTCGCCGGGCCGATGCGCGCCGGAGCGCATCGGTCATGATCAGCACCTCCATCAGATGATCGTTGGTCGGGTAGGAGGTCGATTGAACGATGAACGCGTCCTGCCCGCGGACGTTCTCCTGGATCTCGACGAATATCTCCATGTCGGCAAAGCGGCGGACCTGGCATTTGGTGAGCGGCAGGCCAAGGTAGGCCGCAATGGCCTCGGTGAGCGGCCGATTGGAGTTCCCCGCCAGAATTTTCATCTCGTGATCCTGTTCGCCGCCGTGGCTCGCCACAGTCTTAAACCGGACAGCGTTGCCGTAGCAATCACATCCGAGGCGAAATTCGCGACGCATCGCCGCGCAGGCCAAACGCGCCGCCGCCCGCCGCCCGCCTCAGCAGTGCGTCGCGCGCCCCGCGTTTTCCTTCAGATCGCCTTCAGTTCGCGCGTCAGGACGACGCGCGCTATCTCACGCGGCTCCAGGTCTCCGATCCGCAGACGCCGCCATTGGAGCCGCAGCCCTTGACCTGGAGAGCGGACTCGCCCTCCTCGGTCACGGTTGCGTTATAGAGCAAGCCGTCCTCGGCGTTATAGGTCGTGCCGGTCCAGACCTTTTCGCCTTTCGGCTGCAGATTGATCAGAACTTCTATTCCGAGCACCGAGCGGCCGCGCTTGGCCGGATCGGGATTGCGGACGTCCTTGCCGGGCGCGCCTCGAGTCGAGGCGACAAAGCCGCAAATGCCGCTCCCGCATTTTTTGACGCGCACCGTCGCGCCATCGGCGGTCCGCCATTCGCCGATGGGATCGGCGCTGGCTCCGCCAATGAAAAGGGCCGTAAACGCCAACGCCGTCAAGATAATGCGTTTCATAATTCCTCCCGTTTGAAATTTGGCGGGTCTTGCAGGCCTGACTGACACGCCTTTGATCGAAAAGTCACGCGGCGCGGCGATGATAGCGCCGGAACAGGCGGTGTCGAGTTCCGGTGCGCGGCGATTGCTGCAAAGCGGCCGCATTTATCGTTAACGGAGCGCCGCGACGCTGAGGCTGCTCGCGCCATCCGCGACGACCGGGCCTTGCGGGGATCCGGATGGAGCGGCGCCGGCGCGCGCCGCGGTCTGACGGCCGGCGATCCGGCTCGCCGGCGCCCTGCCGGTGTCGGATCCCGACCCCGGCTCCGGGGCGGCGAGCGCCTCGGGGGTTGTGACCAGGAAAGCGGCGAGAGCGTCGGCGCTTCTCGCGGCGAGAGCGTCCACCGCGGCCGTATCGAAACCCGACCAGGGGTCGGCTCCCCCGCTTTTGACGACGACGTCGTCTTCGAGTCTTTGCGCCCGGTTCTTTTTGGCGTCGAAGATGTCGTAGACCGCGGCGACCGCCGTTCCAGTCGCGACGGGGTAGGTCGTCACATAGCCGCGGATCAGATAGGCGGCCTTCGCGGGGTCGGCCAGCGTGATGTTTCGTTCGCTCGCTTGCGCGGTGAAGGCGTCCTTCATGCGCGCTTCCAGCGGCTGCGGAACGCCGCTCAGACTGGCCAGGGCGACGCGGACGCCGCGCGGGTCGATGGCGGCCGCGTTCGTCGCCGATCTGGCGCCGGCCTCGGGCGTCTCGGCGCCCGACACGGCCGCCGTTTCGACGCATCCGCCAACGACCCCGAGCGACAGCAGTCCGAACGCGGCGAAGACCAAACGCGGCCAGCAAGCTCTCCGGCGAAAACAAACGGATTGATCCATTCTCGTCTCGCCTCTTTCGCCGCGCAGCTGCTGCGCAGGGGCGCGGTTCTTCAGTAGGCCGCCAGCTGCGCGTTCAATCCCGAGGCGCACAGAATGATCATCTGTTTGGCATAAATGCGGCGGCGCCCGCCTGGAACGAAACGGAATCTTAACCAAGCCTCAAAGAATTCGCGCATGGGCGCGCAGCGTCGCGCGAAAGGCTAAGGACTCGGGAGAACAGGACGCCGCCGCGCGGGATCCGCGCATCGTCAGCCGCGCCGAGCGACTTCGCCAGGGCCCGCCGCCAAGGCCCGCCAGAACGCTGGATTGCGCGACGAAGGTTGCGCCGCAACAAGCATTTTTGCAGTTGCAATAAAGCAGCCGGCGCTTTATGTTTTTCAGCATATTTGGTAAGCGACGAATCGAGACGTGGGTTCAATCGCTTCGGAGGCCGCAAGGTGCCTTTGCCGTTGCCTTCGTGGCGAGCGTTCTGACTATCGCAGATGCAACGGCCTCGACGAGACCGGAGGCGTGGGGGAACCCCAGATTCTGCCGCGGTTTAGATGGACGGATGGGAAGGCTTTCGACGCGAGCGCGACGAAATATCCGATTTGAAGGCTGGTCATTATCAGGGTGACGTCGACTAAGGAATACGTCGATAGATCATAGCCAAGCGTCGGTCCTGCGAAGGCCAGCACCACGGCGAAACCGCAGGTGGGAATGAGGACGTAAACTTTGAAGAATCGCCCGAGAACCAGCCCAAAAAGGGCTGTTGCGATCAACAGCATGGCCATTTCGATGCCTCCCAGATTTTTCTTATTTTATTTTCGTTTTCTTGCCTGAATCGTGTTCAGGTTCAGTGTTTCTATGCCCCTGAAAACGCGTCCGGTTTATTTCAAACTCGTCCGGTTTATTTCCCGGGGCAATCAGCCAGCGACTGAAGCGCGTTCGTCAAACCGGACAATTCCACGACGCCGTCCACCTCCGCATCGCCGTCTGAAATCTTGATCGTTAACTCACGGGCGCCTTTCCAGGGGCCTTTTACAAGATCAAGTCCGTCAGCTGGGACGCGTAAGCCTGCGCCGGTCGGCAAAGGCTTCCCTTCAAAATAGAACTCTCGATCGTCTGCGCGCAAGGTAATTTTCGGGTGCGCCTGTGGAGAAAAGGGCTCCACTACGACAATGACGGGCTCGACGCCCTGCTTGCTGCACCGCAGCATCAGTCCGGCCAAACGCGCGTCTGACTTCAAAAGCTCGGCGACATGCAGAATTGCAGTCGATTCAGTGACGCCATCGGCCGCTTTCGTGTGCACAACTCGCCAACCTTCAAGTGAATCTGAAGAATCGGCTGCCGCGCGACTTGGTGAATCCTTGTCTGGTGCGCTCAAGGCCGGCGTATCTTCGCCAGCCATACTCTGGCGGGGGCAAAGCGTAACTAGGATAACCCCTGCAACGAGGCCTAGCGCCTGTCTGACCTGACGTTTGGAGGGGCAGGTTAACGATTCTTCCGCACCAGTTGATTTTTGGGTCATTGTATCATTTTGGTCACATAATCGCGCCAGCGGCGCGCCGACGCGCGCCGCCGAAAGTCGGCTTACAGCCCGTCGAAGAGGGCGGTCGAGAGGTAGCGCTCCGCGAAGGAGGGGATGATGATGACGATGTTCTTGCCTTCGCTCTCCGGCCGCGATGCGATTTCGATGGCGGCGGCGACGGCCGCGCCCGATGAAATGCCGACCGGAATCCCCTCGATGCGTGCGAGCAGCCGCGCCGTGTCGAAGGCGGTCTGATTGCCGACGGTCACCACTTCGTCGATGACGGAGCGATCGAGAATCGCCGGAACAAAGCCGGCGCCGATGCCTTGAATCTTGTGCGGACCCGGTGCGCCGCCGGACAGGACGGGCGAATCCTCGGGCTCGACCGCGACGATTTTCAACGATGGACGACGCGGCTTCAAGACCTGACCGACCCCGGTGATGGTGCCGCCCGTGCCCACGCCGGAGATGAGCACATCGACCAGGCCCTTCGTATCGTTCCAGATCTCCTCGGCCGTGGTCAGCTTGTGAATCTCAACATTGGCCGGATTTTCAAATTGCCGCGGGATCACGGAGTCAGGCGTTGATTCGTTGAGCTCCTGCGCCTTGGCGATGGCGCCTTTCATCCCTTGCGCGGCGGGGGTCAGGACGAGTTCGGCGCCGAGCAGGGCCAGCATTTTGCGGCGCTCGATCGACATCGATTCCGGCATGACGAGAATGAGGCGGTAGCCGCGCGCCGCGGCGACGAAGGCGAGAGCGATGCCGGTATTGCCGGAGGTCGGCTCGATCAGGGTCGTCTTGCCCGGCTCGATCTTTTTCTCAGCCTCGAGCTTCGTGATCATATGCTCGCCGATGCGGTCCTTGACGCTGGCCAGCGGATTGAAGAATTCGAGCTTGGCGAGCAAATTGGCCTTGAGGCCTTTCGCCTTCTCGATCTTGCGCAGCCGAACCAGCGGCGTATTGCCGATCGTGTCGGTGATCGAATCGTAAATGCGGCCGCGTCCCGGGGTCTGCTCCGGAGCGGAGGCTTTAGCCTGCCGTGCGGCTGTCTGCGGCATACGTTTGCTCCCTGGTCTGAGTTGCGCCTTGCCCGGAAGGGCGGCAATTGAAATCGTCTTGTGGTTTGAAATCATCCTGTGGCTGCGCCCTGGCGGGCGCAGAATATAGCTTAGCCGCGATGGATCAACCCCCGTGCGGAAACCTAATTTGGCGGCTGAGGCGCCTCCCCGGCCGGCCGCTGGCGCCTGATCGCGCAGCGGAGCCGGTCGAGGCAGGAGATGAAGCCGCGTCAGCTCTGCGGCTGCGGAACGATCCGCAAATAGGGGCGCTGAGCGGTCCAGCCGTTCGGAAATTTCTTCTTCGCGTCGTCATCCGTGACCGATGGGACGATGATCACGTCTTCGCCGGCCTTCCAGTTGACCGGCGTCGCGACCTGGTGCTTCGCGGTCAATTGCAGGGAGTCGATCACCCGCAAAACCTCGTCGAAGTTGCGGCCCGTGCTCGCCGGATAGGTAAGCGTCAGTTTGATCTTCTTGTCGGGGCCGATGACGAACACCGAGCGCACGGTCAGCGTATCGCTCGCATTCGGATGGATCATGCCATAGAGATCGGAAACCTTGCGGTCCGTATCCGCGATCAGGGGGAAGTTCAGGGCGTGGCCCTGCGTCTCCTTGATGTCGTCGCCCCATTTCTCATGGCTCGCAAGCTGGTCGACGCTGAGGCCGATCACCTTGACGTTGCGCTTGTCGAACTCCGGCTTCAGCTTCGCTGTATAGCCGAGCTCCGTGGTGCAGACCGGCGTGAAATTCTTCGGGTGCGAAAACAGGACCACCCAGGAGTCGCCGGCCCATTCGTGGAATTTGATGTGACCTTCGGTGGTGTCTGCCTCGAAATCGGGCGCAATATCGCCAAGTTGAAGCGCCATTTCCATTTCTCCAGGTTGTGCGTCGGGGGCTGCCGCTCTTCTAAGTGGGCGCGAAGATCGCGCAAAGTATAAAGTCTAGGAATTCTGTCAACTATCAAAAAGCCGCAGCCCCGCGCGCCGGTCTCGTCAAGCGACTCGTCTCGCCCTCAGGCCGCGCGGGCAAGCCCCGTCGCGGCGGACAACGCATGGTCGAGATCGGCGATGATGTCGTCGATATGCTCGATGCCGACCGAAAGGCGAACATAGCCGGGCGTCACCCCGGTCGCGAGCTGGTCTTCTCCCGAAAGCTGCGAATGGGTGGTCGTCGCGGGGTGGATCGCGAGGCTGCGCGAGTCGCCGATGTTGGCGACGTGATAGAAGAGCCCGAGCGAGTCGATGAATTTGCGCCCGGCTTCGGCATTGTCGAGTTCGAAGCCGACGAGGCCGCCATAGCCGCCGGAGAGATAGCGATCGGCCCGCTGGCGCTCGATCCCGGTCTGCAGCGAGGGATAGATGACCTTGCGCACGCCATTGTGGCGCAGGAGGTAATTGGCGACCGCCTCGGCGTTGCGGACATGGCGCTCGATGCGCAGCGCCAGCGACTCGATCCCCTGCAGGATCAGGAAGGCGTTGAAGGGCGAGAGGGCGGCGCCGATGTCGCGCAGAAGCGTCGTGCGCGCCTTGATGATGTAGGCGACGGGTCCGAGGGGCTTCACCGCTTCGGTCCAGACCGCGCCATGGTAGCTGGGATCCGGCGTATTGAGGGCCGGCTGGCGCTCTTTGTGCGCTTCCCAATCAAAGTTGCCGCCGTCGACGATGAGGCCGCCGATGGAGTTGCCGTGGCCGCCGAGATATTTGGTGGCGGAATAGACGACGATCGCCGCGCCATGCTCCAGCGGGCGGGACAGAATGGGCGAAGCCGTATTGTCGACGATGAGCGGAATGCCGAGCGGGCGCCCGATGGCGGCGACCTCGGCGATCGGCAGGACGGTGAGTTTCGGGTTGGGCAGCGTTTCGGCGTAGTAGGCTCGGGTGCGCGCATCGCTCGCGCGCCGGAACGCCTCCGGATCGTTGGGGTCGACGAACCTCACCTCGACGCCCTGGTCCTTCAGCGTATTGGCGAACAGGTTCCAGGTGCCGCCGTAGAGATCGGTGCCGCTGACGATATTGTCGCCGGCGCGGGCGAGGTTTTGCACGGCGAAGGCCGAGGCCGCCTGGCCGGAGGCCAGCGCCAGAGCCGCGACCCCGCCCTCCAGCGCCGCGACGCGCTTTTCCAGCACATCCGTCGTCGGATTGCCGATCCGCGTATAGATGTTGCCGAGCTCCTTCAGGGCGAAGAGGTCGGCGGCGTGCTGCGTGTCGGCGAATTGGTATGAGGTGGTCTGATAGATCGGCACGGCGACGGCGCCGGTCGCCGGATCCGCGCGCCAGCCTGCATGCAAGCCGATGGTTTCTGGATGTCTCGTCGTCTCTCTCGTCATAAAAATCTCCCGGTCGCGTGGATTTGGGTGGCGGGCGCCGTTTGTCTAAATAGGGTAGGAAAAGGAGTCATAGGAGAGCTGACTCAGGATCTGGTTCATGTTGCGGGCGGGCTCCGCGCAGCCCGCGGCTCCGACCGGGCGCGCCGGAACGCCCGCCATCGTGGTGTTGGGCGGCGCCGATTGCAGAACCACGGAACCCGCGGCGATGCGCGAACAGGAGCCGATTTCGATATCGCCGAGAATTTTCGCGCCGGCGCCGATCATCACCCCGCGCCGCACCTTGGGGCAGCGGTCTCCGGTCTCCTCGCCGGCGCGCCCCAATGTGACGTTTTGCAGGATCGAGACGTCATCATCGATGACGGCCGTCGAACCGACGACGAAACCGGTCGCGGGATCAAGGAAAATTCCCTTGCCGATTCGCGCCGCCGGGTTGATGTCCGTCTGAAATACGTCCGAGGCGCGGCTTTGCAGATAGAACGCGAAATCCCGCCGCCCGCGCCGCCATAGCCAATGCGCCAGCCGATGCGTCTGAATGGCGTGGAAGCCTTTGCAATAAAGGAAGGGTTCGATCAGCCGCTCGCAGGCGGGGTCGTGCTCGATCACGGCGCGTATGTCGTCCCGGAAGGCGGCGCCGATGGCCGGATCGTCGGCGAGCGCCTGCGCGAAGGCGTCGCCGATCAGAAAGGCCGGAACCGTCTCATTGCCAAGCCGCGCGGCGACGCGATGAATGACGGCGTCCTCGAAGGTCGAGCGGTTGAGGATCGAATTGACGAACAGCGGGGCGAGGGCGCGTTCCTTGGCGCAGGCGTCCTCCGCCTCCTGGCGCAGCCTCCTCCAGAGGGCGATCAAGGAAGCGGGCTGCTTCGCGACCTTGTGCAGGGGCTCCGGCGTGGTCACCAGCGTCATCGGTCCGATCGTCCGTCGGTTCATCTGCCTCTTGTCCGAAACATTTCGCGCGCCAGCGCGGATGCCGCCGGATGACGGCCGCCCTGCTCGATGTCGGACCCATAGTAATCTTAGTCGATAAAATTAGTGAAGAAAAAAATTTTACGCACCGATTCGCGGTAATATGCCGAAATTAAGCGGCGCGCGCGAAATTAGCGCACGCTGCTCCGACCGCGGGGAACGCCGGCGGCAAGCGTGCGACTCGACAAGGATCTCGCCAAAAATAGCCGCGGCTATTTCTTTTTTCCGGGCGTGCCCGCCTTCAGGAGACTGGGCGCCCCCGCAACCTCTTTCGGCTTTTCCTTCTTGGGCTTCTTGGCTTCGCGGTTGCTGCGAACCTGACCTTTCGCCATCGCAATTTCTCCTTTTGGCTAGAACACCGCCACGGGCAAAACACGCGGCGCCCAGCGTCAATTTCATGCGCCCGCCGTCAACGCTTGTCCAGAGCCGCGCGGCTGCAATGCGGATGTATCGCTAGGGCCCGGCGCCAGCCGGCCGTTTCAAATCTGACCTCATCGAGACGCTTGAACTTTGAGCCGGCTTGCTCCAGTCCCAATGCCGCAGCCCGCCAAGAGAACGAATCGGCTCCGGTCACGCTTTTCGAGGTTGCGATTGGCTGCGGCGCCTGTGGATTTCTGCGGAGCACGATCTTTTCGCACTTGCGAGATAGCGAAAAACCAGCCATATACCATCCACACAGATGGAGAATGCGGATGAGCGCCGAGATTCACCGCTTGCGCGACAGAGCGTGCGACAGCGAGAAAATCACCATCAATCTTGGTTACGTCGACCTCGGCCACATCGATCTTCTGGTGCGTGAAGGTTTCTACTCCAATCGCACCGACATGATAAGGACGGCGATCCGCAATCAGCTTGGGCGCCATGCAGAGGCCGTCCAGCAAACCATCGTGCGGCAGACCCTCGAAATCGGGCTGCGGCACTTCAGCCTGGCGGATCTCGAGAAAGTCAGGGACGCCGGCGAAAAGCTCAGCATCAAGGTCATCGGCCTTGCTATAATCGCCGACGATGTGCCTTGCGAACTTGCCTGCGCGACAATCGAGACGATTACCGTTCTCGGGACTCTCCAGGCCAGCAAATCGGTCAAGACAGCGCTTGCGGATCGCATTCGCTGACGACTTTTTCGTCTTCATTTTTTGGGCGAAGCAGTTTGGAAATGGTCTTGGCCGTTCAAAAAAGGATCAAGCAAATGAAATCCATTCTCGGCGGCGCCGTGCGCCGCGCCGCGGCCTTGACATCGCGCCAGAACCTCGCGGAGGCGACGAAAGTCATCCAGCACGCCCTCTCCGGCGGAGCCAGGGATCGCGCCGAATCCGCACGCCAGAACGTGCCGGGCGGCCGGAAGCCTGAAGAGCCGAACACGGCCGCCCTTTGGAGCGCCTTCGCGCCGCCGCCGGCTTTCACGCCGCCGCCAAAAGGAACGGCGGCTTCCGACGCCTCAATACAAGACCCGCGACAAGATGCGCGCAAGGTCCCGCCCATGGGCGAGGTCCTGCATCTCCTGCACAAAGGCTTCGTTCCGGTCCGCGCGCCGGGGTTCGCGCCGCATGTTCGCCCCGCGCCGGAGGTCCCGACGCCCCGTGGCGCGCAGTTTGTGTCGAAGACGCACGCCGGCGCCGCCGGTTCGCGCGATTACAAGCTGTTTGTGCCCAGCAACGCCAAGAGTCGGGCGGAGGGGCGCGGCTTGCCGCTGATCGTGATGCTGCATGGCTGCACGCAAAATCCGGACGATTTCGCGTTGGGAACAGGCATGAACGAGCTGGCGGAAAAGCACGGCTGCCTCGTCGCCTATCCGAAACAGCCGACGAGTTCCAACAACATGGCCTGCTGGAACTGGTTCAGCCTGAAGGATCAGGCGCGCGATTCGGGAGAGCCCGCCATTCTCGCCGGTATAGTCCGCGAGATCATGGCGGAGCACAGCGTCGATCCGGATCGGGTCTTCGTCGCTGGTCTATCGGCCGGCGGCGCCATGGCGGCGATTCTGGCGGCGACCTACCCGGACCTTTTCGCCGCGGCCGGAATTCACTCGGGGCTGCCTTACGGGGCGGCGAGCGATGTCGGATCGGCCTTCAACTCCATGCGCAAGGGCGCCAGCGGCGAGGCGGCGCTCGCCGTCGAGACGCGCGTGCGAACGATCGTCTTTCACGGCGACGCCGACCGGACGGTGCATCCCGCCAATGGCGAACTGATCGTCGCCGCCGCTCGCGCGGGGCTCGGCGCCGCGACCGAAAAAACGCATCAGGGCCGGTCCGCCGGCGGGGTTCCCTACAAGCGCACCGTCATCGCCGACAAGCGCGGCGCGGCGCACGTCGAATATTGGCGACTCGAGGGAATGGGCCACGCCTGGTCCGGCGGACATCCGGACGGGTCTTATACGAATCCGCATGGTCCCGACGCTTCGCGCGAGATGATGCGTTTCTTTCTCGGCTGAACCCGTCCGGTTGGGCCGAAGCCCGGCGCAGCCTCAAAAACGCTGCGCCGGGCGGCTCGCTCTACTGGCCCTGCGCCACCAGCAGCGCGTTGAGCGCTTCGTCGAGGCCAAGGGCCGGAATGGTGAGCGACAGCTTTTCCCCGGCGGCGTTTTTGATTGACAGCCGGCCTTCGTGCGTCAGCCCGCGGAAATGCTGCAGATCCTCCGCCGACAGGACGACGTCGGCGAGGCAGGCGCTGTTGAGGCAGGATCTGAAGCCGAGAATGACGCCGTTCTTGTCTGGGTCGGCGGCGACTTCGACACCCGGCTCGATCGTGACATTGCCCTGCACGATGGCGACGAGACGCACCGTCTGATCCTTCGGATTGCGCACGAAGGCGACCTTCGCCGCGGGCGGCAGGCCGCCGTCAGGCTGCAGCGTCGCGTCGGCCTCGCAGGTTTCGTCGGTTGAACCCGGCGGCGTCGCGCAAACCAGCAACCAGCTGTGGAAGACCTGCCTTTTGGTGGTCTTCGGCGCGTTCGGGTCCGTTTGCGTCGGCGGTGCGCTTGGAACGGCCTGCGGGGCGGGCGTCTGGGCATGTCCGGCGACGGACCAGGCGAAGGAAAGAAGAAGCGAGGCGATCAGGCTGCGGCGCATTGGCTTTTGATCCAGAAAGAATTTGCGGGATTGCTTGAGCTTGACAGGAGCGTCCGGTCCGGATTGATGGCCGGGCGCGAAAGAGACCGCCTTAAAGCACGATCAGCCCGCGAAAGTCTGCAATTTTTTGCGAGCGTCGGGAGCGCCGTCAGTCGTCCTTCGTCCGGCGGCCGAAGTCGGGCGCGGCGGTTTCCTGCCCCTGATCGATGATGCTGCGCCTGATCGCGCGGGTCCGGGTGAACAGACTTTCCAGGCCTTCGCCGTCCTGCCGCCTGATCATGCGCTGCAGGGCGGTGAGATCTTCGCTGAACCGCCCCAGCATTTCGAGGACGGCGTCCTTGTTGTTGAGGAAGATATCGCGCCACATGATCGGATCGGACGCTGCGATGCGGGTGAAGTCGCGAAAGCCGCCGGCTGAATATTTGATGACTTCCGATTGCGTCACTTCCTCAAGATCGGCCGCGGTGCCGACGATATTATAGGCGATGAGATGCGGCACATGGCTCGTGATGGCCAGCACGAGATCGTGATGGGCGGGGGCCATGGCCTCGACATTGGCGCCCGTATTTTTCCAGAACGCCGTTAGTAGCGCCACGGCCTTGGGATCGGCGCCCTCCGGCGGCGTCAGGATCGTCCAGCGGTCCAGGAAGAGCGAGGCGAAGCCGGCGTCCGGCCCGGATTGCTCCGTGCCCGCGACCGGATGCGCCGGGATGAAATGAACGGAAGCCGGCAGATGCGGCGCGACAGCTGCGATGATCGAGGCTTTGACCGATCCGACATCGGAAAGGATTGCGCCTGCCGCAAGATGCGGCCCGATCTGGCGCGCGATCTCGCCCATCGCGCCGACCGGCGCGCAGAGGATGACGAGATCGGCGCCGGCGACGGCCGCGGGCGCCGTTTCCGCGACCTCGTCGACGAGGGCGAGTTCGCGCAGGCGCGCGCGCACCTCGGCGGATGCGTCGTAGGCGGCGATCTGGCGGGCGAGGCCCTTGCGGCGGACGACCCGCGCGAGCGAGGAGCCGATGAGGCCGACGCCGATGATCGCCGCGCGTTCGAACAGAGGCGCGCCGAGCGGGAGGCCGAGACGATCAGGCAAGATCGTCAGCCATTCGCTTTGCCCGCGCCGGCGAAGTCGCGCAGCGCGGCGACGACGAGCCGGTTCGCTTCTTCGGAGCCGACCGTGAGCCGCAGACAGCTCGGCAGGCCATAGGCGCCGACCGCGCGCAGAATGAGGCCGCGTCCGGTCAGGAAGGCGTCGGCCGCCGCCGCTTCCGCCGGGTCGGCGAAATGCAGCAGCAGGAAATTGCCGGCGCTCGGCGTCGTCTTGACCCCGAGCGCGCCGATCTCGCGGGCGAGCCAGTCGCGCCATTCGTTATTATGCGCGATCGCCCGTTCGACATGTGCGGCGTCCTCAATCGCTGCGATCCCCGCCGCGATGGCCGGTCCATTGGTGTTGAACGGCGGCCGGATGCGATTGAGCGCATCGCACACCTCGGCCGGCGCATAGCACCAGCCAAGCCGCAGCGCGGCGAGGCCGTGGATCTTCGAGAAGGTGCGGGTCATCACGACGTTTTCGCGCGCCCGGACCAGCGCCTCGCCGGCCGCGTAATCGGCCTGCGTCGCATATTCCGCATAGGCGGCGTCGATGACGAGGAGCACGTCGCGCGGCAGGCTGTCGGCGAGCCGCTCGACCTCGGCGATGGGCAGATAGGTGCCGGTCGGATTGTTCGGATTGGCGAAGAACACCACTTTCGTGTGCGGGCCGACCTTGGCGAGAATGGCGTCGACGTCGGCGGTGATGTTGGTCTCGGGCGCGACGATTGGCGTTCCGCCCGCGGCGAGAATGGCGATCTTGTAGACGAGAAATCCGTGCTCCGTGAAAACGCCCTCGTCGCCCGCGCCGATATAGGCGGAAGCGAGAAGGTGGATCACTTCATCCGAGCCCGAACCGCAGACGATGCGGGCCGGATCGAGGCCGAATTTCCGGCCGATCGCCGCGCGCAAGGCGCCCGCCGCGCCATCGGGATAGGCGGAAAGATGATCCCCGGCGGCCGTGAACGCCTCTATCGCGCGCGGCGACGGACCGAGCGGCGTCTCGTTCGAGGACAGCTTGTAGATTTTGCCGACGCCCGGCGCCGAGCTTTTGCCCGGAACATATGGGTCGATGCTGAAAACGCCGGCGAGCGCGCGGGGCCGCGCGGCGCCGTCAATCTTTGTCATGAAAGCAAACTCCAAACAATTTCCGAGCTAATTTCATTGCGCCGCCTCGAAGGGCGCAGGCGGTCGCTGCGCTTCCGAGGCCTCAAAACGCGCCGCATGGCCGCCGATTTCAGCGATCTGAGGCGCAATCGCGCCGGCTTGCATCAGCGCTTCGCGCAACTGCTGCGCGGTGACCTTGCCGTCGATGGCGATGAGAAGCGATGGCTTGGCGCCGTCCGGGGCGGCGCCGACGATATCGGCGTCGATGGCGGCCAGACGGGAAGGCGCGCTCCCCTTCCAGCCGTCGGCCAAAACGGCGTAAAGGCAGACGTCGCGCACGGCGGCCTCGGCGAGCGGCTGGGCGACGACGAACAGCGGCATGCCGGCGGGATGATCCGGCCGCTCGACGAACGGCAGCCGCGCGATGATTTTCGGCGCCTGCGGTTCTTCGAGCCGGCGCCACCACGGATCCGCCGCCGCCTCTGCCTCGACGCGGATGAGGCCGAGGTCGCCTGTTGAGGCCGCCACCGCCTCGATCACGCTCGCGGCGCCCTTGTGCGGGACGTAGGGCACCGTAAAGCCGAAATGGAAGCGGCAGCAGTCGCGCATGGCGCCGTCCCCGCCTGAAATGTCGGCGTGGACGCTATAGGGCGACTGCACGTAGGTGAAGGTCGAGATGATGATGCGCCAGATGCTCTCCACCGTGTCGAGCGGCAGGAGGCCCTCATGGCGGGCGACGAGGCCCCGCATCATGTCCGCCTCGCGCCCCGGCCGGAAGGCCGAGCCGCCGCCCTGCCGCTGCTTGGCTTCGATCAGGCGGTGGATGATCTCGCCGCGCTTGATCAGAAGCTGGTGCAGCTCGGAATCGATGCAATCGATCTCGACTCGAAGGTCGGCCAGGGTCTCCAGACGGGCGGGGTGGGTCATGGTCCAGCTCAATGGGCGAAGCGGCTTGTCTTAGCGCATTTTTCGCTCGAAGTTCAAACGGCGGCGAATAGCGCCCCCGAGCCGCTATCGCCCCCCAATCTCCAGCGGCGCCCGGAACCCCAACTCCCATACGATCCAGACCAGCGCCGCGACGAGCAGCGCGTCGATCCCGGCGACATACCAATAGGACAGATATTCGCCGACCCGCGGCTGCAGCCAGTGCGCGGCGCCGGAAAACAGCGCCGCCAAAGGCACGAGGCCGGCGAGTCCTGTCGGGAGTTTGCGGGCGCGCAGGCGTTTGGCGGAGAGATTGTAAAGGCTGATGCCGATGAACAGCACCGCGAAGGCGTAAAACAGCAAATAGACGAAAGTCAGGAACGTCGCCCAATCGAACAGGGGCGAATCAGGCGCAAGCTCGCGATGGGCGTTCGGCTCCAGCGCCAACCAGATCACGGTCAGGACCGCGAAAATGACGGCGAGCAGCCCCGCGCCTTCGCGCCAAGTCCGCGCGTCGATCAGCCCCTCATCCGTGCGGAAGCCGAAGCGGGCGAGGTAAGCCGAGGCCATCAGTCCCTCAAAAGATCGTTGATGGCGGTCTTCGCCCGCGTCTGCGCGTCGACGGTCTTGACGATGACGGCGCAATAGAGGGAGGGGCCGGGCGATCCGTCGGGCAGGGGCTTGCCCGGCAGATTGCCGGAGACGACGACGGAATAGGGCGGCACGTAGCCGATATGGATCTTGCCGCTCGCGCGGTCGATGATCTTGGTCGAGGCGGAGATGAAGGTGCCCATCGAGACGACGGCGCCTTCGCCGACGATGACCCCCTCGACGATCTCGGAGCGCGCGCCGATGAAGCAATCATCCTCGATGATCGTCGGATTGGCCTGCAGCGGCTCCAGAACGCCGCCGACGCCCACCCCACCAGACAAATGAACATTCTTGCCGATCTGGGCGCAGGAGCCGACCGTCACCCAGGTATCGACCATGGAGTTCGCGCCGACATAGGCGCCGAGATTGACGAAGGAGGGCATCAGCACGACGCCGGGTGCAATATAGGCCGAGCGGCGCACAACGCAGCTAGGCACGGAGCGAAATCCCGCCGCCGCGTGCTCCTTCGGCCCCCAGCCGGCGAATTTGGAGGGAACCTTATCCCACCAGGTCGCCCCGTCCGGCCCGCCCGAAATCTCGCCCATGTCGTTGAGGCGGAAGGACAAAAGCACCGCCTTCTTCAGCCATTGATGCACACGCCAGGACGCCGGGCCGGCGGTGCCGGGGATCTTCTCGGCGACGCGCAGCTTGCCGGCGTCGAGAAGATGCAGGGCCGCGTCAACCGCCTTGCGGATGTCGCCTTGCGTTCCGGCGTTGATATTGGCGCGGTCCTCGAAGGCGGCTTCGATGATCGTTTCGAGGGCGGTATGCGTCATCGTTTCGGTCTTTCGGGTTCTGGGAGGCCGTTCGAGAAGGGCTTGAGAGCCGTTACAGGGTTCCCGCGCGGCAATCAACGCCGGCGCGCGCCCTCAACTGGCGTGGCCGGCGCGCCGCCGTTCAGCCCAGTGACGATCTCGACCAGAAATCCCTCGAGGTGGCTGGTCACGAAATCAATGTGCTCGGGCACGACTTCGCTTGCGATCTCGAAGGCTTCGCGATGGTCCATCTCGCCTGGAGCGGGGACGACAAGGGCGGTCGTCATCCCCCTCGCATGGGGCACAATCAGATTGCGCGCGAGATCCTCGAACATCACGGATCGCTTCGGATCGACGTCATGCTTGTCGAAAAAGCGCTCATAGGTCGCGGCCTCCGGCTTCGGGATGAAATCGGCGGCGACGATGTCGAAAACATCCTCGAACATTTCATCAAGGCCGAGCGCCTTGGCGGTGCGCAGGGCGTGGTCGCGCGAGCCATTGGTCAGGATCAGCTTGCGGCCGGGCAGGGCGGTGATGGCGCCAGCCAGCGAATGGTTCGGGATCAGGCCCGACCGGTCGATGTCATGGGTGAAGGCGAGATATTCGTCGGCGCTGATCCTGTGCTCCTCCATCAGGCCGCGCAGGGTCGTGCCGTAGCGCTGGTAATAATATTTCTGCAGCGCGCGGGAGGACATGCCGTCGAGGCCGAATAGATGCGCGAGGAACAGCGTGATGCGGGCGTCGATCTTCGGCCAAAGATCGCTGCCGGCCGGATAGAGGGTGTTGTCGAGATCGAACACCCAGATGTCTTTTTGCGCGAACGCCCCGGCCGCGCGGATCCGCTTGTCTCCAGCGGCGTCGGCCGGATCGGAGGCGCCTGCGGCGCAAAATTCAGCGGATGGCGTGGTTTCGTCGTTCACCGTGTTATCAGCGTTCCCGCGCCGTGGTCGGTCAAGAGTTCGACGAGCACGGCGTGCGGGGTCTTGCCGTCGAGGATGACGACGCCTTCGACGCCTTGCTCCAGCGCATAGATGCAGGTCTCGACCTTGGGGATCATGCCGCCCGTGATGACGCCCTCGGCGATCAGGGCGTGAATCTCGTCGATGCGCAATTGCTTGATCAGGTTCTTGTCCTTGTCGAGCACGCCGGGCACGTCGGTCAGGAATAGCAGCCTTTTCGCCTTCAGCGCGCCGGCGATCGCGCCGGCGAAGGTGTCGGCGTTGACGTTATAGGTTTCGCCATCCGCCCCCGCCGCGATCGGGGCGAGCACGGGGATCAGTTCGCGGCCAAGCACCTGGTCGAGCACGATGGTGTCGACCTTCGAGGGTTCGCCGACGAAGCCGAGATCGACCGATTCGCTGGTCTGCCCCGCCTTTCGGGCGATGACCATGTTGCCGTCCTTGCCGCAAAGGCCGATGGCGTGGCCGCCTTCGGCGTTGATGAAGCCGACGATTTGCTTGTTGATCGAGCCGGCGAGCACCATTTCGACGATCTCGATCGTAGCCTTGTCGGTCACGCGCAGTCCGTCCGAAAACTCCGATTTGATGCCGAGCTTCTTCAGCATGGCGCCGATCTGCGGGCCGCCGCCGTGAACGACAACCGGCTTCACGCCGGATAGTTCGAGCAAAACCATATCTTTAGCGAAATCGCGCGCGACCTTTTCGTCGCCCATGGCGTGACCGCCGTATTTCACGACGACGATCGCATCGTCGTAGTGGAGCATGTGCGGCAGCGCCTGCATCAGGATCTTG
>Ga0181532_10001626_pt1 | contig 21584 bp, 23 predicted proteins | sample PEATcosm2014_Bin_33_FD_119768 | JGI IMG/M metagenome (GOLD analysis project Ga0181532, IMG submission 119768) | Peatland microbial communities from MTU Mesocosm Facility, Houghton, MI, USA - PEATcosm2014_Bin11_30_metaG | ecosystem: Environmental > Terrestrial > Soil > Wetlands > Peat | place... | reverse complement strand
GATCACCGACTCGATCCAGCCGACCGAAGCCATTCGCAGCGCGCCCAACATCCGCACGCTGTCGATCGCTTCGCTGATCGGCGAGGCCATCGGCCGCACCGCTTCCGAAGAGTCGGTTTCAAGCCTGTTTGACTAAGAGAGTATCTCTCTGCGAGGCGGGACCGGCGGTACGTTCCGGCGGCGTTCAGTAGCATCTCACAATGTTGACCTGCCCAGTGCCGCCACGGCCGTCGGGAACCGTCACCGTTTCGGCGCCACAGCTCGATACGTAAGGCCGACTGGACGGCACGACCGCCGGTGGATACCGATGGGCCCAATCCCAGGGAATGTCGTTTGTGTTTGTATAACGGGCACCTCCGGACGCCGACGGCGTCCCATCGAACATCGTTTCGCCGTTCGACCCATAGAAGGAACCGTCATCTCCAGGCCAGACGGTCGCGGCCCGCGGCCGCCGATCGTGCCGGAAAAAATGGGTACCTGGCCGATGGGCCGAGGCAAATGCTCCGCGCGCAGTTCTCGAAGCAGCAAATGCCTCGCTGGTCGCCAGCACAAGCGCAATGGCGCCGAGAGAAACGATCAACGCCCTATTTATTTTCGACCTCATGGCACGCACCCATTTTGTTAGGAGCCGTAATCCAGAGGACGCTAGGCCGCGCGTTTTGGCGCTGCAAACACATACTTAATTGTTAGTTAAGACGTAATCTTAATCGGGAACCCGCCCCGAAGCTGCCAGCCGCACGACCTGAATGCGGCCGGCCGGCCATTCACCTACACGATGCCTGCCGCGACCTGTCCGCGCAGACGTTCCAGGCTGAGCAGCGTGTCGGCGCAGGCCTTTGCGACCTCGACGCCCTTGGACGCAAAATGCGCGTGCAGGAAATTCGCATCAGCTGTCTGGCCGAACTGCTGCGGCGTGACCACCGCGGAGAACACCGGGATCTCCGTGCGCAATTGCACGTCCATCAGCGCTCTTATCACGGTCTCGGCGATATATTCGTCGTCGACCACGAGCCCGGCCGCGACGATCGCAGTATAGCGTCGGGTCTTGGCCAGAAGCTGCACGTGCAGCGGAATCTCGAAGGAACCCGGCACTTCGAATACGTCGATCTGCGCGCGCGCGATGTGACGCGCCTCGATTTCAGCAAGGAATGCAAGACGGCATTCAGCCACGACTTCGCCATGCCAGGCGGACTGCACGAAGGCGACCCGCTGCGGCTTTGCGAAATGCGGATGCGCCGGCCGTTCGCTTGTCGAAGGAGCTTCGATTGAAGAAACCTGGCGCTCGGAAGCGCCGTTTGAGCTATCGGGGTCTTGCGACATCTGAAAAACCGCTTTCGAATTTCTGCCGAAATCGCCGCCGCATCCCAACAAGCGGCTGGCGTGCCTTTGAATGTTGGCCCAAGCGGTGACTATGACCAAGACGAAAGTGTGCAGCAAGGCGCCCCGCTATCGGCCAAGCGCATGGACGCATGAGGAGATTCCGGGGAGCGGCCGGCAGCGAAAAAATTAACGATTTGGGCGAGATGCGAATCCGATTCCGGTTTGTTCTCATGACAAAAGTTAACGGCCACGAAGAGTTGTGGACGGCTCACGGATTGCCTGTGGATGGACTCGACCTGCCGTTGCACGGATTCCGCAAATCACATCACTTCGTCCCGGCAAGCTCCGATCCCGAGACATTGGACCGTCGGGGCATGCAGTCCGCCGCGGCGCGAGTGATTGACGTGCGTCGGCGTGCCGCGTGCGTATCGCTCGTATCCGAATTTTGTAAAAGGCAAGGCCGAGACGGCATGTCCCTCCTCGAAGGTACTATCGATTCCCGGAACAATCCTCTCGCGGTCGTCGAGGACGTCGCCACCGACAATAACCTGTCGTTCGAGCGCTCCGGCGAAGACGAAGTGACGATCGTCTCCAAGGGCAACTGGACCGATTACCAGCTCTCCTTCACCTGGATGAACGAGATCGAGGCGCTGCATCTGGCCTGTGCCTTCGACATGAAGATTCCGCAAGCGCGAAGGGACGAGGTGCAGCGGCTGATCGCCGCGATCAACGAACAATTATGGGTCGGGCATTTCGATATCTGGACCCACACCGGCATGATCATGTACCGCCAAGCGCTGGTGCTGCCGGGCGGGATGGCTGCCTCGACCGCGCAATGCGAGACCATGCTGGTGAGCGCGATCCACGCCTGCGAACGCTATTTTCCGGCATTCCAGTTCGTGGTCTGGGCCGGCAAGTCGGCAGCCGAGGCCATGAGCGCCGCGATGTTCGACACCGAGGGCGAGGCGTAGGGCAACTTCGACACGCTTGATGTCGTCCCAGCGAAAGCAGGGACCCATACGCCGTGACGGCAATTGCGTTGCACGGTGCTTGTTGCTGATATCCCGATGAACTAGAACCGGCTGTGGTTATCGGTCCCCGCGTGCGCGGGGACGACGGATTTGTTTGCGGTGACACCGGTGGAGAGCAGCACCTTACAGAACATCCAGGGCACCATCGTCCTTGCGGGAGCCGGAAAGATGGGCGGCGCCATGCTGTCGGGCTGGCTGGCGCAAGGCCTTGACGTGCGCCATCTCGCCGTAATCGAGCCGCACCCTTCCGGGGAAATCCGCAGCTATCTTTCTAGCGGCGTGCGACTCAATCCCTCACCGAAGGATGCCGGAAATATCGCTGCATTCGTGGTCGCGCTAAAGCCGCAGGCCTTCCGCGAGGCGGGTCCGGGCCTGAAACCCTATATCGGCGCACAGACGCTCGTGGTGTCGATCATGGCGGGAATGACGATTGGCTCCATCGCCGAGATCTTGGTCGGCAAGGATTTGGGCGGCCACGTCGTACGCGCGATGCCCAATACGCCCGCTGCCATCGGCCGTGGCATCACCGTGGCGGTCGCGGCGAAAAATGTCAGCGAAAACCAACGCGAAACCGCTGATAGCCTGTTGCGCGCCATTGGTTCGGTCGAATGGGTGAACGATGAAGGCCTGATGGATGCGGTGACCGCGGTTTCCGGCTCCGGCCCGGCCTATATCTTTTTGCTCGCCGAGGAACTGGCGCGTGCGGGCGTCGCCGCTGGCCTTCCCGAAGGGCTCGCGACAAGACTCGCGCGCGAAACCGTTGCGGGCTCGGGCGAACTTCTGCATCGCTCGGACCTTTCCGCAGACGTGCTGCGCCAGAACGTCACGTCTCCCGCCGGCACCACGGCGGCGGCGCTGGAAGTGCTGATGGGAAAAGACGGCCTGCAATCGCTGCTGACGCGCGCCGTCGCCGCCGCGACGAAGCGCTCGAAAGAGTTGGCGAAGTGATCCGCCAGACTAGAGTCGCTTGCTAAAACTTTCGACATTGACGAGGCCGCGGGCATGGCGGCCCTCGCCGATGCGGCGTTTCTCATCGAATGCCTCGACCTCGAAGCGGATCAAGCGCCGTTCCACCGCGATCACGCGCGCGGTGGTGCGCACCGTCGCACCGACCGGCGTGGCGGCAAGGTGGCGGATATCGACCTCGGTGCCGACCGTGATCCACCCCGGCTCAAAATAGGAGTTGATAGCGTCGCCGGAGACAAGTTCCATTTCCAGGATCATCATCGGCGTCGCATAGACCATCGGCATGCCCCGAACGAAATGCCCGACGGTGCGTTCGGGTGGCACCACGAGCTTGCGTTCAGCGCTCATGCCGATCTTGATGACGTCGCGTGCGTCCATGGGATTTCCTGGATACCCTAATAGTCGTCCCCGCCTTGAGCCGGGACCCATAACCACCGATGCCCACGATGCACCGGGCTGGGGCCGCAGCCGAACGCAATATCAAGCATCAGTGGTTATGGGTCCCCGCTCCAGTGCGCAATTGCGCACAAGGCGAGGACGACGCAAGAGCGGAATTATTTCTTCGCGAAACGCTCGACGAAGGACTGGCCGCCCTTCATCTTGTGGACCAAAGGCGCCTCGTTGATCTGGATCACGACGGCCTCGGCATCAATGCCGAGATTCTTCACCAGCGCCTGCGTGATATCCCGCATCATGCCGATCTTCTGTTCGTCAGTGCGGCCGGCGGCCATGCTGATGGTAATTTCGGGCATCTGTCTTTCTCCTTTTGTTTATTCGTTTGGTCGGTCCCGTCGGTGCCGGGTTCAATCCGGCAAGCCATCTTTCGAAGAGATGGATACGCCGGTCAAGCCCGCGCATCCCAATTCAGCTTCCCCATGTGACCGCGTGTCGTGCCAATATTTTGCGCACAGCCGCGACAAGTTCGCTTTCATCGACCTCGATCTGCGCCTCGGTCTGCTTCTTCAAGTATTCGTCACGGTCACTGGTGTCGGTTAGCCCAGCACCGAGGATGAGGTCTTTGATCAAGACTTTGCCCTTCGCCTTCTCGTCCGATCCCTGAATGATCACGCAAGGCGAGTTGCGGCGATCGGCGTATTTGAGCTGATTGCCCATGTTCTTGGGATTGCCGAGATAGAGTTCGGCGCGGATTCCAGCACCGCGCAATTGCGCGACCATCTTCTGATAGTCCGCGACACGGTCGCGGTCGAACACGGTGGCGACGACGGGACCAAATTCGGGCCGCGTGTCGAGTTTTCCGAGCAGCGTGAGGGCTGCCTGCAACCGCGACACGCCGATGGAAAATCCGGTCGCCGGCACCACCTCGCCGCGAAAGCGCGAGACGAGGCCGTCATACCGCCCGCCGCCGCCGACCGAACCGAACCGCACGGGTCGGCCCTTTTCATCCTTGGTGTCGAGCAGGAGTTCAACCTCGTAAACCGGGCCGGTGTAATATTCGAGGCCACGCACGACGGAGGGGTCGACAAGGATACGATCGTCATCATAGCCTGCCGCAGCAACTAGTTCACTAATCTGCTGAAGTTCGTCTAGTCCTTGCATGTAAATCGAGCTGTTCGGCAGACGATTGCGGGCTGCAGCTATAGTTCCGATATTGCGAGGCCGATCCGCAGCAACCGGCGGCGGTGCAAACATGTACATGACTCGTCCGATTTCGTCGGAAGACAAACCTGCGCCTTTTGTGAAGTCGCCGCTTTCGTCTTTTCGTCCAGGACCTAGAAGATACTGAACTCCTTCGCCGCCAAGGCGATCATATTTGTCAATCGCGCGGAGCACGATAAGTTTGCGTTCGGGGTCATCTCCAAGCCCGATGCTCTCCATCACCCCGTCGAGCACCTTGCGGTTATTCACCTTCACCACATAGGAGCCGCGCGGAATGCCCAGCGCCTCCATCGTGTCCGCCGCCATCATGCACATTTCGGCATCGGCCGCCGCGGCCGACTGCCCGCCCGAGGCCGTGCCGATGGTGTCGGCATCGAACTGCATGAACTGGCGGAAGCGGCCGGGACCGGGCTTCTCGTTCCGATACACATAGCCGAAGCGATAGCTGCGATGGGGCAGCACCAGATTTTCCGTGCCGTAACGCTCGGCGACGTATCGCGCGAGCGGTGCGGTGAGGTCGTAGCGCAGCGAAATCCACTGCTCGTCATCGTCCTGGAACGAGAACACGCCCTCGTTCGGCCGGTCCTGATCGGGCAGGAACTTGCCGAGCGCGTCGGTGTATTCCATCGCCGGCGTTTCCACCGGCTCGAAGCCGTAGCACTCGTAGACTTCGCGGATCTTTTCGACCATCACGCGCGTGGCGTTGATCGCGGCCGGGCCACGGTCTTCCAGCCCGCGCGGCAGGCGGGCTTTGAGTTTTTGCAGCTTTTTCGGTTTGTCGGCCATTTTGGTTCGCAAGGCTTGGGGCGCGTTGGTACCAGCCGAAACGCCAAGCGGCAACTATGCTGACTTCCCTTCTCCCCTTGTGGGAGAAGGTGGCGAAATCGACCGCGAGGGAGATTGAGCCGGATGAGGGGTTTGAGTCCGAGAAACACCCCTCACCCGCCTTCGATGCTTCGCATCCATAGCCGATGCGAAACATCGGCGTCCAATCTAAGGACGGCGGCCGAATGCCGCCTACGCACCCTCTCCCACAAGGGGAGAGGGAAAAACGCCAACACCCCTCACAACACCTTTCTGATCCAGCTGTGCGGGTCGGCCGCGCGACCGTACTGGATGTCGATCAGCTTCTTGCGCAGCCCCATGGCGACGGGGCCGGCCGCGCCGCCGCTGATGAGAAAATCGCCGCTCGCAGAACACACCTTGCCGATCGGTGAGATGACGGCGGCCGTGCCGCAGGCGAACGCCTCTTTCAGCTTTCCGCTGGCGGCATCGTTGCGCCACTGCTCGATCGTGTAAGCCTCCTCGCGCACGCGCGCGCCGGAATCCCTCATGAGTGCGATGATCGAATCCCGCGTGATGCCCGGCAGGATTGTGCCGAGCGGCGGCGTCGAGAGCGAGCCGTCATCGAACACAAAGAAGATGTTCATGCCGCCGAGTTCCTCGATGTAGCGGCGCTCGACCGCATCGAGGAAAACGACCTGATCGCAGCCGTGATCGATGGCCTCGGCCTGCGCGCGCAGGCTCGCGGCATAATTGCCGCCGCATTTGACCGCGCCGGTGCCGCCGATCGCGGCGCGGGTGTAGTTCTCCGACACCCAGATCGACACCGGCGCAGGTCCGCCCTTGAAATAGGAGCCGACCGGCGAGGCGATGACGGCGAAGATGTATTCCGCTGATGGTTTCACGCCGAGGAAGACCTCGCTCGCGATCATAAAGGGCCGCAGGTAGAGACTGCCCTCGCCGCCGGGTATCCAGGCGCGGTCGGCGCGCACGAGTTGCTCGACTGCTTCGATGAACACCGGCTCGGGCAGCGGCGCCATGGCCATGCGCTCGGCCGAATTGTGGAACCGCCTCGCATTGGCGTCGGGCCGGAACAGATTCACCCCGCCGTCGTCGCGCTTGTAGGCCTTGAGACCTTCAAAAATCTCCTGCGCGTAGTGCAGGACGGCTGTGGCCGGATCGAGCGGGAAGTTCGCGCGAGATTCGACACGCGCGCGATGCCATCCCTTCGCCTGGCTGTATTGGACCACGGCCATGTGATCGGTGAAAATCCGGCCGAAGCCCAGGTCCACCAGCTTTGCCGCGCGTTCCTTGTCGGGCGTCGGATTCATCGGAGACTGGATTTCGAATTTCAAACTCATTTCCTTGTTTCCCCGCTGTGGGAACCGGCACGATTTCGGCCCGTCCCATGCCTCGTTCGGGCCTGCCGCCTTGTAGATCCGAACTTCGCCCCCACCTGCCTTGCGACCGGTCCCGTTACCAGACACGCCCTTCAAGGACATGCTTTTGCGGAGCGCGGAAGTCCAGTATGTTTGCCGGGATGCCGCCCGACAGTCGTACGGTCAACATACCCGAAGGCTTTGCTGTCACCTTCCGGCCTTGTCAGGCCGTTAGAGCATCGCGATCCCAACGAAGCGACTTATTATTTCGTCGCGATCGACCATTTTGTAACATTGAACCCAAGATATGTCAATATGGCTGACATAATTTTATCCAGCCCCTCCGCAAGCGCCGGCTCGAAGCCGAACGAGACGCGTTCGAGCCAAGCCTCATCTGGCCTGCGCTGGGACATCATTGAGCTGTTGTTCTTCGCCTATCGCGATTTCGTCGGCGACGCCGATCACGAGCTCGAGGCCTTCGGCTTCGGACGTGCGCATCACCGCGTGCTGCATTTCGTTCACCGCTACCCCGGCCTGAAGGTCGCCGATCTGCTGGACGTATTGCGGATCACCAAGCAATCGCTGGGACGCGTTCTGAAGCAACTGCTCGACGAGGATTACATCGTGCAGAAGGCCGGCAACAATGACCGTCGCCAACGCCTGCTATTCGCCACGCCGAAGGGCGAGGCACTGGTGGCCAAGCTCGCGGGTCTCCAGACCGAGCGCCTCAATCGCGCGCTGCGGGGCCTGGAAGGGGATGGCCTCGAGGCTGTCAGGCAATTCCTGCGCGCCATGATCGATCGCGACGATCCCGACAAGGTGCTGCAGGCGATTTTTGGCGCTCCGCCTTCGAACGCAAAGGCAAAGGAATAACCGTGCCCGAAGCCGCAACCGTCGCACGAACGCCACTGCAGCCGGCCGACGATGCGCCGCATCTCCTCCTTGTCGACGACGATCGCCGTATCCGCGATCTGTTGTCGCGCTTTTTGTGTGGCGAGGGCTACCGCGTCACCACGGCAATGAGCGCAAAGGATGCCCGCGCCAAACTCAACGGGCTGAACTTCGACCTGTTGATCCTGGACGTGATGATGCCGGGCGAGACCGGTTTTGATCTCGCCAGATTTATCCGAACCTCCTCCTCGGTGCCGATCGTCATGCTGACGGCACGCCACGAGGCCGAGAGCCGGATCGAGGGCTTGCAGATCGGCGCCGACGACTACGTGGCAAAGCCGTTCGAACCGCGCGAACTGTCGTTGCGGATCGGCAATATCCTCAAGCGCACCGCGCCGCCGCCGGTCGAGACGTTGGAGCAGATCGCGTTCGGACCCTACGTCTATCATCTGGAGCGCGGCGAACTGCGGCAAGGCGAGGAAGCCATCCGCCTCACCGACCGCGAGCGCGACATGCTGCGGGTTCTGGCGCTCGCCAGGGGCGAAACCGTGCCGCGCAGCGCGCTGACCGGCGACGGCACCGTCAACGAGCGCGCGGTCGACGTGCAGATCAACCGCCTGCGGCGCAAGATCGAGCGCGATCCCGCCAACCCCCTGTTCTTGCAGGCGGTGCGCGGCATCGGCTATCGCCTGGTTGCTTCTCCTTGAGCCGGGACCGATGAGCACGCTCGACACCGGACTGACGCTGATCCGCACCGCCGCAGGACGCGTTTCCGCGGCCAACGGCTGGATGGGGAACGCCTTCAAGAGCTGGATGCCGACCGGGCTCTACGCCCGCGCGCTTCTGATCATGATCGTTCCGATGGTGATACTGCAATCCGTCGTCGCGTTCGTGTTCATGGAGCGGCACTGGAACACGGTGACGCGGCATCTCTCCGCGGCGGTCGTGTCGGATATCGCCGCCCTAATCGAGGTCTATAAGGGCTACCCACAGGACAAGGACCGCGCGCTGATCAGGCGTATCGCCCAGCAACGGCTGGGGCTTGTGGTGGACTTCCTGCCCGTGGGCGACATGCCGCCGCCGGGGCCAAAGCCGTTCTTCTCGCTGCTCGATCAGACACTTTCGGTTCAGCTCGGCCGACAGATCGCCAAGCCGTTCTGGATCGACACCGTCGGCCGCTCCAATCTGGTCGAAATCCGCATCCAGCTCGACGACGCGGTCATGCGCGTCTTTGCCCAACGCAGCGCGGCCTATGCCTCCAATTCCGAAATATTCCTGTTCTGGATGGTGGGCACCTCCTCGATCCTGTTGATCGTCGCGGTCCTGTTCCTGCGCAACCAGATCCGTCCCATTCTGCGGCTGGCGGATGCCGCCGAAAGTTTCGGCAAGGGCCGCGAGGCGCCGAACTTCCGCCCGAGGGGCGCGCGCGAAGTGCGCCGCGCCGCGCACGCCTTCCTGGAGATGAAATCGCGCATCGAGCGCTCGATAGAGCAACGTACCGCGATGCTGGCCGGCGTGTCGCACGATTTGCGCACCATCCTGACCCGCTTCAAGCTTGAGCTCGCGCTGATCGGCGACAGTCCGGAAGTCGACGCCATGCGCAAGGACGTCGATGAGATGTCGGGCATGCTCGAGGACTATCTCGCCTTTGCGCGCGGCGACAGCGGCGAGCAGGCGCAACCGACCGACATGGCGGCCGCGCTGGAAGAATTGCGCAGCGACGCCGAGCGCAACGGCCATGCCGCAACCGTCGCCTTCCACGGGCTTCCGGTCGTCACGGTAAAGCCTGCTGCCTTCAAGCGTTGCCTGGCCAACCTCGTCTCCAACGCGGCGCGTCACGCCAACACGATTTCGATTACCGGCCAGCGCGACCACCGCTATCTGACGGTGACGGTCGATGACGACGGTCCGGGCATTCCGCCGAACATGCGCGAGGAAGTGTTCAAGCCGTTCCTCCGGCTCGACGACGCCCGCAACCAGGACGAGGGTGGTACCGGGCTTGGCCTTGCGATCGCCCGCGATATCGCCCGCTCGCATGGCGGGGACATCACCCTTGGCGACAGTCCGATGGGCGGCTTGCGCGGCACGGTGCGCATCCCGGTGTAACTTCTCCCTCGCCCCGCCCTTTGCGGGGAGAGGTGAAGCGATTACTTCGGCATCAGACCCTTGAGTTTTTCTGCGTCCTTGACGTTGAGCTTGAAGCCGCCGGGCATCACGATATCACCGGGCTTTTGATCCGCCTTGCAGGCCCCGAGCCATTTTGCCTCGATCGTGGTGACGACATCCTTCGGCAGGCCGGCGACCGGGCGATCGCTATGTGTGGTGGTCTTGACGGTATAGGCCGAATTGAAATCGCCCGTAATCTCCGAATGCGTCGTCATCGACACGCCCGCCACACTGCATTCGGAATCGGAGACATATCCAGTTGCGGTCTGCGCAATATCGCGCTTGGAGCAGATTTCCTTCGACAGCGGCGAGGACGCGGTCGCCATATCCCTGTCGATGGTCTCGTCGGTGCAATGCTGCATGGTCATCTCAGGAAGAGGCAGGCCGGCCCGCACCAGCTTCATTTCCCAAAGACCCGTCTTGCGAAGCGGCAATTCCGCCGCCTGCGCCTCGAGCGCTGGCCACAAGGTTATGAAGCAAGTCCCCAACCACAATGAAACAAGCTGTCGCGTCATGCTTCACGCCCCCAAGATCGGGATGGTCGGGCTCAATACAGCGTGCGTAACGGGCGGTTGTCGGCACCATACGGCACCCAGCGGCAGGCGAACGAAACGTAGCCGCCATATTGCGCGTCGACTGCGAGGAATTTCACCACCTTGCCGTAGGTGGCACAGTGGTCGACCGCAAGCTGACGGGCGTCGGCGCGCTGGGCCAGCGAATAGGCGATGATGCCCCCGGTATCGTTACCGTGGAACTCAAACACTATGTCGGCCCTCGCGGGCGCCGACGAAAGCATGGCGCCCGAGGCAATCAGAACAGCAGCCTTGATGATTCGCATCACTCACTCCGTTTCGCTCGACCATTACCTTAGAGCGCATCGCCGGCCGTGAAAAGCATTCGCCGCCCTTGAGAAGCCGACTTATCGGCAGGTGTTGCCGCGCTGCACTTGACCTCGGGCGGGCTTTCGCGGCACGGTCGGGTTGTTCGACTATCCGGCGGACCGATCATGCGTGACATCTTCTCATTTGCCAGAAAAACGGGCCTCGGCGTGGCGCTCGGGGCCGTATTCGGCCTTTTGCCGATGGGCCAGGCGGCCGAGGCCGCCAATGTGTTTGAACTGAATTTCTGGCTGTCGGGCCCGAAATATGACGGCAAACTCAAATCCTGCGAGGCGGCACTCGGGGTCATCGCCTCCCAATTCCAGGAGAAGGAAAGCACCTTCTGGAATTCGAAGCTTTCGATCACGGCCTACGGCAAGATCCATGAAACCGCCTACCGGCCCTGGCAGTCGGATAATATTCCGCGTCGTTATTGTAGCGGCGACGTGATGCTCAGCGACGGGCAAGTGCATGGGCTGCACTACTCGATCATCGAGGATGGCGGCTTCTCCGGCTACGACCAGGGCGTGGAATGGTGCGTGACTGGGCTTGATCGCAACTGGGCCTATAACGGCGCCTGCAACGCAGCCAAGCCCTGATTTCGCAGCGGTTTTTCTAAATATCGGAATGCGGCGCCCGCTTCGAGCGGGCGTTCTCTATTTTTGTTCTTGAAATGTTCCGGTCGCGTGCTACGGTTTCAGCGTGGGTTTTGGAGTGAGGGCATCGACATGTTTCGGTTTCGTTTGGGTAGGAAGGCGCGGATTTGCGCTGGCTTCGGCCACCTCTTTTTTGCAGGCGTCATCGGCCTTGCCGCTACCGTCACGGCATCGGCGCAAGACCGCCGGCAAAACACCCCGGGCGAGTTTGATTTCTACGTGCTGTCGTTGTCCTGGTCGCCGTCCTTCTGCGAGGAAGTAGCCGAGCGCAGCAACGGCGGACGGTCGCAACAGGCCCAATGCGGCGGAAGACCCTACTCCTTCGTGGTTCACGGCCTGTGGCCGCAATATGAGCGCGGCTTCCCCGAATATTGCGACCGGGATTCCTGGCTGGACCGCAATATCATGACCTCGATGCTGGACCTGATGCCGGCGCCCGGCTTGATTTTCAACGAGTGGAAAAAGCACGGCACCTGCTCAGGCCTTGGCGCCCGCGGCTACTTCGAGACCATCCGTAAAGCGCGCGCGGCGGTGAAGATTCCACCCGAGTTCATCGACCTTGCCGATCCGAAAACCGTCTCGCCGACCGAAATCGAGGATGCCTTCATCAAGGTCAATCCGGGCCTCTCCGCCTCCGCGATCGCCGTGACCTGCAACCGCACCCGGCTGAGCGAAGTGCGCATCTGCATGGGCAAGGACTTGCAATTCCGCGCCTGTGACGAGATCGACCGCCGAGCCTGCCGGCGCGACCAGGTGGTGATGCCGCCGGTGCGCGGCGGCTAGGGGACTCACGTCATTCCGGGATGCTGCGTCAGCACCAGACCCGAAATCTCGAGATTCTCCGATGTGCAAGCGCACATCGTAGTTCGATGCCTTGCATCGCCGCGGAATGACACGGGTTACTTTGGTCGTGCGATGTCGTAACCCTCTCCTATGAACTACCGCCATGCCTTTCACGCCGGCAACTTTGCCGACGTCATCAAGCACGTCGTGCTCGTGCGCATTCTGCTTTATCTGCAGGAAAAAAATGCTGCGTTTCGCGTCATCGATACCCATGCGGGCGCGGGCCGCTATGATCTTGCCGGCGAGGAGGCGGAACGTGGCGGGGAATGGCTGACGGGAATCGCACGTATTATGCAGGCGCGGTTTTCGGAACGCGCGCTGCCGCTGATGAAGCCCTATCTCGATATTGTCAGGGCGTTCAATTCGCAACGCGGACAGCTTACGACATATCCGGGGTCGCCTTTGATCGCTCGGGCGCTGCTACGCCCGCAGGATCGCCTGACCGCATGCGAAGTCGAGCCAAGTGCGCGAAAAGCGCTGATCGATGCGCTGCGTCACGACACTCAGGCGCGCGTTGTCGATCTCGACGGTTGGACCGCATTGCCGGCCTTCGTGCCGCCGAAAGAGCGGCGCGGCCTCGTTCTGATCGACCCGCCCTACGAGCAGAAGGACGAGTTCGAACGGCTGGCGGCGGGCTTCACTGAAGCCTTTGCGAAGTGGCCGACCGGCAGCTACCTGTTGTGGTACCCGGCCAAGAGCCGGCGTGCCACCGACGAACTGGCACGGCAGGTCGCCCGCGCCGTTGGCGAAGTAAGACCGCCCGGAAAATGCCTGCGCGTCGAATTCAGCGTCGCACCGCAAACCGCAGGTGCGGGCCTCACCTCGGCAGGCCTCCTGGTCGTCAACCCGCCCTGGACGCTAGCGACCGAACTCAAGGCGATCCTCCCCGAACTCGAAAAGCCGCTTGGCCAGGGCGGCGCCAGCCGCTTCAGGCTTGAGGTACCCAAGCCCTGAGCCTGATCTCGCAAAAGTCCGATAGGCAATGGGCCGCGAACCGTATTATGCTCGTCGTCATTGGGATCGGCTTTACGTTCCGCTTCCGCGAATGGTAGCGGCGGAGTGACAAGGCCTCTTCTGATCTAGGGCAGGCCGGCATCACATGGCCCGCCCGGGGTGGCCAAGGCTTCTGGCGGCAAAGATGTTCGCAGCGAAGGTCCGGTCGGCCGCGACGCAAATTGCGCGCAGCGGCGGAGCAATGCGGGGGAGGTTTCCCGATGGCCATGACTGGAACGGTCAAGTTCTTCAATGGAGAACGTGGCTATGGCTTCATCAAGCCCGATGACGGCGGTCGCGATGTGTTTGTCCACATCACGGCCGTTGAGCGGGCAGGGCTGAAGGATTTGACTGAAGGACAGCGCATTACATTCGAGGTCGAACCGGACAAAAAGGGCAAGGGGCCCAAGGCGGTCAACCTCGTGATTTCTTCGTAAGGCTTAAAAAAATCCCGGCCGCAGATAACGGCCGGGAGTTTGTGTTCACTGCTCTTCTTATCGCTTCTTGTTATGCCTAGAAGTGATAGTTCACGCCCGCGCGAACCAGGCCGAAACGGTAGCCGTTTTGAGCGCCGGTGATCACGAAATTGCTGTCGTTGAGGTCGACATAGAGATATTCGACCTTGGCACTCCAGTTCCGTGCCAGACCGAATTCAGCGCCGATACCCGCGGTCCAGCCGGCATTGGTATGGCTCTCCGTCAGACCGAATGTCTGGCCCTGCAATTCGCCGAAGGCGAGACCCGCGGTGCCGTAGAAGAGGATGTTGCTGAAGGCGTAACCCGCCCGGCCGCGGAGCGTGCCAAACCACGGGTTGGAAAATTTCCAGGGCGCGAACGTGTCGGAGGCGCCGGTCGCCTGAAGGTCGCCTTCGACGCCGAACACCCAGGGACCAGTTTGCCAGTTATAGCCGGCCTGCGCACCGCCCACGAAACCCGATGGTCTGGTTGGATTGTTGTCGACCGATCCCCAGTCCCAACCGAGATTGGCGCCGAGATAGGGGCCGGCCCAGCTATACATATTCAGCGGCTGATTGACGGTGTAAGGCGCGCGCGTTTCGTAAGGCAGATCGGCTGCCTGAACCGATGAAACCGCGGCGATCAGCGCCACCGCGCCCAAAGTAATCCTGCTCATCACTTAAACTCCACGCGGAAAGTGCGAAACCTCCACCCTTGGCATGGTTACGGATTTGCACTTTTTACCCACGGGATTTATCGAGACTTTTAAGTTAAAGGGTTGTTAAGGCCTCGGGTTCCCCGCTTCGTAGTCTTAAGAGAGCGTTACCAAAGGCGCGATTGGCGACGTGGATTTGCTCTTTTCTTCGATCTATCCGCCCAACCCTTGTTGTCGGTCCTTTCGCGGCACCCGTCGGCAGCGCTGGCGGGCAGCGGTGATGACGCCTAAATTCGTAACGCCATGGCCCACGAATCTACCGATCAGGCAAAAGGCGCCCAAGGCGAGAAATCCTCCCCTTCCCGGCCCGACCAGGTGCAACCGGCGTTGACACCGCAAGACCGGCCCCAGGATCTGGTTGGCCTGGCTGCCGGCGATATCGATCCGGCCACCGTCAACGCCGAGGAAGAGGACGAAGGGCTGCTTCCGGAAGCGGGCGAAGACGGCAATGAGACCATTGCCGAAGGCCCGCTTGCGATCGGGCATGCCGCGATCGAAAACGCGGTGCGCCTGGCGCCGACCTCGCCCGGTGTCTACCGCATGCTCAATGCCGCCAGGGACGTGCTCTATGTCGGCAAGGCCAAGAACGTCCGCAAGCGGCTTTCCTCCTATGCCAGGGTCTCAGCGCCGCAGCCGGCGCGTATCCTGCGCATGATCGCGGCAACCGTTTCGGTCGAGATCGTGTCGACCGCGACCGAAACCGAAGCGCTTCTGCTTGAGGCAAACCTGATCAAGCAACTGCGCCCGCGTTTTAACGTGCAGCTGCGCGACGACAAGTCTTTCCCCTACATCCTGATCACGGGCGACCACTGGGCGCCGCAAATCCTCAAGCACCGCGGCGCGCAAAGCAGGCCGGGACAGTATTTCGGACCTTTTGCCTCGGCTGGCGCGGTCAATCGCACCATTACCGCGCTGCAGCGCGCCTTCCTGATTCGATCCTGCACCGATGCCTTCTTCGAAAGCCGGACCCGGCCCTGCCTGCTCTACCAGATCAAACGCTGCGCCGGGCCATGCACCCGCGAGATCGATTTTCCGGGCTACGCCGAGCTCGTGCGCGAGGCCAAGGACTTCCTCTCCGGCCGCAGCCGTCTGGTGAAGCAGGAACTCGCAGGCGAGATGGAAAAAGCTTCCGCTGAACTCGAGTTCGAGACCGCAGCGCTCTACCGCGATCGCCTCGCGGCGTTATCGGCCATCCAGTCGCAGCAGGGCATCAATCCGCGCACGGTGGAGGAAGCTGACGTGTTTGCCATCCACCAGGAGGGCGGATACTCCTGCGTCGAGGTCTTCTTCTTCCGCACCGGACAGAACTGGGGCAACCGCGCCTATTTTCCCCGAGCCGAGAAATCGTTCACGCCCGAGGAAGTGCTGGCCTCGTTCCTGGCACAGTTCTACGACGACAAGCCGCCGCCGAAACTCGTCCTGCTGTCGCATGCGATAGAGGAAGCCGAGCTGATGGCCAGCGCGCTGTCGATCAAGGTGGGCTTCAAGGTCGAGGTCACAACGCCGCAGCGCGGCGAGAAAAAGGAACTGATCACGCATGCACTGACCAACGCGCGGGAAGCGCTCGGCCGCAAGCTCGCTGATACCGCAACCCAGGGCCGCCTGCTCACGGGGCTCGTCACCACGCTCGGCCTGCCGCATCCGCCGCGCCGCATCGAGGTTTACGACAACAGCCACATTCAGGGCACCAACGCGGTCGGCGCCATGATCGTGGCGGGGCCGGACGGCTTCATCAAGAACCAGTACCGAAAGTTCAACATCAAGTCCGAGGGGCTAACGCCCGGTGACGACTACGCGATGATGCGCGAGGTGCTGCAACGCCGCTTCAAGCGGCTGTTGACGCCGCCGGCCGAGGGCGATGCGGCCAAACTGAAGGCGGACGACGATTCCTTTCCGCAATGGCCCGACCTCGTCATCATCGACGGCGGCCGCGGCCAGCTCAATGCGGCGCGAGACATCTTCGAGACGCTCGGGCTTTCACAGGTCGCCCTGCTCGCGGTCGCCAAGGGGCCGGACCGCGATGCGGGGCGCGAAACCCTGTTCATGCCGCACCGCGAGGCGATCAAGCTCGAGCCGCGCGATCCCGTATTGTATTTCATCCAGCGGCTGCGCGACGAGGCGCACCGCTTCGTCATTGGATCGCACCGCAAGCTGCGCAAAAAGGACATGCGCGAAGCCGGGCTTCAGGAGATCCCCGGCATCGGCCCCTCGCGCAAGCGCGCCTTGCTGCACCATTTCGGAACCCTGAAGGAAATCGAGCGGGCTTCGATCGCCGATCTCGGCAAGGTCCCGGGCGTCAGCGCCGAGAGCGCGCGCAAGATTTTCGAGTTTTTCCACACCCAGCCGGGTTAAGGATGTCACCAGAAGGTCATATGTGTCGCACGGTTGACCTTAAAGCTTCGGCGGTATTGGTAGGACGGATGAACATTGCAACGACGAAGGGATGGGCGAAAAGCTCGCTTTCCCTGCCCAATATTCTGACCTTCGCCCGGATTGCCGCCATCCCGCTGGTGGTCGGCTGCATCTATGCGCAGGCCATTCTGGACGGGCCATTGTGGCTGCGATGGCTGGCCCTTGCCGTTTTCATTGCTGCCGGCGTGACGGACTTCCTCGACGGCTATTATGCGCGGATCTGGGATCAGCAGTCGGCGCTGGGCCGGATGCTGGACCCGATTGCCGACAAGCTGTTGGTCGCCTCCTGCCTGCTGATGCTGGCCGCCGACGGCATCATCCATGGCTGGACGTTATGGGCCGCCATCGTGATCCTGTGCCGCCAAATTCTGGTGTCGGGCTTGCGCGAATATCTGGCCGGCCTGCGCGTCAGCGTGCCCGTCACCAAGCTCGCCAAATGGAAGACGACGGTGCAGCTCGTCGCGATCGGCTTCCTGCTGGCCGGCGAAGCAGGTGATCTGGTCATCCCCTTCACCACCCAGATCGGCCTGTCGCTGTTGTGGATCTCCGCGATCGTGACGATCTACACCGGCTGGGACTATTTCCGGGCCGGCCTCCGTCACCTCATCGAGGAGGATGAGCGATGAGGCTCAAATATTTCGCCTGGGTGCGCGAGCGGATCGGCAAGACCGAAGAAACAATCGAGCCGCCAGCGGGTGTGCAAACGGTCGAAGAGCTGATGGCGTGGCTCGCCGGACGCGGCGAGACTTACGCCCATGCCTTCGAGACGCCGCGGGTGATCCGTGCCGCCATCGACCACGCCCATGTCAAACCGGACGCTGCGATTGCAGGCGCCCGCGAAATCGCCTTCTTCCCGCCGATGACCGGCGGCTGATCCGCGTTGTCGAGCAAAGTTTGCACCATGACCGCTGCCGTCACCATCCGCATCCAGGAAGCCGATTTCGACATCGCGCGCGAAATATCGGCGTTGGCCAAGGGACGCAGCGATATCGGGGCCGTGGTCTCCTTCAGCGGAATCTGCCGCGGCAGCGAGGACGGCGCCTCGATCGCCGCGCTGACGCTTGAGCATTATCCCGGCATGGCGGAAGCCGAAATCGCGCGCCACGCCGAGACCGCGATGTCGCGCTGGCCGCTCAGCGGAATAAGCGTCATTCACCGCGTCGGCCGCATCACGCCCGGCGAAAATATCGTGCTGGTATTGACGGCCTCGCAACATCGCCAGGCCGCGTTTGAGGCGGCCGAATTCCTGATGGACTACCTGAAGGCCAATGCGCCGTTCTGGAAGCGCGTGGACGGCGCCGAAGGCGGGAGCTGGGTCGATGCGCGCGAACACGATGAAGGTGCGGCTGCGCGCTGGACCAAATCCTGATGGCCAAGCGCGTCAAGGCCCAAGCGAAGCGTCCCCGCGCCGCGCCGAGATTACCCAAAACTTCAGCCGGCGAACTGGTGACGCTGCTGGATTTCGTCCGCTATGCGACAAGCCGTTTCAATAAGGCCAAGCTGACTTTCGCCCATGGCACGACCGACCCGGTGGCTGAAGCCGCGTTTCTGGTTTGCGAAACGCTGCATCTGCATCCCGACCAGTTCGAAGCCTTCGCTTCTGCCCGCGTCACCGCGCACGAAGCCAAATCAATCCTCGAATTGATTGCGCGTCGCGTCAGCACACGCAAACCGGCGGCCTATCTCGTCAACAAGATCTATATGCGCGGTCTGCCCTTCTATGTCGATGAGCGCGTGATCGTGCCGCGATCCTTCATCGGCGAACTGTTGGACTCGCATTTCGGCCGACAAGACGATGGCGCATCGCTGATCGAGGACGCAAGCGGCGTGGAAAACGTGCTGGAACTTTGCACCGGCTCGGGCTGCCTTGCGATACTCGCCAGCCGGACATTTCCGAACGCGCAAATCGATGCCGTCGACATCTCGAAAGAGGCGCTTGAGGTCGCCGGACGCAATGTCGCGAACTTCGGTCTTGAAGACCGCGTGATGTTGCACTGCGGCGACTTATACGCACCGATAGCGGACAAGCGCTACGATCTGATTATCGCCAACCCGCCCTATGTCGATGCGGAAGGCATGGCCGGTCTGCCGCGCGAATGCCGCGCCGAGCCGAAGCTCGCCCTCGATGGCGGTGCCGACGGGCTCGATGTCGTCAGACGAATCCTGGACAAGGCCAAACACCATCTGACAACGGAAGGCGGGCTGTTGTGCGAGGTCGGCCGCTGCCGGAGCGCACTTGAAGCGGCTTATCCCCGAATCGAATTTCTGTGGTTGGACACTGAAGATTCCGAGGGCGAGGTGTTCTGGGTTCGTGCCTCGGATTTGCAAGACGCCGGAAAGCTGCAAAATCGTCCCGGTTTATTCTGAGAAACGCTCGATCCCGGCGAAAATAGTCGGTCTCGCGGCGTTTCGGTCGCCCGGTGAAACTGCTAACTTGCGGGCCAACCGTTCCACCGAAAAACTCGAAGAGGCCTGCCATGCTGGACAAGAGCCCACGCCCCCCCGCCGTCAACGTTCCCAACGACCTCGCCGCGCACTGGATGCCGTTTACCGCCAACCGCGCCTTCAAGCAGGCGCCGCGGCTGCTCGCCGGCGCCAAGGACATGTACTATTTCACCGTCGACGGCCGAAAAATCCTCGATGGTGCCGCCGGCATGTGGTGCAGCAATGCCGGCCACGGCCGTACCCAGATTGCCGCTGCGATCGCCAAGCAAGCCGAAGTGCTGGACTATGCGCCGCCGTTCCAGTTCGGTATTCCGCAGGCCTTTGAACTGGCGAGCCGCGTCGCCGATCTCGCGCCCAAGGGCCTCGATCACGTATTCTTCTGCAACTCGGGATCGGAAGCGGCCGATACGGCGCTCAAGATCGCACTCGCCTATCACCAGATCTCCGGCCAGGGCGGCCGCAGCCGCCTGATCGGCCGCGAACGCGGCTACCACGGCGTCGGCTTTGGCGGCACCTCGGTCGGTGGCATGGGCAACAACCGCAAGATGTTCGGCACGCTTTTGGCCGGCGTCGATCATCTGCCGACGACCTATGACCGTGAAAAGCAGGCCTTCTCGAAGGGCGAGCCGGAATACGGCGCCAATTTTGCCGACGCGCTGGAGAACCTGGTCAACTTGCACGGCGCCAACACTATCGCCGCCGTCATCGTCGAGCCGATGGCCGGATCGACCGGCGTGCTGCCGGCGCCGAAGGGCTATCTCAAGCGGCTGCGCGAGATCACCCAGAAGCACGGCATTCTCCTGATTTTCGATGAGGTCATCACCGGCTTTGGCCGGCTGGGTTATGCATTCGCGGCGGAACGTTATGGCGTGCTGCCGGACATGATCACCTTTGCCAAGGGCGTCACCAACGGTGCAGCGCCAATGGGCGGCGTCATCGTACGCGATACCATCCACGATGCCTTCATGAGCGGCCCGGAACACATGATCGAGCTGGCCCATGGTTATACCTATTCGGCGCATCCCCTGGCCTGCGCCGCAGGCCTCGCGACGCTGGATATCTACCGCGACGAAAAGCTGTTCGAGCACGCCCGTGCGCTTGAGCCCAAATGGGCCGATGCCATCATGTCGCTGAGGAACGAGCCGAACGTTGTGGATATCCGCACCGTCGGCCTGACCGCGGGCATCGACCTCGCCTCGCGTCCGGACCAGCCGGGCAAGCGGGGTTTCGATGGGCTCAACAGCGCCTTCTTCGACAACGATCTGATGCTGCGCATTGCCGGCGATACCCTGGCGCTAACCCCGCCCTTGATCGTGAGCGAGGCGCAGGTCGGCGAGATCGTCGAGAAGGTCGCGAAGGTCATTCGCGCAGTGGCCTGAAGCGGGCTCACCGCTCATCCCCGTAGCATCACGGTCTGCGGCTCCCCGTTCGGGAACTGCAGTTCCGGTCGTGCCAAAAGAACGACGGCCTCTCCAAAAGAACGCTAGCCTCTCGAATCAACATTAGTGCTAATGTTGCAAGGCTTGGGGCAGCGGCAATGGACGACGCAATACCTCTTTCCCGGGCCACGACAGCAACGGGGGATTGAGGGACTTACGCGTAACATGATCCGCATTTCCACAATTTTCATCGCCATCTGCATGGTGCTCGTCGCCGCTTCCCTTGGCCTTATTCTGTATTCGGTTGCGGGAATCAGCGGCATGGAATCGGCGATCGCCGCCCTCACCGCACTGACCTTCCTGATCCTCTACAACGCCGTATCGATGCGGCTGCGCGACCGGACCGATGTCGGCAGCCAGATCACGGACTTGTCGCGCGGAACTGCGGATCTCGCCCGCCAGGTCGCTGAATTCGGCCGCCGGCTCGCCGCCGTCGAAGGGCGGCTTGCTTCGGTCAATCATTTGGGAGCAGATCGCATCCAGGCGGTGGTCGGCGAGATCAACGAACTTGGCGGGCTGGTGAAGCAACTCGCGGTTTCGGTCGCCGGCCATGACGACATCCTGTCCGCCGGCGTTCCGCCTGCTGCACCAGCCG